>Ga0335078_10000246_pt1 | contig 88370 bp, 81 predicted proteins | sample Lox_Sample_32_FD_206711 | JGI IMG/M metagenome (GOLD analysis project Ga0335078, IMG submission 206711) | Soil microbial communities from Loxahatchee National Wildlife Refuge, Florida, United States - Lox_Sample_3.2 | ecosystem: Environmental > Terrestrial > Soil > Wetlands | place: USA... | reverse complement strand
GCTAGAGGTCACGGCCTCCCACAATCTGAGGAGAAAGAAGTAAGCCAACGACCAACGACTAACGGCCAAAGACCACGTGACGACTGAAGACTGAACGGAGGCGGATTGCTTTATTGGCTACTGTACCTGGAGCTGCAGCGCTACTTCCCGCCGTTCCGCATTTTCCGCTACCTGACGTTTCGGACTGCGTTCGCCAGCCTTACCGCGCTGTTCACCGGATTGGTAATCGGGCCGCTGGTCATTAATCGGCTGCGCGAATTTCAGATTGGCCAGTACATCCGCGAAGAAGGCCCCAAGGCGCACCAGAAGAAAGCGGGCACGCCGACCATGGGCGGTCTGCTGATTGTCATTTCGATAATTGTTCCCACCCTGCTGTGGGCCGACCTCAGCAATCGTTTTGTGTGGCTCGCGGTGTTTTCTACCTGCGCCTTCGGCGCCATCGGTTTCGCCGATGATTACCTCAAAGTGGTGCATCGCCGCAATCTCGGCCTTACGGCGCGGGCGAAACTCGGTCTGCAGGTATTGACCAGCATCGTGATCGCGATTGCGCTGATCATGATGCAGAACCGCGGAATTTATTCCACCAAACTGATGGTGCCGTTTTTCAAGCAGTTCCGCCCGGACTTGGTTGTGGAGAAGCTGGTGCACAGCCCGACGTTGTGGCCGCTGGGGTTTCTGCCGTTCGTCGCCTTCGTGGTAATCGTGTTGGTGGGCTCGAGCAATGCCGTGAACTTGACCGACGGCCTGGATGGGCTTGCCATCGGATGTACGGTGATCGCCGCCGGCGCGCTGGCGGTGCTGACCTATGTCAGCGGCCACGCCACGTTTTCCAATTACCTGGAATTGCAACGCATGCCGCAGGTGGGCGAGTTGACGGTTTTCTGCGGGGCCATGATGGGCGGCGCGATTGGATTTCTTTGGTATAACGCACATCCTGCAGAAGTGTTTATGGGCGACGTCGGCTCGCTGGCGCTGGGCGGGGCGATTGGAACCGTGGCGGTTCTGATCAAGCAGGAACTGCTACTTCCATTTATTGGCGGCATCTTTGTGATTGAGGCGTTTTCGGTGATTCTGCAGGTCGGCTCCTACAAGCTGCGCAAGAAGCGGATTTTCAAGATGGCGCCGATCCACCATCATTTTGAGTTGCTAGGGTGGTCGGAGTCGAAGATCATCGTGCGCTTTTGGATTGCGTCACTGGTGTTTGCGCTGTTCGCGCTGACTACGCTCAAACTTCGTTGAGTTTCACCACGGAGGCACAGAGTCACGGAGAAAACCTTAAGGCAAAGAAATATGGGTTGCCAGGCTCTCCGTCCGAATAAAGGAACTTGAATTTCTCTGTGGCTCCGCGTCTCTGTGGTGAAAAAACACACCCGTGGATCTGGCTAACAAACGCGTGCTGGTCGTCGGCTTGGGGCAGTCAGGCGTGGCGTCGGCGCTGTTCCTGAAGGCGCACGGGGCGCGGGTCACCGTGTCTGACGCCAAGCCGCAAGACCAGCTCAAGAAGGAAATTCCCCTACTGCTCGATCAGGGCATTGCGGTGGAAACCGGCGGTCACGGCGACCGCACTTTCCGCGAGAAGGACCTGATCGTGGTAAGTCCAGGGGTGCCGGTAGATGCGCCGCCGCTTGTGCAGGCACGGGCGATGGGCGAAGCGGTCATCGGCGAGATTGAGTTGGCGGCGCAGTTCTTTCCCGGCCAACTGGTCGCGATTACCGGCTCCAACGGGAAGACCACGACGACCACGCTCACCGGTGACATCGCGCGCGCTGGCGGGCTGCAGACCGTAGTGGGCGGGAACATCGGCACACCGGCAATCTCCCTTATAGAAGGCGCAACTGAGCAAACCGTCGCCGTGCTTGAGGTTTCGAGCTTTCAGCTGGAGACGATCCAGACTTTCGACCCAAAGATTGCGGTTGTGTTGAACGTTACCCCTGACCATCTGGATCGCCATCACACGTTTGAAATCTACGTGAACGCCAAGGCGCGCATTTTTGAAAACCAGGGAGCAGGCGATTTTGCTGTGCTCAACGCTGATGATCCTACTTGCGAGAAGCTCGCGGGGCGCACGCGGGCGCAGGTCTTCTGGTTCAGCCGAAAAACGCAGGTGGAACGGGGAGCGTTCGTGCGTGATGGGCGAATCTTCTTCCGTGCCCCGGCCGGCGAGCAAGAGATCATGCCGGTGGCAGAGATCCGCCTCAAAGGTGGGCACAACGTGGAGAACGTGCTAGCTGCCGTGGCCGTGGGAGTACTGCTGGGCTGCAAGCCTGAAAGCATTCGCGCTGCGGTGCGCAATTTTAAGGCGGTGGAGCATCGCATTGAATATGTGGCGACAGTCGGCGGCGTCGAGTACTACAACGATTCCAAGGCGACCAACGTGGATGCGACCATCAAGGCCATTGAATCCTTTTCCGCAAACATTCACCTGATTCTCGGCGGCAAGGACAAGGGCAGCGACTACTCGGTGCTGAACGATCTGCTGCGGCAGCGGGTGAAACGGGTCTATACGATTGGTGCGGCGGCGGCGAAGATTGCAAACCAGATCATCGGCTCGGCCGAGATCGTTCCTGCGGGAACGTTGGAAGAGGCCGTGCGGCTTGCGGCGAAAGTCGCAAAGCCTGGCGATATCGTCCTACTCGCGCCGGCCTGCGCCAGTTTTGACCAGTTCCGCAACTACGAACATCGGGGCAAAGTGTTTAAGGAAACGGTGAAGACACTGGGTTCTGAAGTTTGAAGTTTTACCACCAAGCATCAGCATCGAAAAGCGGCCAACGCCGCCGAACCAAAACAATCAACGACAAAATCAACATTCGAAAAATCTTCCTGCGTCATCCGTGGTGAAATGAAAGCCCCATGGCTAAGCGCGTCAGCATTGATCGTTGGTTGTTCACCGTCACCATGGTGTTGGTGTTTGTCGGGTTGGTCATGGTGTTCAGCGCATCGGCAGTGATAGCCCAAGAGCGCTACGGCTCGGCCTACCATTTTCTGCTGAAGCAGCTCGGTTGGGCGGTGGCTGGAATTACCGCGATGGTGGTGGCGACCAAGATAGACTACCGGCGCTACAAGCACCCTGCTGTGGTGTTTGGGGCATTGGGCGGTACGGCTCTGCTGCTGATAGGCGTGTTCTTTCTTGACCGCTCGCACAACACCCACCGCTGGATTCATTGGGATGGATTTTCGCTGCAACCCTCGGAACTGGCCAAGCCCGCATTAATTCTGTTTCTCGCCTTCTTCCTGGAGAGCCGCACCAAGGCCATGGATGACTGGAAGCATACACTTCTGCCCGCGGTAGCTCCCACGCTGGTGTTTCTTGCGTTGATCGTGATGCAGCCCGATCTCGGGACGGCGATTGCCTGCGCGGCCATTACTGCATGCATTCTTTTTGTTGCAGGAATCGAATTACGCTACCTCACGGGAGCTCTGGTCGCGTCTCTGCTGCCACTTTATTTTCTAATTTTTCATGTAGCCTACCGGCGGGCGCGCATTCTGGCGTTTCTCGATCCCTTCGCAGATCCCCAGGGGCGTGGCTTCCACATTATTCAGTCTATGATCGCGGTGGGTACGGGCGGGATCACCGGACTCGGCCTGATGGAAGGCAAGCAGAAGTTGTTCTACCTTCCTGAGCCGCATACGGATTTTATTTTCGCGGTCACCGCGGAAGAACTGGGTTTAGCTGGGGCCTTGTTCATCGTGGCACTGTTTGCGGTGTTCCTGTGGCGCGGAGTCCGCACCTCGCTGCGCACCTCAGATCCGTTCGGCAGGTTTCTGGCCGTGGGCATCACCAGCATGGTGGTGGTACAGGCGTTCATCAACATCAGCGTGGTGCTCGGCATGATGCCCACCAAAGGCATTCCGCTGCCGTTCGTTTCGTACGGCGGTTCGTCTTTATTTATTACGCTCGCTTGCGTAGGCGTACTGCTGAATCTAAGCAAGCAGGCGGAGTAGAAGACGGATTTCGCGAGAATTATCTAGCCATTGTCATCCTGAGCGGCGCGATATCGGCGAAGCGATCTTGCGGAGTCGAAGGATCCCGACGAAGCGACGATCAGCACCACAGCCCCAAGGCATTCCTACGGTACTTTCAAGGAGCGCAGCAGACACACCTTGCGGTTTTGACGATTCGAACCTGCAGCACTTGACTCGGCGGCGGTTTCGCCGTCGCTCGGTTCAGGATGACAAATATTGAAGTATCCACGAAATACCTCGCCGTTTGACTAATCCACCACAAGTTATAATCAAGAGATGCCCACTCACCAAAATCGTACCCCGTAAGCGTTCGGCCAACGACTAAAGGCTAACGACTAACGACCAACGACCAAACACAATGGATTTCAAACTAGTCAGCGATTACACCCCGCGCGGCGATCAGGGCAAGGCCATCGAGTCCCTGATCCGGGGTGTGTTCGACCGCGAGCAGCACCAGGTTTTGCTGGGCGTGACCGGATCGGGCAAGACCTACACCATGGCCAAGGTGATTGAGGCGGCGAACCGTCCGGCGCTGGTGATGGCCCACAACAAAACGCTGGCAGCGCAGCTCTACCACGAGTTCAAGAATTTCTTTCCTCACAACGCGGTGGAGTATTTTGTTTCGTATTACGACTATTACCAGCCCGAGGCGTACGTTCCCGCCGCCGATCTCTACATCGAGAAAGAATCAACGATCAACGACGAGCTCGACAAGCTGCGGCTTTCGGCAACGCGGTCGCTATTTGAGCGCCGCGATTGCCTGATCGTCGCTTCAGTGAGCTGTATTTACGGCCTGGGCTCGCCGGAAGCGTATTACGGCATGCTGCTGTTTCTGGAAAAGGGCCAGAAAATCAAGCGCGAAGACATCACGCGCAAGCTGGTGGAGATTCTCTACGAGCGCACGGACGGCGATTTCCGGCGAGGCACATTTCGCGTGCGCGGCGACGTGATTGAAGTGTTCCCCACCTACGACGATATGGCCTACCGCATCGAGCTTTTCGGCGATGAGGTGGATTCACTGGCGCAGATTGATCCGCTGTTCGGCACGGTGAAACAGAAGTACGTGCGGCTGCCGATTTATCCTAAGACGCACTATGTGTTGAAGGAAGAGACGCGCTCACAGGCGGTGCAGACCATCAAGGAAGAGTTGCTGTGGTGGGAGGCGGAACTGGAGAAGCAGGGCCGCCTGGTGGAGTCGCAGCGGGTGCATCAGCGGACGATGTTCGATCTGGAGATGATTAAGGCCATGGGTTTCTGCCATGGCATTGAAAATTACTCGCGGCATTTCACCGGCCGTTTGCCGGGCGAGCCTCCGCCCACCTTGCTGGATTATTTTGCGCGCGATTATCTGATGTTCATTGACGAGTCGCATCAAACCGTCCCCCAGCTGCACGGCATGTATCACGGCGACCGCTCGCGCAAGGAAACGCTGGTGGAGTACGGGTTTCGGCTGCCCTCAGCGCTAGACAACCGGCCGCTGACCTTTGAGGAATTCGAGCACCGCATGAATCAACTGGTCTACGTTTCAGCGACGCCCGGGCCGTATGAATTGACCAAGTCGGCCGGCGTTGTGATCGAGCAGATTATTCGCCCCACCGGGCTGGTGGACCCGCCGGTAGAGATTCGTCCGGTAAAGGGACAGATTGACGATTTGCTGCACGAGATTCGGCAGCGCGTAGAGCGGCGCGAACGCGTACTGGTGACCACGCTGACCAAGCGCATGGCCGAGGACTTGGCCGAGTACTATGCGGAAGTGGGTGTGAAATGCCGCTATATGCACTCGGAGATCGAGACGTTGGAGCGGGTGAAAATTCTCCGCGATCTGCGCAAGGGCGAGTTCGATGTTTTGATCGGCATCAATCTTCTGCGCGAGGGGCTGGACCTGCCCGAGGTCTCTTTAGTCGCGATTCTCGATGCCGACAAAGAAGGTTTTCTGCGCTCCAGCGGCTCGCTGATCCAGACTATCGGCCGGTGCGCCCGCAATCTGAATGGCCGGGCCGTGCTCTACGCCGACCGCATGACCGACTCCATGAAGAAAGCCATTGACGAAACCGATCGGCGGCGCGCCATCCAAGTTGCCTACAACCGGGACAACGGGATCACGCCCGAATCTATCGTGCGGCCGTTGGAGATGTCGCTGGCCGGTATCATTGACGCTGATTACACCGACCTGACCGGCGGAGAGGCGGAAGGAATTCCAGAATTCAAGTCGCAGGAAGATCTGGACCGCTACGTCGCCAAGCTGGAAAGCGACATGCGCGAAGCCGCCAAACGCTTTGAGTTCGAGAAAGCCGCCAAACTGCGGGACACGATCAAAGAGCTGAGGACGAAGGAGTTCCTGTTTGCGTAAATAGATTATGTATCTCTTTCGCGTTGAGCAGTACTGCAAAGTTTCTGCCCTCTTGCTCCTTCGACGGCAGGCTGGAAAAGTCAAATTCCAATGTTTTCACGTTTTCGATTAATGCACCTGTGAGCTGCACGACGCTTACTTTGTGATGTGAAAGTATCTCCTGAGCGTGAGTGACAGCTGGGTCAAACGATCCTACGCAAGACTCCTCAAATTCCTCTCGATCCGCCGTGGCCCCGTCTCTTACATGATTAGTGCCGTACATAACCATCTCGGCCGCGACGCCAGCCACCAAGTTCAAGCAATCTGTCTCCGAGCAGGGCGTGCTCTCAGGGCGAGTATCGAACACAAGACGGAGCCGAACTCTGTAGCTTCACCACACTGCTTGCAAGGCATTTATACGTCATCAGCCAAAACAGACTGAGGTGTCTGTCGGGTCGCAGTCCAAGTTAGCTTGGCCGAAGGCGCACGCCTCACCTTCCGCTCAAGTCTCTTTCCTTATGTACGCCGCTGGCGTCAGAATCTCAATCCCCCTCCACAGACTCATCCTCAACAAGTTCCTATCGCCAGTCACGATCAGCTCAGCCCTCCCGTTCAATGCGACTTCCAAAAACTTATCGTCCTCGGGATCGCGGCACTCGTAGACTCGAGAAATGATCGGCACGAACTCCACGATGGCCGCGAGGTCCCGCAAAAACTGTTTGCGCTCCTCTAGATTTACATAAGGATCGAGCTTGCGGCGCGACAATACATCCGCGAGTTCGTTCATCGTGTCTTCAGAAACCAGCGGTTGTCCTTCGCGAGTGGCTTTGCGGACGGCCTGAGCTGGCGTGGACTGCGGAAGCAGCAGACGGCTAATCAACACGTTGGGGTCAATAACGATGCGCCGCAGACCAGGCATCAGTCTTTCAGGATGTCAGCCAATTTCTTCTCTGTGAGACCGCGGGAAACGGCCCGGGCTCCGACGCGATCACAAAACCGGTCAAACTCCGCGACGTTGTTCCCGCGGATTTTTTCATACTCCTCAGCCGACATGATCACCGCAACCTCCCGGTTTTGCCGCGTGATCACCACCGGCTCTTTCTGTGCAGCGTCCAGCAGGGCTGCGAGACGCTGCTTGGCGTCGGTAGCTGAAACGCTGCGCATGAGAATTATTGTAGACAAAATGGATAAACTAGACGATGAGAGAATGCGCGCTGGCAGGGCGGCCTATGGGACATACCCTTGCCCACGCAGTACCTTCCCTGGCAGCTTTCCCGTCATGTTTCCGCCGTCAATCACCGGCACGCCGTTGACCAGCACATACTCCATCCCTTGCGAGAGTTGATTCGGGTTCTCGAACGTCGCCACATCGTGAATGGTGGCGGGATCGAAGACGACGACATCGGCCCACATGCCGGCCTTCAGCACGCCGCGATCAGTCAGGCGCATACGCTGTGCGGGCAGGGCGGAAAATTTGCGGATTGCATCTTCGAGGCTCAGCTTGTGTTCTTCGCGAACGTATTTTCGGAGAATGCGCGGAAAAGTGGCGTAGCCACGCGGGTGGGGGTGCTCCTGCCCGAGAAGCCCTTCGGGCGATGCGCCGGAAGAATCGTTATCCACGGAAACCCACGGCTGCTGCAGCGCCAGAACCACGTCCGGTTCACTCATGCCGAAGACTGCAACCCCGGTGAAGGCGTTATCTTCGATCAGGAAATCGAAGAGCGCGTCCATGGGATCTTTGTTCCAGATTTTCGCCACCTCGGCCAGAGTTTTGCCTTGCAGCGGGAGCAGTTTGGGATTCTGCACAATGCCGATCAAGACCGCCTCGGGCCCGGGGATTTCATCCCATTCGTTGTCCCAGTCTTTGGACGGCGTGAGCAAGTCCTTGCGGATGCGCGCGCGGGTTGCTGGGTCTTTGAGCCGCTCAATCAGCTTGGCGTCGCCGCCGTCGTGCGCCCAGGGCGGAATAAATGCTGAGAGGCCGTTGAACCAGGCCGTGTAGGCGTAGGTGTCGGCGGTCACGTCTACACCTGCGGCGCGGGCAGCATCAATTTTGGCTACGACTTCTGGCATACGTCCCCAGTTGTGCTTGCCGGCAACTTTGATGTGCCAGATTTCGACGGGAATATGCGCCTCTTTGCCGATTCGCAGGGCCTCGTCAATGGCCTCCAAGACAGAATCGCTCTCGTTGCGCATGTGGGTGGCGTAAATGCCGCCAAACTTCGAGGCTTCACTGGCGAGCGCAATCAGTTCGTCGGTCTTCGCATACGGAGCGGGCGCGTATTCCAGCGCGCTGGAAACGCCTACCGCGCCATCGCGCATGGCTTGGTGCACCAGTTCCTTCATTTGCTCCAGCTGTTCAGGGGTGGGTTGTTTGTCGTCGTCGCCGAGGACCATGCGCCGCACCCCGGTCGCGCCAACATAGCTGGCCAAGTTAATTCCCGTGCCTTGCTTTTCCAGGCGAGCAAAATACTGGCGCAGGGTGCGCCAATCGGGCGTGATGTGGTAGTGGTCGTAGCCGAGTTGATCGGCCTTGATCATGGCATCGTTGAGGGGAGCGGCCGATTCGCCTTCGCCGGTGATCTCGGTCGTGATGCCTTGATAAATCTTCGACGGCAAGCGCGGGTCAACCAGGATCGTAAGTTCGGATTGCCCCAACATGTCAATAAAGCCGGGAGAGACGACCATGCCGTGTGCGTCAATGGTGCGGGCGCGTGCGGCGCCGGCGAGGTTGCCGATGGCGGCGACCTTCCCGTCGCGAATGCCGACGTCGCCGGAGTACCAGGGTGAGCCGGTGCCGTCAATGATATGGCCGTTGGTGATTACCAGGTCGAAAGAAGGCGCGGCGCTGAGAAGCGCGGGTGATAGTAGCAGTAAAACAGACGACAATGTCAGGAATAGGATTCGAACAGCTTTGCGGTTATTTCTTGGCATGATTTTTTGGTTGTGCCCGTGAACAGAGTTCGTGTATTTCTCGTCAGCCCCCGTCAAACGCAAGGACCATAGCGACCTTACCCATGGTTCGGGGTCCCTTCGTGTATCCTTTGTGGACCTTGGTGACCTGTGTGGTCGTTTTCTCCATGTGAGGCTAGAAGCAACCCCAAAGGACAAAAAAGGTCCACGAAGGCCGCACGAAGGAGATAACAAATACGTTCCTTGCTAGCCCTTCACAGTCAGCCCCCGCCATCCCAGCGTGGTTCCTAATACTACCCAAAGTCCAAGGGCAAGCCATTCGTACTTGCTGAAACTCCCCGGAATGGCGGGCACAACTTTCATCAGAATCATGAGCAATCCAACGGTCACACCGAAGGCAGCTGCCAGCCGTTGGCGCACGCTTTGCGCGATGCGGTAGAAGGCTGCGCAGGCGGCGAGCCATCCTGCGGCGGCAGCGACTGAGCCGACCTCCGTTACCGGCACCAGGATCGCATCTCCCAAGAACATGCAGAGGGCAGTGGCGAGGCCGATCCACACCACTGAGACCGAAGGCGTCTGGTTTTGCGGGTGCACGCGTCCCAGGCGAGAGTCCACCAGGCCTCGCCGCCCCATACCGAACAAAAGGCGGCTGGAAGCGACGAGATTGGCATTGAAACATTTCACCAGCGAAAGAACTGCGGCCACCATGATCGTGCTGACGACCCAGCGTGAGCCGGTGGCGCGTTCGAAGGCGACTGCTGTCATGAACTTCTGGTTCGTTAGGTTCCGCCAAGGCGCAGCGTAAGCAACCGCCGCGATGATGACGGTATAGAAAATGAGCCCGGCTAAGATCGCCATCCACATGGCGAAAAAGAAGTTTTTTTTCTGGAACTCGGGTCCAGCTTCTTCGGAGCCTTTTCCCACTGCTTCGAAGCCGGTCATGAAGTAGGGCACGATCTGCAGGACCAGCAGAATCGAAACGAAGCCGCCGTGGGTAAACAGCGGCGGCAAATTCGCGGGCGCGCCTTTGGCCGCGCCAAATCCCACGAAGATCGCAAACAGAGCGAGGCTTCCGAAGGCTGTCCAATTTTGGAAGGTGGCGCTGAGCCGCACGCCGTGGTAGTTCATTGCGGTGAGCAAGCCGGTCAGAGCCAGGCCGATCGCGAGGCGCGGCAAATACACCGGATCGCCGGCGATGCGATACACCTCCATCGCATTCAGCGCGGGGAAGACATAGGCGGCGATTTTGCCGATGGCCACCGCTTCCCACGGGCAGACGATGAAGTAGGCCAGCACCATCATCCAACCGGTGGCAAAGCTCACTTGCCTCGGAAAAACTCGCGCGGTGTAGGCGACTTCACCCGAGGCATCGGGCATGGCGCTGATGAGCCGGCCGTAGACGTACGCCACGGGCAGCAGCAGGACCCCGCCGATGGCGAAGCCCAGGACGGCGCCCAGCGAGCCCCCGCGGCCAAGCCAATCGTCCATCACGACCAGCCAGCCCACGCCGACCATGGTGCCCCAGCCGAGGGTGAAGTAGTCCACTACGCGGAGTTTGCGGGCGAGTGTGGGCATAGTAGTTGGCTTGAATGCAGCGCTGCAGCCTGATGTAGGCGCGGGCGTCCTCGCCCGTGCATCGATCTTCTGAGACGCCAATCCATAATTCTGCTGAGTGCGCCGCACGGGCGAGGACGCCCGCGCCTACATTCCTAAAACAAGCACAGCAACTCATAGAGCAGATTTGCGGCGAGCAGTGACGTGATCTCGCCGTTGTCGTAAGGCGGTGAGACTTCCACCAGGTCACAACCAGCGAGCTGCAGGCCTTTGAGCGAGCGCACCAATTCAAGAATTTGCGCACTGGAAAGGCCGCCTACCTGCGGAGTGCCGGTTCCCGGAGCAAATGCGGGATCAACTACGTCAATGTCCAGAGTGATATAGGTGAGCCGCCTGCCGAACTTCTTCAGGCGCCGCTTCACCAGAGCAACCCCGCCACGATGAAATTCTTCGGCGGTGATCATGGCGATGCCATGTTCGCGGGCGAAGTCGAAGTCGCCTTCGGAATAGACCTGCCCGCGCAATCCCACTTGCAGTGCGAAGCCGGGAGCGATCAATCCTTCTTCTACGGCGTGCCTTACGGGAGTGCCATGCGAGTGCGGGCTGCCGAAATATCCGCCCCAGGTGTCGCCGTGAGCGTCGAGTTGCAAGAATGCAACCGGGCCAAAATGTTTGTGAATGGCGCGCAGGATAGGCAGGAGAATAGAGTGATCGCCGCCCACGCACACCGGCCTTGCGCCTGCATGCATGACGTCGCCTAGTTGCTCGGTGATGCGCTGGTAGGTGTCGTCAATTGAAAGAGGGTTGATAGAGAGGTCGCCAAAATCGGCGATGCGCCACCTGTCGAAGGGATTGACCTTCAACACCGGGTTCCAGGGGCGGATCATGGCCGACTGCACGCGCACGTTGCGCGGCCCAAAACGCGGGCCGGGGCGGTAAGTAGTGCCGCCGTCAAAAGGCACGCCGATCAGCGCCAGGTCGAGTTCCTCGGCTTGCCGAATGTGCGGCAGGCGCATGAACGTGGGGATCCCTGAGAAGCGCGGATACACGAGGGCATCCACCGGTTTGGGATGCGGGCTGGTGAGCTTCTTGGGCTTCATGGGCGTGCGGCGAATTATAAAGTATGAACCTGCTCGCGGCATTCCTTGGGCGCAACTTCGGCATTCAGCACTTGGCACTTGGCATTCAGTCCCGGAGGCCGGCGGGAAGCGGCAAGCACTTGGACTGGCTAAACGCTAAGTGCCAAGTGCTAAACGTTGAAGGTACACGAAGGAAGAGGCTAGCACGCTGTGTGCTATGGTGACGGAAGCCTTATGCCCCGTTACGATTATCGCGTTCTTAAGCCCACGCCGGTTGCGGAGCAGGCCTTTCTCGCATGGATTGAGAAGTTGGACCAGCAGTTTATGGACCGCAGCCCCGAACACCGCAGCGATGTGGTGCGGGAAGAGTTGCACCAGCTCTATCTAGGACGCCCCTACGAACCGGCGCGTGAGTCGGCAACGCCCGCCGAACAGGTTTTGGTGCACTCCTTTGATCCGCGCAATGCCACGCTCGAGCCGGAATATTACGGCGATGTGGATGCCGTGAAATATGCCGAGCGCAAGCCGCTCATCTGGTTTTGGATGATGTTTGACCGGTCTCCCGTGGGCTTGAACCATTGGCTGGGATTTCGCCTGCGGGCAATGCTGGCGCGGCATGTGTTCAGGCACTGCGGCAAGAATGTGAAAATCTTCCACGGCGTAGAGATTTCCGTCGGCTACAACCTCACCGTGGAGGACAACTGCACCATTCACAAATATGTGCTTCTCGATGACCGCGGCGAAATCGTCATCCATGAGGGCACTTCGATTTCTGACTACGCCAACGTTTACTCCCATGCTCACGACCTGAACGATGGCATGATCGTGAACAATCACAAAACTGAGATCGGGCCGAACGCCCGCATCACTTACCACGCCACGGTCTTGAGCGGGGTGAAAGTGGGTGAGCATGGCCTGGTGGGGTCACTGGGAGTAGCGTCCAAAGATGTGCAACCTTTTCACGTGGTGGGCGGAATTCCGGCCAAGCCCATCAAAGTGAAGCCCATCGCGCCGGAGGAATTCAAGAAGCAGTGAATAGTGGCCAGCGGCCTGCGAACCAGACCCGCTGTTGAGAACCAGCCACTAACCACTAGCCACTAACCCCGCATGGTAGTATCAAAACCGGCGCTTCCATGACCCTGCAACATGTGGATATTCTGTTCCAGCTGATCGTGTTTCTCTTCGCGATCAGCTTCCACGAGTCGGCCCACGCCTGGATGGCGAACCGCTGCGGCGATCCGACGGCTCGTATGCTGGGGCGCATCACGTTGAATCCCATCAAGCACATTGATCTGTTCGGAACCATCCTGCTGCCGCTGATGGCCATGCTGGCCCACTTTCCGGTGCTTGGCTGGGCGAAGCCTACGCCGGTGGATCCGCGCAACTTCCGTAACAAGGTGCGCGACGATGTTCTCACTTCGGTGGTAGGGCCGATCAGTAACTTTACCGTGGCCTGTGGGGCGGTGCTGATTCTCGCGCTCATCTCCCTGACCTCGGCCACGGGAACTTACCTGGTGCACAATATTCCGTTTACCAATCCGGCTGACCTGGACGTTCTCGCGGCGCACACCAGCTCGATTCTGTTGCCGGCCAGCCTTCTGATGTACGACTTCATGCTGATCAACGTGGTGCTGGGAGTGTTCAATCTGATTCCCGTACCGCCACTCGACGGCAGCCACGTGCTCCGGCATTTTCTGCCCGAATCTGTGCGCCGTATCTATGACGCGGTGGGCTGGATCGCGCTGATGGCGCTGGTATTTCTCGCTCCCCGGCTGCTGGACGCGCTGATCAGCCCGGTGCTGTTTTTCTTTGACTCCCTGTTACTGAGAACCTGATGCCCTCTGACCTCGCCGCACGTAAGCGCGTTCTAAGTGGAATGCGCTCGACCGGAAAGCTGCACCTGGGCAACTATGTGGGTGCGTTGCAGAACTGGGTGCGCATGCAGGATGAGTACCAATGTTTTTTCTTCATCGCCGACTGGCATGCGCTGACCACCGACTACGCCGACACTTCGCAGGTGAAGGCGAACTCGCTGGAAGTATTTCTCGATTTTCTGGCGGGCGGGCTCGATCCTGAGCGCTGTAACATGTTCATCCAGTCGCACGTCCCGCAGCACGCGGAGCTTTATCTGCTATTTTCGATGATCACGCCGCTGGGCTGGCTGGAGCGAGTGCCCACGTACAAAGAGCAGCGCGAGAACATCACTGAGAAGGATTTGGGAATGCACGGATTTCTCGGGTATCCGGTTTTACAGGCTGCGGACATTCTGATGTACAAAGCGGATTTTGTTCCCGTGGGCGAAGACCAGGTACCGCACGTTGAACTGACGCGAGAAATTGCCCGCCGCTTCAACCAGTTTTATCAATACAAAGGGCGGCCAGTGTTCCCCGAGCCGCAGGCGTTGCTCACCCCGGCAGCCAAATTGCCCGGAACCGATGGCCGCAAGATGTCGAAATCGTATGGCAACACCATCATGCTTACCGATCCCGAGCCGGTGGTCCGGCAGAAGCTGAAGACCATGGTGACCGACCCGGCGCGCGTGCGGCGCAGCGATCCTGGCAATCCTGACGTTTGCCCCGTGGGCGATTTGCATAAGATTTTCAGCGATCCCGCCACGATGGCGAAAGTAAACGAGGGCTGCCGTTCGGCGGGAATTGGATGCATCGAGTGCAAGAGCTGGGCAGCCGATGCGTTGGTGAAAATTCTTGCACCCATGCAGGAGCGCCGCCGAAAATATGAGGAGAATCCGCGGCTGGCCTGGGATATTCTTGATGTAGGCGCGGCGCGGGCCAGCGTCGTCGCGGACGCAACCATGAACGAAGTTCGCGAGGCCATGGGCATGTCGCGGGATCGTGGCTCGGCGGGCTGATCGCGATTAGGAAGGATTTTTTGGGAGAAGACCAGGTCTCAGTTGCCAGTTCTCAGTCGTTTCTCGCTTGATGCTGATAGGATCCAGCGGGGCCTTCAGGATTTGATGGCAGATATCTCAAAGACCGCAGAAGAACTGACGGAACCCGCTGTGCCCATTGGCCAGCCGTTTCTAGTCCCTAAGCCCGCCGAGAAGCGCGAGAGCGACTTCCCTTTTGCCGTCAGTGTGTCCGACGTATACGAGGGGCCGCTCGATCTGCTGCTCGACCTGATCCGCAAGCAGGATATTGACATCTACGACATTCCCATCGCCACCATCACCGCGCAGTACCTGGCGTATGTGGAGCGGTTGCGCGAGCTGGATGTCAACGTGGCGGCCGAGTTTATCTACATGGCGGCGGTACTCATTCACATTAAGTCGCGGATGCTGCTACCGCGCGATCCCCTCGCGCCGGCTGGCGCGGAGGATGATCCGCGTTCCGAGCTGGTCAGCCGGCTGATTGAGCACGAAAAGTTCAAGTCGGCGGCGCAGATGCTGCTGCAGAAGCAGCAAATCGAGGATGCGGTACGGTCGAATCCGGCGATCCGGGAGTTCATGGATGCCGAGGGCACCGACCCGGAGATCGCCGCCGACATCATTGACTTAGTCAAGACTTTCCAGCAGGTTCTCGAACGCGCCCGCTCGCGGCCGCTGCTGCAGGTGGACGAAGAAACCGTGACGGTTTCGCAGATGATTCAATATCTGCAGCGCCGGCTTTCGCTGGAAGACCGCCCGCTTCGGCTGAAGCAAATCCTGCGCAACGTGAGTTCGCGCCAGGCGCTGGTCTGCATGTTTCTCGCATTGCTGGAACTGGTGCGGTTGCAGGCCATCCAGTTGCGCCAGGACCGGATGTTTGGAGAAATCCTGCTGCGCAAGCACACCGGCTTTGAGGCGGTGATGGCGGAGCAGGCCGCGGTGCGGGATGATTGGAAGTAAATAAGTGGCCAGTGGTTAGTGACTGGCCACTGGCCCCTAGCCACTAGTTGGAGACCATGAGCCTTAAGGCCAAAATCGAAGCCATCATTTATGCGGCGGAAACGCCGGTGACGTTCGAACAAATCGCGAACCTCGCGCGCGAGGTTGGCCCCGCTGATGAAACGGATTTTCGCTCGCGCGTGCGGGCGGAACTGGAAGAACTAATCACGGAATACGGCGCCAAAAGCCACGGCATAGAAGTTCGCCAGGTCGCCGGCGGATACCGCATGTCCACCAAGCCCGAGCAGCATGATGTGGTGCGGGCCTTCGCCAAGAGCCTGAAGCCGCCGATCCGCCTGTCTCTGCCGGCGCTGGAGACTCTCGCGGTCATTGCCTATAAGCAACCCGTGACTGTGCCGGAGATCAGCGACATTCGCGGCGTGGATTCCGGCGGCGTGATCGCTACATTGCTGGAGCGCAAACTGGTTACCACCGCCGGCCGCAAAGCGGTGATCGGACGGCCCATTCTCTACAAGACCACTAAAGAATTTCTTCTGCGCTTCGGACTGAAAGATGTTTCCGAACTGCCTAGCATGGAAGAATTCGAAAAGCTGGTGGCCGAGTCTTTTCAGAGCGATCTGTTACCGCTGGCGGAACAGGCGACGGACGGGACGAATGAGTCCGAAGGCCAGGAGGCCAAAGCATCCGAGGACCGGCAGGGTGAGGAATTGCATGCTGAAGGTCATCCCGTGGTAGGTCCTTCAACTGCGGATTCTCCCGGTGGAAACCAGCAGACGCCGGAAGATCATCCGGTCGAGGTCATTGCTGAGGCCACCGGAACAGAATGAGAACCTCCTACTCCGCCCCGAGCGGTTTCCAAGACAAAGATCGTGACTGGATCAGCAATTGTGAAGTTGTTCTAACTTACGGAACCGACACCACCTCTGAGTGAGATTCATGCCCGCCGAGCGTCTGCAAAAAATCATTGCTGCTGCCGGGATTGCCTCGCGGCGCAAGGCCGAAGAGCTGATTACGGGCGGCGTGGTTTCGGTGAACGGGCAGGTGGTAACTGAGTTGGGCAGCAAGGCCGATCCGGAGCGCGACCACATCCGTGTGAATGGCAAGCTGCTGCGCGGGGCGGAGCGCCACGTTTACCTTCTCATGAACAAGCCTAAGGGCTACGTCACAACCGTGACTGATCCCGAAGGTCGCCCTACTGTGATGGACTTGCTGCGTGGCGTGAAGGCGCGAGTGTATCCGGTGGGGCGGCTTGACTATGCCAGTGAGGGTCTGCTGTTGCTCACCAACGACGGCGAACTGGCGCACCACCTGATGAAGGCCGCATCGCACGTGCCCAAGACCTATTTGGTGAAAGTGGCCGGTGTGCCCGCGGCGGAGAGCCTGGCCAGGCTTCGCACTGGGGTTTCGATTCCTTCCGACGACGGCGGCAAGCGCAGGACCAAAACCGCGCCCGCGAAAATTCGCCTAGTGAAAAGCGGCGATAATCCCTGGCTTGAGGTCACGCTGATTGAAGGCAAGAACCGCCAGATTCGCCGCATGTTTGAAGAAGTTGGTCATCACGTGGAGAAGATCAAGCGGGTGCGCTACGGACCGCTGCAGTTGGACGTTCCGCCGGGAGACTTCCGGCGCCTCACCACGCAGGAAGTGGCGCGCCTGAAGTCCCGGAGCTGACTTGGGTTTTGGCTGTGTGGGGAGAACCATGAGTCTGCAGACCGCTGGAATCGAGGTGACCCCGGCCGTCGTCGCGCCGCTCGACCCCGGTTTTCTTCCTGCTGCGCTGTTCACGCGCAAGTATCGCGAACTGGTGAAGAAGGCCGGCGGGGTTGCTCTCAACCTGGCGCTGGAACGCAGCGGCGATTCCATCTCCAGATTCGACATCACTGTTATCGCCCCCAAGGGCGGCTATCTCGAAACCACCCTCTTCCACATCGAGCGTATCGTGAAATTTTTGTTGTGGCAGCGTGGAGGATGGAAGATCTATCTTGGCGGCCCGCCTGAGATAGGGCGCTTCATTCAATCCGTTTATTCTGCCTCTGGCGCGCGCAAGTTCGATGCCGAATTCATGGGCATGATCTATGAGCATCCGTTTCAAGTCGTGGTCACCAATCCTGATGCTGTCCCGCCCGCAAAGGAATCGAGCATACCGCTCGGCCGCCATGTCGACGGCTGCCGCGTAGGGTTCGATCTGGGCGCGAGCGACCGCAAAGCCAGCGCGGTAATTAACGGCGAAGCGGTATTCAGCGAAGAAGTGATTTGGGACCCGAAGAACGCGAAAGATCCGAAGTATCACTACGACGGCATTATGGATTCCATCCGCCGCGCCGCCGCCCATCTGCCTCGGCTGGACGCAGTGGGAGGAAGCGCGGCGGGTGTGTACATCAATAACCGGGCTCGTGTGGCCTCGCTGTATCGCGCGATTCCGCCGAAGGAATTTGCCGAACAATTGGCGCCGATGTTTTTGCGCATCCGAGACGAGTTAGGCGTTCCGCTTGAAGTCGTGAATGATGGTGAAGTCACGGCGCTGGCGGGTTCTATGTCGTTGGGAGAGAATCCTGTGTTGGGTATCGCACTCGGCTCCAGTCAGGCGGCGGGCTACGTGAACCGGGAAGGAAACATCACCGGATGGCTCAACGAACTGGCGTTCGCCCCCGTGGATTACCGAACAAACGGGCCCGTGGACGACTGGTCTGGCGATTGCTGCGGGGCGCAGTATTTTTCTCAGCAAGCCACCAACCGCGTGGCGGCCTCCGCCGGCATGAAATTTCCGTCAGACATGGGATTGCCCGATCGTCTCGCCGTGCTGCAGGAAAAAATGAAAGCCGGCGATCCGCTTGCCGCCCATGTATACGAGACCATCGGCACCTACGTGGGTTATGGCGTGGCGCATTATGCTGGCTTCTACGATCTGAAGCACGTGCTGATTCTGGGACGCGTGACCACGGGGCGCGGCGGCGACATCATTCTAAGCAAGAGCCTGGAGGTCCTGCGCGCGGAGTTCCCGGAACTCGCCGCCAGGATCTCAATCGCCTTGCCGGACGAAAAAGGCCGGCGCGTAGGACAGTCCATAGCTGCCGCTAGCCTGCCTGCTATTCAAGGAGGACGAAATTGAAACCGGGTGATCTGCGCAATGCCAGTGCTGAAATTTGGGTGCCCGATGGAGTATCAGAGTCCGGGGCACTGGAACGCGTGACCCACATGGGGATCGGCGCGCATCAGGATGACATCGAAATCATGTCGCTCGAAGGCATTCTTGCCGGTTTCGGCAGCAATGAGAAATGGTTCATGGCGGTCATCGTCACCAATGGCGCCGGCAGCCCGCGCGATGGCCTATACGCCAACTACAGCGACGTGCGAATGCAGGAAGTTCGCCGTCTGGAGCAGAAAAAAGCCGCGTTCGTGGGTGAGTATTCGGCAGTCGCGTTTCTGGACCATCCCAGTTCTGCAGTAAAGAGTTCTAGCAATCCCGCGGCGAGGAACGATCTCAAAGCAATCATTGGGGCGGCGCGTCCGGAAGTGATTTACACGCACAACTTGGCCGATAAACACGACACACACATCGCCGTGACCCTGCGCACGATTGAAGCAATCCGCGAACTGCCCAAAGAACAGCGCCCCAAGAAACTTTACGGCTGCGAAGTCTGGCGGGACCTTGATTGGCTTTCGGACGGCGACAAGGTGCTCTTCAATCTGGATGCCCACGAGAATATTGCAGCGTCACTGGTCGGGGTGTTCGATTCGCAGATTGTCGGCGGCAAGCGCTACGATCTGGCTACCATGGGCCGCCGCCGCGCGCATGCTACTTATTATCAGAGCCATTCGGTGGACGCGGCGCAGCTGGTCAACTTCGGCATTGATCTGACGCCGCTGATTGAGAACGAAAAGCTGGACCCCGCAGAATATGTTGCTGGGTTCATCCAGCGCTTCGGCGAGGACGTGACCAGCCGCGTGAGGAAGTTCAGCTAGCCAATATAGCCGCGTTTGGTTTGGAAGGTTTCAGGAAGGCGTCGGCGGAAGCGACCAGTGAGCAGCTAAAGCTAGGAGCTATAAGCTCGAAGCCGGCAGCCAGCACCCCCGTCCCTCACCTCACCGGCAAACTCACCGCAAACACCGAACCATGTTCCGGCTGGCTGGTGACGCTGATCGTACCTCCGTGCGCTTCTACGATCGCTTTGGCGATGGCCAGTCCCATGCCCGTTCCTTGCACGCGATAGCGCAGGTCGCGGCCGCGGTAAAACTTCTCGAAGATCAATCCCTGCTCGAACTCGTCAATGCCCGGACCGCGGTCGGCTATATCCACAATGAGTTGGCCGCCTCCCGTCTCCACCGTGACCGTAATCGGCGCCTCGGGTGGCGAATATTTCGCTGCGTTTTCCAGCAGTTGGCGCAACACCTCTACGATCCTATCTGCATCCACTTGAATGTCAGGAACTGAATCCGGCGCGCGCACTTCGACTGGATGCTTGCCCAGCACCGCCGCCGATTGCTCCACCGCGGTGCGAATGACTTTCGCGATCGAACTCGGCCGCAGATTCAACTCCACGTGCGCATCTAGTTGGGCCATCTCCGCGGCTTCACCCACCAGGCGGTTCAGACGGTCGCTTTCTTCGTTGATGACGGTCAGCAACTCCTTGCGCTGTCCTTCATCGAGGGGTAGAGCCGACATCAGCGTGGTCACCGCCGCTTTGATGCCGGTCAGCGGGGTCCGCAGCTCGTGAGTGACGGAATCGAGCAGCGCGGCGCGCAGGTTCTCACTCTCCCGCGCGGCTTCGGCTTTGCTTAGCTTCTCGATGACCCCCGCGCGCTCAATGGCGATTGCCGCCAGCCCGCCCAAGGCCTCCAGGGTTTCACGAGACAGGTTTGGCCCGACAATGCCGATGGCCCCGCTCAGGCGAACTCCCAGCCGCAACGGAGTAATCGAATTCCCATGTTCGCGGTCAAGCACGACCTCGCCGCGCACGCTGGCCGCCTTGAGGTCTTCGATGCTTGGTTCCTCGGACCTCGGGTCTGAGCGATAGGTGGCCTGCGATGCCGCCAGATAGATGGCCACCGACCTCGCGCCCAGCACCTCGTTCATGTAAATGGGGATCGCGTTCAGCAACTCGAGCATGTTGTCGGTGGTCAGGAGACGCTGGCTGAAGGCGTACAACCGTTCCACATCGCGGCGGCGCTGGTTGGCGTTGGCGGCTTCGCGGCGCGCGCGCTCCGAGAGCTGGCTGGCGATCACGGCCGTAGCGAGAAAGGCGAATACGGCAACCCAATTCTGCGGGTCGGCAATGGTGAATGTACCAATCGGCGGCAGGAAGTAGTAGTTGAACGCAAGGGTTGAGAGTACCGCTAATAACAGAGCATAGCGCAGTCCCCAGAGCGTGGAGATAACGAGCACGCTGAGCAGCAGACTCAGCGCCACCGTGGTGGGGTTCACGTGCACCACGCGGTGGTAAACCAGCACCACGGCACCGGCCACGCCAATCACCAGCAGGTATCGGAACAGACTTTGCAGTCGCGCCACTTTCACGGGCACGATTGTAGCCGGATTCGACAATTGCTGCGCAATCAAGTAAGAATGTCGAAAATGCAGAAGACGCCCGACCAATGGCTCGACGAAGTGGCCCCGGCCAAGCCCCAGGCTATCTTCAAGCTATTTCTTGGGTACGCTCCGGGCGTCGGCAAAACCTACCAGATGCTCAGTGAAGGCTTCCGGCGGCGCAGCCGGGGAGAAGACATTGTGATCGGCGTGGTGGAAACTCACGGCCGTAAAGTGACCGCCGAACTCGCCTCCCGCCTGGAGACGGTGCCGAGAAAGAAGCTGGAGTACAAAGGCACGGTCTTCGAAGAAATGGATGTTGACGCAATTCTGGCGCGCAAGCCGCAGATTGCGCTGGTGGATGAGTTGGCCCACACCAACATCGAAGGCAGCAAGCACCACAAGCGCTATGAAGACGTGTTCGAATTGCTGGACGCAGGCATTGACGTCATCTCCACCATGAATGTGCAGCACATTGAGAGCCTCGCCCCGACTATCCGCCAGCTCACCGGCGTGCAGGTGCGCGAAACTGTTCCCGACTGGGTAGTGCAACGGGTTGGCGAAATCGTGATGGCTGACCTCACGCCGCAGGCGCTGCAGACGCGGATGAAACGCGGCGACATTTATCCGGTGGACCGGGCTGAGAAGGCGTTAGGAAATTTCTTTCGCACCCAGAACCTGATCGCCCTGCGCGAACTGGCGCTGCGCCAGGTGGCGCAGGCGGTGGACCACAGCCTGGAGCAGCTCCACACCGAAGATGGAAAGCCGCTCATCGTGCGGGAGCGGATTGCGGTTTGCATCAGTTCCAATCCGGTGGCCCAATATCTCATCGCCCGCGGAGCGCGCATGGCGCAAGCAATTGATGCTGAACTTTACGTCGTCTACGTGGATGTGCCTGCCGATACAAGCGATGAAAACCAGAAGACCCTGGCCGACAACATTCGCTTTGCAGAAAGTGTGGGGGCAAGGGTCGTGCGTCTGGAAAGCGGCAACGTGGCGGAGCGGGTTGCGGCCTTCGTTCGCAGCCACCATGTGACGCACGTTGTTTTTGGGCGGTCCGCAACAAAGGGTTGGAAGCGGTATCTGTACTGGTCGGCAATCCATAAATTTCTGCGCGACGCGCCGTCAGTGGATGTGCACATCGTTACCCAGGAAATGCGCTGAGCCCCATGGCTGAGCACTTCCGCATTCTCGTCGTGGACGACGAAACCCAGATCACGCGGGTGTTGCGTACGACTCTCTCCGCCCAGGGCTACGACGTGCGCGTGGCCAACGATGGCGAAATGGCACTGGAAATCATGAAGGATTGGACTCCCAGCCTGGTCATCACCGATCTGGCCATGCCGAACCTGGATGGGGTCGGGCTGACCAAGCGCATCCGGCAGAATTCGCCCTTGCCGGTGATTGTGCTCTCGGTGCGCGGGCAGGACCGGGTGAAGGTGGAAGCGCTTGACGCCGGCGCCGATGACTATGTCACCAAGCCTTTCAGCGTAAACGAGTTGATGGCTCGGGTCCGCGCTCAACTTCGACGCACCACTCCCGCTGAAACCGCAGTGCCAGTGATCACCTCGGGCGCCTTTTACATTGATCTCGAGGCCCGCCTGGTGAAAGTCGCCGGTCACGAAGTCCATCTCACGCCCAAAGAATTTGATTTGCTGGTGCACATGGCGAGACGCCCCAGCAGAGTCATAACCCATCGGGCTCTACTGGCCGCAGTCTGGGGCCCGAACAGCACCGAACAGCCGGAATACTTGCGCGTGTTCGTCGGGCAGCTGCGCAAGAAAATCGAGGCCGATCCTGCCACTCCGAAATACCTCCTCACCGAACCCTGGGTGGGCTATCGCTTTGAACCGGGCGACTGAGAACTGAGAACCGGGAACTGAGAACTGGGTTTTCCCGAAATCCGAGATTACCAAGGCCACGCAGCTGCAATCCGAAGGATTCAACAGGCTTGCCGAATTTTTCGGTGAAAAGCAGTTCGCAGTTCTCAGTTTCCAGATCCCGGTTCTCAGTTTCCAGAGATGTCCTGCGCCTCAAGTCCTCCCTTATGAACTCTTTATAGACTTTTTAGCCCATTCTTATGGGGCGGCTGATCGAATAGCTAGTGCCAACCCAAAAGGGCTGGAGGAGGCGTCATGTTGGCAACAGGAGTTCTCGTCGGATTCATCTTCCTAGCCATCGCATTTCTTCTTTGCTTCTTGGCGGCGCTGGTGCAAGACCAAATCAGGCACTCGTGGCGCCTCGCCCAGGCGCAGGCCGGCTTAGCCGGGGAGGAAGCAGAGGGTGCCGCGTCAGTTCCGCAGATTTCGGGATCGAACAGGAAAATTCGGTTAGCTTGGACCTTGGCCTCGGCTTCCAGCGCCAATGGTAACCGCAAGGAGAATTTCTCGTGCGAGACATCGTCTTCGTTTTGATAACGCTGGCCTTCTTTGTGGTTTCGGTCGCTTATGTGCGCTTCTGCGACCGCATCCGGTAGGAGAAACCAAAGTGGAATTGCAAGATCTTGTCATGCTGCTAGTGAGTGGGCTGCTGCTCGTGTACCTGACCTACGCTCTGCTGCGGCCGGAGAAATTCTGATATGACGGCAAACGGATGGCTTCAAATCCTGGCCTTCGCGGCCGTGATTTTTCTGGTCACCAAACCGCTGGGCCTTTATATGGCGCGGGTGTTCAGTCGCGAGCGGACCTTTCTCGACCCGGTCCTGCGGCCGATTGAGCGCCTGGTGTACAAGCTGACCTGGGTGGACGAAAGCCACGAAATGACGTGGACGCAGTACACCCTGGCGATGCTGTTGTTCAGCGGCGTTTCCATGCTGGTGCTCTATCTCATTGAGCGGGTGCAGCTTTGGCTGCCGCTGAATCCGCAAAAGCTGGCGGGGGTGGCGCCCGACCTGGCGTTCAACACCGCGGCTTCCTTCACGACCAACACCAACTGGCAGGCGTATACACCAGAAACCACAATGAGCTATCTCACGCAGATGGCTGGCCTGGCGTATCACAACTGGATGTCGGCAGCGGTGGGAATCGCTCTGGCGATCGCTTTTATTCGCGGGGTGGCGCGCCGCGAGCAGAAAACCATCGGCAACTTCTGGGTGGACATCACGCGCTGCACGCTCTGGGTGTTGCTGCCGATTTGCCTGATTGGTTCACTGGTGCTGGTTTCGCAGGGCGTTATACAGAACTTCAGGCCCTATGACACTGCGAAACTGGCCGACCCGTATCAAATTCCACAGACCGGCTCCGATGGCAAACCCGTCACGGGCCCAGATGGCAAACCGGTAATGCAGACCGTAAGCACACAGACCATCGCCCAGGGCCCGCTCGCGTCGCAGGAGATCATCAAGGAGTTGGGCACCAACGGCGGCGGATTTTTCAATGCAAATAGCGCGCATCCCTTTGAAAACCCGACCCCGTTCAGCGATTTCTTCGAGATGGTGGCGATCTTCGGCATTTCTGCAGGTTTGACGTACACCTTAGGGAAAATGACCGGTTCACCACGCCACGGCTGGGCAGTGTGGGCAGCGATGATGGCCTTGTTCCTGATCGGCGTTTCGGTCGCTTATTGGGCCGAAGCCCGCGGCAACCCCATCGTGGCGCAGATTCCCGGCATACACGCCGCCCCGGGCAACATGGAGGGCAAGGAAGTCCGCTTTGGCATTGCCAATTCAGCTCTGTGGGCCACAGTGACGACCGACACCAGTTGCGGCGCGGTCAACTCCATGCACGATTCCTTCACGCCACTCGGCGGCATGGTTCCGCTGACCGACATCATGCTGGGTGAAGTGATTTTCGGGGGTGTCGGCTCGGGTCTTTACGGCGTGCTGATTTACGTGATTCTTTCCGTTTTCATCGCCGGACTCATGGTAGGGCGCACGCCCGAATATCTGGGGAAAAAGATCGAAGGCTTTGACGTCAAGATGTCAATGCTCGCGGTTCTGGTGCTGCCGCTGGTGATTCTGGTGCTAACCGGAATTTCGGTGCTGTACAACTTCGGCCTGTCTAGCATTGCGAACCCTGGCCCTCACGGGCTGAGCGAGATTCTCTATGCCTTCACCGAAGGGGCCGGCAACAATGGCTCAGCCTTCGGCGGGCTCAATGCCAACACCCTCTGGTACAACACTGCCATTGGGCTCACTACGCTGGTAGGCCGGTTTCTCTTCATCGTGCCGACCATGGCCATTGCCGGCAGCTTGGCGGGTAAGAAACAGATTCCGGCGTCGCTGGGAACATTTCCGGTGACCGGACCGCTCTTCACCGTGCTGCTGATCGGCGTGATTCTCATAGTCGGGGCACTTACCTTTTTCCCGGCATTGAGCCTGGGGCCGATTCTTGAGCACCTGCTGATGCAGGCGGGCAAGACTTTCTGACGGGTTGAGGTGCAGAGCTTGAATCGACTGTCAATGTTTGGTTTGTTCGCAGTGACCGCCATGCTGGTTTGTTATGCATTGGAAGAGCGCAGTCCGTGGTTCATTCTGGCGTTTGCTGGATCATGCGTTCTGGCTTCGGCCTACGGGTTTTTGCAAGGCGCATGGCCGTTCGGTTTGGTGGAAGGCGTGTGGTCAGTAATTGCAGTGAGGCGTTGGTGGGTGGTGAGGGGGCGGGCGATTGGCTGAGCAATCAGCATTCGGCACTCAGCATCAGCATCAGAGCTGAATCGTGATCTCGCGGACCAACCGCAGCGTCCAGTTGGCTGAATGCTGACTGCTCAGTGCTGAACGCTTTAGCCAGTTACGGCATCGCTAGCAAGCAAGGTATCTATGGCAAAGAAAATTGGTCTTTGGGAAACAAGAATCGTCCGGCGCGCGGCGTGGGATTCGCTGGTGAAGCTGAATCCGCGCACCATGATGAAGAATCCGGTCATGTTTGTGGTGGAAGTGGGCAGCGTGGTCACGACCATACTGCTGGTGCTGGAAGAACTGCAGCGCCGTCCGGGCTTCGGCTTTAACCTGCAAATCACTCTGTGGCTGTGGTTTACGGTGCTTTTCGCCAACTTCGCGGAAGCCATGGCTGAAGGCCGGGGCAAGGCCCAGGCCGACACTCTGCGGCGGGCCAAGGCCGAAACCATGGCCAATCGCCTGCTTCCCGACGGCAAAACCGAGAATATTCCCGGCTCCAAGTTGCGGGCAGGCGATATGGTCCTGGTGGAGTCGGGGGAATTCATCCCCGGCGACGGCGAAATCGTTGAAGGCGTTGCTTCAGTGGATGAGTCGGCGATCACCGGAGAATCGGCGCCGGTGATTCGCGAGTCCGGCGGCGACCGCTCGGCTGTAACTGGCGGCACGCGCGTGCTCTCCGATTGGATCAAGGTCCGCATTACCTCCAATCCCGGCGAGACTTTCCTCGACCGCATGATCGCCCTGGTGGAAGGCGCCGAGCGCCAGAAGACCCCGAACGAGATCGCGCTCAACATCCTGCTGGCTGGTTTGACCATCATTTTCCTGCTGGCGGTGGTCACACTGCAGCCGTTTGCCATCTATTCCGGCTCGCCGCAAACCGTGTTTGTGCTGGTATCGCTCCTGGTCTGCCTGATCCCGACGACGATCGGCGGCCTGCTTTCGGCCATCGGCATCGCCGGCATGGACCGCCTGGTGCAGCACAATGTGCTGGCCATGTCGGGCCGCGCGGTAGAGGCTGCGGGCGACGTAGACACGCTCCTGCTCGACAAGACGGGCACCATCACGCTGGGCAATCGCCAAGCCACACAGTTTTTCCCAGCACCGGGGGTGTCCGAGGCCGTGCTGGCCGATGCCGCACAACTTTCCTCCCTGGCGGATGAAACTCCGGAAGGCCGCTCCATCGTGGTCCTGGCTAAGGAGAAATATGGCCTGCGCGGCCGCGAACTCGGCCCGATGGAGGCCGAGTTTGTGCCCTTCAGCGCGCTGACCCGCATGTCCGGGGTGAATTTCGACGGCCGCCAGATTCGCAAAGGCGCTACGGAAGCAATCATCAAATACCTCGAGACTCAGGGCGCTGCGGTTCCTCCCGAGATCAAGGAAATCGTGGAAACCATTTCCCGTTCCGGCGGCACGCCGTTGGTGGTAGCCGAGAATAACCGCGCGCTGGGCGTGATCCAGCTCAAAGACATCGTGAAGGGTGGCATGGTGCAGCGCTTCGACCAGCTGCGAGCGATGGGCATCAAGACTGTGATGATCACCGGCGACAATCCCCTCACCGCCGCTGCCATCGCCCGTGAAGCCGGCGTGGATGACTTTTTGGCCCAAGCCACGCCGAAAGAGAAAATGGACCTGATCCGGCGCGAGCAGGGACAAGGCAAACTCGTTGCCATGACCGGCGATGGCACCAACGATGCCCCGGCGCTGGCCCAGGCCGACGTCGGCGTGGCCATGAACACCGGTACTCAGGCCGCAAAAGAAGCCGGCAACATGGTGGACTTGGATTCCAATCCGACCAAGCTCATTGAGATCGTCGAAATCGGCAAGCAGCTGCTCATGACCCGGGGCGCGCTCACCACATTTTCCATTGCCAACGACGTTGCCAAATATTTCGCCATCATCCCAGCAATGTTTGCCGGCACCTTCCCGGTGCTGCAGGCGCTGAACATTATGCGGCTGGCGACGCCGCAATCGGCGGTACTTTCCGCCGTCATCTTCAACGCGCTGATCATTGTGGCGTTGATTCCATTAGCCTTGCGCGGCGTTAAGTACCGCGCCATGAGCGCGGCGTTGTCCCTGCGGCGCAACCTGCTTTTGTACGGCGTCGGCGGAATCATCGTGCCCTTTATCGGGATCAAGGCGATTGACATGCTGATCACCAGCGTTGGTCTGGCGTAGGAGGAGCTTCCATGAAACGCGATCTGATCACATCCGTACTGATGACCCTGGTGACGACGGTCCTGTTCGGCCTGCTGTTTCCCCTGATCGTGACCGGCCTGGCGCAAACGATTTTTCCCAACAAAGCGAAAGGTGAACTGATCGCTGCCAACGGCGCAGTGCTGGGTTCGCGCCTGATCGGGCAGCCTTTTTCTTCTCCCGGCTACTTCCACTCTCGCCCTTCTGCGGCGGGCACAGGCTACGATGCCGGAGCTTCCAGCGGCTCCAACCTTGGACCAACCAATCACGCTCTGATTGACCGCATAAAGCAGGATGTAGCCACATTACATGCCGAGAATCCTTCTGTGCCGGTGCCCATGGATCTGGTGACGACCTCCGGGTCCGGCCTCGATCCTCACATTTCTCCCGAAGGGGCGGCATTCCAGGTGCCGCGCGTGGCCCACGAGCGCGGCTTGAGCGAAGATGCAGTGCGCGAACTGGTTCGCGAGCACACCCAGCAACGGCAGTTCGGTTTTCTGGGAGAGCCGCGAGTCAACGTATTGGAGTTGAATTTGGCATTGGATGCAAAAGCTCCTGTGGGCCAGGGGCATCCCTAACCGGAAGTTCGTCTCTCCCGCTGACCCCGCAGCATCAAGTAGATGACTGGTGTCACGTCCGCAAACATACCAAAGTGTGTAGAAATGCCGGCGTTCTATTGATAGCCTTTAAGACAACGGCGGGACGGTCTTATGATTCTTCATATTAAGCCGTAGCCGTTTCTTGGGGGCCACAGCGATGCGGCCCCATGGATTCTGTATCCGAATTCTCGCACGCCTCTTCCATATCTTCTTCCGCCGCAACATCCTCGCATGCCGCGCCAGTCGCGGAAAAGCGCCAAGTAGCGCCGAATTGTAAAAGTGGAAAACTTTTCTGCTTCATCCACAGCCTTCTGCGCTAGAATGCGCACACATTGGAAGTGACCGTCGTCTCACAGATGAAAACTAGGACGCACGGTACGCCACTCAGCACCCTTCCCCCAGGGAGGAGACTTAATGTACCGGCCGCTACCGAGTTCGTATTCTAGCGCCACGACTTTTCAGGACGTCGAACGCAGCATCCGCGACCTGACTCAGGATCTGGCGACTGCCTTCAACACCGGCAATTACGACCAAGCCGCGGCGCTCTTTGCCGTAGACGGCCAGTTCATGCCTCCGCAGCACGAACCTGCTCACGGCCCCAAGGCCATTGAGCGAGTATTCCGGGAGTACGGCGAGAAGGGCCACCAGGACCTGCGCCTGGAGACCCTGCGCATTGAGCACTCCGGGGACTTGGCAGTAGAAGTTGGGCGTTACACCATCGCCCTGAACCAGCAGAACGGGACCACGGTGGCGGACCGGGGCAAGTACATGACCGCTTGGCGCCGCCTGGGGACGTGGCGCATCGTCGCGCATTGCTGGAACACCAATTTGCCTGCAGCCGGTTGATCTCCTGCGCAACTTGCCGTTTGTAGCGGCATGCTCTGCATGCCGCATTGCCTCGCGCCTCCGTTCATCTACAATAGGTAACGCGCAAAATTCATTCCAAGCAAGGAGCGACCAATGCAACGCAAGGCAAGTGCAGTGTGGAAGGGCGGACTCAAAGAAGGCAAAGGGACGGTTTCAGCCACCAGTGGAGTTCTGTCGAACACTCCTTATTCTTTCACCACCCGGTTTGAGAACACTCCCGGCACCAACCCCGAGGAACTGATTGCCGCGGCCCACGCCGCCTGCTTCTCCATGGCACTTTCGGCGCAGTTGGGAGGCGCCAATCTTACCCCCGAGAGCGTGAACACCACCGCCAACTTGAGCCTGGAAAAGCTCGACTCCGGCTGGACCATTACTGCAGTTCATCTCGATGTAGCCGCCAAAGTACCCGGCGCCGACGATGCCGCCTTCGAGAAAGCCGCGGAGAATGCCAAAGCTGGTTGCCCGGTTTCCAAAGTGCTCAACGCCAAGATCACCATGACTGCCAAGCTGGAGAAGTGATTCTTAACCGAGCCAGAGACTGCGGCTTGACAACTGGTTCTCAGGGAAAACAGCCAGCGGATTATTTCAGAACGACAGCAATCAGCACCGGCATGCTGGTGTGGGCTGAGTATGCCCTGTCTCTGCTGCTTGCTACCCGGCCACTCATCCCGGATTTGCTTCGAGTGATCCCTAATTGCCCCGCGCCGGCCGCAAAACGCGGGACAATCATCCGTCAGAGCTATGGCGACAGTCTCGTCACCTGTCGCTCACAGCATGCCCTGTCCTTCCCAGCGAAAGTCCAGGAGAACGAATGACCAAGCGAGTCCTGACTCTGCTTCTATTCATTGGCACACAAAGCGTCACAGCGCAAAACACCTTTCATGGCAACGTCGCCCGCACCGGCGTCTATGATTCGCCGGGCCCGAAACAACTGGCCGGCGTCAAGTGGGTATTCAGGACCGGTGGGCCAATTGTGGCTTCGCCGGCGATTGCTGATGGCGTGGTTTATATTCCCAGTACTGACACGTATCTCTACGCGCTTGATCAGGAAACCGGCAAAGAGAAGTGGAAGTACAAATCGCGTATGCCGATCGCCTCATCGCCTGCGGTCGCAGGCGGACTGCTTTATTTCGTCTCCTCTGCTGGCAGCCTCGGCGCGATTGACATCAGCAACGGTCAAATAAAATGGGTGCTGCCCACTGAATACGAGCGTAAGTTCGAGGCCAAGAACCTGCATGGATATCCAGCCGCCGCCCAAACCATTCCCGATGCCTGGGACGTTTTCACTTCCTCGCCGGCGGTGGCAAACGGCAAAGTCTTTTTCGGCAGCGGAGATGGCAACGTCTACGCCGCCGACGCGCAAACCGGCGTGCTGCAATGGAAGTTCGCAACCAAAGACGTTGTGCACGCCTCGCCCGCCGTTGTTGGCAACACGGTTTTCATCGGTAGCTGGGACAGCTATCTCTACGCTATTGATGCCGAAACCGGGCAGGAGAAATGGTCGTTGAAGACCGGCGAGGATCCCACGATTCACAACCAAGTCGGCTTCCAATCTTCGCCCGCCGTGGTGGACGGGACGGTCTACGTCGGTTGCCGCGACGCCCACGTGTATGCCGTGGACGCCGCCACTGGCCGCAAGAAGTGGGACTATCCCACGAGCAAATCTTGGGTCGTCGGTACCCCCGCCGTGCGCGATGGCATGGTGTACGTAGGCACTTCCGATAGTTCGCGTTTTATGGCGCTTGATGCCAAAAGCGGACGGCTGCGCTTCAACTTCGACGCCAAGGCATATATGTTCTCTTCGCCTGCCCTGGCCGGCGACCTCGCCTACGTCGGCGACCATAACGGAAAGCTATACGCCGTTGATACCAAGACCGGGAAACTCGCCTGGGAGTTCCAGACAGAGGGTGCGAAGAAAGACCCATTCAAGGTACTCAAACCCGACGGCAGCCTAAAGCAGGAAGCCTTCGCTCCGCTCTTCAACGACTTCGAGGACATGTACCTGGATTTCGAGCGCTTCGCCTCGATTGGCGCGGTGGTGTCATCACCGGTGGTAGATAAGGGCGTGGTGTACTTCGGCAGCATGGATGGAAATCTGTACGCGCTGCAATAATCGGCAGGCTCACACGGTCATCGCTTCCGCCTCGCCCCGCTACCTTGTGATGAAGCGTGGTTCGTCCTCCAGTCGGATATTCCCATTTCTGCATTCCCATCTTGGAATCGAACTCTTCAAAAATAGGCTCCCCGGCGCGTTGTTGAAGTTATACTTTTCCTTCGCGCAGGGCGCGAATTTTGAGGTCACAAAATGCAACCTCAAACCTGGTGAGTTATGAATAAGCAAGGCATCGTTCTGGCAAAGCGAGCAGACTCAAGAATACTTCTTCTTCGCGGCCACCGAGTGATACTCGACGCGGACCTTGCCGAACTTTACGGCGTAGCTGTAAAGCGGCTGAACCAGTAAGTCAAACGCAACGCCAAGCGGTTCCCCGCGGACTTCCTCTTCCGCGTGTCCGCCAAGGAGCACGACACTTTGAGGTTGCAAAATGCAACCTCAAACCCCAGGCGCGGGGGGCGGCGTTATTTGCCGAACGCCTTCACCGAACACGGCGCGATCATGGCTGCCACAGTCCTGAACTCGGCGCGTGCCATCGAAATGAGCATCTTCGTAGTGCGTGCTTTCGCCCGCATGCGCGAAGCCCTGGCCGCGAATCAGTTGATCATCGCCAAGCTAACCGAGCTCGAACGCCGGCTGGAAGGTCACGACGGCCAGATTCAAAACCTGGTGGAAGCTATTCGCCAACTCATGGCTCCGCCTCTGCGCGCTGGACGGCGCATCGGATTCGAACTGCCTCCCGGTTCCCTAAAGGCTCATGGCGGCAAATCTCTGGCGCTCGTCCGCCGCTCTTAAGGGTGCGAGGATCTCCCCGGGCGTTATCCCAGGCGCACCGCATCGGCGTTCAGCTTAATGACTGGTTAAGAGCCCGCATTCTGAGCTTTCATGTTTTCACTTCAGGCCCTGGACATGGGCGGCCCCACCAGAAATCTGTTAGCCTTGTGAATCGCTTTCATTCTTGTCGCCGTCCACAAGGAGCCCAGGTTGAATCGCTACAAACCGAACTGCGGCAAGCTGCTAAGTTTCGCTCTACTTCTCTTTGCCGGCAGCGCCCTAAGCGCCCAGATCGACGACGCTACCCGCCAGTTTTCACACGATATCTTCAAGCAGCTCATCGAAATCAACAGCACCGACTCGGTCGGCAGCGTGACTGCGGCGGCGCAGGCAATGGCGCAACGCTTTCGCGACGCCGCATTTCCCGAGAGCGATCTGCAGATTCTCGGGCCCAATGACCGCAAGAGAAATCTGGTCGTGCGCTTTCACGGTACAGGCAAGCACCGGCCCATCCTGCTGATCGGCCATCTCGACGTGGTCGAGGCCCGCCGCGAAGACTGGACCACCGATCCTTTCCAGTTCGTCGAAAAAGACGGCTACTTCTATGGCCGCGGCACGCAGGACATGAAGAGCGGCGACGCCATCATGGTCACGACCCTCATCCGCTTCAAAAAAGAAGGCTACCAGCCTGACCGCGACATTATTCTCGCCCTTACTGCCGATGAAGAGGGCGGCAAGTCCAATGGCGTGGACTGGCTGCTCAAGAACCACCGCGATCTGATTGACGCCGAGTTTGTGCTCAACTCCGACGGCGGGGGAGTGGACACGGACCACGGCAAGCCGATGGATATTGTCGTGGACGCCACTGAAAAGCTCTACGCCGATTATCAACTCACGGTGACCAACCCCGGCGGCCACAGCTCAATCCCGGTGCCTGACAATGCCATCTATCACTTGGCGAACGGCGTGGTGCGCCTGGAGCACTACAAGTTTCCCTTCGAATTGAACCACGTCACCCGTGCCTATTACGAGCGCATTGCTACAGTATCATCAGTTCAAAAGGCGGAGGACATCAAGGCAATGCTCAAGAATCCGCCAGACGAAGCGGCCATTGCCCGCCTGTCGCAGGACCCAGTGGACAACTCCACGCTGCATACCACCTGCGTCGCCACGCGGCTCGATGCCGGGCACGCCAACAACGCCCTTCCGCAGCGCGCAGAGGCAATCGTGAACTGCCGCATTCTCCCGGGGCACTCGTCGGAAGAAGTGCGCCAGGACTTGGTCCGCCTATTGGCTGATCCCAAGATCAACGTGCGCTATGTAGGGGCGATCGGCGAAGTTACAGACAAGGCTTCCAGCCGCGAGTCTTACGCTCCGCCGCCTTTGCGTCCCGACGTCTTCCAGCCGCTGGAAAAAATTGCCAGCGAGATGTGGCCAGGCGCGCCGGTGATTCCCGACATGGCCACGGGCGCCTCCGACGGCGTCTACACCAACGCCGCCGGCCTGCCCACGTATGGCGTCTCGGGGATCGCGATTGATCGCGACGACATTCGCGCCCACGGCAAGGATGAGCGCGTAGGCGTGGAATCATTCTATAAGGGTGTCGATTTCTATTACCGCTATCTGAAAGCAATAACCTCGGAGTGAGGTAGCGCCGGCGTCCAGACGGCATGTCTGACGCATTTTCGGCCCCATGAAGTTGCCGGCGGCAGTGGAACCTGTAACGCGGCACTCGCTCACTTCGCGGAGTGCGGCGCGCCGTCCTATAATCCGACTTAGCTGAGAGCTTAGAGCCGACAGCCGATCCATGCGCTTCGAACTTTTCGTCGCCTCCCGCTATCTACGGGCAAAGAGACGCCAGGCCTTCATCGGCGTGATCACCGGGATTTCCATCGCCGGCGTGGCGGCGGGCGTGGCGTCTCTCATCGTGGCGCTGGCCATCAACAATGGATTCCGCCAGGACCTGCAAGACCGCCTGCTGGGTTCAACTTCGCCCGTGAACCTGATGCGCGTGGAAAGCGACGGCATCAAAGACTGGCAGCAGCTCATGCGGCGCCTGGAGAAAGAACCGCACGTGGTTGCGGCGGCGCCGGCAATTTACGAGCAGGTGCTGATCTCACGCGGTCCGCGCGCACGGGGGGCGGTGCTGAAGGGAATGATTCCGGCCTATGAGCGTAAAGTCAGCGACCTGCTGAAGTCGGTAACCATAGGATCTGCCGATGCTCTGGATGTGGACCGCGCCGGATCGAGTTCTGGACCCACAAAAGCCGACGAGTCCGCCCCAGACCAGTCTCCCGATTCGCTGGCTGCGGTGGGAGAACGTGTGGCGGCGATGCCGCCAATTATTCTGGGTAAAGACATGGCCAGCGACCTGGGGGCAACGGTGGGTTCAGTGGTGCTGGTGACCAGTCCGCAAGGTGAACTCACGCCCTTTGGCATGGTGCCCAAGTACAGCCGGTTTCGCGTCGCCGGAATCTTCAACTCCGGCTTCTACGACTACGACAGCTCCTGGGCCTTTGCCCGTCTGTCTGACGCGCAGCAGCTTTTCGGCCTGGGTGATCTGGTCTCTGTGCTGGAGTTCAAGCTCGACGATATCTACCGCGCCGCTGAAGTCGGGCAGCAGCTCGAACAAGCCGCCGGCCCCGGTTTCATGACCACCAACTGGATGGAGCAGAACAAGGCGCTGTTCCGCGCCCTGCGCTTGGAGCGCCTGGTGACGTTCATCACCGTCGGGCTGATTGTGTTCGTGGCCGCGCTGAACATTCTGATCTCGCTGACGATGATGGTGATGGAAAAGACGCGCGACATCGCCGTGCTTATGTCTATGGGCACACGGAAGTCGCAAATACGGCGGGTGTTTATCGCGCAGGGTGTGCTCATCGGTGTGATCGGCACGGCGATTGGGCTGGTCCTCGGTTACGCCCTTTCTTATGTGGGCGGGCATTATCACCTGCTCGCACTGGCGCCCGAGGTTTATTCGATCGACTATGTACCGTTCGCCGCACACGCCTCGGATGGCTTGCTGGTGGCCGGAGTTGCGATTGGGATCTCGCTGATCGCTACGATTTACCCGTCGTGGTCGGCGGCCAGAATCCTGCCGGCCGAGGCGCTGAGATACGAGTAACGCGGGGGAATTTCCCTGGTTAGGGTCGCTGGCGTGCGCTCTCGACACATTCAACCGTGACCCAGGTCACAGAAACGATCCTAAGCCGCCTCTATGATTTCGCGTAGCCGCGGCTCCGGATGGGGAAAAGCGAAGCTTTCCGTCCGACACCGTGTTATTAATCGTAGTGGCCCATGACGAGCTCCGGCGGCAATTCAGTTTCACGGACTGCAAGCAGTCTGCGTCTGGTTGCGTGCTTAATGCCTCGGTGGTAAGCACTCAACGCCAGGGGTCACAAAAGGTTGCAGAACCATTCCGGGAGCCGGAGTTCCGCCAGCTATAGTTCGAGGAGCCCGCGGATTGCATCTAACGACTGATGATGTTCTGTTACGGATCGAAGGATTGAAGAAGGTCTTCCGCTCCGGCGGTTCGGACCTGGTGCTCTTTGAAAATCTCTCGTTCCATGTGGCCAAGGGTCAGATGGTCGCGATCGTGGGCGAATCAGGTGCCGGCAAGAGTACCTTGTTGCATATCCTGGGCGCACTTGATCGGGCTTCCGCAGGTGACGTATACTGCGCCCACTTAAGGCTAAGCTCCCTTTCGGAAGACGGCGCAGCCGAGTTTCGTAACCGCGAAATCGGTTTTGTCTGGCAGTTTCACTATTTGCTGCCGGAGTTCAGCGCACTCGAGAACGTAGCCATGCCACTTCTGCTGCGGGGAAATTCGCCGCAGCAGGCAGAAGCGGAAGCCGCGCGCTGGCTGCGCGAGGTAGGATTGGAAGCCCGTTCGCATCACCGCTCCGGAGAACTTTCCGGCGGTGAGCAGCAACGGGTGGCTCTGGCCCGGGCGCTCATCACCCAGCCCAAGTTACTATTGGCGGATGAGCCTACCGGAGACCTCGACAGCCGGACTGCGGACTCGGTTTTTGAATTGATCTCCCGGGTACATCGCGACTATCAGTTGACTTCTCTTATCGCCACCCACAACTCTGCCTTTGCCGCTCGTTGTCATCGGGTATTGCGTTTGCGTCGTGGGAGCGTCGAAGAGGTCGCGCCGGAATCACTGGCTGGGTGACCTTCCGGGTGACTTGGGGTCTGAAAGTTTGGCGGCCATGTGCCGAAGAGTAAGAAAATAAGCGGTTAGCGACTGCAAAGAGTTGCAGCTAATTGCTCAAGTGTGAAAGGCTAGGTGTCTTTAGTAACCGCCCCAGGCTCATCCTGCACGTGTTGGTGACTTGGAGCGATGGCACCGGGATTGCAATAATACGTAAGGGCACACATCACTCTTGTGGGGCAGCACCGCCGACGGTGCCTTTCCATAGGAATCCCAGGGGGAACGGGCGATATGTTTGAACGCTACACGGAGAAGGCAAGGCGCGTGATCTTTTTCGCGCGCTATGAAGCAAGCCAATTCGGGTCTCCTTATATAGAGACAGAACACCTGCTCCTGGGACTGCTGCGTGAAGACAAAGCCCTGACCAACCGCTTCCTGCGCTCGCACGCCTCGGTTGAGTCCATCCGCAAGCAGATCGAAGGGCATACCACGATCCGCGAGAAAGTTTCCACCTCGGTGGATCTGCCGTTGAGCAATGAATGCAAGCGCGTGCTCGCCTATGCCGCCGAAGAGGCGGAACGCCTTTCCGACAAGCACATTGGTACCGAACATTTGCTCCTGGGCTTACTGAGAGAAGAAAAGTGCTTTGCCGCCGAGATTCTGCATGAGCGCGGCCTGCGACTTTCCACCATTCGTGAGGAACTGGCCCGCAGCCGCCAGGAAAAACCGCAGCAACAACGCCAGCGCGAGTCATCCTTACTCAGTGAGTTTTCCCGTGACCTCACCCAGGCCGCTATGGATAGCCAACTCGATCCGCTGGTGGGGCGCGAAGGCGAACTCGAGCGCGTAGTGCAGATCCTTTGCCGCCGCACCAAAAACAATCCGGTGCTTATCGGCGAACCCGGCGTGGGCAAAACTGCAATCGTGGAAGGACTGGCCCAGCGCATCGCGGATGGCGAAGTGCCGTCATTCCTCTCTGACAAACGCGTGCTGGCTTTGGATCTCTCGCTCATCGTCGCCGGCACAAAATACCGCGGCCAGTTTGAAGAGCGTCTGAAGACCATCATGAAGGAACTGATGGAGTCACAGAATTCCATCATCTTCATTGACGAGCTGCACACGCTGGTGGGCGCAGGCTCGGCGGAAGGCTCGCTCGATGCCGCCAATATTTTGAAGCCGGCTCTATCGCGCGGCGAAATTCAGTGCATCGGCGCAACCACTCCCGGCGAATATCGCAAGTCCATCGAAAAAGATCGCTCCCTCGAGCGCCGCTTCCAGGCGGTGAAAGTGCCGCCGCCCAACGAAGCTGACGCTACCAAGATTCTGTTTGGGATCAAAGACCGCTACGAGAAGTTCCACGCCGTCACCTACACCGACGACGCCATCAACTTCGCGGTCTCGCATTCCAACCGCTACATTCCCGACCGCTTCCTGCCCGATAAGGCAATTGATCTTGTGGATGAAGCCGGCGCGCGCGTAAAACTGCGCCAGACTTCCCTGCCCGAGGAAATCACCGAGGTGCAGAAGCGCATTAAGTTCATCGTACACCGCATGGAAAACGCCATCGCGAACCACGAGTTCGAGAAAGCGCGCTTCTATTCGGACGAGGAACGCAAAGAGCGCGAGAACCTGCGCGCTCTTCGCGAAAAATATCACCTGGACGAGTCCTCCGCCGGCGTTGTGAACCGCGAAGACATCGAAGACGTGGTTTCGCGCTGGACCGGCGTGCCCATCACCTCGATCAAAGAAGAAGAATCGCAGAAGTTGCTGCGCATCGAGGAAGAGCTGCACAAGCGCATCATCTCGCAGGACAAATCCATCACCGCGCTGGCCCGCGCCATCCGCCGCAGCCGCGCCGGCCTCAAGAGCCCGAACCGGCCCATCGGTTCGTTCCTGTTCCTCGGCCCCACCGGCGTGGGCAAAACCGAAGTCGCCCGCACCCTGGCGCAGTTCATGTTCGGCTCGGAAAAGTCGCTCATCCGCTTCGACATGTCGGAATTCATGGAGAAGCACTCGGTCTCCAAGCTGATCGGCTCGCCTCCGGGATACGTGGGCTACGAAGAAGGCGGCCAGCTCACCGAGCGGGTGAAGCGTGCCCCGTACTGCGTGGTGCTGCTCGACGAAATCGAAAAAGCGCATCCCGACGTCTTCAACATCCTCTTGCAGGTCTTTGAAGACGGCCAGCTCACCGACGGCCTGGGCAACACGGTGGACTTCAAGAATACGATCATCATCATGACTTCGAACATCGGCGCGCGGCATTTGCAGCGCCGCGAGGGCCTGGGCTTCCAGTCCACGAAAGAAGAAATGGTTTCCGACAAGGTCGAGGAGCTGGTGAAGGGCGAAGTCAAGCGCACCTTCAACCCCGAGTTCCTCAACCGCCTGGACGAGATCATCATCTTCAACGCGTTGAGCGAGGCCGACCTCATTCAGATTCTGGAGCTCATGGTTAATCTGCTGAACCACAACCTGGCGCAGAAGGCGATCACCATCAGCGTGACCGACGACGCCAAGAAATGGATCCTCGAGCAAACCCTAGGCGACCGCAGCTATGGCGCAAGACCACTGCGCCGCGCCCTGCAAAAATACATCGAAGACCCGCTAAGCGAGGCGCTGATCCAAGGCACCTTCAACACAAGGCCCGCATTCATCGAGGTCTTCCTGGAAGGCAACAAGCTCTTCTACCGCCCAGTAGATTCCGAGAAGACCGAAGGGGTTCTGCTGTACGAGAATTAGCCGTGTGGGGCGGACGCCCTCGTCCGCCCACTGCATCCCCAGAGACTAAGCCGCCAGCGATCGGCTGGCGGCTTTTGAATGTAGGCGCGCGTCCTCGCGCGTGCGTCCGTGTAGCGGCGGGCTTGCCCCGCCCAGCAAGTGTAGCAACGGCCGCCCCCCCGTCGAACCAGCGAAAAGAACCACGTAGCGATAGCCGCTGCGGCTGTCCAGCGAGCGAAGCGAGAGGCTGTGGCTCTTTGTCGCAGGCCAGAATATGATTCGCCATTCGGAAAATATGATTTGTCATCCCGAAAACTACGATTTGTCATCCTGAGCGAAGCGAGGACCTATGAACTTTGCCGGCGTCGGCAGAACGCATAGGTGCTTCGCTACGCTCAGCATGACAATCAACGCTGGCGGCCTTTGTTTTATAGACGTTGCTCGTGGCGGGATGCTCAAAGCTACAGCCGACGATATGGGATCTCGGAATACTTCAACTCTACTGTTCCGGAACAGAAGAGGTTCAAACAGTCGATTGCGAAGTGAGACGCCTTGGTCCGGTCAGCTGCCGGTCCGACGACCACTTCACGCAGCGCTTGCGATGAAACTTTCTTCCAGTCGAATTCCTGGTAGCGGACCAACGAATACGGGCGCGATCTTAATTTGGCTGTCGTCGGGGGATGCATCTCCTCTGCATGCAGAAACCGATATTCGCGTTCGTTGGCGTAGCCCTCATGCTTGAAAAACAATGCTGCGATAAGAACGTGTAGCGTCAGGAGAATTTGCAAAGACGCCATGTAAGCAACGATCGAGTCACTCGGCAAGCCTCGACCACTCGGCAGGGATATCAGGTCGAACATCTTGTCGATAATCCGAGCATCAATTTCCCGAAGCTCAGCATCCTTGTACCGGACGTAGAACGTGGAGTTGTTTGGGATCGGTGTCAGCCCGTCGATTGTGAACCCATGCTCCAAGGCCTTGGCGTCGAAGCCTAATGCGTAACCGCATCCGTTGTCTGCATAGGCTCTCCATTGGCCGAGATCGTCTCCAGACGCACTGAATGAACAGATAAAGAGCCGGACGACCTGGCGGATGCCGCCCTGGAGTGCGAATTCCGTAAAGTGCCTCGCAAAGATCCTGCTTCCTGGCGATCCGTTAGCGGACTTTTCATTGATGATCTTGATCGCATGTGAAAAACCATGACTCAGTTCAGAGGGATCATTGAGACTAAAGATATCGGTAAGCCATAGCTGACCAGTCTCTAGAATGCCTCTCAGTCCGACATCATCTGTGTAGTGGTAGATGATGGCTGGCGGTTCTTGCGACTGAAGCTCCTCTAGGAGCGAATGCGTGATGTGATCTGCATCGATGCCGAATTTCTCAAGCGCATCTCGCATATCTGGCGGAACTTTGTCAAAGCCGGGGATGTCTTGTAGGAGATATTTCTGGGCAAACGGTCGGCTTGCCCACGGCTCTTCGTCTGCCATCTAAACCTCCAGAGGCGTCAGCGCCCTTAGCTGCCGCGACAGACCCAGCCGCCTCACCGTGGATAACATTGGTGCTATTTGGCCCAATCAGCCACCTTCAAGCCCTTCACTCTCTGAAAAGCCTGATCGCGCGTCACCAGCACGCACCCGGCTGCCAGCGCGTGGGCGGCGATCATCATATCCATGGCACCAAGCAACTTTCCTTCTTGTTCCAGCTCTGCGCGAACTGTTGCGTAAGTCTTTGCTGCGTTTGAGTCCCACGGCACAATGTCCACATGCGCCAGGAATTCCTCTACGCTGAGCATCAGGCGTGAGCCTGGAGCGTGCCTGGCAACGCCAAACCGCAGTTCCGCCTCGGTGATCACTGACACGCCTACTTCGGATGGGGCGACTTGCCGCAACCTCTCGCGCACTTTAGGATCGCTGTGCTTAATGGCGTAACTGGCGATGTCGGTGTCGAGAAGAAATCGTACCGGCATTAAAACAACTTTCGCTTCTGGGGAGGAAGATCCGGGATCCGCTCAAGAAAGTCTTCTGGAAAGTCAATTGTGTCTACGAGCGCGAAAAAATCTTCCCAGGAATTTGGCTTGCGCGACAGGATCACGTCACCGGTTGCGGCATCGCGGCGCACGTAAACCTCCGAGCCTTCGAAGCGAAACTCCGCCGGCAGGCGCACGGCCTGGCTGCGTCCGTTGCGGAATAGTTTGGCCGTGCGCGGCATGGGCAATTCCTCCCGTGGTATATATCATGATATATCACAAACTGCAGCGTGGCAAATCATCGGCCAAGCCGGTAGCGGGCCACTTTGCGTCCTTTGCGATCTTTGCGGTCAAAAATATTAACCGCTAAGTGCGCAAAGGACGCAAAGAAACGCGCCTTGTCGCATCCCGTGCGGGAGCGCTCCCGAGGCAAGCTGAACCCACCACGCGAGGGCGGAGAGAACGCTTTTCAAACATCCCCATTCCCCCTTTGTCTTCTTAGACTTAGCTGTCGCTACGCTTCTGTAGTGTCGCTATTGTCACTACACTATGTTCCACGTGGAACACTCCGCCGATCTGGACAAGTGCACCCCCATCCGGCGATCATCATTCCCAGGAGTTCCTCCCATGGAAAAAGTCAACCTCGCCGATAAGTTCTCTCAGATCACCGAATACTGGAAGCCCTACATCGCCGCCGAGCTCAACGGTCAGATGGTGAAGCTGGACAAGCTGAAAGGCGAATTCGTTTGGCATCACCATGAGAGCGAAGACGAACTATTCCTGGTGGTCAAAGGCCGTTTCCGCATTGAGTTTCGCGACCGCCACGTGTGGCTGGAGGAGGGCGAGTTTCTGATGGTCCCGCGCGGGGTCGAGCACCGCCCCGTCGCCGACGAAGAGGCCTGGATTCTGCTGTTCGAGCCTGGTTCCACCTTGAATACCGGCAATGTGGTGAACGAGCGCACGATTCGGGAGTTGGAGCGGGTATAGGCGCGGGCGTCCTCGCCCGTGCGGCTCTCTCTCGCGTCCAAGCCAAGCTCTTTGCCGCACCCGCACGGGCGAGGCCGCCCGCGCCTACATTCAAGCACAGTGATTCCCTCAACGGCACCCTCCCCCAAAACGGGACGCCCGCTCGCTGTCCATCCCACTTTCGGGCCATGCAAATCTGCCACCCGGACATTGCCTTCCGTACTGTAGAAGAACCGCCCGTCGCTGGGGACAATAGGGGACTGCTAACCGGTTCCCCAGACCTTTCCCCAGGACCAGACCGGGCAGGCTCACCACATGTCCGAAAACTATTCTGAACCCGAGGAACACGTTGGCACCACCTGGGTCCGCTTCCTTGAAGCTGGGTTGGGGGTTGGCATGCTAATAGGAGCGGGCTTCCTGGCTCACCTGTATACGCCTCCGCCCACGCAGGGCCTGCGCGAGGAAGTGACCCAGCTCACCCAGCAGGTGGAGGAGTTGCAGCAGGAACAGGGCATGCCAGCCATGGTCCTGAACAAGTACCGCAACTCGATTTGCTATATCTTCGGCATCTACGAGGTTGGTATTCCCGGCCAGAAGCCGGAGTTGCGGGCGCGCATTTCAGGGACCGGATTCGTTGTGGCCAATGGGCTGCTCGCCACCAATCGCCACGTGGCCGAGCCGTGGTATGGAGATCAGGAAGCCGCCACCCTCATCCGCCAGGGGGCCACGCCGGTGCTGGAAAGGCTGCTGGTTTTCTTCCCGGGCCGTCCGCAGCCGGTGGACGTCACGCCGATCGTAGTTTCCTCGGATGACGACTTGGCGGTGCTGAAAGTGGACGAACCGCTGGCGCATAAGCTGCGTCCGCTGCCCCTGGCTGCAGGGCCATCCAATCCCGGCGAACTGGTGGCCGTGATCGGCTATCCCATGGGCGTTCTGGGGATGGTTGCCAAGTCGCCGCCCGAAGTTTACGAGCGCCTTGCTTATCGCCGTGACGATATGGGTGCAGCCAACGAACTGGCAGCACTCTCTCTGATTCGCCCCTCGGCCACATGCGGCCATCTCGGCGACGTGGTGGGTGAAAAGCTCATCTACGACGCCCCCACGGCCCACGGCGGCAGCGGCGGCCCGGTGTTCAATTCGCACGGCGAAGTTATCGGCATAAACTCGGCTTACATTGATGGCTTCTCGGGAGGGACGCTGGGAATTTCCGTCGCCGCACTCAAACCGTTGATCGCCGCCGCCCAAAAAAGGCACACCAATTAAAGCCGTAGGTCACTTTTGCGGCGCCCGAGAATAACTTCTTCCCACGGATACACGCGGATTCCCGCGGATAATACAAGAAAAACATTTGCCACGGATTGCACGGATTCACGGGGACTGAAACCCAAGTATTTTCCTGTTTTGTCTGTTCGGTCTATCCGTGAAAATCCGTGTTAATCCGTGGCAGTGAAGTTCTTTGGCCCGTGCCGGGTACGATATACTTCCAACTCCATCTGGTCACAGACTGAGGACTCCTCTGCATGGCTGTTGGCGTTCGTACCGAAGACCTGCGAAAGGTCTACAGCTCCGCTCCACCCTTAGCCGCTGGCGGTGGCTTTATTGCGCGGGCGGATGCGAAAGGCGGGAAGCAACCGAAAAGCCAGATTCCCGCACTTGATGGACTTTCGCTCGAAGTTCTTCCCGGAGAGATTTTTGGCCTTCTCGGCCCCAACGGCGCAGGCAAATCCACTACGGTCGGAGTGCTGACTACGCGGGTGAGGCCGACCTCCGGCCGGGCATGGATCGGCGAGCACGATGTCTGGAAGGAACAGGCCCAGGTCAAGCGCCTGATCGGGGTGGTGCCACAGCGTCCGAACCTGGATTTTTCGTTGACCGCGCGCGAGATTCTCATCTTCCATGCGGCGTATTTCGGGATCGGGTCGAAACTAAGGAACGAACGCGCCGACTCGCTGCTCGAGAAGTTCAAGCTCACCGAGCGCGCCAACCAGATGGTGCGCGGCTTTTCCGGCGGCATGATGCAGCGGCTTTCGATCGCCCGCGCCATGATGCACGATCCGCAAGTTCTGTTTCTCGACGAGCCCAGCGCCGGCCTCGATCCCCAGACCCGGATTCTGCTGTGGGAGATCATTCGCGAATATCACCAGGCGGGCAAGACCGTGCTGCTGACCACACACAACATGGAAGAGGCCGACGCATTGTGTCAGCGCCTGGCCATTGTTGATCACGGCCATGTGATTGCGTCCGGAACGCCGGCGGAGTTGAAGGCATCAATCCCCGGAGGATTTCTGGTGCGACTTCGTTTTGGCAACCCGACGGCCGATCTGCTGCAGCGTTTGCAGTCCCTGCCCGGAGTTCGCGAAGTGCGCGCCGCAGACGGCACCGGGGCTGACGTCTACGCCGACCGCGGCGGCTCACTCATTCCCGAAATCGCGAGCGTTGCGGCGAATGCGGGCGCAGAACTGTCAGACGTGCATATTTCCGAACCAAGCCTGGAAAATCTTTTTCTCCACCACACCGGAAGGAGCCTGCGCGATTGAACTGGAAAACCTTTGGCGCAATGCTGGCCCGCGACGCCCACGTAGCACGCCGCAACGCGGTGCAACTCTTTCTGCAGACTTTCCTGCAGCCGCTGCTCTTCGTCTTTATTTTCGGCCGGGTGATGGTGGGCAGTGGCTATATGCCGCCGGCATACAAAAGTCTCCTGCTGCCGGGAATTATCGCCATCAGCATGGTCTTCACGGGAATCTGGGCCGTGGCCATGCCGCTCATCGCTGAGTTTCAATGGACCCGCGAAATCGAAGACCGCCTGCTCGCCCCCGTCGGCGTGGCCTGGATCGCGATTGAAAAAGTCATCGCCGGAATGCTGCAAGCGCTGGTTGCGGGCCTGATCGTGATTCCTCTCGCCTGGCTCGTGCTGCGCCCCGGAGTTGATATCAGCATCCATACGCCGCTGACCTTCGCGGCGATCATAGTGCTGGTCGCGATTTTCTCGGCATGTGGAGGACTGGCCCTCGGCTGCAGCATCAATCAGCAGCATATTGGGCTGATGTTCGGCATGGTGATCACTCCGATGATTTTCTTCGGCTGCACTTATTATCCCTGGAGCGCTCTCAATAATTTCCCAGTGCTGCAAAAAGCGGTGCTCATCAATCCGCTGGTGTATGCCAGTGAGGGCCTACGCGCAACTCTGGCCCCGCAGTTCCAGCACTTATCCATAACGGCCGTGCTCATCGCGCTGTTTTTGTTTGATGTTCTGCTGTTGGTTGTCGGGCTGCGCCAGTTCGAGGCGAAAGCCGTCAGTTAGGCCGCGTGCCAACGTCGGCATGCGGGAGAAGTTTTTAGGGTTTGTGAGGTTGAGTTCTTCGCGTCCTTTGCGAACTTCGCGGCTTGGCCGCAAAGCACGCAAAGTAGATTTCTGGCCGTCTCGCGAATTAGACCGAACAGCACGCCCTTCGCAACTGGCCCCCAGCCTCCATCTCCGTTAGAATCGCTAGTCCCGCAACTCACGGCAATCGCGGAGTGGAGCGCACTTGATTCCTCGTTACACCCGCCCGGAAATGGGCCGCATCTGGAGCGACGAGAACCGCTTTCGCACCTGGCTCGCCGTGGAAGTGGCCGCCACTGAGACTCTGGCCGGGGCCGGCATCGTTCCCAAGGAAGCGGCGCACGCCATTCGCGAGCGCGCTGACTTCAACCTCGGCCGCATCCACGAAATTGAGGCGGAGGTCCGCCATGACGTGATTGCCTTCACCACGGCCGTGGCGGAAATCGTCGGTGCGCACTCCCGCTGGTTTCACTACGGATTGACCTCGAACGATGTGGTGGACACCGCCCAGGCCTTGCTCATCGGCGAAGCTTCGAACATAATCGCCACCGATCTACAGCAGCTTGCCGACGTTCTGAAAGATCGTGCCTGGGAGTTCAAGAACACTCCCATGATCGGCCGCACCCACGGCATTCACGCCGAGCCGATCACTTTCGGCTTCAAACTGGCCAACTGGTATTCGGAAGTTCAGCGCGATACTATGCGCTTCGCACAAGCCGCGGAAGATTTGCGCGTTGGGAAGTTTTCCGGCGCGGTCGGCACGTTCGCCCACCTGAGCCCGGAGCTGGAAGAACAAATCTGCGCCCGCCTCGGCCTCAAAGCGGCGGCGATCTCATCGCAGGTCATTCAGCGCGACCGCCACGCGCACTACCTGGCGACGCTCGCCGTGATTGCCTGCACGCTGGATAAGATCGCGACCGAAATCCGCCATCTGCAACGCACCGAGGTGCGCGAGGCCGAGGAATATTTCAGCGACAAGCAAAAAGGCTCGTCGGCCATGCCGCACAAGCGCAATCCCGTGACCAGCGAGCAGATCAGCGGCCTGGCGCGCGTGGTGCGTTCCAACGCGCAGGCGGGATTCGAAAATGTCGCGCTCTGGCATGAGCGCGACATTTCCCACTCATCGGTCGAGCGCATCATCCTGCCCGATTCCACTACGCTAGTGGATTATCTTCTGCAGAAAACCACCAACCTCATCGAGACCATGTTCGTCTATCCCGCCCGCATGAAAGCGAATCTGGAAAGCACCGGCGGACTGGTCTTCAGCGGCCAGCTTCTACTGGATCTGGTGGAAAACGGCATGGCCCGCGAGCAGGCTTACCGGATAGTACAGCGCCACGCCATGCGCGCCTGGAAGCAGGGTCTCAACTTCCGCCAGCTTGTGCTGAAGGACAAGCAAATCACCAGCCGTGTGCCTCGCCTCCAGATCGAGCGCGCCTTCGATCTGAAACGCCAGCTGCGCAACATAGATAAAATCTTTGCGCGCGTTTTCGCTGACGATCAACGCCCAGTCAGCAAAAGGAGTTCGGGCTGACGATCCGCGGTTACGCCTTTTCCTTTCCGAAAATTCCATCCACTGCGGCGGCGCCAGGTCCGCTCAGCGCCAACGCAATTGTGGCCGCCAGCAAGGTTAAGGCGTATTCATACCCCAGCTTCGGGGGCATGAGGAAAAAGCCGTTCTTGAAGTGCACCAGGGAGATTGCTCCGAGCATGTCAATCGCCAGCAACGCCGCCGCCCAGCGCGTAAACAACCCCAGGATCAGCGCGATACCGCCCAGCAACTCCACGAAAGTCACACCCACCGCGGACACCGCCGCCAAAGGAATTCCGACCTGGGTGAAAAACCCGATGGTGCCGTGAATGCCAAAACCAAACAGTTTCTGCTGGCCGTGCATCAGAAACACAATTCCCACTACAACCCGCAAAATCGTGAGACCCCATTGCTTTCGCATACTGCCTCCTTGAGGGAAGACGAACGCCTCTATGACTTGTAACAGATGTCGTCACAACGACTAACGTTGCTGAAAATTAACCGCCCGCCTGCCGGGCGGCGCACAGCAGCCGCAGCAGCGCTTTGAGTTTCGGCTCCCCCAGTCCTCCCAGCAGTTGTTTCTGGAATTCCAGCACCGGGTGGTCCAACTCCTTAAGCAACTTGCTGCCCGCGGCGGTGATGTGCGCCGTTATCACCCTCCGGTCCTGGCGCCCACGGGCCCGCCGCACCAGTCCACGCCGCTCCAGGCGGTCGAGCAGGCGGGTGATGTCAGGATCGCGATTAATCATGCGCTCCCCGACCTCGCTGCACGCTAATCCGCTGGCCCCGGCGCCCCGCAGGATGCGCAAGGCATTGTACTGAGTGGGCGAGAGCCCATAGGGCTTCAGCATCTCGGCGGCCCGGCCCTGCAGCTGGTCGGCGGTGCGCTGCAGAGCGAGAAACGCCTCCTCCTCCAGGCTGTCGAAGGGTTTGGTCTGCTTGATTTCCGCCTGGATGCCGTGGGCCATGCACTGAATACTACTCGTTATAACGATTATCGTCAACCGCCCAAGGATGCAAGAGAGTCTTAGAGGAAGATAGCGAAGGAACACAGCGGCCCCCAACGACTAGATGTTGAGTGCCGAATGCGGAGTGCTGCATGCTGCTACCAGCCAATTAAACCCCACCCCACAAGAAAAGTTGCGGATTGTAACAGTTGTGTAATGGCGGCTTGCATATGCATCTTGTGCGAAACCACACGCATCTTTTCACTGAACAGTTAATTCAATTCTTGGTTAGAAATTCTTAGGAGGATGGCAATGAAATCTATATTCCGCATTATGACTTCTCTTCTGACGGCCGGCATTCTGAGCGCCACGTTGGTCGCGCAGACCGCGAGCGCGGGACGCTACGATCAGGAGATTCAATCCAAAGTTACGCAGAAGCTGGCCCAGAAGCAGGAATTCCGCAATGTGCACTCTTCGGTGGAAGATGGCATCGTGCAGCTGACCGGCAGCGTGGACTTGTATCAACAGAAGGTCGACGCCGCCAAGCGCATCCGCAAGACCGACAAAGTGCAGGGCGTGCGCAACCTGATCGCCGTAAGTTCGACGGCGCCGGACGCGCAATTGGCCGAGCAGCTCAACCGCAAACTGCACTTTGACCGCATCGGATACGACAACCTGTTCAACTACGTCACCGCTTCGGTGCAGGATGGCGTGGTCACGCTGAACGGCGAAACCCGCACTCCGGTGAGCCATGATTCCGCGGTGGCCATTGCGAACTTCATGCCCGGGGTGAAAGACGTGGTGGACAACGTGAAGGTGCTTCCGGTCTCGCGCATGGATGACCAGCTCCGGCTGCGCACCGCCCGCGCGGTTTACGGCTCGTCCGTGCTCAGTAAGTACAGCACTGATCCGGCGCGGCCGATTCGCATCGTCGTGAATGACGGCCATGTGACGCTCTACGGAGTGGTGGATAACGCCATGGACAAGCAGGTCGCCGGCATGCGGGCCAACCAGGTATTCGGCGCATTCAGCGTCGAGAACAACCTGGTGGTCGCCAACCAGTCATAACCGAAAGCTATGACGCAAGTGAAGGGACGGGGTTCTACCCCGTCCCTTTCTTTTTAGCGGCAACTTCGTTTCCGCATGCGGATTCACGCGGATTCCACGGATTAACTTATAAGAAAATCTGCGTTGATCGGCTTGAATCCGTGGAAGAGAAATTTTGCGCTCCTCACTCCGCAGCCCGATTCACAATTCCCACACGAAACACCGGCTTGTCCTTCTCTGCCGGTTCCATCTCGTAGGTTTGCTCGGTGCGCGCGGGATCGTAATCCCGCCACAGCCAGATCATTTCCTCGGGAAACTCGGCCGCGCCTTGCCCGGTATTGTGGGTGCCCTTTCCGAAGCTGAAGTGGAAGTCGTAGCCCTTCAACTTCAGCGCATTGGCCATACGAATGTTGGCCAGCGGCCAACTGCCGTAACGATCGTTTTCCTGATCTTCCGATCCATCCTGCAGCCACACCCGAATGTTGCGCTTGGCTTCGCGCAGGATTTTCTCCGGATAGTCCTGCCCGCCGTCAGCAATGCTTGGATCTTCCTTCCACTGAATGCTGGCGAAACTGCCGATCCACGAAATCACCCGGCTGAACTGCTCGGGCATCTGCCAGGCAGCGTTGAACGAGCATATGCCGCCCGACGAAAGGCCGGTGATCGCCCGGCTGTAGGCGTCTTTGCGGAGGTTGTACTTGCTTCCGACATCGGCCAGAATTTCATCGCGCAGATAGCGCGCATAGCGGTCGCTCACAGTGTCGTAGAGCGTGCTGCGCATCGAATCTTTGAGCGTGCGGTGCCACTTCTCCGAATAGGCTTTCACGAAGTTGTAAGTGGGCGTGCCGGGCGAGTCGCTGATATCGCCGGGATTCATGAACACGCAGATCATCACCGGAATCTTTTTCCGTGCGATCAGGTTGTCAATGACGTTGAGCGCGGGGTTGTTGCCATTGCGGTCAATGTAACCGCCGCCGTCCTGGAAGACCATCAACGCTGCGGGGACTTTCGGATCGTATTGCGCCGGCACGTAAATCCAGTATTCCGCTTTCATGCCATCGTAGATTTTGCTGATGTGAACGATTTTGGGGGAGAGCGTGCCCGAAGGTACTCCCGGCTGCAGATAGGAAAGCGGACCGAACGCCGGCAAATCAAGACGCCCGCCGAATTTCGCGCCGTTGACGAGGTAGTAGAACGAGTGCAGCCTGGCTACTGGCTCGATGTGGGCAATGCCGTACCAAAGATCCGTGCCAGCTATACGCTGCATCGCTGGCCCGGCAGCGCCGTCAATCATGAGCCAGGGCTGCGTGGGCGCTTCGGCGGCAAAGAAGAAATCTGCGCCCTGGCCGGCCCAGGCCGTGCCTTCCTTCAGGTCCTTGGCGTCGAAGCGGGCAGTGATGGCGTCGCGGAGTGCTGAGTTGTTGGACTTGGCGAGGTGGATCAGTTGTGAAGCGGTGAGCTTTTCAGCTTCCTCGGCGAAGGCAGGGGCGATCAGACAGAGCGACAACAGCGCGAGTTTCCACATGGCGGAAATACTATAACTCGCACTGCGGTGTCTATGATGAAGAGGCTATGCTGAAGGCGATCAATCTCCGCTGGCAAGTGGCAGCACTGCAGGCGGGAACTGCTGCCCTCCTGCTTTATTGGCACCATCTCCAATACGAAAGAGCCCTGCGGGTCCGGAATGCTACTTCGATCTGGGACTACTGCAGCCTTCCTTCAGGCTTACTTGTCATTCTTGATCTACCCGCGCTCATCGTCGCAGGCCCCGTTTCTTTACTCTTCAAAGACGAATATGTGCCGGATGCAGTGTCGTTTGCACGGTGTTTGTCCTCTGGTTCTGCGTGGCATCGCCGTTCCCGTCTAGGATTCAACGACCAAGGGCAATTTCCCCTAAGCATCGCGGCCTCTCATACGCAATAGCCGGGGTCGTGGCGATTGGCGTGGCACTCTTAGTCCCGAGCTCGATAGCCTTGTTCGTGAAGGTTGGAGCAGCGCTCTTTTGGGGAACGGTGTCGCTGGCCTTCTATCGCGCGAAAGTCATCGGGTCCGGTCCGGCTAGGCTCTATTAATCAGCGATGCCACATACCCCGCCCCAAAACCGTTATCAATATTTACCACGCTCACATTCGACGCGCACGAATTCATCATGCCCAGCAGCGCCGCCAGCCCATTGAACGCGGCCCCATAGCCCACGCTGGTGGGCACCGCAATCACCGGAACGCCCACCAGTCCGCCCACTACGCTGGGCAGCGCGCCTTCCATGCCAGCACAAACAACAATCACGCGCGCCCGCGCCAGGCTCTCACGGTTCGCCAGCAGGCGATGAATCCCGGCCACGCCCACATCGTAAAGATGCTCAACGTCATTGCCCATCACTTCGGCGGTGACCACGGTCTCTTCCGCCACTGGGATGTCGCTTGTCCCGGCCGAAACCACCGCGATCACTCCCTTGCCATATTTTGTGCGGTCACGCTGCAGCACAATCGCCCGCGCCAGCTCGCGATACTCCGCCCGCCGCGTCTTCTTCTTCACCGCAGCAAACTGCTCTTCGCTTGCCCGCGTGGCCAGAACATTGCCTTCATGCTTCGCCAGCCGCGCAAAGATTTCGGCCATCTGCACTGGAGTTTTTTTTTCGCCGAAAATAACTTCCGGCATCCCCACTCGCAACGCCCGATGATGATCCACCTTGGCAAAGCCCAAATCTTCGAATGGCAAATGCCGCAGCCGGGCCACAGCCTCGTCCGGCGAGAGTTTCCCGCTGCGCACCTGCGCGAACAACTTGCGAATGGATTCTGCGTTCAAGGGAGCACTTAGCAATCAGCACTCGGCTTTCAGCCAAGCGGCTCTAGAGTAGCATCTTTAGGAGTGCTGTCTGCACTGAGAACCGGGAACTGGCAACTGAGAACTGATTTTCATCCAGAATCGTTCGCCCATCGGTTGCTTAAATTGTATGGCGAAGCTCGACGATCGCGGCGAAGTATGTGAAGTCAAGCTGCGCAAAGCCGGAGCAATCTCACACAACCCATGAATTCATCAAAATAGTTTTCGCGGCAACAGGCGGTTTCTTCTTGCCGCGCACTCTCGCGGCCAGGCGGAAGCACATCTTCCTCGCCACCCCCGGCTCGTCCAGGCGGCCAAGCAGCACCCGCTTCAGCGTAGCCGGCACCAACCCGCCAGCCAGATACACATCATACGACTCGCTGCCGATCATGTAACCCAGCCGCTGCGCGATGCCATCGAACTCGGCCTCCGGCGCGCGGTTTGCCTTTTCCAGCAGCTGCCGGCAAAGGCTGCGCGAAAGCTCGCCCGCTTCTTCCCAGCGCGCCGCCGGCCGCGCCGGATACAACACTCGCGAGCCAAAATACGCCACCGCGTGCTCCAACGCACGCGAATAAAACCGGTCAGAAAATTCCAAATCGGTTTCGACGCGTCCATTGCGATTCAGCGGCAAACCGCGGCAGGCATGATGCAGGAAGCGCGCCGCTTCTTCACCCGCATACATCATCTGCAGTTCGCGGACGTAAAACGCATTCACCTGCGGCACATACACGCTGCCTCGTTCTTCCACCTGGCCGAGCATCGCGGCAATTGCTTCTTCCGAAGCTCCCCGCCGCAAGAGCTGCCGCCGCAAGCCTGCTTCCGACGCTCCACAGTAAACTTCCGGCAGCAAATCCACCAGAAACCGCGGCTGGCGCCCATTCTGCGGCGAGTAGCGATTAATTCCCAAAAACCGTACCAGGCTGTCAATCAAGTTGTAGATGGTCGGCCCCAGGTCCGGCGCTTCTGCCTCCGCCTGCGCCCACCGCCCGAGCTGCACCCGGTAACTCTCATATTTTTCCAGAGGCGTCGCATTGAAGACGCAAGCCACATCTTCCGCCACGCGGACCGCTCCAACGTGCTCATGGCGTTCGCCCGCCGCCTGCCAGTAAAGCGCGTCCACATTTTGCAGCACAGTCAGCGCCCGCTCCTGCGGCAGCTTCCGGCGCAACGCCCGCGGAAGGTGCCCCGGCGCAAGGTGCGCCTCGCCGAAAAGGACCATGATTACCGCATTCGGATGCCGCTGCCGGATTTCGGCAATCTTATGCGCCGCATGGCGGTCGCGCGCCGCGATCTTCCGCAAGTCGTTGCGCGGCATGCAATCCAACCCGTAAATCGCCCAGGCATGTTCCCGCGCCGTCACCAGCAATTCGTAAAACGGCGCCCACTCGTAATTCCAATCCAGGTCAAACCGGACACGCTGCCGCAGTTCCTCTTCATCAATTTCGCGCCGCCACCATTCGTCGAGAATGTGCTGATCGCGCGCGAAAATCGTCTCCACGCCCAGCACCACGGGCCGGTCGCCCGAGTGTGCGCGCTGCTCGAACAAAGTGGAGGCAAATCGCTGCGAAGCCGGCAGCGCGTGGTAGTCGCCGACCAAAACGATATCGGCATCGCCGACCAGTGAATCGAATTGCTCCGGATCAAGGACCGATTCGTAACCGCGAAATGCCTGAATAAAATCTCGCAGATATTTGCGCCGCCCATGCCGGTCGTTGGAGCGTATCTCGCGTTCCACTCCTGCCAGCGCATGCCGCTGCGCCGCGCCGCGCCGTGACCGTAAGTTGGTGGCAGATGCCATGTTAGTCGTCAGTCCTCGGTCTTCAGTCGTTAGCAAAGCCCGTGCGGGGCGGCTCGTCCGCCCAACTTCTTGGCCCGATGAATGCGGATTTCCACGGATTCAATTCATTAAGAAATCCGCGTTCATCCGTGTGAATCCCCGTGAATCCGTGGCCGAGAAGTTGACTTTCCCTCCACCGTTACCCCAGACTTCAACACCGGAGCCCAAACTTGCCCAATCACCCGCCTCAGAACCTGACCGTCGCCACCACCGGCGCCAGCGGCTCCATTTTCCTGAGGCACTTCCTGCTCGCGGCCGATCGCGATCCCAGGATCGCAATCGTCAACTTCATCGCCAGCGACAGCGCCCTGCGCGTCATGGCCGAAGAACTCAGCTTGCGCGGCCGCAGCAATCTGGTCGGCCAGATCGTCGCCAAAACGGCCGGCAAGTCAGCCCGCAAGATTCAGCAGCAATCCAACGCCGATATCGGCGCCAATGTCGCCAGCGGCTCCTATCCCGCCGACGCCATGGTCGTCATCCCCTGCAGCATGGGGACATTGGCCCGCATCGCCAACGGCATCGCCTCGCACCTCATCGAGCGCGCGGCCGACGTTTGCCTGAAAGAAAAGCGGCCACTGGTACTGTGCGTGCGCGAAACCCCACTCAACAAAATTCACATTCGCAACATGTATCGCGCCGCTGACGCCGGCGCGACCATCTTTCCGCTTATCCCGGCCTTCTATAACCGGCCAGCCAGCTTAGACGTCATGGCCCGAGAATTTGCCGCCCGCGTCCTGGCCCACATCGGCCTGCCCCAACCCAACGCCTACCGTTGGAGGGGCTAGGCGGGCACTGCGCGGCGTCCCCTGTAGAGTTCCGTTCAGCTTGTGATCCCGAACCGGCCAAGGCTGTGAGGAATCTGGGCTTCGCGTCCGATCCGCGCCGGCCTCTGGCCAGACAATCCAACGTATTGAAACATCACAACTTATGGACGAAGGCGCGTACACCCAGGGGAGATCGGCCACTTCGAGGGATAACTTCAGTGTAGGAAGGGAACCACCCCGCCGGAAGATTCCCCCCGGACATGTACAGTAGCGCCGCCGGCATGGTAAGCGGGGCCGCGAGGCGAGACGGTATTCCGGCGATTACCGTGGATGCGGTCTTTGTTCGTGGGGGGGCCGTAGTCTCAATCAAAACTGAAACGCGGGACCAGAGGGGCTTTGCGCAATGGCAGCAGCATCGGGCGGCGCGCTATCCGTCCCGGCCGCGAGCATTGCGCTTCAATCCAGTAACGGCAGGCACGATAATGAGCATCATATGATGTTACAATTGGTGCCTGGAGTTTGAATGAGAACCACCGTCGCGCTGGATGACGAACTCGTACGCATCGCCCAGGAGTTCACCGGGGTAGCCGAGAAGACCGCCTTGATCCGAGAGGCTCTTAAGGCCCTCATCGAGCGCGAAAGCGCACGCAGATTGGCGTCCCTGGGCGGCACCATGCCGGGGCTGAGGAATATTCCACGCCGCCGCGTGAAGCTGAATTGATTCTCGCTGACACATCTGTTTGGATCGAGCACCTTCGTTCCGGGAATAACGAGATGCGCGAGCTCCTGAACCAGGGGCGGATCGTGATCCATCCCTTCATCATCGCCGAACTCGCGCTCGGATCGCTGCGGGACCGCATCCAGACGCTCGCCCTGCTGGATCTGTTACCGCAAGTGCAAGTGGCGCAACTGAGCGAAGTGCGCCTGACCATCGAGGCCCGTCGGCTCTACAGCCTGGGCCTCGGTCTGACCGACGCCCACCTGATCGCCTCCGTTCTAATCAATCCGCCCACACTTCTGTGGACAAGAGATAGGTCCCTCCGCCGGGCCGCCGAAGCCCTCGGCATTCATGCCGGCCTGACTTAGGAACGGCTGTCGATCAATCGCTCTTACGATGGCGGACGGAGCTCTTGGCGGACATCGCCTCACGCGAGCCGACTGCCGGGTAGCGGTTCCGCATTAGCATCTGAAGGGGATGGCGGAATCGCGCATCGGCGCGGAACACCGATGCGTACGCAGGAGATTGGCGACGGAATCCCTGACATCCGTTGACTTGTTGCATGGACCGCGTACAACCTCTTCTAGTGGCAGCTTGGTCTCCACCCCGGGGGGCAGGCTTGTGGTGAGGTATCGAATTACAGTCGATCCCTTCATGCGGGTCTGGCGGAAAGCAGTCTGCAGCTTTTGGTCCCTTTCCACGGGCAACACAAGCCGCCATTCCTTCTCTTCGTAGAAGGATCGATTCTTACAGAGCGCGGCCATGTTCAGCAGGTTCCCGGCTGTTTTTAACGCATGCGTCAGAAGCTCCTCATGGAGATAATTCTGGTTCCAATCCATGAAATTCTCTCTGTACGCACCGTGTATCACCCGATGCATATCTTCCCATTGCATCATCCTCTCGCTGACCCACACGGGACTGGCGACCTTCCTCCACAACGAGAGCGTCCCCGAAACAAAGTGGTGAAGGGCAGCGGAGATTAAGCGCCGCTTCTCGGACTCCTCGTAAACACACGGAGCAAAAGCTACGAGCGATCCAGAACCAGAAGGTGGACGCAACTGCCTAAGGTCGAAACCTAAGCTGAAGCCCTTCCCTGAATCTCCGTATCGCCACCATTGACTCAAGGTGTCGTCCAGGGTCGTAAAGGCCGCCACATAAATCTCCAGTCGAGCTGGCGACAACACCCCGGTGTTGAAGCACGAATCGACGAAGTCCTTGGCTGCTGCTTTTGCTCGCGCGCTATCGCCATCCTCGGGTAAGTCTCTTATGACGGACTCTGCAATCCCCTTAGCGTGAATGAACTCCTCCGTGTCATTGAGAGACCAGACATCCGTAGCCCAAATCCTGCCAGACCTCACCATGCCTGCAAACCCGTCAAAGTTGGTGTAATGCCAGAGTCTTCCGGGTATTGGTTGGTAGAGCCACTCGCGCACCGGATCATCATCGGTTGTCATGTGCTTGCCTTTAATGGGTCGGGCGACCCCCCAGCGAGGACTCATGGTCTCGCAAAACGGCGTGGCTCGGGGCCGCGGGCAGTCGGCGCGAGACCCTAACTCTGAGACAATTGGTTGAAGCGCTCTCGCACGAGTGTTGCAGCAGTGAAATAGGCGGTTGTAAATTTCTTGTGCTGCTTTGCGCCGTCAGCGTAACCTTTCGCTGAAAGTGCCTCAACTCCAGCCTCTTCAATATGTCGTATCTCTACTTGTCCAGCGTTCATGCATATTTCCAATTGCGCGTAGATGTTCTCAGGAACGAATGGATAGACGCTTTCAGCCGTATCAACTAGCACATTGAATCGCTCTCGAAAATGGTTCAATCGGAGCGAAATCAGCTTCAGCTTTTCTCTTTCGTCTTGCGGCGGCCAATCAACAAACGGCCTTAACCCATTGAAGCTCAGCCGGAGCTTTCCGAGCGCCGCGAAGATGTCTTTTACGGCGTTGAACTCGGTATCGAACTGGGTCTTGGTGACGTAGGTACGGTGCCCGAGCTCGGCTTCGATCCGCTTTCGTTTCTGCTCCAGCGCATCCCGATAGCCCTCGAATTCCTTGTCGAGATCACTCTTGTACCGCGCCAACCAACGCTCGGCAAGGTGGCCGCTCAATCCTTTGACTACGAGCCAAGCCGTGACTCCGCTGCCCACCAGCGACGTAAGGAATGTCGGCAGCGAAAAGTCATGCATGCGGGAAAGTATACCCTCCGCGCCGTGGTATTATTCGGCGATGAGCAAGCTTAGGTCAGTTCCCCCGTACCCAGTGAACCTTTCGGTCGGAGGCGTTCCTCAAAACCTATGCAAGAACAAGACTCCCGAGGGGAAATTCCAGATTGCTAGAGTCCTTCAGCCCGGTGGCCCGCCAGAAGGAGAGTTTGAGGTTTTGTGGGAGGGCGATAGCGAATCTGAGGCCGAGGAGTTTGCCCGGATAGAGGCCGAAAAAACGTTCCCTGGCCTGCTGACCAGATAGCTCACCTACGCCGGACGCCGACGGAGACGCAGTGGAGTTGCGCCTCCACAGGCCGCAGTCTTCAAAACGCGCCACCCCCGCCGCCCCCAAATCCGCCGCCCGAGAACCCACCTCCGCCGCCAAAGCCGCCGCCGCCCCAGCCTGATCCCGTCGAACTCGCGCGCGGCGCGGAGACGAACACCTGCTGCATATCGTTGGCCATGCCGTGCATCGCGCCGGCAAAGAAAATCGGGTTGAACCCCACCATCCCATTCGGCGACGAATACCAGCTTGGCGGGTCTTTGATAATCCCCGCAAACGCCTGCGCCCAGTGATGTTCCACGCCCAGCGCCATGGCAAACGGCAGAAATTTTTCAAATGTATCGGGAGGCATACGCTTGATGCGGTCGGCGTCCACGCGGTTCATAAACTCCTGAAAGCCAAGGATGGCAATGCGAGTGCGCCCGCCTTCCACGGTTTTCGCCGACATCTGGCGCGCAAACAGCCACCAGATCACTGCCGAAATCAGCCCGCTGCCAATCAGCAAGCCAACGGAGCTGAAAACATCCTTGTAGCCGCTGAACTGCATGAGGGCGAAGGGCGCAAGCGTCAAAATTGCGCCGCCAATGTTGTAGGCATTCGCCGAATCGGGATCGAGCAGATACATGCCTTTGTTGCGCAGTGACGACTTAATGTCGGTGCGAATCACCGGCAGCGCAGTGTAGAAACGGTTCTTCAGGCTGGAAAGCCGAACGTCGTCGCCTTCGGAAAACACATTCTCCAGCATCACAGTTTCGTGCGGAGCCAGTCCCTTCCACTGGTCGCGCGGCTTGAGCAGATGAAAAACGTAATCCTTGTGATGAAAAACCAGGCCTTTGTCGTCGGTCTCTTCAATCTTCACGAAGCCGCGCACCGCCAGATCCACCAGGGTGGAAGTGATATCGCGCGGGTGGATCTCGTCGTCCAGCAGAGTGCCCGCCTCGGCCGGGGTGAATCCCGGCGGAGGCTCATACATCGGCGCAACCGAACGCCCGGGATCAGGGTCGCGCCCCTTGTACCACCACAGGGTGAACATCACGCCAAAAGTCACGAAGGGCAGAAACACGATGGGATTGCTTCCCACGAACCACAAGAACTTCGTCAGCGCGCTGGGCTGCGCCAGAATGCCTTTGGGAATATAAATATCAATCGTCAGCCCGCCACGCATGGGCAGCGGATTGGTAGTCTCAAAGCTTACGTTTGCCCCGTCCACCGACGACGTAACCTCACGCTCCACCGATCCGTAAGCCCCGGTAAAGGCCTGCGCGCGCAGCGACCCCGCTGCAGTTGTGGGGAAGCTCACGAAAGCCGAGGCATGATCAATCGGCACCGGCCAGTCGTTGCCGGTGACGTTCCAATAAAATTCGTCGTAGTTGTCGAAGTAGCGCACGCCGTTGCGTACCACGTAGGTGATGTCCACGGTGCGCGTGGTGTCCACCGCGTCGGGGATGTAAATCTTCAGGTCGCGATAGCCGTGCGAGGTGCTGGATTCATATTTCAACTTCTGGCCGCCCTCGCCGGTGACGCTGGTGACATCCAGGAACAGCGTGTAGTTGGTGCCATGCGGGCCGGGATATTCGACGGGGATGGTGCGATGAATGCCGTGAAACTCGCCGATGAAAACCAGGGTGATGCGCTCGGTGACGACTGCCGTGCCGGAATGCTCGATGCCGATGGTGTCGTGGAAATCGGCAACCCGCCAGGAGCGGGCGTGAAGAGGAGAGACGGAGAGAAGAACAAATGAGAGAACCACCCCAAGCGAATATAGGCGCGCGCGTCCTCGCGCGTGCGTGGTTCTCCAGAGAGGTTTCCTCATAGCGTCCCCCTAGACAGCATCCTTCGGAGTGCTGCACGCGCGAGGACGCGCGCGCCTATATCCCTAAAACTTCACCGCCACGGGCTCGCGGTCGGCTTCGGTAGTCTCGAAGAACTGCCGCTGCTGGAAGCCGAACATGCCGGCCAGAATATTCGTCGGGAACGACTGGATCTTGGTATTCAGGTCGCGCACCACCGCGTTGTAATAGCGGCGCGCATTCTGAATGGTGTCTTCCGTCTGATTCAGCGAAGCTTGCAGCTGGGTAAACTCCTCAGACGCCTTCAGTTCGGGATATGCCTCCGCCACGGCAAACAGGCTCTTCAGAGCTCCGGTAAGCTGGTTTTCTGCCGCCGCTTTGTCTGCTGGCGTGGTCGCCTGCATCGCCTGCGATCGGGCCTTGGTAACGTTCTCGAATGTGCTTTTTTCATGGGCGGCGTAGCCTTTTACCGTTTCCACCAGGTTGGGGATCAGGTCGTGACGCCGCTTGAGTTGAACGTCAATGTCGCTCCAGGCGTTGTCGCAGCGCACCCGCAGCTGCACCAGGCCGTTGTACATGCCGATCAGCAGGAAGGCGATCAGCACCAGTACGCCTAAAACAATCCAGGCCATAGGGTTTCTCCTGCATCCAATTTAGAATCAAGGGGACGGTAACACAGGGCGGAAGGTGGGCGCAATCGGCGGCGCCGTTCGCGCCAGCGAGTTGGGCCAGGCGGTTACTGCGGTCACGCCGTTGGCCCGGCAAACGGGCGGCGTCAGTTGCGGCGGAAAGCATCTTAAAGCACAATTCTTGTGCCACTTATGTCGCAAGACGAGCACCGGCGAAGGACATCTTTCCCGCGTAAAACGGTCCTGGCAGTTGCGATCCTGGTCTGCGCCTCATTCTGCGCCCGCGCCCAGACCTGCCTCACCACCGACGACATGGACGAAGCCACGCGCACTGCCCTGGTGAGCACCGCACAGCACTACTATCAGATGGCGGCCGCGGGCGACGTCGCCGGCCTGCGGCAGAACGCCATTGCCAGCGTGGCCGCCAACTTCGGCGGTATCGAAGGCGCGATCAAGAACAACCAGAAGACTCTGGCGGGAGTGCAGGCCAATGCTCGCCCCCCCTACGAACTGAAGGCCGATGGCACCGCGCCCCTGGAGCATGCCGAATTTCTCTGCGGAATTTTCGGGGCCAGCGGCCAGACGGCCAACAGCGTGGTGTTTACCCTCAACAATTTGCAGCCGGGGAATTACGCCGTGGTAGCGCTCGATGCGGCAACTTCTCCCGATCCGTACACGGTTGCGTTCGTGCTGCAACAGGAAGGCACCACCTGGAAACTGGGCGGCTATTACGTGAAGCCCGCACAACTCAACGGGCATGACGGCCTGTGGTATGCGCAGAAGGCGCGCGACTTTAAAGTCAAGGGCCAGTTGCACAATGCCTGGCTGTATCAACTGGAGGCGCGCGACCTGCTGGTGTATGTGCCCTTCATGAGCACGCTAGCTACCGACCAGCTCTACGATGACTTCCAGAACCTGAAGCCCTCCGATCTGCCGCCTGCTGATCTTGTGGCCGGAGCCAAGACGTTCCTCCTCACGGCCATGTTCCCCATGGCCTACAACAACGCGCTTGATCTGGTAGTGAAATATTCTTCGCCGGATGTCTCCAATGCCACCCGGGCCTATCAGGACAACGTGGCTGTGATGAGAGCGCTGGTGGACAAGTACCCGGAACTGCGTGATGGGTTCGATGGGGTGGTTGCACGCGCCACCGCAGCTTCGGGGAAGGACTATGGCACGCTGCTGATGATGAAAGAGATCAAGTAGTCGTTAGTCGTCGGTCTTCAGTCGTCAGCTTGAGGCCGCTAGCGGCGGTCGTTCCAAAACGGGAACCTTGGGACGCATCGAGTAATGCCGGCGGTGGCCGCACAGGCACCCACTATCGCTGGATTATCAACAACTTAGCTGCTAGATATGAGTTGCGCACGGGAAATCCCGCCCCGCAGCATTTGGACGCCTTCTGGAATGCCCCGTAATCGCACGGAAACGGCCCTAGAAACGACGATCTCGACTTAAGAAGGGGGGTAAGGGTCATCCGCCGGCCAAAATGCGGCTACGGGGCTGCCAGGTGGCCTAGCGCTGGTTTATATCTTATAGATATTCATAGATTTTTCTTTGGATCCGTCGCAGTTGACCAGGGGTAAGTCCTGGAGGATCAGCAGCCTGAAGCACAATGCACGTACATTAATGTATGTACTTATATTGCTCGAAGCTATTACAGTTCCAAAGTGGAACCTGCTGGTCGTTGTCCGGGGCAGCGATCATCCCATGACCGTGCGGCAGTCGTCATCCCGAATTGAGCGTTAGAAAAGCTGAGTGCGCGTGGAGGTCTGCTGTTGATCCTTCGTGTCTGCCTTCGTGTTACTTGGTGCGTTTGTGGTTGCTTTGCCGTTGGGGAATGAAAAAGCAAAAGCTGCACACGAAGAACACGAAGGAAAGGCGCACGAAGGGCACGAAGGAGAGCGAGTTTCTAAGGCATCTCGCAATCTTCGGGTTCTTTGTCGTTGCGCAGGGTTAGAAAGACCGGGGCGCGCAGCTTCAGGCCTCCGTCGGCGGTTTCGTGGGTCCATTCGGTGAACTTGATTTCCGCAACCAGTTCGGGCCTTGCCCAGTGGACGCGCTTCGCGTCCACATTTCCATGAAACGGATTGCGGGTGGTTTCGCGTTTCTTGAGCTGCTCGAATATTTCCTTCAGCGTGGCGTGATTGAATCCCGTGCCGGCCTGGCCCACGTGAATCAGCTGTTTCTTTTTGTTGTAGAGGCCAAGCACGATCGCGCCGAAGTACTCGCGGCTGCCTTCGGGCTCGGTATAGCCGCCGATTACGCAATCCACGGTCTGGGTAATCTTGATCTTGCGCCAGTCGTTGCTGCGGCGCTCTTCGTAGTGGCTGGTGCGGCGCTTGGCTACGATGCCTTCCAGGCCTTTTTCTTTAGCGACTTTGAAGAGCGCCGTGCCGTTATCGAAGTGGTCGGAGAAGCGAATCAGCTCATCGGGCGTGATGATCTCTGCCAGCAACTTCTTGCGCTCTTCCAGGCTGACGCCGTGCAGGTCGTAGCCGTCAACGTAGAGCACATCGAAGACGTAATAAGCGATCGGAATGCCCGGTTGCGGCGCTTTCTGGCGCCCGCCGGGCTGAATGCCGGTGCGCTGCTGCATCAGGCCGAAAGATGAACGGCCCTGTTCATCGAGCGCGACGACTTCGCCATCGAGGACTGCGTCGCCGGCCTTTACATGTTGCGGCAGTTCCTGAAGTTCGGGATAGCGCGGGCTGAGGTCGTTCTGATTGCGCGAGACGAAGCGCACTTTGCCGCCAGTGATGAAGGCGACCGCGCGATAGCCGTCCCATTTGATTTCGTAGAGCCAGGCGGGATCGTCGAAGGGCTGGTCCACGGAAATCGCCAGCATGGGATGGACGGCTGTGGGCATGGGCTTCCGGTTTGCACCCTGCAGGTTTTCAACCGCAGAGGACGCCGAGGGCGCTGAGTTGGAAGGCTTCTTTGTCGAAGTCTTGCCTGGCTTGGCCACGGCTGCGGCTTTGGCAGTTGCAGATTTAGCTTTCGTTTTTTTCTCGGCGTGCTCTGCGCCCTCCGCGGTTAGTTTTTTTTTCTTCTCGACTCTCGCCAGCGTCTCGGCCAGCCATGGCGCTTTCAATTTGCCGCGCGAGGCTTTGCGGCTGCTGGTCCACTCGTCGGAATCTTCGTCGCCGCCGATTTGCGCCAGGGTGCGTCCGGTGAGGGCGGAAGTATTCTGCTGCTCGATGTCGTACCCGGGAACTTCAGCGTCGTCGTGCTTTTTGATGAGCAGCCATTCCGTCCCTTTGCTGCCGGAACGGCGGGCTTTGATGTGCACCAGCACGAAATCGCCATTGAGTTTCTTGCCGTGCAGGCGGAACTTGAAATCGCCTTTTTGCAGTTGAGCGGCGGCTTCGGCATCGTTGGTGGGAACTAGCTTGCCTTGCACCGGTTGTGCCGCCAGCGGCTCCCAGGTGCCAACGTCCCATACCATTACCGTGCCGGCGCCGTAGTTGCCTTCAGGGATGGTGCCTTCGAAATCGAAATAGGAAACGGGGTGGTCCTCCACCTGCATTGCCAGGCGCTTATCGGCTGGATCGAGCGACGGCCCCTTGGGCACTGCCCAGGACTTGAGCACGCCATCCATTTCAAGCCGGAAGTCGTAGTGCAGGCGCGTGGCGCGATGCATTTGCACAACGAAGCGGTGCTTCGAAGATTTCTCCAGCTTGGGCGGGGGCTCGGGAGTCTCTTCGAAGCGGCGTTTTCGTTTGTATTCTTCCAGCGGCATGCGGACTATGGTACTCGACCTGGGCGGTCAGCGCAGAGGACGCGGAGAGCACAGAGGAAAACAAACGAAGCCCAAAAAAACGAGGTGCGGGCGTGATTTTGCGCAGGGAAGAGTGCCCGCGCCACATCTGCCGAGAGTCTTTCGCTTTTTCATTTGCTTTTCTCCGCGTCCTGGGCGTTCTTTGCGGTTAGTGGTTTTGTTTCGTGTGAAAACCAGTTGTCAGTTCTCAGATGCCGGTTCCCGGTTGATCGTTTAGCATCGGGAGACATATGAAACGTGAATATCCGGAGCAACCGCTGGTGGGCGTGGGCGCCATCATTGTGGAGGACGGGCGCATAGCGCTGATCAAGCGGGGACATGCGCCGCTGCTGGGGGAGTGGTCCATTCCTGGCGGAGTGCTGGAAATTGGGGAGACGGTGCGGGAGGCGGCGGTGCGCGAGGCTTTGGAGGAAACCGGCTTGAACGTGATTGTGCTCGATCTTCTGGGAGTGTTTGACCGGGTGATTCGCGATGAAGGAGGCAAAATTCGCTATCACTACGTGCTGATTGATTTTCTCTGCCGTCGCACCGCCGGGGAATTGCTTGCCTCCGGCGACGCCGCCGAAGCCCGCTGGTTTTCGCCGGAAGAGGCCATGAGCCTGCCGCTTCCGCGTGATACTCGCGAGGTAATCCGGTTGGGCCTTGAAAAAGCGGCGTGCCAGCCTGCTCAGTGACGGAGGTAACTTGGCCGATGCCTACCGCTGCGATAACACAGAGGTATCCCCCGTAAAAGCGCAATCTCAGCGCCATGCGACCGGACGAACTCATCAGCGTGCTGCACCGCCGTGGCTTCCTGCCAGCGTCGCATGTGCTCGAAAATGAGCTGGTTCTGGAGCTTATTTTCTGGGCGCTGGTCGCGCTTTTGACCATTGGCTTGCTGATTTTCCGGCCGCGAATCGCGCGAACCATCGAGATGGCGTGGAAACGAATCAGCCGGCGACAGGGGCTGGCGGTCGCGATTACGATTTTCTCCGCGCTGGCCATTCGCGCCGCGCTGCTGCCCTGGCTACCGATTCCCAACCCGGTGGTGCACGACGAATACTCCTACCTGTTTCAGGCGAAGACGTTCGCCATGGGCCGGCTGACCAATCCTACGCCGCCGATGTGGGTGCACTTTGAGACCTTCCACATCAATATGTGGCCGACGTATCAGTCTATGTATCCGCCGGGGCAGGCGCTGTTTATGACGGCGGCGATGGTGCTGCACCTCGATCCGTGGTGGGGAGTGTGGCTGAGCGTAGGGCTGATGTGCGGGGCGGTGTGCTGGATGCTGCAAGGCTGGATGGCACCGCCGTGGGCGCTGCTAGGCGGGATGTTCTGCGTGATTCGCTTTGCGACCTACAGCTATTTCGTGAATTCCTATTGGGGCGGGGCGACGGCAGCCATCGGCGGCGCACTGGTCATGGGAGCGCTGCCTCGGATCAAGCATTCGGGCAAAGTCCGCGACGGTTTGTGGTTCGCGCTGGGGCTGGTGATTCTGGCCAATAGCCGTCCTTATGAGGGATTCGTTTTCAGCATTCCGGCCCTGGTGTGGGTGGTGTGGTGGTTCTTTGGCTCGCGGCGGAGTTGGGCGGCGCGAATTCGCTTGGCGGCTCCAGCGATGGCTCTGTTAGTGGTAGCTGTGGCGGGCATGGCTTACTACAACTGGCGCAGCACGGGGAATCCGCTGCTCATGCCTTATACGGTGAACCAGCAGCAATATCACATCACCAAGCCGTTTATCTGGCAGACGCGAAATCCGATTCCGAAATATCACCACCAGATCATGCGGACCTTGTATGTGATTCACGAGCTGCCGGATTATCTGAACCGGCGCTATCCGGATGCGCTGTGGCTGATTTACAGGTTGCGGCTGCAGGCGTACTACGATTTTTACTGGTTTCCCATGCTGGGCCTGGTGCTTTTCGCTGGGGGAACTTTGCTGCGCAGCCGGCGAATGCTGGTGGTGATTTTAAGTGTGGTCACACTTTTCGCCGGGCTGGCGATTGAGGAATGGCCGTTCAATCCGCATTACGCGGCGCCGATGGTCTGCAGCGTGATCGCGATTGTGCTTTTCTCGTTGCGCTTTCTGCGTACATGGAAAATCAGAAGCCTGCCGGTCGGGCATATGATGGTGCGGGCAATTGTGGTGATCGTCGCGCTGTGGTCGCTGGTACCGACGGCCGCCGAGGCGGTAAATCCTTACGCGGTTGGGCTTTTCAGCCCGATGCCTCCAACCTTTGACCGCAGCCGGCTGCTGGCGGAACTCGACCGCCTGCCGGGGAAACATCTGGTGATCGTGCACAACCGGCGCAGCGCCGACGGCCTGTTCGACTGGGTGTTCAACGAGCCTGATCTCGAGCACGCCAAGGTAATCTGGGCGCGCGACATGGGGCCGCGAAATGAAGAACTGATCCGCTATTATGCGGACCGCCATGTGTGGTTCGTGGACCAGGATGACAAAATCATGCGGCTGCATCCTTATGACAGCCAGGAGAATGAATTAGACCCGGCAAGAGTTCTGCATATGGCCTCCAACGGGCGGCCGGCGCCTACGCCCTAGGGCTGGTTGCATTTCCGGGCGGAGGGGGTGACCATCGTAACTTGGCCTGGTGCTGCCCATCCGTTTACAGATGTAGTTCGGCCTCCTCCAGCGCAGGGAACCCTTATCCGCTACAGATCGTCCAGTTTGAACATTAAGTGTGGGCGCAGGGTTTTGCAGCCTGCCGCAGAAGCAGAATTTAGATCGCGAGGATTGTGAGTGTCGCAGCCAATCAGCCTGTCGCAGATTGCAGTTAAGAAAAAGAAGACGGCGGTGATCATCGGGGCCGGGCCAGCCGGGCTGACCGCGGCGTACGAGTTGCTCACGCGCAGCGACATTGCGCCCATTGTGCTGGAGAAAAGCAGCTACATGGGCGGCATCTCGCGCACCGTGAATTACAAAGGCAATCGCATTGATATCGGCGGGCACCGGTTTTTTTCCAAGAGCGACCGGGTGATGGAGTGGTGGCTGCAGCACCTGCCGCTGGACGAGCAGACGGCGGCGCGGCGGGTGATCAGTTATCAGAACGCGCAGAGGGAACTTGGGGCGCAGGCGAATGCGGCTGTTCCTGAGTCGCCGGATGATGTGATGCTTCTGCGCAAGCGCAAATCGCGGATTTATTACCTGCGGAAGTTCTTCGAGTATCCCATCCAGCTCAGTTTGCAGACGCTGATGAACCTGGGAGTGGTGCGCAGCCTGCGCATCATGGTGAGCTATGTGCGCAGCATGATGTTTCCGCCGAAGGTGGTGGAAACGCTGGAGCAGTTCTTCATCAAGCGATTTGGGCGCGAGCTTTATCTCACGTTTTTCAAGTCTTACACCGAAAAAGTGTGGGGCGTGCCCTGCGACCAGATCAGCGCGGAGTGGGGCGAGCAGCGAATCAAAGGACTCTCGATCAAGAAGGCGATCGTGCACGTGGTGAAGCAGATATTCAAGAAGCGCGGCGACGTGGCGCAGAAAGACACGGAGACTTCGCTGATCGAACAGTTTCTTTATCCCAAGCACGGGCCGGGGCAGATGTGGGAGACGGTGGCGCGCAAAGTCCAGCAGATGGGCGGCGAAATTATCAGCGGCTTTGACGTGCGGCACCTGCACTGCGCAGACGGGCGCATTGTTTCACTCGGCGGAGTGGACCATGGGGGCGAATTTCGCGAGTTGCCCGGCGACTTCTTCTTTTCGACCATGCCGGTGAAGGAGTTGATTGGCGCGCTGGACACGGAAGTCCCCGAGAACGTCAAGGAAGTGAGCGACGGGTTGCAGTACCGCGACTTCATCACCGTGGGGCTGCTGGTGAAAAAGTTGAAGATCAAGGACGAGGACCGCAGCCGCAAGCTGATCGAAGACAACTGGATCTACATTCAGGAGCCGGATGTGACGGCGGGGCGGCTGCAGATTTTCAACAACTGGAGCCCGGGGATGGTGGCCGATCCGGAGACGGTTTGGATTGGCGTGGAATATTTCTGTTACGAATCGGACGAGCTGTGGAAGAAGCCGGACGCGGAGATGGCCGAGTTTGCCCGCCAGGAGCTGGCGAAGATTGGGATCATCGAGGCGGAAGACGTGCTGGATTCCACCGTGCTGCGCATGCCGAAGACGTATCCGGCATATTTCGGGACGTATTCGCGGTTCAACGAAGTGCGGGAGTATCTCGACGGGTTTGAGAATCTGTTTCTGGTGGGCCGCAACGGCATGCACAAATACAACAACCAGGACCACTCGATGCTGACGGCCATGGTCGCGGTAGACAAGATCATCGCCGGGAACGTGGACAAAGCGGAAATCTGGCAGGTGAACACCGAGATGGAATACCACGAGGCGAAGGCGACGGCGCAGGCGGAAAAGCCGCTCGCCCAAGCCACCGGGGCGTCTGCCGGTTCTTGAGTGGCGGCAAACGCCGGCGTGGGACTGATCCCGCAGCAAACAGAACGGCCCGCATGCAATGAGCATACGGGCCGCCCGGTGGACTGTATGGGATTGACCAAGAGGTGGTCACTCTAGCGTGGCCTCCTCGGCGAACTCCGGGTCCTGGCGCGACCTTACGCCAGGCGGAATCAACCCTAAATCACCGGTAGTCGTGCGATGGATGCTTTCCGGCGCGAACTGCCCGCCGGAAGCTCAGAGCGACCGCTCTAAGTCTCAGCCACCTCACCTGGTCTTGGACTCCCACATTTACCACTACAATCAGAACTCGTCATTCGACCACCTCCTTTCCGGTGTAATTGCAGATTATTACGGAAATGGATCGAGGTCAACTGGCACGAAAGTGCTGGTGCGAAACTGACGATTGCTGATTCTCAGTGTGGGCGCGGGCGTCCGCGCCCGTGGGAGGCTGAAGTGTGTATCCAGCTTTTGTATACGGGGACGCACGGGCGCGGACACCGCGCCCACACTATGAGGTCCCGATCAGGCTGTAGAGCAGAATCGCCAATACGATGGTCGTGAAGCCCACGTACATCCAATCTTTCTCTTCGGAGAAACCGAAGATGGAAAACGCGACGCGCGCTACAGGAGTGGCAATCAGCAGCAGCAGTCCAAGCTGAATCAGGCCGCGCCCGCTCCCCTTAAGAGCGCCGCGCACGATGCCGCTGATGTGGCGGAGTTCGCTGGGTTCGCCACGGAACACGCGGTAGTCGGAGGGCGACCGCCCGTGGCGCATGAGAAAGAGAACCCCGCCCGATAGCACCACCAAGGCTGATAGTAAGACCCCGGCGCGCAACAGGTTGCCGACGATGTTCTCCATCCGGCGGTCGGTCCATGGTTTGGAATGCATGTCGGGTCTTTCCCTCTGCAATCTTTACATTACGGCGGAGAATCCCTTATAGAGCATCTCAATGCCGAGCGCGACGATCACAATGCTGAATACAATCCGCAACGAACGCGTCTTTACGTGGGCCAACAACCGGCTGCCCAACAGCGCCCCAAAAAGCACGCCCAGCACGACCGGCATCGCCAATCCCGGATCAACATAACCGCGGTTCAAGTACACCCCCGCGCTGGCCGCAGCGGTCACTCCAATCATGAAGTTGCTGGTCGTGGTGGAAACCTTAAAGGGAATTTTCATGGCCTGGTCCATGGCCAGAACTTTCACCGCGCCCGAACCGATGCCGAGAAGTGCCGAAAGCAATCCCGCGCCAAACATAATGCTGAATCCCGTGGGCACGCGGTGGACGTAATAGTCCCTAGGCCCGCTCAGCGAAGGATAACTCCCGTTCATACGCAGCCGGGTTGCCAGCGGGTCGGGGTGGTCATCGAGGGGCACGATCGGCTGGCCGCGGCCGGAGAGGTAGGCCGAGTACAGCAATACCAATCCGAAGATGATGGCGAGGGCGGCGGTGGGGACGTGCAGGGCAAGAAACGCGCCCAGCAGCGCGCCCAGCGTGGTAGCGATCTCCAGGAACATTCCAATGCGGATATTGGAGAAGCCTTCCTTGACGTAAGCTGCCGCCGCGCCGGACGAGGTGCCGATCACGGAGATGAGAGAGGCCCCGATGGCGTAGCGGATATCTACGTGGAAAAAAATGGTCAGCAGCGGCACCAGCACTACGCCGCCGCCCAGGCCGGTTAACGCGCCGAGGAAGCCCGCAGCCAGCGAACTTACTCCCACCAGCAGGCTGAATTCGAGGACGTTCATTTGCAGTGATCAGTGGTTGGTGGCTAGTGGTTGGTTGTCGGAAAGCGCGGCCTCTTCTACTAGCCACTGACCACTAGCCACTGACCACTAGCCACTGACATGTTCGTGGGCATGATAACTGGAGCGCACCATCGGCCCGGACTCCACGTGGCGGAAGCCGAAACGCAGCGCTTCTTCTTTCAGGTACTCGAACTCCTGAGGCGTGTAGAAGCGGGCGATCGGCAAATGGTCGCGCGAAGGCCGCAGATATTGCCCCACGGTAAGAATATCCACGCCGCGCGATCCCAGATCGCGGAACACTTCCACCAGTTCCGAAAACGTCTCGCCCAGCCCGGTCATAAGACCCGACTTGGTCACCATGCCAGGAGAAAATTTCTTGGCGTCGGCCAGCAAGTCCAGCGAACGCTCATAGCGCGCCCCCGAACGCACCGCGCGATAGAGCCGGGGTACGGTTTCCGTGTTGTGGTTGAGCACGTCGGGACGCGCATCGAGCACAACCCGCAGCGCTTCCTCCACTCCCTGAAAATCGGGGATGAGAACCTCCACCCGGCAGCCGGGCGTAAGCTGGCGAATCCGGCGAATGGTTTCAGCGAAGATGCGAGCGCCGCCAACGTTATCGTCATCGCGGTTTACGCTGGTGACCACCGCATGCTTCAGGCCGAGAGTCGCAACAGCCTCCGCCACGCGGCGCGGCTCGTCCTGATCAATCGGGCCGGGCTTGCCTTTGGGTACGGCACAGAAACCGCAGCGCCGGGTGCAGATGTCGCCCAGCAGCATGAACGTTGCCGTGCGGTGGTTCCAGCACTCGCCAATGTTCGGGCATTGCGCCGACTCGCAAACCGTATGCAGCTCCAGGCCGCGCGCCAGCTTCTTGAGTTCGTGGAAGTTCTCGCCCACCGGCGCTTTGGCCCGCAGCCACTCCGGCTTAGGCTGGCGGACAGGCGGGTGCAGCTCGATTTGCACGAGTTCGGGGGCGCTGGCCATGTGGGTTGATTCTAAATGGTGCAGCGGGTTTGTGACTATTACGGTGAGTGTGCCGCGGGGCGCCTCCTCTCGTGAGGAGTGTGGTTCGTCGTCAATCTCGCCCCGTCAAAAGGCGAATCGCTTGCCGGAATCTGTCGCCGTACGGCATTCTAGGAGATTCTGGTGCATCGGAACGCTGATATGGATCTTCGTATCCAGCGTCCTTGTCTTCCTCCGCTACTCTACCGAAGTGCGCGCCAACTTTGACTCTAAACATTGCTCGATGCAGGTCATCCAACTCGCCGATTTTGTTCTTTAGTGCGTGGTCATAGTCGATCCAGCTGGCCGTCATAACCTGGCCAAAATCAGCCATGTATTCTCCGTCGACTCCCATGACTGGCCCAAACCAGAAATTTTGCAAGAACGCTTTTGCGCCGCCGTATGGGTCTACGTTAGCCTTCAGAGTTTCGTAGGAAGCTGGGTGTTTCAAAATGCCCTTGGGAACGGCGACCACTTTACAAAGCACAAACGCATGAGGCGGCGGGTTCTGACCAAGTGCAACATCGCAGCATTGGCTTAAAACGGCGCAGAGCGTGCAAGCACCCTGAACTTGCACCATGTGGTAGGGGCGAGCAGGAGTTCCTTCCAGCACGGCCTCCACAGCAACTTTACCCGCTGAAGAGGTCACAAAACGGCTAATGAACCGTGTAGTATCCACGCGCGCGATGGGGAAAATTACATCTTTAACGATGTCTCCTTGCTTGAGGGACGTCAGGTCCAATGCATCGGTGAACATTCATTCACTCAGCCGAAATTCTCAGGCCGGGCTTAGTTGCAGTCCTGAGTTTCTTGACAATACTCTCTGAGGGCCGAATTGTGTCGCGTGCGACATACGATTCTTCCACTTCTCGATGAGCCTTAGCAGCAGATTCCCAAAGATTCTTGTAGCGCACTACCTGCTTTTGCAATTCAAGAATAATGTCTTCATAGAACCGGATAATAGCCGGGTCGTACCCCGCGCCGGGAAATTTTACTGTCGCTGTCATCCGTCTGAAGTTAGTCGCTCGCTCCGGTGCTCTCAGCTCCGGCAAAATCTCAGCCGGGGTCTGCCCCTGGCCTGCGAAAAACTGGTTGCGCCACAAATCTTCCAAATTGGTTGAAATGCTGGTGGTGGAGGCAACGGCTTTGTCGGGTTCCAACAAAGCGTTCATGCCTTACCTCGCATGACCTGCTTGTACTCTTCTCGAATGTGTTCCAAGAATTGAAGCTGAATCTTATAGTGGAACTCATCGAGCATAGAAGACAAGGAACCAAGGTCACCAGAAAAAGCGTAGCAATCAAAATCCAAGATGAATAAACCGCTATCGATTCCCGGCATTTGCAGCAGCGCACCCCGTACGGTGATTTTGTGTTCGCCAGATGTCAGTCGAAATTCGGTCAGCAATTGCTCAATGTTGGCAGCATCGAAACGGTCCAGGTCCACCGGAAGATTCACGTATCGACGCAGATCCTGAACACTTTGTCCCGGCTTCAGTTCGATGTGATTGACGTAGCGCAGCCCCGTTCTCTGAAAATTCTGGATTGCGAATTCTCCGGCAAAGGCGACTGTGCGATCCAGAGCCTCCTTCTTGAATTCCTCAAAACTACCGTACTCGTTGAAGATGATTACGAAATTCTCCTGCGAGACCTTTATGCTGCGCCGTTTCTCTGGATTGCCAAACACGTAGGCTTGGACGACGCGACCATCTGGCTGGCCCAGCATCTCTTGACTGACGGCAGGGTACGACTCGGCCAAGCTGTCTTGGATTCTCCAAACCTCGGGTGCAATTCGTAGGCGGGGTGCAAATCTTACCTCGAACGCAACTTCACGCACACTAGGGCGAGCGAATAGTTCATCTAGCTCTGCTTGTGTGACCACTACGGCACGCCTTTCACCAGGATTAGAACACACCAATAGGTCAAAACGCTGTTAGCAACAGATGTTCCAAAGAAACCGGTAACTATGAAACAGAGCCCCGCTTTAGTCAAATCTGGCGCGGTTCGCCAGCCAACTGAGATTGAGTGGTTCGTCTCGGAATGCTACCTCTGGAAAGACGCAAGCCCACGGGGGCTGGAGCCGCCCGCGCCAACATAATACCTAGTTCTCGAAGTAGGCGTCTACCCACTCTTTGATCCGCTGGCGGCGTTCGTCGTGGACGTCGAATCGAATGCCCATACTCTTCATTGCCGGTTTGCGCCAGCTCACCGTGCCCCTCACCCAGATTCGGGGCAAAGTCAGCAAAGCAAAGGAGATTTCCACCGGCTGCCCGGGATCAAGTTCCTCGCCGCTGCGCAACGACATGCCTCCCGAGCTGATTTCCAGGCTGGTGGCGCTGAAACGCCGGCCATCGCTGGCCTCAACCGAGATCTCGGTGATCACCGGAATCCGCACGTAGCGGCGAAACTCATGCAGCAGAAGAGTTTGCGTGGCGCGCACCATTTTCAGGGCAGAGGAGCGGTCAAGCGGCTCATGGAACGCTGCGTTCACCCCGTACTTGGAGAAGCGCATCGCATCCTGGGTGCTGCCGCCTAAACCATAGATAACAATGCGGCTGTTCGACGCCGAAAGGCGCGCCGCCTCCATAATGGCCTCAGCGCCCGGCACCAGCGGGATTACGCAGGCCGAAAACTTCTCACGCTGCAGGCGCTGCGCTGCGCCTTCTCGCAACACCAACGGCTCCATGCCGAACTGGCGGAAGCATTCCGACAGAATGATTCGCGAGGATTCCTTGGTGTCCACCAGGGCGACCCGAGCCGAGTTTTTCCTGGAGGTAGGGACGGGGGCCCAGACTGCGCCCAGAGCTTTATCCATGACGGTGGCCATACGTGATTGCTGCCTATTCTCTCGGCAATTTGGCGCTTTGGCAAAAGGGCAAAAGGACAATACGGACGGTACAAAAGTGTGGGTGCAGTAACAGGTTGGAGGTTACTTTTGAGAGGGCCGGAATCTCGAACTTCTAACCCACTGCGGATTCACGCGGATGAACGCCGATTTAGAACCAGGAAAAACAAGAAAACATCCGTGAAGATCCGCGTGAATCCGTGGAAAAGAAGTTAGTCGGGCGGCTCCGGCTACTCCCAGCGGCGGAAGAGCAGGGCGCCGTTGGTGCCGCCGAAGCCGAAAGAGTTCGACATGGCAAACTCGATATCTGCTTTGCGGGCGTGGTTTGCGACGTAATCCAGATCGCACTCCGGCCCCGGATTGTCCAGGTTGATTGTGGGCGGCAGCATCTGGTCGCGCAGGGCAAGGACAGTGACGCCCGCTTCCAGGCCGCCGGCCCCGCCCAGCAGGTGCCCGGTCATAGACTTTGTGGAACTCACTGCCAGCTTGTAGGCATGTGTCCCGAAGGCGCGCTTGATGGCGATAGTTTCCAGCTTGTCGCCGATGTCGGTAGAAGTGCCGTGGGCGTTAATGTAGCCCACCTGATTGGGCTGAATTTTGGCGTCGTTCAGCGTATTCAGCATCACGCGGTAAGCGCCATCGCCGTTTTCCGCCGGCTGGGTAATGTGGTAAGCGTCGCCGCTCATTCCGTAGCCTACAACTTCAGCCAGGATTTTCGCGCCCCGGCTGCGGGCAAATTCCAGCTCTTCGAGTACGAGGATTCCCGCACCTTCGCCGATCACGAAGCCGTCGCGGTCTGAGTCCCAGGGGCGGCTGGCTTTTTCCGGGGCGTCGTTGCGGGTGGAAAGCGCGCGCATGGCGGCAAAACCGCCTACGCCCATGGGGGTGATGGCAGCTTCGGTGCCGCCGGCAATCATCACGTCGGCATCGCAGCGGGAGATGATCTTGAAGGCATCTCCCACGGAGTGGGCGCTCGAAGTGCAAGCCGTGCAGGTGGCTTCATTCGGGCCTTTGGCGTGATAACGGATGCTCACATGCCCGGCCGCCAGGTTCACGATGGCAGCCGGGATGAAGAACGGCGAAATTTTGCGCGGCCCTCCGTGCAGCAGGTTGTTGTGCTCGCGCTCAATGATGTCGAACCCGCCGATGCCCGAGCCGATGTGCACGCCCACGCGCGGAGAAATCTCCGGGCCGACTTCCAGGCCGGCGGTGCGCATGGCTTCATCCGCCGCCGCCAGGGCGAAGTGGATGAAGCGGCCCATCTTCTTGAGCTCTTTTTTTTCGATGAAATGCAGGGGATCGAAATTCTTGACTTCGGCGGCAATCTGGCAAGCGAACTGGGAAGGATCAAACTGGGTAATGCGGGCCACGCCACTTTTTCCGGCAAGCAGATTTTCCCACGCCACACCTGCGGTGTTTCCCACGGCGCAGATCAATCCAATGCCAGTGACTACGACCCTGCGTCCCAACTACTTCCCGCCTTTCGCGTGCTTCCCGATGTAATCCACGGCATCCTGCACCGTGCGGATCTTTTCCGCATCCTCGTCGGGAATTTCAATCTCGAAGGCTTCCTCGAAGGCCATGACCAGTTCCACGGTGTCGAGCGAGTCGGCGCCCAGGTCGTCCACGAATGAGGCGTTGGGCGTGACTTCGCCCTCGTCCACGCCCAGTTGTTCCACAATGATTTGCTTTACTTTTTCGTCCACTGCAGCCATGTTTTTCCTCGCTTGCTCTTGGTTGCGCCACGCCTGCCAGCGCCTCACGGGCGGCCCGCCGCCAGGGGCGAAGGATAGACCCTCGCCGAAAAACCTAAGAATTATCCGGCAACTTTGCGTTCTTTGCGTCCTTAGCGGTTAGTGTTTTAACCGCAAAGCTCGCAAAGAACACAAAGAAACCCTGCGGTTATTTGCTTACCTTCGCGTGCTTTTCGATGTAGGTGCTTGCGTCCTGCACGGTGCGGATCTTCTCCGCGTCGTCGTCGGAAATCTCGAGGTCAAAAGCCTCTTCCAGGGCCATGACCAGTTCGACCTGATCGAGCGAGTCGGCACCCAGATCGTCAACGAACGAGGCACTGGGAACCACTTCGGCTTCATCCACGCCCAGCTGCTCGGAAATGATCTGCTTCACCTTCTCCTGCACTTCCGCTTTTGCTATGGCCATGAAAGTCTCCGCCCTCGCAATCTCCCAGGAACGCCGGAGGCGCATTCCCACGCCCCGCGAACCCGCAGCATGCCAGTCCCCGGAAATTCAGGTGCGGCCAAGGGGCCAGCAGGTCTTCTCTTGTTCCTGAGATTGTCCTAGGCATCCTAATTGTTGGGTGTTGGGAAGGTCAACGGCAGGGGTGGGAACGTACCCCATGAGGTCCCGCAGCTTGGCTACCCAACGTTATCGGGATTGAACAGCGAGGGAGCTTCGTTTAGGAGTTCGTCAAGAAATCCTTCGCGGTCATTAACGAATCTCCGAACAATTTGCGCGGGAATGGTTTCATCGTATTCGATGCGATGAATCTGGCCGTCATCGAAGGAAAGAATCTCCGCCTTGGGATATCCGAGCAGTACGGGCGAATGGGTGGAGATGATGAATTGCGCATCTTTGTACTTCTTTAACACGTCATGCATGAGCACAAGAAAGCCCAATTGACGTTGCGGAGAGAGCGCAGCCTCCGGTTCGTCCAGCAGAAATAAGCCATTGCGCCGGAACTTGAGATCGAGCAGGGTGAAGAATGCTTCGCCATGAGAGCGGGTGTGAAGACTTTGCCCGCCGTAGAACGCGCTGATCGGAGGTGAATGGCCCGGCTCGGCGTCCAGAGCGTCCATGTGCGAGACGGTGTTAAACAAGCTCTCGGCTCGTAAGAAATATCCCGCTCCGGTGCGGCTGTCGAACGAAAGCCGAAGCGCGCGCACGAGCGGATCGATGGAGTGATTGCTCTGAGTGCTGTCATTCTGAAAGTTTCGATTACCGCCTTCCGGTCCGAAACCATAGTGGGCGGCAATCGCTTCCAAGAGGGTGGATTTTCCACTGCCATTCTCTCCGGTAAAGAAACAAATCCTGGACCCAATGCTCAGTTCACCCAGAGCCCGAATAGCAGGGACGGAGAACGGGTAACCGTCCCAGTCGCTTACGCGATCACGCAAGATGGTGATCCTCTTCAGCATTGCCGTTTGGCGCCTATTTGCTCTTGGCTCAGAAATATATACTGTACTCTCAGCTTTCCCCACCCGGGGCTCTGGCAAGCCTGTTGCCATCTTTTTACCTCGGTGCTCTTGCGTTGCACTGCAGCTTTCCCGTAGCATCCGCTTGAAAGCCGGCCTGCGGGGTTGGTGATGGCGGGTAACCGATTTTTGAACCAATGCAGAATGAACGGGAGCTCGACTCGAACTAGGATCCGGTGTGCAACGCTCCGCCATGCGGAGATGCCTAAAGGGTCTCGGCGGGCACCCAACGTCTACCGACGGGTTCATTCTCGGCCCCGTCACACGGCACAGTGGGTCGGTTTTTAGAACCCAGCGATTAGTCTTTAGCTCTTGGCTCTTAGCTAAAGACTGCGAACTGACAACTGGGAATTGTGGCGCTGCTGAGGCTCCGCATCCTCGTTCGCGGCACAGAAAGCGCATTTCGGAATTTCTAAACGAGGCATCAGCCCTGAGCTGTTCGCTTGGCTGAAGGGCTAAGAGTTGATGGGTAACAGCTACCTCCTGCTAAACTGATCCGGTACAAATCCCGAATCTTCTGCATCTAACTCAATAGTGTTTCCCCGACTCTTTCATATCGGCAGCTTCAACGCGCCTACTTACGGGCTGCTGGTCGCCACCGGCGTACTGGTCGGCCTTTGGATCAGCGTGCGCTACTCCAAACAGCAAGGAATTGATCCCGACACGGCGTGGAATTTCGGCATTCTGATCGTCCTGGCGGGCATTGTCGGCTCGAAGATCCTTTACATCATCAACGACTGGGCATACTACACCGCGCATCCCGGCGAGATTCTCACCTGGAGCACGATGCAGGCGGCGGGCGTGTTCTCCGGCGGACTGATTGCGGCTCTGTTGGCTGCGGTGTGGTACATCCGGCGCCATCACCTGCCGGCGTTGCGCCTTTGCGACGCGTTCATGCCCGGCCTCGCGCTGGGGCATGCAATCGGCCGCATCGGCTGTTTCAGCGCTGGGTGTTGCTGGGGCAAGCCCACGAATCATTTCTGGGGCATAACTTTTACCAATCCGCTGGCCAACGAGTTGGTGGGCACGCCGCTGAATGAGCGGCTGGAGCCGACGCAGCTCTTCGAATCGGCGGTGGAGCTGGCAAATTTCCTCATCCTGGCCTGGCTGATCAAGCGCAAGAAGTTCGACGGGCAAGTTTTCTCCGCCTACCTGATTCTTTACGGGACCGCGCGGTATTTTCTGGAGTTCCTGCGCGGCGACCCGGGCCGCGGCTCAGTCTTCGGCGGATTCATGACGTTGACCCAGCTGATCTCGCTCTGTCTGGTCGCCGGGGGCGGCCTGATCTGGTGGCTGAGAAGCGCCACGCATTCAGTTCCTGCCGAAGCGGCGCACTAAATCTAGGCGCGCCCATCACGCACGTGCCACTCTGTCCAACAACAACGCCTTTCGCTCAAGTATGCTCAGTATTCGAAGACTAACCCCGGCGGCTGAACGCCGAGTGCCGAATGCCTGCAATGCCTGTTCCGCGAATTCACGTTGCTGACGAAGACGCCGGCAAGCGCCTCGATCAATTCCTGACCTCGCAACTCAAAGAAACCAGCCGCGCCCGCGTACAACAACTTATCGCTGAGGAAAAAGTTTTGGTGAATGGCGTTACCGCCAAGGCGTCGCTGCGGCTGCGCGGCGGGGAGCAGGTAAGCATTCTGGGCGAGGCGACTCCGCCGCCGCTGCGAGCCATCGCTGAAGATATTCCGCTCGACATCGTGTACGAAGACGCTGATCTTGCGGTCATCAACAAGCCCGCCGGAATGATGGTACACGCCGGGGCGGGGGCGAGCGAAGATCAGCGCAATCGCGGAACGCTGGTCAACGCGCTGTTGCATCACTTTCGGCAGCTCTCCGGGGTGAGCGGAGAGTTGCGGCCGGGCATTGTGCATCGTCTGGATAAGGCCACCAGCGGGCTGATCGTGGTGGCAAAGGATGATGAAACTCACCGCAAGCTGGCGGCTCAGTTCGCAAGGCGGCAGGTGAAAAAGACTTACCTTGCGCTGGTGCACGGCTGGATGAAACAGGAACGCGGCACCATAAGCAGCAGCATCAGCCGCGACCGTGTGAGGCGCACTCGCATGACTACACGCTGCGAGGGCGGACGCGAGGCGATCACGCACTATGCGGTCCAGCGGCGCATCGAGTCGCGCTTTGGCAAGTTCACATTGCTGGAAGTGCGGATCGCCACCGGACGCACTCACCAGATTCGCGTGCATCTGGCGTCGCTGGGACATCCGGTGGTTGGCGATGCGCTGTATGGCGCGCCCCGGGAATTGCGCGGGCGCGAGGGTGGAAGCGCTTCGCCGCTGGCTCTGCCGAGGAATTTTCTGCACGCGGCGGAGTTGCAGTTATCTCATCCGCGTACCGGCGAGACGCTTTCGCTGGCGCGGCCTTTGCCGGAGGAACTGGTCGAGTTCTTGCAGCATGTGGAGCAGGCGTAGCGGTGATCCGCCGCACCATACTGGTATGCCTTACCGATTGACCTGCCGCCATCTCGGGAGAATAATGATTCAGCCTTTCGGACATGTGACCTAGCCGCGGCCGCATTCGCGTCCCCGGGGAAAGATTGAGGGAATGCTGTGGGTGACTTCAACCGCAAAGTGGATGAGGCTTCGGCGCGCGTGAACCAGAGGATTGGGGAAACCGCCGAGCGCCTGGAAAAAGAAGCCGAAGAACTGATCAAGTACCTCAACGACGAGGTAGTCCCGGCGGTGCGTCAGCATTCCACCAAGGCATTGCGCGTCGCCGCCGAAAAACTCGGCAACCTTGCCGACTACATGGAGCAAACCTCATCAAAATAGTGATTCGCAAATTCCTGTCGGGCAAAGCCCAGGCTGACGTGGCCGGTGCCGAGTTTTTCACGACCGACGCGCTGCTCCGTCCCAGCCGCACTCGTGTCGTGCCGGCCGCCGCGGCCTCGGCCACGCTTTTTCTCGCTTGCCTGGCGCTGGCGGCTTGCGGAGGCCATAAACAGGCGCGCGTGAACGTGCCCCCACCGCCGCCCATCGCCACTCCGCCGCAAACTCACCCCACGCATTCCGGCGAGCAGACCGTTCCGAAATCTCCTCAGACCACCCCCGCCGAGAACGGCGACGAAGGCACCGAACGTGCGTTTTCCCTGCCTCCCAACGCGAAGGCGCTCTCCACCGAAACCGGCTTGGCCAGCTGGTATGGCCCGCCCTATCACAATCGCCGCGGCTCCAACGGCGAAGTGTATGACATGAACTCGTTCACCGCCGCTCACCGCACGCTGCCGCTGGGCACGATCGTCCGCGTCACGAATCTCAAGAGCGGGCGCGCCGCGGTGGTGCGCATTACCGACCGCGGCCCGTTCATTGAAGGCCGGATCATTGACCTTTCTCTCGCCGCCGCCAAGCGGATTGACCTATGGCGCGCGGGGGTGGCCGAAGTCCGCATCGAAGTGCTGCGCACTCCCACTCCGCTCGATAAAGGCGGCCGCTGGGCGGTGCAGATCGGCGCGTTCGGCGAAGAAGAAGCCGCCGAGAATCTGGCCGAACATCTTTCCCGCCGCTATCACACCGCCAAGGTGTTGCACTTCAGCAGTCCGACAGGAGATTGGTGGGTGCGGGTGCGCGTCCTCGATGACGATCGCAAGCGCGCTGAAGAAATCGCCCGCGACACCCAGACATCAGCCGGGGCAATTTTTCTGGTGCGGCTGGATTGAGGACGGTCGTTAGCCGTTAGGTCGTTAGCCGTTAGGTCGTTAGTCGTTAGCTCAGCCTTAATGGCTGCGGCTCACTCCCTGCTCCGAACGTTCGCCCAGCGCGGGCCAACGGCTAACGGCCAACGACCAGGTTACTTCAGTTACTTTGACTCCCGACCCTAAACCCGCCACCATGGACGCAACATGGGGGATTGCTTGCGCCGCCGGATGGGGGTATTGGCCGTTTTCTGTCTTTTGCTGTGTGCGACTTCCGGGTTCGCGCAGAGCCTCAACTCTCCGCACCTGTTTGAGCAGGGCATGGATGCGCTGACCGCCATCGGCCCCGACCGCAATCCCACTGCTGCCCTTGATTATCTGCGGCGTTCGGCTGATCTTGGCTACCCGCCGGCGGAGACCACGATGGGCTATTTCTATGAGACTGGCGGCCTGGTCACGGCCGATCCCGCCGTGGCGCTGGAGTGGTACAAGAAAGCCGCCAAGCAAGGCGACCGCGTTGGGGAATGGCTTCTGGGGCGGCTCTATTTCAGCGGTTCTGGGACCGCGCGCGATCTCAGCCTGGCGGCCGCGACGCTGCAGAAATCGGCCAATCAGGATGATCCTTTCGCCTATCACCTGCTCGGCATGGTGCAACTGGAGCGGGAGCAATACGCGCAAGCCGCCGACTCATTTCGCAAGGCTGCCCTGCAAGGCCTGCCGCAGGCGCAACAGCAATTGGGACTGCTGCTCAAGAACGGCAAAGGTGTGACTGCCGACAAGTTTGAAGCCTACGTCTGGCTGCTGGTGAGCTACGATGCCGGTAATCAGGCGGCTGCCGTCGCCAACGAACTCCGCGCCCTACAGACCGACATGACCATGGCCCAGATGGAACTAGCCAAGAGCCGCGCCCGCGAACTCGAGCAAACCACCAACCGCGTGGTGACCGCCCGCGGCTGCACCGGCTGGAACGGAGAGTTCAGCACCATACCTGCCCCGCCGCCACCTGAGATTCAGCGGTATTGCCACTAATCAGTCTTCGCTCGCTGCTCGTTAACCGTCGGCCGTTAGCCGCGATTTAGCCAGCAGCCAACGACTAACGGCCAATGACTGACGACCGATGGCTGACGACTATATACTTTGGCGATGAGCGTAAATCTCTGGGCCTCTGCTGATCATGCCCTCGACTACCTGTGTGAGGGCGCCGACACGATCCCGCACCGCGGCGAAGGCGAAGCGGCTCTACTCGAATGGCTCCCCCGGCACACCAACCGGATTCTCGACCTCGGTACCGGCGACGGCCGATTGCTTGCCCTTGCCAAAGGCAATTTCCCCCAGGCCGAAGCTGTGGCCGTGGATTTCTCTCCCGCCATGCTGGACCGCGCGCGGCTGCGCTTCGCCGGCGACTCTTGCGTCCGCCTGGTCACGCACAATCTCGATGATCCGTTACCCAGCCTCGGCAAGTTCGATGCGGTCATCTCCAGCTTTGCCGTTCATCACCTCGAGCACCCACGCAAACGCGCTCTCTACGCCGAGGTACATCGCGCGCTGAACCCGGGCGGAGTCTTCTGCAATCTGGAGCATGTGTCTTCGCCTACGCCGAAATTGCACGAGGAGTTCATGCAGCAGCTCGGCCAGAAGCTGGAGTCGGAAGATCCCTCCAACAAACTTCTCGACCTGGAAGCTCAACTGCGCTGGTTTTGCGAAATTGGATTCACTGATGTAGATTGCCAATGGAAATGGCGCGAACTGGCTCTGCTGGTAGGGCGCGCCAGCTAAGGCGAACCCCGAAGCAGGTGTGGCGCGGGCGCCCCCCGCCCGCGAAAAGCCCGCGGCACCTGTGGACCAGCTAGTTCAGCGCCGGTAAACCGGCCTTTGTCACCAAATCGCGGAAGGGCCCGTCGTGGTGGAGGCTGCGGAGGGTCGCGTCATTCCGCAGGAAGATGAACTCGCCTTCGTGGGCGGCGTAGGATTCCCTCAGATATGCCAGCGCATCCTGCTGCTCGCCCAGCAGAGCGCTGGTTCTGGCCAGGCGGTATGCTGAGATGCGGTTCTGACCATGTTGCTGCTTTTGCACCTGCAGCATCTCTTGCAACATGGCGCGTTCGCCGCCGGCGGCGAAGCCGCGCTTGCCGGCTTGCACTACCTCCAGCGCGAGGCCGTCATGGGCGAGTGTCGCTGACTTTCCTGCTTCCTGCAGAAACTCCCGATCGCGCCCGTTGACGAGATACAGGTCGGCGAGATAGCGATGGGGAGAAAGAAACCCAGGGTCAGCATCTTCGAGCTGTTGCAGCAGTTCTATGCCCGGCTGTGGCTGTCCCGCTAGAAACATAATCAGGCCTTTATCGGCGAGGACGGACGGCGACGCAGGATCCAACTGTTGCGCGCGTTCGATCTCCGCTTGCGACTCGGGAAAACGTCCTTCCGTCATCAGGAACGTGGCATACCACTGGTGTGCGATGGCGTAATTCGGATTCAACGCAATTGCTCGCTGAAAATGGCGCTCCGCCTCGGCTGCTTTCCAGTCACCGTAAAAAGTGACGAAGGCCAACGCGGCATGCGCGGGAGCGGAATTGTCATCCAGTTCCACCGCCCGCCGGGCGGCCACGATGGCGCGCGGAAAGGCTTCACTCGCCGGCATGATCGTGTATTCGCGAAGCAGGTTGTAACAATCCGCCATGCCGACGTAGGCATCGGCATAGTTCGGGTCCTTCGCGGTTGCCTGAGTGAAGTAATCCAGGGCGGTGTTCAGGCTTTCTGGCGTTCGCAGATTCCAGTAATAGCGGCCTTCAAGATAAAGCTCCTCAGCCTCCGGAAGTGGACGGTGAGCGTAAGTAGCGGTGGCTGGTTCGGGTAAAGCCACAGCCCCAGAACTTGCCGGCGCGCTGGGTGCGCTTTCGTGATGGACCGCCGCGGCTACCAACACAGCGCAAAAGATCAGGCCGCCGGCCGCCCAACCCGCGAGCTTCAGATTGAACCCGCCGGTTGAATTACCAGAAGACCGGAACACTTCTGGCTCATCCTCGGGCATCAGCTCTGATTCGAGAGGCCCAGCTTCTATGTAAGCGGCATCGAGCTGAAGACGCGGACGGAGTTCGGGCCGGAAATCTGTGCGAGCGTTCCTGCGCACACCTGCGGAAATGGCCGCCAGCGTCTCCCGCCAGCGCGAAAGTTCTTCGGTGTAGGCGTACACACGACCGTCCTCGCTGCCGGGAAAGCGGTGCACAGGAAGCGCACGGTCTTTTTCCCAGCGCTGAACGGTTTGCTCGTCGCGGCCGAGGAAGGCGGCAATCTCCTTCCAGGAGTCGAGCCGCAGGTTAGTGGTTTGGGGCTGGCTGGTGCCCATAAACCCTTGTCAGGTCCCGCGTTGCCTCTAAATGACTCCAGGCAAAGTGGACTGCGCTAGTATACCCCCAGAAACTACGGATTGATATCGCCTGAACAGGGGGGGTCATCGAGTTGCTCATTGCCGGTTAGCGAACGGTTTCACCTCGTCCATCGAGGAAGGACTGAAGTTGGGCGCTGCCCGTATCTTATAGAAAATACTACTCTTGCATTGAATTGGCTTGTTTAAAGGGCCGGCAGAATAGGGTGGAGTTTCGACCAATCAGTGATAAGGGCCGACCGCGGTGTCTCGGGGAACTCCGCGGCGGTTCTTTGCGAAAAACGCGATTTATGGCTTTGCTTTTCTTGACGCCGTATCAAGACTTTAAACGCCGAGGCCGCGAAGAACGGCCGCCGAGTTCGCGGAGAGTGGCCCCCGGGGCATTCCTGAGACCATCCAGACATTCTCGCCTATTTGCGTAGCAGGTTTTTCGCGATAAAAAGGGCGTTGGCCGGGCGCTCGGCGAGGCGCCGCATCAGGTAGGGATACCACTCGGTCCCGAACGGGATATACACGCGCATGCGCCAGCCGTCGCGGATCAGGCTGAGCTGCAGGTCGCGACGGATGCCATAGAGCATCTGGAACTCGAAGCTGTCGCGCGCAACGCCTTCGCGCAGGGCAAAGACCTTTGCTTCTTTGATGATCCGTTCGTCGTGCGTGGCCAGCCCGTGGTAAACACCGCTCTTCAACAGAGTCTTCATCAGCTTCACATAGTTGGCGTCTACTTCGGACTTTTTCTGGAAGGCGATCTCGGGCGGCTCTTTGTATGCGCCCTTGCACAGGCGTATGCGAATTCCCGCGGCCAGCAGGTTCTCAACGTCGGCCTCAGATCGCCGCATGTAGGACTGAATCACCGCCCCCACGCAGCCTTGCTGGCCGTCCATGCGGTGGAGGTGATGCACCAGATCGAGCGTGCGCTGGGTATAGGGCGAGCCTTCCATATCCACGCGGACGAAGTTGCGCGGAGTCATTCCTGCCGCCTTGGCTACCAGGCTGCCCACGATTTTACTTGCTAGGGCCGGGTCAACATCCAGCCCGACATGGGTAAGTTTCAGGCTGATGTTGGCATTGAGACGGCGCGAGCCAATCTCGTCGAGCAAGTGATGGTAAAGCTGGCCGCTGGCCTGGGCCTCGCTGGCGTTATTGACGTTTTCGCCCAGGTTGTCCACCGAGACGCCGAGCCCTGCATCATTCACGGTCTTGGCTGCGCGCAGAACGTCTTCCGGTTGGGTGCCGGCCACGAAGCGGCTGGAAAGGCGTTGGCCGGCGGCGGAGCGCTCGGCCATCCCGCGGAGCCAGCGGCTCTCCGAGAGAGAAATGAAAAGCGCCCTCAGCATGGCGCTCCTTCAGGACTTGAGCTGGGGCAATGCGGACGTGGCGCGGGCATGACGTTCCCAGAGTTCTTGTATCACAAAGCCGCGTAGAGCCGAGGAGGAGAAATCAAAAGCTTTCCAGAGCGTGGGGTCCTCACGGCGCGGCGCTCTAGTCAGGAGCGAACCGGACTTCAACTGGCTCCTTGGTCTCGCGCGGCGCTGCGACCCACTTCCACTTATAGACGGCGTCCTGAGCGGCCTTCACCAGCAGAGGATGCCCGCCTTTCACTTCCACCGACTTCACCGAGCCGTTGCTGGCCACCGTTGCTTCGACCCTCACGACTCCGGAGAGATGCAAGCTGCGGGCGATTGCCGGGTACTCGGGCATCACGCGGTTCACCACTTTGCGCTCACCTTCGGATTTCTCTCCCTGGGCAACCGCGAACAGGCAGGTCGCGATGACGGCGTTGCACAAGAACAATGCGAGCAGCAGGGTCCGCAGGCGCATGGGATTAAGGATCAGCGTATCGCAAGGCGGGCTTCGGCTGAAGATTACCCTCGTCATCTGAGACTGCACATCGGTTTCCGGAGTCGAGTGCCGAGAATGCCGGGTTTTGCAGGCCAGAAGCGGCATTTTCAGCGGATTGAAGATGGAACACGCGGCAACAATCTCGCCGGTTAAGATGCTTGATGAAGGGTTCTATCGGAAGGGTTTTACAACCAATGGCGCAACTCCGACCTTAGGGTCCGCGGCTAAGCGAAATCTTAGCGTGAAATGCGCAACTTCTTGCGTACGTTGCGTCCGCGATGCTCACAAAAACCCCAACAAAAATGCAGAAAAAACATCACTTGCTAAGTGGCCCTCTAGTTGCACTTTCCTCCCCAGGTTTGACCCTATCCCGCGTGGAGGTTCGCAATGCGCGCTTTTCGTCTTCCAGCTCCAGCCGTTTTCTTTGTTCTGGCCTTTTGTGCCGCACTCGGAAGCAGTGCCCAGGCTCAGACCCGGTTGGCCGTGCCGTCTTATCAGAACCCCGGCACTACGATCTGGCAAGGTTGGTCGGCCCCAGGCTCGAGCGCTGTGGGCATAATGATTGTGGACATCAGCAACGGTGATGACCCAACTTATTATCCCGCGGTGGATGCGGCCATCCAGGCCACCCGCAAGCAAGGCATTTTCGTGCTCGGCTACACGCACACCACTTACGGAACGCGTGATCCTGCGCTGGTTCGCCAGGCCATTGACAACGTGTATCAGAACTACGGAGTGGACGGCATCTTCTTCGACGAAGCCCCGGTGAATTGCAATGACCCTAACACCTACGCGGGCACGATGTTCATGTACTACGAAGAGCTGACCAACTACGTGCGCCAGAAGCAGGCTGGGGCACGCATCACCGTATTGAATCCGGGCACGACCAGCCCGAATGATTGCTGGATGTCCATCACCAACATTCTGGCGAATTGGGAGAACTCGGGAGGATTTACAGCATACCAGTCGAGCTATACGGACTACGCCTGGATCCACCAATATCCGCCGGACCGCTTTTGGCACATAATCCTGGGCGTGCCGCAGGCACAGATGCAAACCGCTATCAGCCTGGCGCAATCGCGCAATGCGGGTTGGGTGTATATCAGCGACAGTCCGGACAATGCCTACAATGTGGTCCCCGTCTACTGGACTGCGGAAGCTGCGGCCCTGACTGGACAGGGAGTGCAGGCGCCGTTCGCCACCACCTGGCCGAATTCCAATGCCACAGCTACCGGCGGCACGATGAACGGGCGCGTTTCTTTCCGCTGGCGCGCGGTGAACGGAGCAGTGTGGCAGGTTTACATGGACACCGACAAGAACACGAAAACCGGGTACCGTGGCGCCGGCCTCTCTATTGGAGCGGATTACATGTACGAAGCTTCCGCGGTGGGCGAGGCGCAACTCTACAAATACAGCGGCTCGGGAACCAACTGGAAGTGGAAGGCTGTCTCCGCCAACAACCAGACCGCTTTCCCCGACCCCGGAACGACCATGGTCATGTTCGATCAAACCGGAATCGGAAGCCCGGCAGCGCTTAATTATCAGATTGAGTCGCTGGATGCGAGCTACAACCTGCTTTACACCAGCTATACCTATCCTCTCAGCTTGAACAATACGGGGATGGTCTTCGACATCATGAACCATCTGCAATAGCCAGCCGGCGCCCCATTTCTCGCACCAAGTCCGCGCGGGAAATGGGCCGCTCCGGGTCCCTAAAGCCAACCCAGATTTTTGCCGATCACTTGCGAGTGGGGCGCGCCCGAAATACTTGGGCAGTTACGCAATTCAGCACCAACATCTGTCATTCCCGCGCCGCCGGTTGGCGCGAGGAATCTGCATTGTTAGAGTCTCAAAGCAAGTGCAGATTCCTCGCTTCGCTCTGAATGACAACTTGGTCGAACTGTGTCAAAGGTTGATTCTGTGCCGGAAAAAATCCTCTTCGTAGACGATGAAGCCAGTGTGCTGCAGGGCTTTCAGCGCCTGCTGCATGGCGAGTTTCGCATCGAGACCGCGGTGGGAGCCAAGGGTGCTCTGATCGCGGTCAAGAATAACGGCCCCTTTGCGGTCGTGGTCTCAGACATGCAGATGCCGGGAATGACCGGCGTAGAGTTTCTGGCTGAGGTAAGGAACATCTCGCCGGACACTATCCGCATCATGCTCACCGGGTTCGGCACGCTGGAAGTCGCGATGGAGGCGGTCAATGAAGGCAATATTTTCCGCTTCCTCACCAAGCCGTGCAGCAAAGAAACTCTGGCCAAGACGCTCACTGCCAGCCTGGTGCAATTTCGTTTGATCCTGGCGGAGAAGGACCTTCTGGAAAAGACTCTTAAGGCAAGCATTCTCGTGCTCACCGAAGTCTTAAGCCTGGTGAATCCGGCGGCTTTCAGCCGGGCGTTGCGGCTGCGGCGATACATGGTCCACCTGGCGGAGAAGCTGAAGCTGGGCGA
>Ga0335078_10000245_pt1 | contig 88654 bp, 77 predicted proteins | sample Lox_Sample_32_FD_206711 | JGI IMG/M metagenome (GOLD analysis project Ga0335078, IMG submission 206711) | Soil microbial communities from Loxahatchee National Wildlife Refuge, Florida, United States - Lox_Sample_3.2 | ecosystem: Environmental > Terrestrial > Soil > Wetlands | place: USA... | reverse complement strand
CCCTCTCCGGCCAGCAAACGCGCAACCATGCAGGCCCACGATCACAGTCCAGGGGCTAGCGCCGGTGCAGGAACGTGCGGATGGCGGCGTCGAGGGCCCGGGCGAGCTGGCGCTGGAAGCGCGGGGAGGTCAGCAGCGCGGCGTCGGTCGCGTTGGTCATGTTGCCGCTCTCGATGAGCACCTTCGGGACCGTGGTGAGGTTGAGCCCGGCCAGGTCGTCGCGGAACTCGATGCCGTTGCTGCCGTAGTAGTCGCTCACCGGCATGGGGGTGCGGGCCAGGATCGCCGCGCGCACGTCCCGGCCGAACCGTTCCGACGTGCGGATCACGTGGTCGTTGGGCCCGTCCGCCACGGGCTCGAGCACGGTGAACCCGCGGCCCCAGGCCGGCCCGCCGTCGGCGTGGATGTCGATCGCCACCCGGGCGCCGGCGTCGTTGAGGATCTGCGCCCGGCGGTCCACGCACGGCCCGACGCCGTGGTTGTTCGCCCGGGTCATCACCACCCGCGCGCCCTGGGCCCGCAACTGCGCCCGCAGGTAGCGGGCCACGTCGAAGTTGAACCGCGCTTCGGTGTAGCCGGCCGCGGTCTGCGTGCCGGTGGTGTCACAGGTCTCCGACTCCCGGCCGTTCCAGATCAGGTGGTTGATGTACGCGGGATCGGTGCCGTTGGCGCCGTTGTGGCCGGGGTCGATGCCGACGGTGATCCCGGCCAGCGGCCTGGCCGGGGCGGACGGCGACGGGGTGGCCGAGGGGGCGGCGCTCGTCCCGGCCGGGGACGGCGCCGCGGGCGGCGGGGAGGCCGCGGCGTGGCTGGCCGGGCCGGTGCCGGCGGGCGCCAGGGCCACGCTGCCGCAGGCCGCCGTCACCAGGCAGGTGGTTGCGGCCAGGAGCCATCGCGGGCCGGGGCGTGCAGCCACGGCCCGGCGGCAGCGGGTCACGGTCGTTGCTCTCAGTCGCTGTCCTCAGCCGCTGAAGGTGTCGATGTTCTCAATCTTCCACCGGCCGCCGGTGTGCAGGGCGGTGACCGCGAACATGGCGCCGGCGTAGCTGGTCTGGCTGGTGCCGGCCCGGGTGTCCTGCTGGTTGGCGAAGACGAGCACCCGGGCACGATCGCCGCTGAGCATCTCCACGCCGCCGTTGGTCACCTTGGTGGTGACGACCAGCTTCTGCGCCGGCGCGTTCTTGGCCACCAGCGCGAACAGGGAGTTGTACTGGCCGACGGCCGGCCCGGTGAGCAGGCCCTGCGCCGCCCGCCTGGTCGCGGCGGTGTCGGCGTAGTTGTAGGAGAAGATCGTGTTGACAGCGGCGGTGATCTCGCGCTTGACCGCCGCGGTCGCGGGGCCGTCGGTGAGCGCGGTGTTCTGGGCCGGAGCAGCCGCGCGAATGCTGCTGGCCTGCAGCGTGGCCCACACTCCGAACGCGCCGAGGATCACGGCGGCGGCCCCGAGGACGGCGGTGGCCCGCCGGGCGCGGCGGTTGGGCGTCTCCAGGGCGGCCTCGCCGGCCGGGGCAGCCTCGCCGGCCGGGGCAGCCTCGCCGGCCGGGGCAGTGTCGCCGGCCGGGGCAGTGTCGCCGGCCGGAACAGCCTCACCGGGCGGGGCAGCCTCACCGGCCGGGGCAGCCTCACCGGCCGGGGCAGCCTCACCGGGCGGGGCAGCCTCACCGGCCGGGGCAGCGTCGTCCGCCGGGGCAGCGTCCGTAGCGGCGTCCTCGGCGTCCTCGGCGGGGCCTGGCGGTGCGGTGTCCCCCGCCGGCCCGTCGGCCCCGGCCGTCCCGGCCGGGCCCGGGGTCCAGTCCGCGCCGAGGAACTCTTCGGCCCAGGCCGCCTCGCCGGCCCCGGCCGGCCCGTCGGCCCCGGCCGTCACCGCGCCCTTGGCGTTCTTGTCAGCCACCGGAGTTCTTCCCGCCGCCGGAGGACGCCGCGCCGACCGGGACCTGGCCGAGCTGGCTGAGCTTCCACCCGGATGACGTCCTGGTCAGCGTGCCGATCAGGCGGCTCTGCTTGGTCGCCGGGGATCCGTGCGCCGGGGTCACGGTGATCTGCACCGCCACGATGACGCTCGCCGTGCCCGCCCGCGGGTTCAGCGCGGTGAGCGCGCCGTCCAGGATCCGCGCCGTGGTGATCGTCTTGGTCTGCTCGATCTGGCGGGTGAACTGCCCGCTGCCCGCCCGGATCTCGCTGAGCAGCGGGCCGGTCGAGGACTGCTCCCACAGCGCCAGGCCCGCGGCGACGTGCCGGTAGTCGAGCGTGTTGAAGTTCTGCACCGCCTGCTCGCCCGCCTGCAGCACCTGGTCGCGCAGTTGCGCGGCGGCCGGCGGCCCGTCGTGCGCGGCGCTGTACCAGGACCAGCCCGCCCAGCCCGCGAACACGGCCGCGAGCACGGCAAGCACACCGGCGGTGACGGCGAGCGGCGAGGACAGCCGCCCGGCGGCACCCGGTTCCGAGGTCATGCTTGCCGTGGACACGTGCAGAAATGCTAGGCGATGCGGGCGAGCGGTCGGGCCGGGCTCATGTCGCTGCCTCCCTTGCGGGCCGATGCGGTGTCATGGGTTCAGGCCCAGCAGCCGGGCCAGGCCCGCCTGGGCCGCGGGCGGCACACCGCCCCCGGACGGCGCGTTGGCCGAGCCGCGCACGTCGATCCCGCTGCTGGGCGGCGAGGTGCACCGGGCGCCGGTGTTCAGCGGCGGCCCGGGCGAGGTGTCCAGGCCGTTGCGGATCTTCGTGCCCTGGTACCCGGCGGTGCACGGGAGCGGGTTGAAGAACGTCAGCGCCACGCCGAACCGTGCGCCCTTCGAGGTGATCACCGTCGACCCCGCGGCGATCGCGGCGGGCAGCGCGGACAGCGTCTCGGTGATGGCCGGGCCGCGGGTGAGGGTTATCTGCGAGACCGTCAGCAGGTTCGCGATCAGCGCGCCCAGGGTGGGGGCGTTGTCGGTGATCAGGCCCGCCACCTGCGTGGCCGCGGGCGCCCCGTTGGCGATGAGCTGGCGCAGGTCGCTGTCGGAGGCGGCCAGCTGCGCCGCGAACAGCCGCGAGCTCGCGGCGAAGGAGGTGAACGCCGCGGACTCCGCGTTCTGGGTGGCGAGCACGGTCTGGCTGTCGTTGATCAGCGTGTCGGTCTGCGGGAGGGCCGCGCCCGCCGCGCGGACCAGCTTGCTCTGCCCGTCGATCAGCGCCTGCAGGCTGGGCCCGGTGCCATCGAGGCCGGTGGCGAGGTTGTTGAGCACCACCTGGAGCGAGCCGGGCGGCACCGAGGTGGCCAGCTCGTTGACGCTGGTCAGCAGGCCGGTCACCGGCAGCGGGAGCGTGGTGTCGCGGAGCGGGATCACGCTGCCCTGGGCGAGGTAGGGCCCCTGGCTGGTGACCGGGCGCAGGTTGACGTACTGCTCGCCGACGGCCGAGAGGTCGGCCACGCTGGCCCGCAGGTCCGCCGGGATCGGCGGCGAGGAGTTGCTGATGTCCAGGTCCGCCTCGACGCCGGCCGGGGTCAGCCGGACCGCGCCCACCCGGCCCACGGAGACGCCGCGGTAGGTCACGTCCGCCTGCGGGAAGATACCGCCGGTGTTGGCCAGTTCGAGCTGGACCACGTAGTACCCGCGCAGGCCGAGGAACCGGCCGAGGCTGGCGTAGCGCAGCCCGGTGTAGGCGATCACCACGGCGCCGATGACCGCGAACACGACGATCTGGATCCTGGTGGTGCGGGTCAGCATCAGCGACCGCCTCCTTGGGGGCTGGCCGTGCGCGTCGCGGCCGGCCCGGGGTGCGGGGTGACCGGCGCGATGACCGTCGTCCCCGGCGCCGCCTGCACGTGCAGGTAGGCGTTGAGGTAGTCGCCCTTGATGTCCTTGAGCACCTGGTCGGTGAACGGGTAGGTGAGCAGCACCTGCAGGGCCAGCGGCAGGTTCTGCCCGGCGTCGGCCAGCTCACGCAGGATGGGCGCCAGCGACCGGAGGTTGGCGGCGAAGTTGGCCTCGCTGGCGTTGATCGTGGTCACCGCGACGCCGCTCAGCCGGTGCAGTGCGGTCAGCATGGTGACAAGCTGCGACCGCTGCTCGGCGAGCACCTCCAGCCCAGGGGTCAGGTGGTCCAGGACGTGGCCGATCTGGCGGTCCCGGGCGGCGAGCGTGGCGGACAGCTTGTCCAGCCCGTCGATCGCGGTGAGGATGTCCTGGCGGTGTGCGCTGAGGTTGCCCAGCAGCGTGCCCAGCTGGCCGATCAGCGAGCGGACCTGCGGCTCGTTGCCCGCCAGCGCGGCGTCGAGCTCGGTGGTGATCACATGCAGCTGCGCCAGCCCGCCGCCGTTGAGCAGCAGCGACAGCGCGCCGAACACCTCCTCCACGGTGGCGTTCGTGGTCGTGCGGGTGACCGGGATGAGCGCGCCGTTGCGCAGCCGGCCCACCGGCGGGATGCCCGGCGGCGCGGACAGCCCCACATACTGCTCGCCGAGCAGGCTGGACTGCTGCACCTGGGCGATCGCGTTGGCGGGCAGGCGGACGCCGCCGTTGATGAGCATGGTCACCCGCGCCACCCAGCTGCGTGGCGGCAGGTAGATGTGGGTCACCCGGCCGACGGAGACGTCGTTCACCTTCACCGAGGACTGCGGCACCAGGTCCACCACGTTGGTGAACTCCGCGGTCACCTGGTAGGGGTGCGGGCCCAGGGCGGCCCCGCCGGGCAGCGCGATGCTGTAGATCCCGTTGAACCCGCCGGAGCTGCACCCCGCCAGGCACAGCGCGGTCACGGCGGCGGTCACCCCGGCGGCGATGCCCGGAACCCGGTTACGGGCGGGCCCATGGCGGGCGCGGCCGGAGCGTATCGCAGCGAACATCAGTGACCTCCCGCCATCGCGGCAGCCGGCGTCCCGTACCAGCCGACGGCGGGCAGCGGCAGTGGCGGCGCGGTGCGCAGCGACGCCGGCGACAGCGGCACCGAGCCGGCCGGGCCGCCGGCCTGCGCGCCGGTGCCGCCGGCGGTGACCTGGCCGAGCGTGCCCGCGCCGGGGCCCATGCTGAGCTCGTTCAGGTCGCCGCGGCCGTCCAGCGTCCGGTTGGTCGAATCGTAGGCGTTGACCACGTTGTCCACCGCCAGCGGGACCGTGTCCAGCGCCTCGGCCAGCGACGCCCGCTCGCGGACCAGGATGCTGGTGATCGCGGCCAGCTTGGTGACGTTGGACTGGATCAGGCCGCGGTTGCTGGCGATGAAACCCTGCACCTGGCCGAGCGCGACGCCGAGCTCGTGGATCGCGGCGGCGAGGTCGGTCCGGTCGGCGGCCAGGAAGCCGGACACGTCCGAGAGCTGCTGCTCGGCCAGGCGCACCTGGCCGTCGTTGGCCTTCAGCATGGAGGTGAACCGCTGCAGGTAGGTGATCGTGGCGAACAGGTTGCCGGAGTTGTCGCCCAGCGTCTTCGACAGCGCGCCGAACTGCGTGACCATCTCGTGCAGGCTGGCGCCGTTGCCGCCCAGGTTGGCCGCGCCGGTCCGGACCAGGCCCGACAGCGCGCCATGCTTGTTGGCCCCGTTCGGCCCGAGCGCCTGGGCAAGCCGGTTGATGCTGGTGTAGATCTGGTCGACCTCGACCGGCACGGCCGTCCGGCTGACCGGGATGACCGCGCCGCCCGGCAGCTGCGGCCCGCCGGTGTAGGCGGGGGTGAACTGGATGTACCGGTCCGCCACCACGCTGGCCGCGACCACCACGGCCTTGGCGTCCGCGGGAATCGCCACCCCCGGGTTCACCGACATGGTGACCTTGACCGAGGTGCCCTGTGGCTGCACCGCGTCGACCGTGCCGACCGGGACGCCGAGCACCCGGACGGTCGATCCCGGGTAGACCCCGACCGTCTGGCTGAAGTAGGCGGTGACCCGCAAGCCCTTGTGCGTGGCCCGGTACACCAGCACGGCGCCGGCGATGAGCGCCGCCACCACCACGAGCACCCCCGCGCCGAGCACCAGCCGTTCGCGCCGGGTCCGCGTCAGCGCGGCGAGCCTGCCCGGCTCGCGCTTGACCTCGGTCTGGGTAGCCATTACCTCTCCGGCCTCAGGGTTTCGGGGGCTCGCAGCCGGACTTGGGACCGGTGCCCGGCGGCAGGTAGGACTTGGGGATGACGCCGCACAGGTAGACGTCGAACCAGCGGCCGTTGCCCAGGGCGTTGCCGAGCAGCCGGTAGTACGGCCCGGCCAGGGCCAGGGCCTTGGTGAGGTTGGCCTGGTTGTCCGCCAGCACGGTGGTCACCTGGTTCAGCTCGGCCAGCGCCGGGCCGATCGTGGCCTGGTTGTCGGTGACCAGCCCGGACAGCTGGGTGGCCAGCGCCTGGGTCCCGGTCAGCAGCGCGTGGATCGCGGCCTGGCGCTGCCGTAGCTCGGCCAGCAGCAGGTTGCCGTCGGACAGCAGCTTGGCGAAGTTCTCGTTCTCGCCGGCGAGCGCGCCCGTGACATTACGGGCTCCCCGCAGCAGCCCGGCGAGCTGGGCGTCCCGCGACGCGATGGCCCGGGACACCGAGCCGAGCCCGCGCAGGGCGGAACGGGCGTAGGGCGGCGTGGCGGAGAACGCCGCGGACAGCGTTTGCAGGCTCTGGCCGAGCCGGACGGTGTTGATCTGGCTGACCTCCTGGCCCAGCCCGTTGAACGCCTGGGTCACGTCGTAGGGGGACGTGGTCCTGGCCAGGGGGATCGGCTGGGACGGGTCCTGCGGCCTGGTGCCCAGCGGGTCGAGCGCCAGGAACTTGTCGCCGAGCAGCGTCTTGATCTTGATGGCGGCCTTGGTCTGGTTCCCCACCCAGGCGCCCTTCACCCGGAACGCCACCGCGACCTTGTCGCCGGCCAGCGACACGCCCGTCACCCGGCCCACGATAACCCCGGCCACCCGGACCTCGTTGCCCGGCTGCAGCCCGGCCGCCTCGGCGAAGTAGGCGGTGTAGCCGGTGCCGCCGCCGATGATCGGCAGGTTGGCCGAGTCGAAGGTCGCGAAGGCGATCAGGGCGAGCAGCAGCAGGCCGACGACGGCGATCGCGATCGGGTTGCGCTCGGACAAGGGCTTCATGACTTGCACCTCGCCGCGGTCAGGCCGACGCCGGTGGGGTTCGGGCCGAACTGCTCCTTCACCCCGCTGACCAGGGCGTCGCACATGAAGAAGTTGAGCCACGAGCCGTAGGAGGCCAGCCGGGCGATCTCCGACATCTTGACCGGCAGGGTGTGCAGGAACGCGTTGACCGTGCCGGAGTTGTCGGCCAGGGTGCCGGCCACCCGGCCGAGCTGGGTGATGTCGGTGCGCAGCGGCGGCCGGGCGACCTGGAGCAGCCCCGCGGTCGCGCTGGTCAGGCTCGCGATGGAGGAGATGGCGCTGCCGATCGGCACCCGGTCGGCGGCCAGCCCGGATACCAGCTCCTGCAAGGTGGTCACCAAGTTGGACAGCTTGCCGCTGCGCGAGCCGATCGTGTGCAGCACCGAGTTCAGGTTGCCGATCACCTCGCCGATGACCTGGTCCCTGGTGGACAGCGCCGTGGTCAGCGACCCCACGCTGGCGACCAGCGCGGTGATGTTGGGGCTCTCTCCCTGGAAGACCTCGATGATCTCGCTGGACAACTGGTTGACGGCACCGGGCGACAGCGCCTGGAACAGCGGCTGGAAGCCGTTGAACAGCTCGGTCAGGTCGAGCGCCGGGGTGGTGTGCGCCAGCGGGATCGTGCCCCCCTGCGGCAGCGTCCGGTTCAGCGGGCCGGTGCCCTGGCCGAGCTCGATGTAGCGCTGCCCGACCAGGTTGAGGTACTTGACGGTCGCGGTCACCGAGGCCGGCAGCGGCCGGCCCGCCTGCACCGCGAAGCCGACCAGCGCCTCGTTCCGGCGGTAGACGCTGATCGAGGTGACGTCGCCGACCCTGACCCCGGCGATGTCGACGTCGTCACCCACGTTGAGCCCGGTCACGTCGCGGAACACGGCCTGGTATCCGACGGTGGCCGAGACCCCGGTGTGGGCGATGGACAGGCCCAGGATCGTGGTCAGGGTGACCGTGACGACGATGAAGATGACCGACTTGACCACCGGCCCGGCCAGGCTCTTGCGCTTCATGCCCGGGCCCCCAGGTCCACCGTGGCGCCGCGGAACACCGGCGCGACCAGCAGGGCACCCCACGCCGGGACGCCGGCCGGGTTCTCGTGCAGCGCCAGCCCGGCCAGTTCCCGTACCAGCTCGCCTTCCAGCGGGGAACCGGCCAGCGCCGCGGTCGTGTGCGCCGGGACCGCGCGCAGCGCCTGGCCGGGGGGCTGCCGCCGCGGCGGGCTCGCCGCCGCCGGGGCGTTGGAGGGGGCGGCGCCGTCGTTGAGGGTGATGCCGCGGAACGGGACCGGGTAGCAGTGCGGGCCCAGGTCGTCGCCGTAGACCGGGGTGTCCTGGCGGTACACGTAGCGGCCGATGTGGCCCGGGCCGAGCGGGGGGACGATGACCATCTGGACGTGCAGGCCGGGCTGGTTGGTGCCCTTGCCCAGGAGCTTGTTCACCGCGGGCTCGAAGTCGACCAGGTCCTTCAGGGCGCACGGGAACTCGGGGGAGTAGCGGGCCAGGATCTGGAGCGTCGCCACGCTGTCGGCGCTGAGCTTGATGATGTTGGCCGAGTTGGCGTCCAGGAACGCCGTCAGGTCGTTCGACGCGGTGGTCACGCTGCTGTACAGCGCGGAGATGTTGTCCCGCTCCTGCGCGACCGTCTCGCTGGTGACGGTGAAGTCGTTCAGGGCCTGGACGAGGTCCGGGGCGGCCTGGTTCAGGGTCCTGGTCAGGCCGGCGAGCTGCCTGATGTCGTTGTCGAGCGCGGGCAGGTGCTGGTTGTACTGGCGCAGGTAGGCGTTGAGCGCCACCAGGGTCTGGCCGAGTTCCCTGCCGTGGCCCTGCAGCCCCTGGGCGAGTGCGGTCAGCGAGATGGAGAGCTTGTCCGGCTCGGACGCCCGCAGCAGCGGCAGCAGGTTGTTCAGCACCCGCTCCACCTCGACCGCGTCGGCCGAATGGTCCTGGGTGATCACGCTGCCCGCGGTGAGCCTGGCGGGCGCGGGCCGGGCCGGCAGGACCAGGTCCACGTACCGCTCGCCGAACAGCGTGGTGGGCAGCATCTCGGCGGTCACGTTGGCCGGGAGCCTGCCGGCCATGCCCGGCTGGATGGCGAGCTCCAGCCGGGCCCCGGTGCCGTTGGCGGAGATCTGCCGCACCTCGCCGACCTGGACGCCGCGGACCATCACGTCGGCGCCGGTGTGCATCTCGTTGCCGACGCTGTCGGTGTAGAGGGTCACCATGGCCACGGGGGTGAACTGCTTGTTGTACAGCGCCACCGACAGCCACACCAGCAGCGCGAAGACCAGCAGGAACACCACGCCGACCAGCCGGAGCCTGGTCTTCTCGTGGGCTGGCGACAGTCTCATCCGGCGACCCGCACGGTGGTGGTGGCGCCCCAGATCGCCAGGCTCATGAAGAAGTCGATGATGTTGATCATGACGATGGCGGTGCGCACCGCGCGGCCCACGGCGACGCCCACGCCGGCCGGGCCGCCACTGGCCCGGTACCCGTAGTAGGTGTGGATGAGGATCACCACGACGCTGAAGATCATCACCTTGAGGAAGGACCAGAGCACGTCCACCGGCGACAGGAACAGGCCGAAGTAGTGGTCGTAGGTCCCCGCCGACTGCCCGTTGAACAGCGTGGTGACCAGGCGGGAGCCGAAGTAGGAGCTGATCAGGCCGAGCGCGTACAGCGGGATGACGGCGATGAAGCCCGCCACGATCCGGGTGGTCACCAGGTAGGGGAGGCTGGGCACGCCCATCCCCTCCAGCGCGTCCACCTCCTCGTTGATCCGCATGGCGCCCAGTTGCGCGGTGAACCCCGCGCCGACGGTGGCCGACAGCGCCAGCCCGGCGACCAGGGGCGCGATCTCCCGGGTGTTGAAGTAGGCGGAGACGAAGCCGGTGAACGCGGCCGCGCCGATCTGGTTCAGCGCGGCATAGCCCTGCAGGCCGACGACGGTCCCGGTGAACAGCGTCAGGGCGACCATCACGCCGACCGAGCCGCCGATCAGCGCCAGCGCGCCGCTGCCGAAGCTGACCTCGGCCAGCAGGCGCAGCACCTCCTTGAAGTAGCGCCGGATGGCCCGGGGGGTCCAGGCCAGCGCGCGGGCGTAGAAGACGAGCTGGTCGCCCAGCATGTCCAGCCAGGACAGGCTCCGGTCGCCGAACGCGGCGAGCCGGTCGGGCCACCTGCCCGTGCCAGTGCGGGTCACCACGCCCATCGTCACGATCCCTTCGGGGGCACGATCTGCAGGTAGATCGCGGTGAGGACCAGGTTGACGAAGAACGTCAGCAGGAACGTGATCACCACGGACTGGTTGACCGCGTCGCCGACGCCCTTCGGGCCCGGCTTGGGGTTCAGGCCCCGGTGCGCGGCCACCACGCCGGCGATGAACCCGAAGATCAGCGCCTTGATCTCGCTGATGAACAGGTCCGGGGTCTGCGCCAGCGCGGAGAAGCTGGCCAGGAACGAGCCGGGGGTGCCGTGCTGGAGGTAGACGAAGAAGAAGTAGCCACCGAGCACCCCGACCACCGACACCAGGCCGTTGAGCAGCAGCGCCACGAACATCGCGGCCAGCACCCGGGGCACGATCAGGCGCTGGATGGGCGAGACGCCCATCACCTCCATGGCCTGCATCTCCTCCCTGATCGTCCGGGAGCCGATGTCGGCACAGATGGCCGAGCCGCCCGCCCCGGAGATCAGCAGCGCCACGATGATCGGGCTGGCCTGCTGGACCACCGCGAGCACGCTCGCCGCGCCGGTGAACGACTCCGCGCCCAGTTGCTGGGTCAGCGAGCCGACCTGGAGGGTGATCACCGCACCGAACGGGATCGACACCAGCGCGGTCGGCAGGATCGTGACGCTGGCGATGAACCAGAACTGCTCGGTCAGCTCACGCGCCTGGAACGGCCGCTTGAACGTCAGCCGGATCACGCTGGCCGCGAGCGCGAAGAGCTTGCCGGTCTGCCGCAGGGCGCCGGCCCCGGGGAAGGAGGCCTCCCGCGCGGAAACCGGCTCAGGGCCGGTTTTCTCCTGGGCAGTCATTTGCCTGCCTCCCTCGCGGGCGCTTCGCTGGCTTCGGGAGGCTGGTCCTCGCCGCCGGGACCCCGCTGCGGCGCTTCGCGTCCTCGCGGCGTTCGGCCCGGCGACTGCGGCGTCACCCGCTGCCTCCCGGCCAGTCCGGCGGCCAGCCGCCTGGCCTGCCGGGGTCGGTGTCGTCGGCGGCGGCGTCCGGTGCCGTGGCCTGGCGCTGGCCGGATTCGCGCTCGGCGGCCAGCTTCCAGGCCTCGGCGCGGGCCTGGGCCTGGGCCCGCTCCCGCTCGGGGTCCGCGGCCGCTGCCGGTGCCCCGCCGCCCGCCGTCGGGCCGCTGTCCCCGCCCAGCTCGCCGAGGATGGCCTGCTGTGCCGGGGTGGGCAGGGTGGGCAGCATCGCCATGACCCGGTCCCGGCGCCGCTGCACGGCCTGCCGCTCCGGCAGCCCGGGGGTCGGGACCAGTTGCGGTATGAGCGCGGGAGCCTGCACGTCATCGTCGCCGTTGCCGAAGTGGGCCCGTTCGGCGGCCAGCGTGGCCTCGTCCTTCTCCTCGGACATGCCGATGGGCCCCACCCGGCGACCGTTCACGAACTGGGTGATCACTGGATTGTCGCTGGTCAGCAGCACCTCGCGGGGGCCGAACATGACCAGGTTGCCGCGGAACAGCATGCCGATGTTGTCTGGCACGGTCCTGGCGATCATGATGTCGTGCGTGACGATCAGGATGGTGGCGTCGATCTCCGCGTTGAGGTCGATCAGGAGCTGCGACAGGTAGGCGGTGCGCACCGGGTCCAGGCCGGAGTCCGGCTCGTCGCACAGGATGATCTGCGGGTCGAGGACCAGCGCCCGGGCCAGCCCGGCGCGCTTGCGCATCCCGCCGGAGATCTCGCCGGGAAACTTGTGGTCCTGCCCGGTCAGGCCCACCATCGCCATCTTCCCGTGCACGATCTCCCGGATCTCCGCCTCGGTCTTCTTGGTGTGCTCGCGCAGCGGGAAGGCGATGTTGTCGAACAGGTTCAGGGAGCCGAACAGCGCGCCGTCCTGGAACATCACCCCGAACAGCTTGCGCGCCTGGTAGAGCTCTCGCTCGGAGCAGTGGACGGTGTCGATGCCGTCCACCATGACCCGGCCCCGGTCCGGCCTGATCAGGCCGACCAGCGACTTGAGGAACACCGTCTTTCCCGTACCGGAGGGCCCGAGCATGACGCTCACCTCACCGGGCGGCAGCGACAGGGTGACATCCCGCCACACGACGTGGTGACCGAAGGACTTCGTCAGCCCCTCCACGACCACCTCGATGCCCATCTCACCTCCCCGGGTGAGTTCCGGCGGTGACTGCTGCACGTCATGTCAGCCGCTAACCTCCCGCAACGGCGTTGGCTTGGGCGGCGGGCAGACTCCGCCGCCGCCCACGAGGAAGCACACCGGCCCCTGCGTGAGCAGGTTGAAATTGCGGCTGCCGGAAATGGCCGCGTTGAACAGCGGGTCCAGGTTCTCCCCGACCCCGCAGTTGCTGAACGGCGGGATATCGACCAGGCCGGTCAGCGGGCCGCCCGTGACGACGTTGTACGGCGGCTTGCTCGCGCTGCTCCCGGTCAGGATGGCGTCGAACGGCGCGGTTTCGCAGTGGGAGCCCACGTCCAGCGGGGTCCCGTTGACCGTGACGCTCCCCGGGACGATCTGCACCGAAAGGCGGGACGACACCGTCGCGATCGTGTTGCACGGCTGGTGCGGCTTGCAGTTCGACGGGAGCGCGGGGCCGATGGCGAAGATGTTGATCGTGCCGTGCTCGATCAGCTCGATGGCGGCGGTGGTCGGCACGAAGCCGAACGTCAGGAACGTCGCCGTCGACGGCGGGAACTCACGCTGCCCGTGATAATCCAGTTCCGCGGCATTGTCGGCCTCGAAGTAGTTGACCTTCGGGTTCTCGTTGAGGACCGTCCGCACGAACAGGTCCACATTCGTGAGCGCCGGCTGGATGAGGGCGGCGCCCTTCAGCTTGCGCGCGTCGGCGTACCCGGTGGTGTACGCGCAGCCCGGCGACGGCGCGCTGCCGACGGTGGACCCCGGCGGGGGCGGCGGCGGGGGGAAACGCGGGTTGAGCTTCAGCCCGCCCGGCGGGAGCTTCGGGCAGGGCGACTTGGCCGCCGCCGCCGCGGCCCGCCCCGGGGGCAGGGGCGTCCCGCTGCCGGTGACCACCATCACGCCCAGGGTGGCGTTCTGGCCGGGGGCGAGGGAGCAGGCCAGGCGCACGGCCGCGGGACCGGCCGTGGTGCTGGTCGTGGCGCCGGCCGCGGCCGGGCTGTCCGGTCCGGGGCTGGCCCGCGCGGCGCGCGGGTGCACCGCGATCGCCAGGGCCAGGCCGGCCGCCGTCACGGTGAGCTGCCCGGGAGCCGACGGCGTGACCGAGGGCACCGCGCCCGACGCCGTCAGCGCCAGCGCGCCCCTGGCCGGCAGCGGTGTCCGCGGCACGGTGAGCCCGGGCCAGCCGATCACGGCGGACTCGCTGCCCGCGGCGAAGACGGTCGTGAGGCGGGCGGTCGCGGTGATGGTGGCGGGGCGGCCCGGGGCCGCCGCGGTCACGGCCTGGCGCGGCACGGTCAGCGCGACCCGGGCGGTGCCGGGCCGGACCGGCTTGCCCGCCGTGGCGGTGGCCGGGATGGCGGCCGTCACCTGGGCTGTGACGTGCTCCGGACCGGACGCGGAGCGGCAGGTGTAGGAAAGCCGGACCTGGGCCGGCGCCGGGCTGGCCGGCGCGCCGCCGGACGCGGACGCCGTGCTGGCGGCCACGCAGGCGGTGGCCAGCAGCGCGAGTAGTGCCAGGGCCCTGGCCATCGTCCTGGGCACACGCCGCGCGGCCCTCCCCGGCCACCTCATGCGTGGCGGCCGCCGTCCCGGTAATGTCCGGGGCGGGCGCGCCGGGGCGCGGCGTACGTGGCCGGGGGAATGACTCGCGTCACGCGTGCGCCTCCGTCCATGCACAGCCGGCCACCGCAACCAAGCGGGCGGTTGGCACGCTGGGAACCTGTTATGACCGCGCACACGGACCGACGACGCGCCCCGGCTCAGTCGTCGGCCTTGCCCGCAGCGGCACCTGCTAGCCGTGGCACGCCGCGTGGGTAGCGGCGGCAGGCCACGTTTGTTACCGGCCAGTATCTTAGGTAGTACGCATATCGGGGTCAAGGGCACGTTAACAGATACCGAACCGGAACAATCCCGGTTCGGATCAGGAGTGTGCAGGTCACGACCGTATTACAGCCAGCCGCACGATAGGCCCGAGATGACCGTTCCGCATGGGGCCTGCGCGGGCGGCGAGTCGCTGCCGCGCGCGGCGGGCCGCCACGCCACACGCCACCGCGGGGCCGCCCCGCCGGGGCGGCCCCGCGGTGTTGCGAGCGTGAGCCGGTTACGGGCTGGTGATGGTCTGCTTGGGGGTGATGGCGTAGGAGCCGCTGAACGTGCTGGCGTCGCCGGAGTTGATCAGCCCGGCGCAGCCGCTGACGTTGTAGACGTGCAGGTTGCCACCGGTGGTCAGGGTGGTGAGCTTGCCGGTGCTGTTGGTGTAGGTGGCCTTCACCATGCCGTTGTTCTTGGTGGCGCCCGTCCCGTCCACGGTGGCGGTGCAGCCGGGGCCGGACAGCGTTGCGTGGATGCCGGTGATCGTGCCGGTGGTGACGCCGGACTTGTAGGAGACGGCGTTCAGCTTCCAGGGGAGGTGGCTGGTCTTCACCGTGAAGGTCAGGCTCAGCGGGCCCGTGCAGGTGCTGAACGTCATCGAGGTGATCGAGCCGATGCCGCTGCCGGACAGCCCGCTGCCCTTCTTGACCGTGCCCTTACCAGTGGAGGACTTACAGGTCAGCACGGTGCCTGTCTTGGTGTCCTTCAGCGTGGTCTTCCCGGCCTTCGCCGTGATGCTGCCACCTGGCTTTACGGTCCACGTCGCGGCCACCGCGGCATTGGTTGCCGCGACCGCGGAACCGGCGCTGAGGCCGACGACTCCGGCCAGGGCGACGCTCGTAACCAGAACGCTGCCAGCACGCTTGAGGATTGTCATGGGTGTCCTCTCCCTGATCGGCGTACCTGGCCACCGTTGCGTGACCAGGCTTGCTGTGACGGACTACTCCGCACTGCCCTCTGCCCCGGGGACGAAACATTATTCTTCCGCATTTTTGCCGCAAGCGCGGCACGCCGGGCGGTCCCCGCGCCTCGCACGGGGACCGCCCGCGCAGGTCAGCCGATCGTGTGTGCCTTGCCCAGGGTCAGGCTCAGCGTGTTGCCCGGCCCGGCGATGGTCAGGTTCAGCACCGGGGTGACCAGCCCGCAGTGGGCGAACGGCGGGACGGTGTAGGTCCCGGTGACCGTGCCACCCTTGACGATGCTGAAACCCGGCTGGCTGGCCAGCGTGATCGACGCCGGTGTGGCGCTCTCACACCTGGGCCCGACGGGAACCGGCAGGCCGCCCACCGACAGGCCGGTGATCTGCAGGGTGATGTTGGACTTGGTCGTCACCGCGCCGGTGCTCAGGTCGACGGTGCCGGTCGTCGGCCCATCCTGGACGAACGCCGCGGTCGCGGTGACCGGGACCAGGCCGAACTCCTTGAACGAGCCGGTGGCCGGGGGGAGGTTCAGGCTGGCGGTGACCGCGCCGGTGTTCAGGTCCACCTTGGTCCGCAGCGTGCCGGGGCCGAGGGTGATGGTGGCGTTGGGGGCCTTGAGGAACGTGCTCCCGTTGATCGGGTACCTGACCTTGATCGTCGTGTCGGCCGAGGCGGCCAGGGGGGTGGCGGCGATCGTGAGGGCCGCGACGAGCCCGGTGAGCGCGGTGACTGCCGCGCCGCGGACGACGGGCGTCCGCAGGAGCCGGTTCATGGGATCTCCTAGGGTCTCTCGGGGGTGCTGAGCGGGAATGACCGTGCGGAATGCGATGGTGCCGGAAAACAGGGCAGCCACCGGGGAGCGCCGGGCAGTGCCGGCAGTCCGGTGGCTGCCCTCAGGGCCGCGGACGGCCTGTCGTGCTCGTTACGGGCTGGTGATGGTCTGCTTCGGGGTGACCGTGTAGCTGCCGCTGAACGTGGTGGTGTCGCCGCTGTTGATCAGGCCGGCGCAGCCGCTGACCTTGTAGACGTGCAGGTTCCCGCCGGTGGTGAGCACCTTGAGCTTGCCGGTGCTGTTGGTGTAGGTCACCTTCACCTTGCCGTTATTGGCGGTGGCGCCGGTGCCGTCGACCGTCGCGGTGCAGCCAGGCCCGGACAGGACGGAGTGAATGCCGCTGATGAAGCCCGTGGTCACCCCGGACTTGTAGGAGGTGCCGCTCAGCTTCCAGGGGAAGTGGCTGTTGGTGACCGTGAACGTCAGGCCCAGCGGGCCGGTGCAGGTGCTGAAGGTGAGCTTGGTGATCGAGCCGAGGTTGGTCCCCGCGATCCCGCTGCCCTTCTTCAGCGTGCCTGTGCTGCTCGAGGACTTGCAGGACAGCACGCTGCCGGTGTTGGTGTCCGTCAGGGTGGTCGTGCCGGCCTTGGCCGTGATGGCCCCGCCCGGGGTGATGGTGAAGGTGATCGCCGCCAATGCCACCCCGGCAGTGCCGATGATCACGGCCGCCGTCGTCGCGCCCGTAAGTAGGATGCCCTTGCTGAGCCGTTTCCGAATCGCCATACGTCCCTCTCTCCATGATCGGCTGGCCGGCCTCCGCCCGGTGGTCGGGCCGCTGATCGCGCGGCCGGGCCGCTGATCGCGCGGGTCAGGCTGCTGACCGCGCCCTGATCAGGCGTGCCGAAAGGCTACCGGCGAGTACGTTACCGGCACGTAATATGCCGCGCAAGGGGCGGCGATGGCCAAATACGCGCGATCATGGGTTCGCCCGGCAGATCAGCGAAGGGCTGTCTAGTATTCCGATATGGTTAGTAGTGAGTTTGCCCGGGTGCCTGGGTCGGCGCTGCTGCCGCGGCCCGGCGAGTCAACCGTCGTGATCGCTCCTCCCGGCGCCGGGACGGGCTACTGGGCCGGGGCGCCCAGCGCGGCGCTCGGCGACGATGGCGTCTATCTCGCCTACCGGCTGCGGCGGCCCCTGGGCGCGGGCCGCGGCTACGGCATCGTCGTGGCCCGCTCCGGTGACGGCGTCCGGTTCGAGACGGTCACCACCATCGGGCGCGAGCAGGTAGGCGCCGAGTCGCTGGAGCGCCCGAGCCTGGTGCGCACCGCCGCGGGACGCTGGCGGCTGTACCTGAGCTGCGCCACCCCGGGCACCAAGCACTGGCGGGTCGAGGTGACCGAGGCGGATCACCCGGCCGCCTTCGACGTCAGCCAGCGCCGGACGGCGCTGCCCGGCGACGCCATGACCGGAGTGAAGGACCCGGTGATCCGGCGCGGCAACGGCCGCTGGCAGCTCTGGGCGTCCTGCCACCCGCTGGCCGATCCCGAGACGGCCGACCGGATGGTCACCGACTACGCGACCAGCGCGGACGGGCTTGACTGGGCCTGGCAGGGCACGGCGCTGAGCGGCCGGCCCGGATACTGGGATGCCCGCGGCACCCGGGTCAGCGCGGTCTGGCAGGACGGGGGCGCGGTCGTCGCGTGCTATGACGGGCGCGCCAGCGCGGCCGAGAATTACGAGGAGCGGACCGGCGTCGCCGTCGGGGCCGGCCCCGGTTCCCTGGTGGCGCTCGGCGAGGCGCCGGCCGCCGAGTCACCCTACGCCGGCCGGGGGTTGCGTTACCTGGACGTGCTCGCCCTCCCGGACGGCCGGCACCGCCTCTACTACGAGATGACCCGCCCCGACGGCGCCCACGAGCTGCGCACCGAGCTGCGGTAGTGCCGGCCCGGGGCCTCCCGGCGTCCCGGCTGCGCCGCCGGTGCGGTGCCGGGGGCGGTCAGGTGCGGGGCCGGCCGTTCCGCGCCTGGGACTGGCCGGCCGGCCTGGCGCCCACCAGGCCGCCGGACCGTTCCCTGGGCCGCAGCCAGTCACCGAAGTAGGCGCCGGTGATGTGCTCGAGCTGCCGGATGTCGTCCTCGAAGCGGGGCAGCACGGCCTGGCGCTCCTGCCAGGACAGCGGCTGGCGGCTGCCGCCGCTGCGCTGCAGGAAGCGCTCCAGCGGCCGGGACAGCCCGGCGCCGGCGTGGCCGGGAAAGTGGCGGCCCGCCGCGGCGGCGCCGCGCGCCAGCCTGGACACGGCCAGGTGGCTCAGCGACCGGTCCGGCTGCGCGGTGACGTTCTCCCTGGGCACCCGCGCGATGATGCCCGTGGGCACGCCGAGGAAGGCGCAGATGTCGTCGAGCGCCTGCGCGGGAGTGTCCAGCAGCGACCGGTACCTGAGGATGAAGACCTGCTCCCTGCCGAACCGCAGGAACAGGTGCTCAAGCTGCTCGGCGTAGCGGCCGAGCCTGGTGTAGTGCCAGAACGGCGCCCAGCCGGCCCGGACGCGGGCGTCCTCCGCCGCGCAGGCCCGGGGGAAATCGCCGATCGGCTCCAGCCCCGCCGACCACAGGTGGGTCCAGTTCGAGTGTGCCCGCTCGACCGGGTCGCGCACGATCACGATGAGCCTGGCGTGCGGGATCTGCTCGCTGATCCGGCGCTGGGCCTCGCGGTCGTACAGGTAGAAGGGGGTCGACTCGCCGCGCAGGGTGCCCGGGGGGGCGTCCTCGAACAGCGCCTCGTAGTCGGCGCGGCGCCACACGTGCTCCCGCCAGGTCTGCACGTCACCCGGCCCGCCGCCGCGCGCAGGCGGCGGGCCGTCGGTGAGGAAGAACTTGGGCTCCTTGACGGCCGACATGTACAGGCCGGGATGCCCGGCCAGCGCGGCGTGGAGCGCCGTGGTGCCCGCCTTGGGGGCGCCGATCACCAGAAAATCCGGCAAGGCCACGGGGAGACCTCCTCGGTATGGCCGTCGCCACACCCTCTTGCTATAATCGATTTTTCCGACCTAGTTTATAGGTTAGGCCGGTGCCCGCACAGCGTCAACTAATGCCCACGACCCCGCGGCTCAATCCGCCAACCCCGCGCCGACGTTATGCGAAACCCGGCGGTGCCCCCTCGCGAGCGCGGCCGGCAGCGACCGGTTGCCCTCTTTGCGGCGTGCGGATCACAGCCGGGCGGGCAACTCCGAGGTCCACATGACCACCCGGGTGCGGTCGCCGCGGAACAGGTCGCGGGCGAACTCCACCGGGGTGCCCTCGTCGGTGTAGGCGGTGCGCTCGACCAGCATCAGCGCGGCGCCCTCCTTGACCTCCAGCGCCTCGGCCTCCCTGACTCCCGCGCTGACCGGCTCCAGGCTTTCCCGGGCACGGCAGGGCCGCTGCCCGTAGCTGGCCTCCAGCAGCTCATACAGCGACCCGTCGAGGCGGCAGTCAAGCATGCCCGGGAAGGTGGCGGCCGGGAACAGCGAGTGCTCCAGGGCGATGGGCCTGCCGTCGCCGAGCCGGACCCGGCGCACCTCATACAGCAGCGCCCCCTCGGGCACCTCCAGGGCGGCCGCGGCGACCGGGCCGGCCGGCCGTTCCGCGGCCGACAGCACCCGCGCACTGGCCACCATGCCGTGCCGGCGCAACTGCTCGGAGAAACTGGCCAGCGTGGTGAGGTCCTGCTCCAGCTTGGACTCGGCGACGAAGGTGCCGCCGCGACGGCCGACCGTGCGGGTCACCAGCCCCCGCCGGGCCAGGTTGGCCAGCGCGTGGCGCAGGGTCATCCGGCTGACCCCGAGCCAGGCGGCCAGATCCTGCTCGGTCGGCATCCGGTCCCCCGGCGCCAGGCGGCCCACCGAGATCAGTTCCGCCAGCCAGTCCTCGATCTGGCCGTGCACCGTGGCCCCCGGGCCACGGGAGATCGGCGGCGGCACCGGGCCGAGGATCTGCGACGCCGCAGGCGCGGACCCCGGTCGCGGCACGGAGGGCATGCTCTGCCCGGCCTCTCTCATCCTTCCGGCTGGGCCGCCTGCGGCGCCGCCTGGACCAGCGGGGCGTCGTCCGCCGCCGGGGCGATCACCGGCGCGAACTCCTTGGTGCGCCCGACCGCGAGGTAGTAGATCACCCCGATGGCCGCGATCACCACGAACACGGTCCACAGGATCGGGATCTTGTTCAGGAACCCGATGTGGAAGTCGAGCTGCTGCACCCCGCCGATGACCGTCTGGTTGGGCGTCGGGTTGCTGGCCGGCCGTGGCCACGCGAAGTTGATCAGCATGGCGCCGCCGTAGAGCAGCCCGACGATGTTCACCACCGGGCCCCAGCCGCCGAGCCGGAACGGCGCGGTGGTCCTGGGCCAGCCGCCCAGCCGGGCGCGCAGGATCGCGATGTTGCCCAGGAAGTAGCTGAGGTAGATCATCGCGGTCGCCGCGATCGCGACGGTCGCGGCCCCGGAGTACTCGATGAACGGCACCGCCGCCAGCACCGCGACCGCGATGCAGGTCCAGACCGGGGTGTGCAGGCCGGGCGCGACCTTCGACAGCGACTTGGAGAACGGCAGCGTGTTGTCCCGCGACATGCCGAAGCACAGCCGGATCGTCGCCGCCATGATCGACAGGCAGCACACGAAGATCGCGGCCGACACCACCAGCAGGTAGATGGTGGCGAACGGCTTGGAGAAGTTGGCCTCGATGACGTTGGCGGGAGACCAGGCGTTGGTGATCGCCGTGTGCAGGTTCGGGATGGCCATCAGCGTGCCGAGCAGGAACACGCCGCCGATGATGAACGCGCCGACGATGGAGTAGAGCACCGCCTTCGGCGCGGCACGGCGCGGATCCTTGGTCTCCTCGGCCAGCGTGGAGGCGGTGTCGAAGCCGTAGATCACGAACAGCGACATGAACATCGCCGCCAGGAACGAGCTGCCGTTGACGTGGAATCCCGCGCTGTTGGTGACCACATGGAAGCCCTGGTGGTTGTGGAACGCCATCAGGATCAGCGCGAACACGAACATGCCGAGGATCTCGAAGACGACCCCGGTGTTGTTGATGAGCGCGACCAGCCGCACGCCGTAGATGTTCAGCACGGTGATCACGGCCAGGGTGATCAGGGCGAAGACCAGTTCGGTGTGCAGGGTCAGTTGCAGGCTGTGCCAGCCCAGTCCCTCGAAGGCCGGGATGAGCGCCAGCGGCAGCGTGGCGACCACGGCGGTCACCGTGAGGATCCCGGCGAACAGGTAGATCCAGCCGGTAAACCACGAATATGTACGGGTGCTCAGGTACTTGGTCCACTGGAACACCGAGCCGGCCACGGGATAGTGGCTGGTCACCTCGGCGAAGTTGAGCGCGATGATGAATTGGCCCAGGGCCACTACCGGCCAGGTCCAGATGAAAACGCCGCCCAGGGTGGTCAGGCCGAGCACGAACAGCGTGAAGATGCCGGTCGAGGGCGAGATATAGCTGAACGCGACCGCCCACGAGCTGAACAGCCCAAGACCGCGCTTCAATTCCTGTTTGTAGCCGAAGCGCGCCAGGTCGGCGGCATCGGCCTGGTGGTCGCTTGGGGTGCCGGGGCTGGCGCTCATCCGCTGGTCCTTCCGTTGCGGTGCTGCGCAGAATGAGGCGTAGCGTAGGCGGCGCGATACCTAACTGTCTAGACCTTTGTGCCCGGCATATCCGTGAACATTTTCCGTCTAGACCTTTTGCGGCCGGGTGGCTACCCTCGTCTCGTGAATGAGCCTGCGAGCGCGCATCCGCAGCCCGCGCCCGGCGCCGCGCCGGGCACGGCCGGCGTGGCGCCGCTGTTCGACCGGGTCCCGGCGCTGGCCGGCTCGCCCCGGCAGGTGACCGAGCTGCCGGGCGGGCTGACCAACCGCAACTACAAGGTGACCACGCCGGACGGCGCGTTCGTGGCCCGGCTCTGGTCCCGCGGCGACATGCTGGCGATCAACCGGGACCACGAGCACCACAACTCGGTGGCCGCGGCGCAGGCCGGCGTCGGCGCCCCGGTCGTGGCCTACCGGCCCGGCGACTGCCTGCTGGTGCTCGGCTACATCGACGGCCGCACCTACGGCAACGCCGACGTCGCGGTCCCCGCCAACCTCCGCCGCATCGCCGCCTCCTGCCGCCTGCTGCACGCGGGGCCGCGGTTCCTCGGCGACTTCGACATGTTCGTCATCCAGCAGCGCTACCGCGCGGTCGCGCGCGAGCACGGGTTCGCCATCCCGGCGGGCTACGACGAGCTGATGCGCCACGTCGAGGCTGCCCGCCGGGCGCTGGCCGTCCGCGCGACCCCCACCGTGCCCTGCAACAACGACCTGCTCGCCGCCAACTTCATCGACGACGGGGAGCGGGTCTGGCTCATCGACTACGAGTACTCGGGCAACAACGACCCCTGCTTCGAGCTGGGCAACATCTGGGGTGAGTGCGGGCTGCCGGACGACGGCCTGGCGGAGCTGATCGCCGCCTACTACGGGGCGCCGCTGCGGAACAAGATCGCCCGGGCCCAGGTCCTCGGCGTGATCGGCAAGTACGGCTGGACGCTGTGGGGCGCGATCCAGCACGCGACGAGCCCGATCGACTTCGACTTCTGGGCCTGGGCGATGGAGCGCTACGAGGCCGCCGCCGCCGCCCTGACCAGCCACGGCTTCACCCGGCTGCTCGACGACGTTCAGCGAGAGGACTAGGACGGCGATGGCTGACCTGCCGCGGCGCGCTCGCATCGTGATCATCGGCGGGGGCGTGATCGGGACCAGCGTCGCCTACCACCTCGCCGCGGCCGGGTGCCGCGACGTGCTGCTGCTGGAACAGGGCCAGCTCTCCTGCGGGACCACCTGGCACGCCGCCGGGCTCGTCGGCCAGTTGCGCGCCTCGGAGAGCGGGACCCGGCTGGTCCAGTACTCCACCGAGCTCTACTCCCGGCTGGCCGCCGAGGTGGGCCAGGACACGGGCTTCGTCCGCTGTGGCGGCGTCATCGTCGCGCGAACCGGCGACCGGATGGTCCAACTGCGCCGCACGGCCGCGGTGGCCGAGGCGTATGGCCTGAAATGTGAGATCATCACGCCGCGGCGGGCCGCCGGCCTGTGGCCGGTCATGGACGTGACCGACCTGTGCGGCGCGATCTGGCTGCCCGACGACGGCAAGGCCAACCCGGCGGACCTGACCTACGCCCTCGCCAAGGGGGCCAGGGACGCCGGCGTGACGATCGCCGAGCGGACCAGGGTGACCGGCATCCTGGCCGCCCGCGGCGGCGTGACGGGGGTCCGCACCGCGGCCGGGGACATCGAGGCCGAGATCGTGGTCAACTGCGCGGGGCAGTGGGCCAAGCAGGTGGGCGCGTGGTGCGGGGTGACCGTGCCGCTGCACTCGTGCGAGCACTTCTATGTGGTCACCGAGCGGATCGAGGGGGTTCACCGCGACCTGCCCATCCTGCGCGACCCCGACGGCTACACCTACTTCAAGGAGGAGGTCGGCGGCCTGGTCGTGGGCGGGTTCGAGCCCGACGCCAAGCCGTGGGCGGCCCCGGACGCGCTGCCCTACCCGTTCGAGTTCCAGTTGCTGCCCGAGGACTGGGACCACTTCGCGCTCCTCGCCGACCAGGCGCAACGGCGGGTGCCCGCGCTGCGCACGACCGGGATCAAGAAGATGTACAACGGCCCGGAGAGCTTCACCCCCGACAACCAGTTCCTCATCGGCGAGGCGCCGGAGTGCCGCGGCTTCTTCGTCGCCGCCGGGTTCAACTCGGTCGGCATCGCGTCGGCCGGCGGGGCCGGCCGGGCGCTGGCCGAGTGGATCCTCACCGGGGACCCCGGCGTGGACCTGACCGCCTGCGACATCCGGCGGTTCGCCCCGTTCCACGGGAACAACAGGTGGCTGCGCGACCGGGTCGGCGAGATTCTCGGGCTGCACTACGCGCTGCCCTGGCCGAACCGGGAACTGGCCACGGCCCGGCCGTTCCGCCGCTCGCCGCTGCACCACCTGCTCGCGTCGGCCGGTGCGTGCTTCGGCAGCCGGATGGGCTGGGAGCGCCCGAACTTCTTCGCGCTGCCGCCGGACGAGCCCGTGATCGAGTACTCCTGGGGCGCGCAGAACTGGCTGCCCGCCTGCGCGGCCGAGCAGCGGGCCGCGCGATCGGCCGTGGCGCTGTTCGACCAGACCTCGTTCTCCAAGTACCTGCTCACCGGGCCCGATGCGGAGCGGGCGCTGCAGTGGCTGTGCACCGCGGACGTCGCCGTGGCGCCCGGCTGGACGGTCTACACCGGCCTGCTGAACGAGCGCGGCACCTACGAGTCCGACCTGACCGTGACCCGGCTGTCGGAGCAGGAGTTCTTGCTGGTCAGCAGCGCCGCGACGACCGAGCGGGACAAGCAACACATCGCCACGAGGATGCCTGCCGGGGCCGCTGCCTGCCTGGTCGACGTGACCTCGGCGTACGCGGTCCTGGGCGTGATGGGGCCGGCGTCGCGTGACCTGCTCGCCTCGCTGTCGGACGCGGACCTGTCCGACGAGGCGTTCCCGTTCCGGGCCAGCAGGCAGATCGGCCTGGGCTACTTCACCGTCCGGGCGACCCGGATCACCTACGTGGGCGAACTAGGCTGGGAGCTGTATGTACCGTGCGAGTTCGCCGTCGGCGTCTACCAGTTGCTGACCGCGGCCGGCCGTGAGTTCGGGCTGGTCAACGCGGGCTATTACGCTATCGAGTCGATGCGCCTGGAGAAGGGGTACCGAGCCTACGGGCGGGAGCTGACCCCGGACTACGGGCCGGTGGAGGCGGGGCTGCTGTTCGCCTGCAAGCTCCGCACCGACATCAGCTTCCTCGGCCGCGAGGCGGTGGAGAAGGCCAGGGCCGACGGGCCGCGGCGGCGGCTGGTCTCCCTGGTCCTGGGCGACCCGGCCACGATCGCGTGGGGCGGCGAGCTTGTGCTGCGCGACGGCCGGCCGGCCGGCCAGGTGACCTCGGCGGCCTGGGGGGAGGCACTGGGCGCAACGGTCGGCCTCGGCTACGTCTGGGATCCGGCCGGTGGCCCGGTGACGCCGGACTTCGTCCGGTCCGGCTCCTACCAGGTGAACGTCGGCGGCGACATCCGCGCCGCCACGGTGTCGCTGCGCCCGCCGTTCGACCCGGCCGGTGAGCGGGTGAGAGGCCGGCCGGTGCCATAGTCCCGGGCAGCGCGGGTAGCGCAGCACGACAGGGGTACCGCAGAGAGGAGGCGGGCATGGCGATCAGTGCGTTCGACCTGTTCACGATCGGGATCGGCCCGTCGAGCTCACACACGGTGGGGCCGATGCGGGCGGCGGGCATGTTCGCGGCGGCGCTGGCGGCCTCGGGGGCGCCGGTGGCCGGGGTGCGGGTGGAGCTGTTCGGCTCGCTCGGCGCCACCGGCCACGGCCACGGCAGCGTGCAGGCGGTCGTGCTGGGGCTCACCGGGGAGCACCCGGAAACGGTGGACCCGGCGGCCGCGGGGCCGCTGCTCGCCCAGGTCCGCTCGTCGGGCCGGCTGCGGCTCGCGGACGGGCCGCAGATCGCGTTCGATCCCGGCGAGGACATCGTCCTGCACCGCCGCAAGCGACTGCCGTTCCACTCCAACGCGATGCTCTTCACCGCGGCCGACGCGGCGGGCCAGCCGGTCTTCGAGCGCACCTACTACTCGGTGGGCGGCGGCTTCGTTCTCGGTGCGGACGCGGACGGCGCGCCCCGGATCGAGGCCGACGCCACGCCGGTGCCGTACCCCTTCGCCACGGCCGGCGAGCTGCTCACCCAGGCCGAGCGCTCGGGCCTGCCGATCAGCGGCGTGATGATGGCCAACGAACTTGTCCGCCGGGACGAGGCGGAGATCCGCACCGGCCTGCTGCGGATATGGCAGGTGATGCAGGACTGCGTGGCGGCGGGCTGCCAGGAGGACGGGGTGCTGCCGGGCGGGCTGAAGGTCCGCCGCCGGGCCCGGGGGCTGCACGAGACCCTGGAGCGGACCGGTGACCCCGCCGACCCGCTGTACGCGATGGAGTGGGTGACGCTGTACGCGCTCGCGGTCAACGAGGAGAACGCGGCGGGCGGGCGGGTGGTCACCGCGCCGACCAACGGCGCGGCCGGCATCATCCCGGCGGTGCTGCACTACTACACCACCTTCGTGCCCGGGGCGGACGACGACGGCGTGGTCGCCTTCCTGCTGACGGCCGCCGCGATCGGGACGCTGTTCAAGGAGAACGCCTCGATCTCCGGCGCCGAGGTCGGCTGCCAGGGCGAGGTCGGCTCGGCCTGCTCGATGGCCGCCGCCGGGCTGGCCGAGGTGCTGGGCGGGACGCCCGAACAGGTGGAGAACGCGGCGGAGATCGGTATCGAGCACAACCTCGGCCTCACCTGTGACCCGGTGGGCGGCCTGGTGCAGATCCCGTGCATCGAGCGAAACGCCATCGCCTCGGTGAAGGCCATCACCGCGGCCCGGATGGCGATCCGGGGTGACGGCAGTCACCACGTGCCCCTGGACAAGGCGATCAAGACGCTGCGGGAGACCGGCGCGGACATGCATGACAAGTACAAGGAGACCGCGCGTGGCGGCCTGGCCGTCAACGTCATCGAGTGCTGACCGGAGGGGCCTGATGGGGGCGACCGCGCTGCTGCGGATGATCGGATCGCAGGCTGACGCGCTCGAGCGCATCGCCGGGCTGGACGTGGGCGGGCCGGCCGCCGTGCTCGGGCAGGCCCGCCGCATCGTCCTGGTGGGGACCGGCACCAGCCTGCACGCGGCCGAACTCGGCGCGATGATGCTGGCCCAGGCCGGCCGCGATGCCTGCGCCTGCCCGGCCGCCACCTGGGCGCGGTGGGGACCCGGGCCCCGCCCGGGGGACGCCATCTGCGTGATCACGCACACGGCGGAGACCGCGTACGCGGCCCGCGCCCGGGCGGACGCCCTGGCGGCCGGCGTGCCGGTGATCTCGGTCACCGGCACCGGCCGCGGCTGGCCGGAGGCGATCGAGACCGTGCTCCCGGACGAGTCGCATACCTACACGGTGAGCTACACCGCGGCGCTGGCGGTGCTCGCCCGGCTCGCCGGCGCGCTCGGCTGGGCCGGCGGCTCGGCCGGCCAGGTGGGCCTGGCCGCCGCTCAGGTCCGCCTGGCCTGCGCGGACCCGGACCTGGCCGCGGTCGCGATGCCGGCCCGCAGCCTGGCCATTGCCGGCTGCGGCCCCTGGTCGGTGACGGCCCGGGAGGGCGCGCTGAAGATCCGCGAGGCCGCGCGGATGCTGGCGGAGGGTTTCGACACCGACCGCCTGCTGCATGGCGGTGCGGTGCCCATTACGGCGGCCGACGGGCTCGTGGTCCTCGAGCCGGGCGCCGATCCCGACGGCCTCACGGGCGCGGTCGCCGATGCGGCCCGCGCCGAGGGGGTGCCGGTCGCCGTCCTCGCGGCACCCGATGCCAGCCTCACGCCGCTGCTGGCGCAGATCCCGATGACCGTGCGGCTCCAGTTGCTCGCCGAGTACTTCGCCCGGCTCCGGCACCAGGACCCGGACGCGGCGATCACCGGTGCCTGGAACGAGCCCGCCCTGTGGCGCATGGGCTCTCCGGAGACGGCCTGACCAGAGCCCGCCGCCGCCCGCGCCCGGTCGCGCGCCGTCACCTTGCCCAACCGCGCCGCCGGCCGGGTCTATCTGCCCTACCATGACCAACCTGTGGGTGTGGTGAATGGAGAGCGGGGCACAGTGTCAAGTTGCAGGCTGGGGCATTCCGTCCCTCCCGGAATGGAATCCTGCGACGTTTGCGGGCGCTGACGTGAGGCGCTATTGCTCCCAGGGTCACGCAAACGGCGCGGAGATACGCTTTTGTGAAACATGCGGTGAACTGCTGCCGCTGACGGTGGACGAGCCCGGGGCCGCCGTTGCCCTGCCCGCGCTGGATTACAGCAGCGGTTCCTTTAGCGACTTCATCGCCGCCAGCGACCCGGGTGCGGGCGGGACCATCCTGCCGGGGACGGCCGTGGCCCTGGCCGATGCGCCCAGGGACGCGCCCAGGGAGATGCCCGCCAAGACCATCCCGGGCCCCCGCCCGCCGGAGGACTACCCCGGGTTCGCTGCCGTAGTGCCCGGCCACCCCGGCCCGGTCACCGGGTACGCCGAGCCGCTGCCCGGGCCACGGGAGCCGGAACCGGTCCCCGGCGACGCCGGGCCGGAGCCGCCGCCGCCCGCGCCTGAGCCCGGCGAACCCGTCGCCGTGCCCGCGCCGGAGCCCGGGCCGGCCGCGCAGCCCCCGCCTGCGGCGGCCGCCGGCGCCGCCACGGCGGCGGCATCGAAGACCGTCCCGGAGCCCCCGCCCGCCGGTGCCCTCGCGCCGCCGGCCAACGGCGGCTCCGCGCAGCCCGCCACCGTCCTGCCACCTGACCTGCGGTTCGCCATGCCGCGGGACCCGGCCCGCACGTGGCGGAGCAGCAGCACCAAGCCGCGGCACGCGGCCGGCCCCGACGGCGGCGTGCACCACGACGACGGGCCCCGCCTGGCGGGAGAGCCCGGGCCCGGGCCGCAACCCCGGCCACAGCGGTCCCGCCGGATCCGGGTGATCGCCGTGGTGCTGGGCGTGGCCGTGCTCGGGGCGGGCGGCACCGCCGGAGCCATCGCCCTGCACCGCCACTACGCGGCCAGGCTGACCGCGCCGCTCGGCGCGCCGGTGGCCCGGGCCAGCCAGGCCGCCCCGGCCAGCCCGGGCCCCGCGCGCAGCCCGGGCACCCAGGCGGCCAGCGGGTCACCCACGCCAGCCGCGTCCGCCCAGCCGGTCAGCCTGCCCGGGTGGACCAGCCCCATCCCGGTGCAGCCATTGCACGGCAAGGCCATCATCACCGGGGTCTCCTGCCCCAGCACCTCGCTGTGTTACGCGGTTGACAGCGACGGGGCCATCCTGGCCTCGACGCCGCCGGCCGGCTGGCGCAAGGTGGCCACCGACCCGTCGGGCGATCTTGTGGCGATCTCCTGCGCCACGACCACGACCTGCGTCGCGCTGGACCACGCGGGCCATGCCATGGTGCTGAGCGGCGGAGCCTGGAGCAGCCCGGCCATGGTGGACACCGGGACCGGGACGTTCACCGGGCTGTCCTGCCCCACCGCGACGTTCTGCATGGCCACCGACAGCAGCGGCGCGGCCTACGAGCAGACCGCGGCCGGCTGGCAGCAGTTCACCGTGGACACCAGCGGCGGCGGGCTGACCGGCGTGTCCTGCGCGAACGGCGCCTCGTGCGTGGCCGTGGACAACGGCGGCGCCGCCTACACCTTCAACGGCACCTCGTGGAGCGGCCTGTCGGCGGTCGACGTCGGCCACTCGTTCACCGCCGTGTCGTGCGGGACCGCCACGTTCTGCGTCGCGGTGGACGACGCCGGCAACGCCGCCGTGTTCGACCGGGGGAACTGGAGCGTGGCACCGATGCGCAGCACCGTGCTCACGGTGGACTGCCCGAAACGCGCGTTCTGCCTGGCCACCGACGGCGCCGGTGGTGTGGCGAAGTACACCGGCGGCGGCTGGTCGCCCATCTCCGTGGTGGACGGGACCACCGCCATCAGCGCGCTGGACTGCGCCAGCGCGACGTTCTGCGTGGCGACCGACCGCCATGGCAACGTCCTCTACTACCGGCCGACCTAGTGCCCGCACCCCCGCGCTCCGGCCCGCTGGCCGGCCTGCTCGTGGCCGACTTCTCCCGCGTCCTGGCCGGCCCGTACTGCACCATGCTGCTGGCCGACCTCGGCGCTGACGTGATCAAAGTGGAGAGCCCGTCCGGGGACGACACCCGCCGGTGGGTCCCGCCGACCAGGGACGGGGTGGCCACCTACTACCTCGCCATCAACAGGAACAAGCGGTCGGTCGTGCTCGACCTGGCCGGCACCGCGGGCCGCGCGGCCGCCGCCGAGCTGGCCCGCCGGGCCGACATCATGGTGCAGAACTTCAAGCCGGGCGGGCTGGCGCGGTACGGGCTCGACTACTCCTCGGTCAGCGCGGCCAATCCCGGCATCATCTACGCCTCCATCACCGGGTTCGGCACCGAGGGCGGGGCCGGGCTGCCGGGATACGACCTGATGGCACAGGCCGTGTCCGGGCTGATGAGCCTGACCGGCGAGGCCGGCGGCCCGCCGTCGCGGGCGGGCATCTCGGTGGTCGACGTGCTGGCCGGCCTGCACACCGCCATCGCGATCCTGGCCGCCCTGCACCACCGGTCGGCCACCGGCGAGGGCCAGCACATCGAATCGACGCTGCTCGTCTCGGCCCTGTCCGGGATGGTGAACCAGGCCAGCGCCTACGTCGCCGGGGGAGTGGTCCCGTTCCGCATGGGCAACTCCCATCCGAGCCTGACCCCGTACGAGCCGCTGCCCACGGCCGACGGTGACCTGGTCATCGCCGTCGGCAACGACGGCCAGTTCCGCCGGCTGTGCGAGGTCATCGGGGCGCCCGGCATCGCCGACGACCCGCGCTACGCCACCACCGGGGGCCGCACCGCCCACCGGGCGCAGTTGCGGCCGCTGCTGGTCGAGCGGCTGGCCGCCCGGCCGTCAGGGGAGTGGTTCGACCTGCTCATCGCCGCGGGCGTGCCGTGCGGCCCGATCAACACCGTCGACGCCGGGGTCGCGCTCGCCGCCAGGGTCGGGCTGCGGCCGGTGGTCACCGCGGGCGCGGACGGCGTGCCCGGCATCCGGCACCCGGTCGACTTCTCCGCCACCCCGCCGGCCTACCCGCTGCCCCCGCCCGCCCTGGACGAGCACGGCGACCAGATCCGCGCCTGGCTCGCCGCCCCGCCCGGGCCCGTCCCGTGGCGCGGTGGCGGCGCACCGCAGCAGAGAGGAACCAGCCCATGACCGGACCAGCCACGCAACCACGGTTCCCCACCTCGCTGGGCACCTCGGACGCCGACCGGATCACCCTGCTCGGCCAGGACCTCGCCGCCGACCTCATGGGCAAGGTCGGTTTCGGGGAACTGGCGCTGTGGCTGGTGACCCAGCAGCGGCCGACCCCGGCCCAGGTCCGGGTGTTCGAGGCCGTGCTGGTGGCGCTGGCCGACCACGGCTTCACCCCGACCGCCATCGCCGCCCGGCTCACCTACCTGTCCGCGCCCGACTCCGTCCAGGGAGCCCTGGCCGCGGGGCTGCTCGGCGGGGGCTCCCGGTTCCTCGGGGTCACCGAGGACGCCGGGCGCTTCCTGGCCGAGGCCCTCGCCGCCGCCGCCGCGCCGCCAGCGGACGACGCGGCCTTCGACGACCTCGCGCTGGCGGCCGTGCGGCGGGCGCGCGCGGACGGCCGGCTGGTCCCCGGCCTCGGGCACCCGGTGCACAAGGTCACCGACCCGCGCACCCCGGTGCTGATCGAGATCGCCGAGCAGGAGGGCACCCACGGCCCGCACCTGCGCCTGTTCGAGGCGATCGGCCGGGTCCACCCGCAGGTGCTCGGCCGGACGCTGCCGCTGAACGGGGCCGGAACCTGCGGGGCGGCGCTCGCCGACCTCGGGCTGCCGCCCGAGTTGCTGCGCGGGTTCGCGCTGCTGGCCCGGGCGGCCGGCCTGCTCGGCCACCTGGCCGAGGAACAGCGCCGCCCGGTCGGCGCGGACATCTACCAGGCGGTCGACCGGGGCGCCGTCTACCTGCCGCCGCCCTCGGCCTGACCGGCCAGGCCGGCGCCGGTGAACAGCCGGGTGCCCGCCACGTACAACTGGTCGGCGGGGAACCTGGTGAGCAGTTCGCAGCCGCCGGCCGTGACGACCACCTCTTCCTCGATCCTGGCCGCGGCCGACCCGTCGGCGGTCGGCCAGTAGGTCTCGATCGCGAACACCATGCCCTCGCGAAGCTCGACCGGGTGCTCGAACGAGTGGTAGCGGCTCATCAGCGGCCGCTCCCAGTTCGACAGGCCCAGCCCGTGGCAGTACTGCAGCCCGAACGCCTCCTCCTCGTCGGCGAAGCCGAACTCCGTGGCGGCCGGGAAGTGGCGTACCACGTCGGCGGAGGTGGCGCCGGGGCGGATCTCGGCGATCGCGTTGTCCATGAACTCGCGGGCCCGCCGGTACGCCGCGCGCTGCCCGGCGTTCGCGCTGCCGACGTTGAGCGTCCGGTAATAGCAGGTCCGGTAGCCGTTGAAGGAGTGGATGATGTCGAAGTACGCGGTATCTCCCGGCCGGATCAGCCGGTCGGAGAAAACATGCGGGTGCGGGCTGCACCGCTCGCCGGAAATGGAGTTCACCGCCTCCACTTCCTCCGAGCCGTTCTCGTACAGGTAACGGGTGACCAGGGCAACGCAGGCGTTCTCCCGGATGCCCGCCCGCAGGTACCGGTAAAGCTCGTCATAAGCGCCGTCCACAAGGGCAGCAGAATGGTCGAGGAGCGCGATTTCGTCGGCGGTCTTGATGGCCCTGATATCCTGCATGAACCCGTGCCCGTCGGTGATGTTCAGGCCCTCCGCCTCCAGCGCGCGCAGCACCGGCAGCTCGACCACGTCCACGCCGACCGGATCGGCGTCCAGGCCGTGCTCGCGCAGGATGCCGGCCAGGCGGCGGGCGTTGCCCCGCTCCACGCCCACCTCCTCCGGGATGGACCCGCGCCAGCTGGAGATCCCCGCCCGCCAGTTACCCCGGTCGTGCCACGGCGCGAACATCTGGTGCGTCCTGGCCGCCGACCCGATATCCCACAGGACCGGCTCCTGCCCGCGCATCACCAGGCAGCACCGGAAGAGCTTGTCCCGGGCCCAGTTCCCGATGTGCGTGGCGGTCACGTAGCGGATATTGTTCATGTCGAACAAGATCAACGAGCCTATTTCAGAACGCTCCAGTGCGTCACGCACCTTCGCCGCGCGCTCACTCCTGAGCCGGGCGAAATCAACCCGCTGCTCCCAGTCCGTCCCCAGTGTGGCGCCCGGTGAGGCAACCGGAGTTGCCTGCGTCGTGGCATCGTAATTCCGGACCATCATCGACCTCCTCGATAACCATTTCTTACGAACCACATCTCGCGTTTTAATTCCCGGCTGTGGGGCGCGGTCAGGGAAAGGGCTACGCGCGCTCCGCACCGCTGCGCTCCGCTCTACACGCGCTGCTTCGCCCCATCCTGACCACGCCTGGGTCCGCGGATAGGTGTCCGCGGTTGTCCATCGGCGTTCGCGGCCCAGTCCATGGAACTGGTAAGGCCTCCCCCGCCCCCCGCTACACCGGCGCGTACTCGCCAGCATCCGCAGGCAGGGGTGGCACGCGAGGCGGGGAGCCAGGGCGACCGAGGACCGACCAGGCCGTGTCGACGATGTGCTGGGTCGTGAGGCCGTACTTGGTGAACAGGTACGCAGAGGTGCGGGCGCCTTCGGCGAAGGTGTCGGCAAGCCCGACGCGGCGCAGCGGGCGGCCCAGCCCGGCCTCGGCCAGGGTTTCCGCGACGGCGGAGCCCAGGCCGCCGACGACGGAGTGGTTCTCGGCCGTGACGACGGCCGTGCTGGCCCCGGCGACGGCGAGCACCGTGGCGGCGTCCAGGGGCTTGATGACGGGTATGTTCACGACTACGGTTGCGGCACCGGCTGCCTGCAGCACGCGGGCCGCCGCAAGCGCAGGGGCGACCATCATGCCACTGACGAGCAGGGCCACATCGGAGCCCGGCACCGGCCTCGCGGGCCAGGCCCGGGACCCAGGGCGTATCCCGCCGCTGCCCGCCCCGCCGGTGATCGCGGCCCCCGCGGCCCCGCCGGTGATCCCGCCGCCGCCCGCGGCGCCCCGGATCCCGCCGCCGGCGCTCACCCCGGCACCGCTGCTGACGCCGCCGCCGTCGTGGACGGCCGCGCCGCCGGTCTGCGCGCCGCCATCGATCTGCGCGCCGCCCCCGGTCAGCGCGCCGCCACGGTTGTCCGCGCCGCCCTCGGTGACCGGGCCGCCGCCGGTGTCCGCGCCGCCGCCGGTCAGCGCGCCGCCTCGCGTGTCCGCGCCGCCGGTGGTCACCCCGCCGCCACGGGTGCCCGCGCCGCCGGTCGTCTGCGCGCCGCCGCCCATCTCCTCGCCGCGCCACTCCAGCACCTGGGCGCGGTCGAGCGAGAACGCGTGATCCCGGGGGAAGAGCACCGGGATCTCGCCGCGCTTCAGCCGCAGGTATACCGGGCCGGGGACGCCGGCCATGGCGGCGACTGCCTGCGCGGTCTGCGTCGCGTCCGCCACGTCGATGACCGTCATGCCGGGGATCGCGCGCATCAGCGCGACGTCCTCGATCGCCTGGTGGCTGGGCCCGCCGGGGCTGGAGACGCCGGGCATGAAGCCGACGATCCGCACCGGCAGCCCGGGGTAGGCGACCGCGTTGACGATCTGGTCGAGCGGGCGCCGCGTGGTGAACACGCCGAACGAGTGGACGAACGGCATGAACCCCTGCCGGGCCAGGGCGCCGGCCACCCCGATCATGTTGGCCTCGGCCATGCCCGCGTGGATGAACCGGTCGCCGAACTCGGCCTGGAACAGGTCCACCTCGCACTGGCGGGTCAGGTCGCCGGACAGGCAGACCACCTCGGGCCGCCTGCGGGCCAGGTCCACCAGGGCCCGGCCGTAGGGCTTGAGGACCGTGCGGTACGGCGGGCTGAGCACCGCCGGCCGCCCGGGGTCACCCGTCATCGCGGCCCGGTCCGGTAGCGGGCCGGGCCAGCGCGGCGCGCAGTTCCGCGGTCGCGGCCGCGGCCAGGGCGGGCGGCAGCGTGATGAAGTGCCCGTCGGCGTCCGGCGGCAGGCAGGCCAGCCCGTGCCGGGTCGAGGTACGGCAGATCAGCACCCGGGGCCGGGCCGTGCCCGCGGCCAGCGCGGTGGCGATCGCCGCGGCGTCGTGACCGTCTAGCTCGGCGGCGTCCCAGCCGAACGCCTGCCATTTCGCGGCCACCGGCTCGATCGTGGTGATGCTGTCCACCGGCCCATCGACCTGGGAGTTGTTCGCGTCGAGCAGCACGGTGAGCCGGCCGAGCCGGTGGTGGCCGGCGAACATCGCCGCCTCCCAGACCTGTCCTTCCTGCAGCTCGCCGTCGCTGAGGAAGGCGAACGTGCGCGCCTCGCCGCGGCCCGCCATCCTGTCCCCCAGCGCGAAGCCCGCCGCGGCGGACAGGCCCTGGCCCAGCGAGCCGCAGGTGTACTCGGGGACCGGGCTGCGCTCGGTGCCGATCGCCTCCAGCGACGACCCGTCCTGCCCGTAGCTGGCGAGTACCGTCTCCTCGATCAGGCCGGTCTCGGCGGCGGCGGCGTACGCGGCGATGACGTAATGGCCCGGCGAGCAGACCACCCGGTCGGTACCCGGCCGGTAGGCCGCGCCGTACACGGCCGCGTACTGCTCGGCGGCCGACAGGGCCTGGCCCAGGTAGCCCAGGCCCTGATGAGCCACCATGGCGACGGCCCGCAGCCGGATCGCCGTGGCGAGCCGCCGCAGGTCTGCCGCGCTGGCGGCGGGTGCGGGAACGTCCAGCGCGGGCCTCCTCTGGTCAACGGTGCTGCCAATTCTGCCCCAGCCGCGCCCCGGCGGGCGGGCGGCGGCGGTGCTCGGTCACGAGCGCGATCCCCGGGTCCGCGCGGGGCGCGCCGGGGTGACCGGCCGGCCCCGGCCTGCCGTATTGCCGCGAATTCAGCAAGCGGCCCGCGACGTGGCCGTCGACGGGGGTGCCAGCGCGGCGCGGACGGCGGGCCTGCGCCATCATGGGGTCATGCTCGAGCATCTGGCGGTGGCGCGGTGAGTGAGGCGGGCGCGGGCCCCGGGCAGGCCTCGTCCCGCTGGTCCCTGTGGTCACAGACCTCGGTCCTGTCCATCGCGCCGCGGGGCTCGGTCCTGTCCATCGGGTCGGTGGGGTCGGTGTTGTCGGCGGGGTCGGCCTTCTCGGCCTTCTCGCTGTTGTCGTCGGCATCCCGCGCCGCGGTCATGTCCTACCGGTCCACCCGCGCGGTGCTGTCCGCGCCGGGCGGCGGGGCGCGTCCGGCCCGGTGACCGGGGGCAGGACGGCCGGCCTGCTGCGCACGCGGGAGGGCGCCGCGCGGGTCACCAACGTGGAGCTGTTCTTCGACCTGGTCTACGTGTTCGCGGTGACCCAGCTGTCGCACTTCCTGCTGGCCCACCCGACCGCGGCCGGGGCGCTGCACGCCACGGTGCTGCTGGCCATGGTCTGGCTGGCGTGGGCGTACACCGCCTGGGTGACCAACTGGCTGGACCCCGAGCGGATCCCGGTGCGGCTGCTGCTGATCGTGCTGGCGATGGTGTCGCTGGTGATGTCGGCCGCGCTGCCGACGGCGTTCGGCCGGTTCGGCATCCTGGTCGGGGGCGCCTACGCGGTGATGCAGGTCGGCCGGAGCCTGTTCATGGTGATCGTGCTGCGCGGTGAGCCGCTCCGGGCCAACTTCCAGCGAATCCTGGCCTGGTGCCTGGTCAGCGGGACGCTGGCCGTCATCGGCGGGCTCGGGCCGGCCCGGGTCTGGCTCTGGCTGGCCGCGGTCTGCGTCGACCTGGCCGGGGGCATGGCCGGCTTCTACACCCCCGGGCTCGGCCGGTCGGCGACGACAGAGTGGACCATCGAGGGCAGCCACATCGCCGAGCGCTGCCAGGCGTTCGTCCTCATCGCGCTGGGCGAGTCCATCGTGGTCATCGGTGCCACCCTGTCCCGCCTGCTGCCCGAGTCGGTCACCGGCGCGCAGGCCGCCGCCTTCGTCACCGCCCTGGTCGGCAGCGCCAGCCTGTGGTGGCTCTACTTCGACCGCAGCGCGGGCGATGCGGCGCGGGTGATCGCCGCGTCCGCCGACCCGGGCCGGATGGGCCGCACCGCCTACCACCTCGTCCACCCGGTGATGATCGCCGGGATCATCGTCGTGGCCGCGGCGGACGAGGTGGTGCTGTCGGCGCCCGGCGCGGTGGGCGCGGCGCCGACGGCCTGGCTGGTCCTCGGCGGCACGGCCCTGTTCATCGGCGGGCACGCCGCGTTCAAGTACGCGGTCTGGCGGGTGGTCCCCTGGTCCCGCCTGGCGGCGCTCGCGGCGCTCGGGCTGCTCGGGCTGGCCGCCCCGGTGCTGCCCGCGCTGGCGCTCGGCCTGTGCGCGGCCGCCGTGGTCATCGCGGTCATCGCCGTGGACTACCGGCTGCACCCCGGCGCGCGCGGTCCAGCGATCACCGGGCAGAACTTGGGGAATGCCAGCTAGCGCGGGTAAAACTTTGGAAATCCCAACTAACTGGCCGGGTACTTCGGGGCATTAGGGGCCGATTGTCCGGATTTTAGATACGGAATGCGATCAAGCGAACTCGCATTGTGCCGCAGATGTCTTTGCCCTCTCAACCAGGCTCTTGACGGGCCGCGGCAGCGGTGTAGTTATGAAACTGTGACGGTGCCGCGGATCCTGTTCGTTGTACCTGGCTTGTTAGCCGGCCTGCTGATACCCGTCCTCAGCCACGCGCCCAGGTCCCCCCCGCACGGCGATGTCGGCATGGTCGGCGACGACTTCAGCCAGTCCGCTGTGACGATCCACGTCGGCCAGCGGGTCACGATGGTCAACAACTCGAACGTGATCCACGTGATCGGCCCTGGCCGGGGCGGCCGCATCTGGGGCACCGAGCGGAACGTGCCGGTGGTCGGCTTCCATCTCATGCAGACCAGCAGCGTGTTCCGGACCCCGCCGTGGACCACGCCAGGCACCTACTACCTGACGTGTTCGGTCCATCCCGACATGACCCTCAAGGTCATCGTCACGCCTTGACCATTGCCCTCAGGAGTGGCCCCGAGGACCCGAGAGGAGGTAACCCATGAAGTCAGCTCTGAAGCACGTCCGTTACGTGCTCGGCTCGATGAGCGCTGTGCTGTTCAGCGCCGCTCAGGGCGCGACGTTCTAGCGCGCCAACCAAGGGGCCGCGCTGGCGAAGCAGGGTCGTCGCTCCGCCAGCGCGGCTCGGCCGGGCCGTGCCGCCCGGCCGGGCCCGGGCGCACGCGCGTCCGGGTAGCAGACGAGGCGGAGCAACACCATGTTCGAGACCGGGATCAGGCAGCTCAGGATGGCGCTGGGCATCGTCGCGGGACGCCGGCTGGACACGCGCAACCTCGGGCGGCTGATCGACGACGCGCTCACCACGATGGCGGAGTTCGGCGAGCCCGGCGGGGATGTGCAGGAGCTTCTCGGCGGCCCGCTCGCGGATCCGGCGGACCGGGCCGAGTTCATCCAGCGGGGCGTGCGCCGGACCGCACGCCGGCTCGCCGCCCGGTCGGCGTTCTACCGGCGCCGGTTCGCCGCGGTCGGCGCCGATCCGGGCAGGCTGGACGTGGCGGGGCTGCAGGCGATCCCGGTCACCACCAAGCGGGACCTGATCGAGCGGCAGGGCGACTTCCTGTGCACCGACGTGGCGCGTCACCTGACCACCCGCACCACCGGGACCACCGGCCGCCCGGCGGAAATCTGGCTGTCGCGGTACGAGACCGAGCTCTGGCCGGCGCTCGGCGCGCTGTCCCAGGTACTGCGCGACGAGCTGCGGCCCGGTGATGTGATGCAGGTCAACATCAGCTCCCGCGCCATCGCCGCCAACCACCTGGCCGCCGCGTCCTGCCGCCTCGCGGGCGCCGGATGCCGGCTGCTCGGGGTGGTGTCACCGGACGAGGCGCTGGACAGCCTCGCCGGGGGCGGGGCCACGCTGCTGTCGACCTACCCCAGCTACCTCGCCGAGCTCGTGACCGCCGCCATGCGCCGGGGCATGGGCCCGGACGACTTCGCGCTCCGGCGCGTCGCCGTCGGCGGGGAGGTGCTGTCCCCCAGCGTCGCCCGGGCCGCCTGCCAGGTGCTGGGCGTCGCGCGGATCGAGGACACCTTCAGCATGACCGAGGTGATCCCGGTCACCGGGCGGACCTGCAGCGCGTCCCACCTGCACCACGACCTCAATACCGGCCTGACCGAGCTGCTCGACCTGCAGACGGGTGAGCCGGCCGGTCCCGGCGCGCTCGGCACGGTCGTGATCACGCCGTTCTTCCCCTACCGGGACTGCATGCCCGTGTTCCGGTACGACACCCGTGACGTCGCCCGCCGCCTGCCCGGCGAGGAACTCACCTGCGAGCTCGCCGGTATCCCCGCCACCAGCCAGATCCTCGGCAAGGCGGAGCACCTGCTGCGGCCCGGCCCGGGCGGCGTGATCACCCCCCGGCAGGTCATCGCCGCCGTCGAGGCGCTGCCCGCCCGGCCGTGGCCCGCTCGCTACCGTGCCGGGGTACACGACGGCCGGGTCCGTCTGACGCTTCCCGCGTCCGCGGTCGAGGGCCTCGGCGAGGCCGGGGCTCGCCGCCAGCTCGCCGACGCCGGCCTGGATGTGGACCTGGCCCTGGTCGGCGACGGCCCGGCCGCCGCACTCCGCCACACCCGGAGCGACCTGCGTGAAGCCACGTTCTCCAGCCCGCAAGCACTAATCGGAGCGTGATATGCCGGGCGCACATGACATGCCGGTGTCCCTGCTGCAGGCAAGTCTCACCCTGTGCGTCGTGACCGTGGTTGGCGTGGTGGTGGTCTGCGGGGGTGCCCTGCTCTACTTCCGCCGGGTGCGCCAGGACCGGCCGGCGATCGGCACGTTCAACGGCCGCGACATCGTGATCCTGCTGGTGCTGCTGATCGGGCTGCCGTTCCTGTACGCGGCGCTGCCCCGGTGGGCGCTGACCTGTTTCCTCGTGCTGACCTTCGCCGCCGCGCTGTCCATCGGCTACAGCAAGGTGTTCGGCGCCGGCCCGGTGTGGCTGGCCACCGGCCTGGTGGTCGGCGCCAACCTGTGGACCAGCCAGGCCCTGATGGGAACCACCGTCGGCTGGCAGATGTGGTGGGCCGAGCTGGACATCCTGGTGGCGTTCGGCGCGATCGCGGTGGCCAACCTCTACGTGCAGGGCGGGATGCGGCTGCAGCACGTGGCCTGGTTCGGGCTGGCGCTCGCCATCTACGACGTGAGTTCCACCTTGATCATCAATGTGACCGCGCAGCTGGTCGAGGAGTTCATCGGATCCCCGCTCGACCCGACGTTCGGCATGCGGTTCGGCGTCAGCAACTACGGCATCGGCATCGGTGACCTGCTGTTCTACGCCTTGTTCGTGGTCGCCTCCTACAAGGCGTACGGGCGGGTCGCGGCGCGGCTTGCGTTCGTGGTGATGATCGCGTTCGGCGGGCTCGCGCCGACGCTGTTCCCGCTCGTCTACGACCTGGTGGACTTCCGCAACGACGTGCTGGTGCCGTCGCAGTTGTTCTTCGCCCCCGCGGCGTTCCTGTGCTACCTGTGGATGAAGCGGCACTACGGCCGGGAGCGCACCATGGCCGAGTACCGGGCCAGCGCCGGGGGTGCCGCGCCCGCGCCGGTGCCGGCGCAGGCCGCCCCGGCGCCCGAGCCCGCGTCCGTCTGAGCGGGGAGGCTGGTACGGGCAGCGTGCGGCGGAGGGTCCGGGCGCCATGCCCGGGATGAACTCGGGGCTGAACGTCAACGACCCGGCGGTGGTGGCGGCGTTCCGGTCCGCGCTGGTGCACCAGGGGCTCATCGCGCTGCTGATCTTCACGGTGCTCGGGCTGGCCTGGGCCGGCCTGCGGGCCTGGCTGCCCGCCGGGCAGGCGGGCCCCGGGATGGCCGGCCCTGGGGCGGCGGGCGCCGGGACGGCGGGCGCCGGGACGGTGGGCGCCGGGACGGGCGGGCCTGAGCCGGCCGGGCGGCAGCTGCTGGTGATCGGCTTCGGCAACTTGTGGCTGTTCGACGGGTTCCTGCAGGCCCAGCCGAAGATGGCGATCGGCCTGCCATCGCTGGTGATTGAGCCCACCGCGGCGAGTTCGCCGTCCTGGGTGCAGCACGTGGTGAACTGGGCCGGGACCACCTGGTCGTACCACCCGGTGCAGGCCGGCGCGGCGGCGGTGTGGATCCAGGTCGGGCTCGGCATCTGGCTGGTGGCCGCGCCGCGTGGTGCCCTGTCCCGCCTGGCCGGCCTGGCCAGTGCCTGCTGGGGCCTGGTCGTGTGGGTGTTCGGCGAGTCCTTCGGCGGGATCTTCGCCCCGGGGCTGACGTGGCTCACCGGCGCCCCCGGTGCGGCGGCGCTCTACCTGGCCGCGGGAGTGCTGATCGCACTGCCCGAGAGCGCCTGGCGGTCCCCGCGGCTGGGCCGCCTGACCCTCGCCGGGCTGGGCCTGTTCCTGGCCGGGATGGCGGTGCTGCAGGCCTGGCCCGGCCGCGGCTTCTGGCAGGGCGGTTCGGCTGGCCAGCCGGGCATCCTGGCCGGGATGGCACAGTCCATGTCGCTGACGCCGCAGCCCGGCTTCCTGTCCGCGTGGCTGTCCGCCTTCGGCGGCTTCGCGCAGGCACACGGGCCCGGGGTCAACCTGGTCGCGGCCGGCGTGCTCGCGCTGACCGGTGCGGCGTTCCTCAGCGGCCGCCCCCGGCTGGTCCGTCCCGCTCTCGCCGTGTTCGCCGTGGCCTGCCTGGCCGACTGGGTCCTGATCCAGGATCTGGGGTTCCTCGGCGGGCTCGGCACCGACCCCAACAGCATGATCCCGTTCATCCTGCTGGCAGGCGCCGGTTACCTGGCCCTGACCCGGCCCGCCCCGGGCCCGCAGCCGGCCGCACCCGCACGGGCCACGCCCCTGCGGGCCGCGCCGACCGCGCTCGGGCGGCGGCTGGCCGCCATGGGCAGCCGGTCCGTGGCGGCCATCGGCGGGGCGTGCCTGATCCTGCTCGGGGCCGCGCCGATGGCCGTGGCGCAGGCCAGCCCCAACGCCGACCCGATCCTGGCCGAGTCCGTCGCCGGCCCGGCAGCGCAGCTGGACTACCCTGCTCCGGGGTTCGCGCTGACCGACCAGTACGGCCGGCCGGTGACCCTGGCCGGCCTGCGCGGCAAGGTCGTGCTGCTCAGCTTCTTCGACCCGGTCTGCGCCGCCGGGTGCCCCCCGGTCGGCCGGGAGTTCCGCCGGGCGGCCCAGTTGCTCGGCGCGGACGCGCGCCAGGTGGCACTGGTCGGGATCGTGCTCAGCCAGGCCTACCGGCCGGCGAGCACGCTGCGGTCGTTCGACCGGCGGGAGGGCCTGAGCGGGGCGCCGGGCTGGCTGTACCTGACCGGGACGCCCGGCCAGCTCCACCGGGTGTGGCACGCCTACGGGATCACCGCGCAGGATCTGGCCGGGGCGGCGAGCCTGCACGCCGAAGAGGCCTACGTGATCGACCGGTCCGGGCGGGTCCGGCGCAGGTACAGCACCAGCCCCGGGCCGGGCACCGCCGCCATCACCTCCTCGTTCGCGGTGCTGTTCGCCGACGCGGCGAGGCAGGCACTGGCCGGGCAGGGCAGGTGACCGGGGGTGCGGGTGCGGGCATCAGGGTAGCTACCTGGCATATGCGCCAGTAACTGCTGGAACATGACGATGGGTGGCGACCCGGAGATGCCCGAACAGGACGCGCTCGCTGGTGAGCTGGGGCTGATCAGCAGGACGGGTGAGTTCTCCGCCTATCCGCCGATCGCGGACTACGGCTTCCTCTCCGACTGCGAAACGACGGCGCTGGTAGCGCCGAGCGGCGCGATCGAGTGGATGTGCCTGCCCCGGATGGACTGCCCGAGCGTGTTCGGCGCCATCCTGGACCGGCGGGCGGGCAGCTTCCGGTTCGGCCCGGAGGACGTGGAGGTACCCGCGGACCGGCGGTACCTGCCCGGGACCATGGTGCTGGAGACGAGCTGGGACTGCGGCGAGGGCTGGATCGTCGTCCGGGACTGCCTGGTGATCGGGCCGTGGCGGCACGAGCACCCGGGTCGCACGCAACACATCAGGCCCCCGACCGACTACGACGCCGAGCACATCCTGCTCCGGACGGTCCGGTGCGTGCAGGGTGCGGTGCAACTCGGCTTCGACTGCGAGCCGGTGTTCGGCTACGGGGTCCAGCGGGCGCGCTGGAGCCGCACCGAGTCCGGCTATCACCAGGCTGTCGCGACCGGTGCCGAGTCCCCGCCGCTGACCCTCACCTCGGACATCCGGTTCGGGCTGGAGGGGACCAGCGCCCGCGGGCGGACCCTGCTCCGGGAGGGCGACACCCGTTTCTGCGCGCTGTCGTGGGGCAGCCGGCCCGCGCCGGAGACCTACAAGGACGCCTACAAGCGCCTGACCTGGACGGCGCATCACTGGCAGCACTGGCTGGCGCGGGGCAACTTCCCCGATCACCGGTGGCGCAGTCACCTCACCCGGAGCGCGCTGACCCTCAAGGGCCTGTCGTTCGCCCCGACCGGCGCCATCGCCGCCGCCGCGACCACGTCCCTGCCGGAGACCCCGCGCGGCGAGCGGAACTGGGACTACCGCTTCAGCTGGATCCGTGACGCCACCTTCGCGCTCTGGGGCCTGTACACCCTCGGCTTCGACTGGGAGGCCAACGACTACTTCGCCTTCATCGCGGACCTGGCCGAGCGCGATGGCGGCCAGCTCCAGATCGTGTACGGCATCGACGGCACCGCCGACCTCGCCGAACGGGAACTGACCCACCTGCAGGGCTACCAGGACGCACGGCCGGTCCGCACCGGGAACGCGGCATACCAGCAGCGGCAGAACGACGTGTGGGGCACCGTGCTCGAGAGCGTCTACCTGCACACCAAGTCGCGCGACCGGCTGGACGAGCGGGTCTGGCAGGTGGCCCGGCAGCAGGTGGAGCACGCCCTCGAACACTGGCGGGAACCGGACCGGGGCATCTGGGAGATCCGCGGGGAGCCCAAGCACTTCACCTCCTCGAAGGTGATGTGCTGGGTCGCCGCGGACCGGGGTGCGCGGCTGGCCCGGCTCCGCGACGAGCACGACACGGCCCGGATGTGGCAGAAGGCCGCCAACGAGATCCACGCCGATATCTGCGCCAACGCCCTCGATGACCGGGGCGTGTTCTGCCAGCACTACGAGACCACCGCGCTCGACGCGTCGCTGCTGCTGATGCCCCTGCTGCGGTTCCTGCCGCCGGAGGACCTGCGGATCCGGGCGACCGTGCTCGCCATCGCCGACGAGCTGACCCGGGACGGCCTGGTCCTGCGGTACCGGGTCGGCGAGACCGACGACGGTCTGCCCGGCGAGGAGGGGACCTTCACCATCTGCACGTTCTGGCTCGTCTCCGCGCTGGCCGAGATCGGCGAGCAGCGCCGGGCCCGGGACCTGTGCGAGAAGGTCCTGTCCTATGCGAGCCCGCTGCTGTTGTACGCGGAGGAGATCGACCCGCAGTCCGGCCGGCACCTGGGCAACTTCCCCCAGGCGTTCACCCACCTGGCCCTCATCAACGCGGTCATGCACGTCATCAGGGATGAGCAGGAGACCCGCCACCGGGTGCTGGCGGGGGAGGCTGCCGTCATCCCCTGGCAGCCATAATCGTGGTGGTTTTGCGGCCGTATTTGCCACTTCGGCACCACGATCATGGCAGACGCGCGTTTCCGGCCGGGCGTGCTGCCGTCGGCCCGGTGACGGCTGCTGTACTCTGACCGGGCGCCGGTGAATGTTGCCCGAAATGGGCATTCCGGGCCAATGAATCAAAGCCCGGCTGATGTCGCCGGCTATCGCGGCAAATCAGTTTCCTGGCTGGTGCCAGGGACGGGCCGGGCATCGTTTATCAACGGATACGGGGTTCTTATGTTCAGACGCATGATTGTCGTCCCGGCGGTGGCAGTGGCCGCCCTGACGGCCGTTCTGGCGGGGGCCGCGGCGGCGGGGGCCGCGGCGGCGCAGGCCCGGCCAGCCCGGGCCGCGCCGGGCGCCACGGTCATCGACCTGCACCGTGCGTACCAGGCGCACCTCGGGCACGCCAAACCCGGCAGGATCGCCGGTATCGCCTACGCCCGCGGCAGGCGGCCCCGGGTGCTGCAGAAGGCCGCCAGCTGCCCGGAGCCGAACTGTCCCGTGGTGTACCACGGCGGGCATGTGCAGCATTCGCCGCACGTCTACCTGCTGCTGTGGGGCCCGAACTGGTCGGCGGTCCCGGCACAGGCCAGCAGCGCGGCGTACCTGGAGAGCTTCTACGCCGGGCTAGGGGTGCAGCCGCAGGACAGTTGGTCCACGATCACCTCGCAGTACGGTGACGGCAGCGGCTTCCCCACCTTCACCGGCTCGGTCTATATGGGCGCCTTCCAGGACACCAGCAAGCCGCCGACCGGTGCCGACCAGAGCCAGCTAGCCGCCGAGGCGGACGCGTTCGCCAGCGCGCACCACATCACCGACACCACTGACGCCCAGATCGTCGTCGCCACCCAGTCCGGGACCTGCCCGCAGGGCTTCTACGCCCCGAAGTGCGACGGGGGAGCGGGCGACTACTGCGCCTGGCACTCGAACTCGAACGAGCCGTACACCAACCTGCCCTACATCCTGGACGCCGGCGAAGCCTGCGGCGAGGACAGCATCCAGAACTCCCACGACGGGTTCTCCATCGTCGGCGGCCACGAGTATGCCGAGACGGTCACCGATCCGTTCCCCCTGTCGGGCTGGTGGGACCCGAACGACCCGTTCGGTGGCGAAGTGGCCGACAAGTGCGCCTGGATCGACCCGGTCACCGACGCCCCGGACATCGGCACCGTGACGCTGTCCACGGGCACGTTCGCCATGCAGCCGTTGTTCAGCAACGACGCGCTCGCCCGCACCGGCGACGGGTGCACAATGTCCGCGGCGCCCGCCGGCGGGGCCATCAAGGGATTCGGCAACCTGTGCCTGGATGACAACGCCAATGGCACCGCCAATGGCAATCCCGTCGATATCTGGCAGTGCCATGGGGGTGCGGGCCAGTCGTGGACGTTCGCCGGGGGGGCGCTGAAGGTCGCCGGGAAATGCCTGGCCGACGGCAACTGGGGCGGCCGGGACACCAAGCTCGTGCTCTGGTCGTGCGACGGCCAGCGGAACCAGCGGTGGTCCCGCAACAGCGACGCGGAGTACGTCCTTGCCTTCAAGGGCCTGTGCCTGACCGATCCGGGCAACTCCACCACCAACGGCACCCAGGTCCAGGTCCGGACCTGTGCCAACGCGGCGGACCAGCACTGGTCGCTGCCGTAGCGGCGGGTGACGCCGGCCGGCCGCGGGGGCACGGAATAGGTGCCGGAGCGGGGGGCTTAGCCTGAGATAAAGGAATGGACCACTAACATCCCGGGAACCTAGCATTTCGGTCCGATGACGTTGCGGTTGCGAACCCGCCGGGCCCGGCGGCCATGCTGAGCGTCAAGTTCACCTGGCTGGAGGCCGCCGTGGCCACGGCGGTCATGCTGGCAGTGGCCACGGCAGCCGCGCTCGCCCGGCGGCGCTCGGATTCGCCGCGGCTGGCCCAGACCGCCGTGTTCACCGGTGAGGCGGGCATGCTGCTCGGCCTGTTCGCGCTCTGGACGTACGCGGGCAGCAGGGCCGAGGTGTCCCCGGCCGAGGCGGTGCGCCGGGCAGCCTGGATCTGGCACGCCGAGCGGGCGGCCGGCCTGCCCAGCGAGTGGGCGCTGCAGCGGGTGTTCCTGCCGCATCCGCTGCTGGTGCAGGCGCTCAACTGGTACTACGCCGTGCTGCACTTCCCGGTCCTGATCGGCTGCCTGGTGTGGCTGTACGTGCGCCACCGCGCCGGGTACTGGCGGGTGCGCACCCAGGTGGTGCTGTTCACCGCGGTGTCCCTGCTGGTGCAGTTCATCCCGGTGGCGCCGCCCCGGCTGCTGCCCATGGACGGGATGACCGACACCGGGCTCGCCTACGGCCAGTCGGTCTACGGGCCGCGCACCGGCATCGACGCGGACCAGCTCTCGGCCATGCCGTCCATCCACGTGGGCTGGGCGCTGCTGGTGGCCCTGGTGGTGGTGACCACGGCCCGCAGCCGGTGGCGCTGGCTCGCGCTGGCCTACCCGGCGCTGACCACGCTGGCGGTGGTGGTGACCGCCAACCACTTCTGGCTGGACGGGATTGCCGCCGCGGCCCTGCTCGTGCTGTCCATCGCGGCGCAGCGAGCGGGCGGGCCCGGCTACCGGGCGCTCGCGGCCAGGGTCCGCGGGGCGGCGCGGCCAGGTCCGGTGCCGGAGGCCGCGGCTCCCCGGCCCGCGGGGCGTGACAGTGGCCGTGCTGGGGATCCGGCCGGGACGGCGGCCCCGGCCGGCACCGGGCGGGCCGCCCAGGCACAGGCACGTGCGCGGGGCCCGGCCAGGTGTGCCCGGCCGGCGGCGGGCGGCGCGGGCAGGCCGTCCGTCAGCGCGGGTCCGGTGCTCCGGAACTGCCCGGCCGGCCGGCCGGAAGCCGGGCACGCAGCGCAATCGCGCGGGCAGGACGGTCGGTGATCAGCATGTCTACGTAGGGGCTGGCCAGCCAGTGCGCCAGTTCCTCGTCGGCGTTCACGGTCCACACCGCTGCCTTGATCCCCGTGCGGTGGCATTCGGCCAGCACACCCGAATGGGCCAGGCGCCGGTGCACCGCCGCCCATCCGGCTCCGGCGGCCAGGACCGGGGCGAGCCGGGACAGCCCGGGCGTGCCCGCCCGCCGCACCGCGAACCTGGCCGACTGTGCCATGTCGCCGCCCAGCGAGATGCCGACCGGCACGGCCGGGAAGCGGCGCTTGAGCGCGGCGGCCGCCCGGCCTGCCCCCATGGTGACCAGCAGGCCGCCCGGCCCGAGGATCCCGGCCGCCAGCCTGGTGACCTGCTCGGCGCAGTCCGCCTGCTTGATGTCCAGGTGGGCCGCGGCCCGCCCGGCCAGCATCGGCAGCACCTCGGCCAGCCGGGGCACCTGGTAACCGGCCAGGAGGCAGAGTCGCGGATAGCTCACCGTGGCGATGGCACGGCCGCGGGCCGTCCGCGCCGGATGGCAGGACACCAGCGTCCCGTCCGCGGTCCGCCGGACGTCGAACTCGACATACTCGGCACCGGCCCGAAGCGCCTCGCGGTAGGCCTCGTAGCTGCCCGCCGGGGCGGATTCGCTGCCGCCCCGGTGCGCCGAGATCGCTGGCCCGCTGGTCATGACGGCACCGGCGGTTCCCGCCTGGTATGCCACTGGCGCCTCCGTCCGGATCGGGTCCGGTGAGAGCATTGCACCATGCTGGCGGCGGTCATCGAGGAACCGGTACTGGTGACGGTGCGGCGGGTCCCGGCGCCACGGGCCGGGCTCGCCCGCGCCGGGAGCCGGCCCCCAACGGTCGTCCTGGGCGTGCGCCGGTGACTGACCTGATCTCCAGCGCCGCGAACCCGGTGGTCAAGCGGATGCGCCTGCTTGCCGATCGCAGGCACCGGCGCCGCGAGGGCGCGTTCGTGGTGGAGGGCATCCAGCCGGTCTGGCAGGCGGTCGATGCCGGGGCCGACGTGGAGGTCCTGGTGGTCGCCCCGGGCCTGCTCGGCAGGTCTCCTGCCGCGTCGATGGTCGCCGGGCAGGAGGCCGGGGGGACCCGGGTGGCCCGGGTCACCGCCGAACTGTTCGGCCGGATCTCCGCGCGGGACGGGCCCTCTGGACTGGCCGCGATCGTCCGCGCGCGGGTGCCGGGGCTGGCCGCCGTCCAGGTAGCCCCGGACTCGGTGTTCGTGGCGCTGCACGAGGTGGGCAACCCGGGCAACCTCGGCACGATCATCCGGACGGCCGACGCGGCCGGGGCGGCTGGCGTGCTGCTGGTCGGCCCGGCCGCCGACCCGTTCGACCCGGTGGCGGTCAAGGCGTCGATGGGGGCGCTGTTCGCCGTGCCGGTCGCCCGGGCGGCGGAACCGGCCGAGTTCTTCGCCTGGGCGCGCGGTGCCGGGGTCGGCGTGGTCACGACTTCAGCGAGGGCGGAGCAGAGCTTCTGGGCGGCTCGTTACCCCCGGCCGACGGCCCTGCTGCTGGGCGCCGAGGGCGCCGGGCTGCCGGGCAGCCTGCTGGCGGCGGGCGACCTGGCGGTGCGGATCCCGATGACCGGCACCGCGGAGTCGCTCAACCTGGCCGTGGCCGCAGGCCTGGTGCTGTACCAGGCCCTCAGGCCGGAACTCGACCGCCGCTGAGCCCGGCTTGCCCGCCCAGTGCGGTCCATGATCGCCGGGTTAGGTCGCGCAGCCTCCGGCCGCCAGATCATCAGCCTGCCGGCTGCAGGTCGCCGGTCTCCAGGAGCGTCTTGAGGCCGGACAGGATGAGTGGCCAGCCCTGGCTGATGCCGGCCAGCACGGCGCTGCCGGGCTCGAAGCCGTGGTGCACGACGGTCAGCTTGACCACCGGGCCCTGCTCCTCCAGGTCGAAGGTCACGGTGGACCGGGGTTCGCCGGCGAACACGGCGCGCTGTTCCTCGCTGATCTTGTAGTACGCGGCCCACTCGGGGGCGAAGGTGTGCCAGGTGTAAGCGAGCCGCCGGTACGGATCGGCCGCCACGATCACCTGTGCCGGGTCGGCGATCCGGGTGCCGTCGGCGAGCGTGACCGTGAAGACCGAGCCGGCCTGCCAGTCGGACTCCATCGCCACACCACCCCAGTAGCGCCGGGTGAAGGCCGGCTCGGTCAGCGCCTGCCACAGTTGCCTGGGCGTGGTGTGGATGTAGGTGGTGTAGACGAACTCGGGCTTGTCCATCGGGGTGTCCTCCAGGGCTCGTTTCAGGTCTGCCAGCGCCTCGGCCCGTGGCTGGTCGTAGCGGCTGATCCAGCGCTGCGCGATCTCGCTGAGCGGCGCGGCGTTGAGGTAGTGGTACTTCTCCCGGCCGCGCCGGACCGTGGTGACCAGGTTGGCCTGTTCCAGGATCGCCAGGTGCTTGCTGACCGACTGCCTGGCCATGTCCAGGCAGTCGGTCAGCTCGCGCAGGGTCTGGCCGTTGCGGGCATTCAGGCTGTCCAGCAGCCGGCGCCGACCGGGGTCGGCCAGCGCCCGGAACACGTCCTCCACCGGGCCTCACCCCAGGTGCTGATCCTCACGTGGCCGGGAGTCCCGGTCAGACCGGAATATGCAGCCAACTGGCTGCCTGATGAAGCATAGGCAGCCGTTTGGCTGCATGTCAAGCCGCGGTGTGGTACGGGGGGCCCGATGCGGCTTGTGGCCGGCCGGGCGCGGCGGCCGGGCGCGGCCGGCCGCCGCAGCCGACCGGGCCGGAAGCGGCGGCCGCCCGGTTCCCGGTAAGCTAGGTGCGCTCCCGGCGCTCCAGCCCTCCCCCCGCGGGTGGCGCTGATGGCCGGATTGGCGGCGGAGTAGCTCAGTCAGGCAGAGCAAGCGGCTCATAATCGCTGTGTCGCCGGTTCAAGTCCGGCCTCCGCTACGCGTGAGCCCGCGTGCCGGGAAGACGACACCACGGCGTGCGGTTATAGGCAGATCGAGCCTGGTTCGCAGGCCCGTCCAAGAGAAAGGCACTCCCCAGTGGCTGCCACCGATGTGAGGCCCAAGATCACCCTGGCCTGCCAGGAGTGCAAGCACCGCAACTACATCACCCGGAAGAACCGGCGGAACGACCCCGACCGGCTCGAGCTGATGAAGTACTGCCCGAACTGCCGCTGCCACCGGCCGCACCGCGAGACCCGCTAGCCGCGGTGGGCATCAACACCGACTACGTCGGCCGCAGGTTCCCCGCCACCGAGCCCTACGAGGTGAGCCGGGTCAAGATCGCGGACTTCGCGGCGGCGATCGGGGACCGCAACCCGCTGTACACCGACGCCGGCGCCGCGCGCGCGGCGGGCTACCCCGACGTGATCGCGCCGCCGACGTTCCCGATCGTGATCACCATGGCGGCCAGTTCGGCGGCGATCGCCGACCCCGGGCTCGGGCTGAACTACGCCATGGTCGTCCACGGGGAGCAGCGGTTCACCTACAGCCGGCCGCTGCACGCCGGCGACGTGGTCACCGCGGTGTCCACGATCGCCGACATCCGTGCGGCCGGCAGCCTCACCATGGTGACTACCGAGGTCGAGATCGCCACCGTGGACGGCGAGCACGTCTGCACCGGTTACGGCACGCTGGTGGAACGGGGGACGGCATGACCAAGTTCGCCGACGTGGCCGTGGGCGCCGAACTGCCGCCCGTGACCTACCCCGTCACCCGGCTCAGCCTGGTCAAGTACTGCGGCGCGTCCGGTGACTTCAACGTGATCCACTGGAACGAGCGGATCGCCCGCGCGGTCGGCCTGCCCAACGTCATCGCGCACGGCATGTTCACCATGTCGCAGGCGGGCAGGTACGTGACCGACTGGGCCGGCGACGCGGGCGCGCTGGTGGAGTTCGGGGTCCGCTTCTCCGCCATGGTGGTCGTCCCCGACGACGACACCGGCGCGACCATCGAGGTCAGCGGCACGGTGGCGGAGAAACTCGACGGCAACCTCGTGGCCGTGGCGCTGACGGTCCGCTCCGGTGAGGCCAAGGTGCTGACCCGGGCCCGCGCGGTCGTGCGCCTGCCCTGACGGTGACCGCCGCGGCGGGACCTCCGGCCCAGCGGGTTGCGCTGGCTTCCCTTACCACGCTGCGCCTCGGCGGCCCGGCCCGGCGCCTGGCCGAGGCCGCCACCGAGGCGGACCTCATCGCGGCGGTCCGGTCCGCCGACGAGCGGGGCGAGCCACTGCTAGTGCTCGGCGGCGGCAGCAACCTGGTCGTCGCCGACGAGGGCTTTCCCGGCACCGTAGTGCGCGTCGCGACCCGGGGGGCCCGGGTGGCCCGTGCGGACCAGGGGGCCCGTGCGGCCGGGCACGACGGCGCGGTCCTGCTGACCGTCGCCGCGGGGGAGGACTGGGACACCGTGGTGGCCGGGACCATCGCCGACGGCCTGGCCGGCCTGGAGTGCCTGTCCGGGATCCCGGGGCTGGCCGGGGCGACGCCCATCCAGAACGTGGGCGCCTACGGCCAGGAGGTCGCGCAGACCCTGGTGACGGTCCGCGGCTACGACCGGCAGCGGCGCGCGACGGTGACGCTGCCCGCCGCCGAATGCGGCTTCGGCTACCGGACCAGCGCCTTCAAGCGGTCCGCCGGGGCCGGGCCGGGCGTCTCCGGCGGCCCGGTGGCGGGCGGGGCCGGCCTGGGTGTCCCCGGCGGCCCGGTGACCGGCAGGTTCGTGATCCTGGACGTCACGTTCGCGCTCACCCCCGCGCCGTTGTCGGCACCGTTGCGCTACCGCGAGCTGGCCGAGGCACTGGGGCTGCGCGAGGGACAGCGGGCACCGCTGGCCGACGTCCGGGCCGCCGTCCTGGCGCTGCGCCGGGGCAAGGGCATGGTGCTCGACCCGGCCGACCCGGACACCCGCAGCGCGGGTTCGTTCTTCACCAACCCGGTCCTGGGCGCCGCGGACTTCGCCGCACTGGAGCGGGCCGTGTTGGCCGCCTGGGGCCCGCAGGTCCGGGTTCCTCGATTCCCGGCCGGCCCCGGTGCGGTCAAGGTGCCCGCCGCGTGGCTGATCGAGCGGGCCGGCTTCGGCAAGGGGTATCCCGGTGGCCCGGACCGGCGGGCCGCCCGGATCTCGGCCAAGCACACCCTGGCACTGGTCAACCCGGGCGGGGCCACCACGTCCAGCCTGCTCGCACTGGCCCGGGAGATCGCCGCGGGCGTGCACAAGACGTTCGGCGTGGACCTGGCCCCCGAACCGGTGCTGGTCGGCACCGGCTGGTGACGCCCAGGCGGTCAGTGGGCCAGGGCGGGGACTAAGCCGCTGGCCAGGACCGTGCCGAGGGCGCCGGCGACCAGGAACGGGCCGAACGGGATGTGCGTCTTGCGGGTGGCCCGGCCCGCAGCGATCAGCGCGACGCCGGTCACCGCGGCGAGCAGCCAGGCCGCCATCATCCCGGCGGCGAACGCCGCCGCGCCCAGCCAGCCCAGGCACGCGCCGAGCGGCCCGGCCAGTTTGACGTCTCCCGGGCCCAGGCCGCCGCCGGACACGAGCATCAGCAGCAGGCAGAACGCCACGGCGGCCGCCATCCCGGTCACGGCGTGCACGAACCTCGCGGCGCCGCCAGAAACGAACGGGGCCGCCGCTCCGAGCAGCAGCAGGCAGGCCGGATAGGACGGCAGCGTCACCACGTCAGGCAGCCGGTACTCCCGGGCGTCGAAGAAGGCGAGCGGGACGGCCACCGCGGCCAGCAGGCAGAACGCGGGCGCCTGCGGGCCCAGCCCGAACCGGAACCCGACCAATACCACAGTGGCGATTGTGACCAAAGTGGTTGTTAGGGTCCAAGTCCGGCCGCGAACCTGGGAAATAGCCATGAATAATCCCGCATTGGTGTCGGAGCACGTGCCCCGAGCGGTAGATATCGTTCTGCAGCTTATTGGGCGGATCTGGGTGAGCGCCGGTCCGGGCGGATACCGGGCCCGGCGCGCTCATCCCCGGTCCGGCGGTCAGGGAGGCACCATGCGTGGTCGGCGCGGGTCCGCGGCGATGCTCGCCGCGGCCGTCCTGGCCTGCACGGCCGCCTGCGGTGCCGGGAGGTCAGCGGCCTTCCATCCGGGCGGTTCGCTGTCATCGTCCGGGTCCGTCCAGTCTCCGTTACCGGACCCGCCCGGCCTGCGCTTAGGCGGGTTCCGGTTCCCGGGCGGGGTGTCCATCGACTTCGCCTCCCCGGTACCGGCCGACCCGGCCAGGCACGCCGTCATCGCCGGTTATCAGGCGTACGTGCTGTCGCTGTGGGCCGCGGTCCTCAGCCACGGCGCCAACACCGCGTACCAGCAGCAGGACACGGGCAACGCCCTGGGGTTCGTGCGCCGCGAGGCGCAGCGGTACCGCGCGCCCGCCGCGACCGTCCGGGGGACGATCCAGTACTACGACACCAAGATCGTCGGGATCTTCTTCGGTAACGGCGCGGACGTGCGCTCCTGCGTGGACGCGTCGGCATTCCACGAGGTCAACGCGAAGACCGGCGCCACGGTCGGCCCGGCGCTGCCCGCCCGGCTGACGCGCTACCTGGAGAACGTGGCCGAGGGGCGGCGCCCGGACGGCACCTGGTCCGTCGGCCGCCTGGCCATCTACCCGGCATCCAGCACCCAGGGGGCGATGTGCCGATGAGAGCCCGCCTGCGGACCAGCCTGACGTTATTGGCAGCCGCCGCAGCACTTGCCGGAGCGAGCCAGCCGGCGCTTGCCCAGGGCGCTTCCCTGGCGGCGGGCCAGGCGCCCGCCGCGCCCTCGGGCGGCGGCCCCGTTTACTCCCACTTCGCCTACTCCCAGGTGAGCATCTCCGGCGATACCAGCCCCGGCGCAGTGGGCGGCCCGGCCGCGTACACGCCGGCGCCCTGCTGGGTAGAGCCGAGGTTCACCGGCGGCGACTCCTGGCACGCGGGCGACCCGCAGCCGAGCCCTACCGGCGACGCGGACTCCTACTGGTGGTGGTTCGTCGGCCAGCAACCGGGCCTGGCCGGCGTGCTGGGCCGGATACCCGGCCAGAAGCAGGCGGTCAACAAGGTGTTCAGGAGCCGCCAGGGGAGCGGGGGCTGGTGGTGGGTGCCGGCCTGGATCAGCGACGGCGTGCTCGGCTACTCGTGCGCGACCGGCCTGGTGCACATGCTGAACTTCAGCGCCCAGTACCTGGAGTACCTGCCGCCGCAGACCGGCGGCCCGGCCGCCCCTGGCCACCCGATCGACGGGCACATCCTCGCCGACCTGGCCCGCGCGGAACTCGCACTGCCGACCATCAGCGTCGGTACGAGCCCGGCCGCAGGCACGCCGAGCGAGGTCAACCTGCCGGTCTGGGTGTGGGTGACCTACCACGGCGCACAGCGGCCCACCGACAGCGCGAGCGTGCCGCTGCCGAACGGCGGCGCGCTGTCGGCCACGGTCGTCACCTCGCCGCCGAGGGTGTCGATCTCGGTGAACACCGGCGCGGCGAAGGTCTACGACCGCTGCGGCGCCACCGGGAGCCGGTACCCGGGGAGCGCGACCGCGGTCCCGCCATGCGGGGTGACGTTCGAGGCGCCGTCCACCGTCGGCCCCTACACCCTCACCGTCACCGCGACATGGCGGGTCACCTGGTCCGACAGCACCGGGGACAGCGGCACATTCCCCTCGCCGCCCTGGCCGGCCCCGGTCCAGACCGGCGCGTCAACGGTGACCGTGCGTGAGATCCAGGCGGTCAACTAGATGGCGCCGGGGCGCTCTGTGACGGCAGTCCCCAGGTGGGAGCGTTGTGACGCAGGTGCAGTGACGGCCCCGTCACAAACCCGTGACCTTCACGGCAAGCTGTCTGTAACCCCGCACAATCAGGCGCCTGCCGAGGTACGGTCACCACGCTGTTGCTCGTTATCAGCACTTATCGGTGCAACATCGTCCGTCCGTTGCCGCGATACGCCGCCCGGACGGCAGGAGATGCAGGGAGACCGGGACCATGCCGGCTGACCGAGGCACGCTGACCCGCGGACCTCAGCCCGCAGTACAGGACGCAGGGCCGCGGCGGCCGACCGCGCCGGGCAGAAGGCGCCCGCCGCAGGTCGCGCGCGAGCGCAGGCCTGCCCTGGCCGCCCTCGCGTTATTACTGATCGCCGGCGGGGCCCTCGGTGCCGCGTACCTGGTCCTGCAGAACGGGCACCGGGTGGCCGCCATCGAGGTCACCCAGCCGCTCGGCGCCGGGCAGCAGATACCGCCGGGTGCCCTGCGGGAGGTCGACATCGCCGTCAGCGGCGGTGTCGGCTACGTCCCGTGGAGCCAGGCGGCCCAGGTGACCCGGTTCTACGCGGCCACGGCCATCCCGCCCGGCACCCTGCTCACCAGCGCGATGGTGGCCCAGGTCAACAACCTGGCCAGCGGCAAGGCCGTGGTGGGGCTGGCGCTCAAAGACGGCCAGCTGCCGGACGGGCTGCAGCCCGGCGACCACGTGGATCTCTACCAGGTCAGCGACGCGGCCCAGTCTTGCCCGGGGACACCCGGCAGCATCCTCGCGGCCAACGCGGTGGTGCTGGGGACCAGCGTCCCGCCCGCGGCCACCGGTGCCGCCGGCATCGACGTCCGGGTCGCGCTCGACCCGGCCGCGGCCGGCGTCGTCGCCTGTAACGCGGCGAACAACAACGTGGGGGTGGCGGTGCTTCCCGGGCCGGCCACCGGCGGATCGGGCTGAACATGGCCCTGATCGCGATCACGGCCGACAAGGGAGCGCCCGGGGTCACCACGGCCTGCGTCGCGCTGGCCTCGGTGTGGCCGCGGCCCGTTCTGCTGGCTGAATGCGACCCGGCCGGGGGGGACCTGGTCTACCGGCTGCCTGCGGCCGGTGGCGGCCAGCTCGACCCCGGCCGTGGCCTGCTCAGCCTCGCCGTCGCGGCCCGCCACGGCCTGTCACCCGCCCAGGTGATGGAGCACGGGCAGAGGCTCAGCGGCGGCCTGGACGTGCTGGTCGGCGTGGTCACGGCGGAGCAGGGGGCCGGGCTGGAGCCGCTGTGGGGACCGGTCGGTGCGGCACTGGCCCGGCTGCCGGACTGCGATGTCCTCGCCGACTGCGGCCGGATCGGCGCGGACGGCCCGCACTACGACCTGCTCGCGTACGCCGCCTCGGTGGTGCTGGTCACCCGCGCCTCGCTGGAAGAGGTGGTCCGGCTGCGGGAGCGGGTCACGGCGGTGGCCGGTGCGCTGGCGTTGCGGCACCGGCCGGGCATCCCGGTCGGGGTGATCGTGGTGGCGGACCACCGCCGGTTCCACGCGGCCCTGGCCGAGACGGGGCATGCCCTCGGCACAGCAGGCGCGGCGCGCCTGATCGGCGGGCTTGCCTTCGAGCCGAAGACCGCCGAGACGCTGGGTGGTGAGCAGACCGGCCGCCTCGGCCGGTCGCTGCTGCTGCGGACGGCCCGCGATCTGGCGGGACGGCTGAGCCGCGCGGTCACCCCGGCGGCCGTACCGGCCGGGCGGGGGTGAGGCGGTGGATCACGGCGTGGTCAAACGGCTGCGCAGCCAGGTCGGGGACCGGCTGGCCGATCAGCGGCGGCTGGACGGGGTGTCCGGCGTGCCGCCGATGTCATCGGAGGACGAGCGGCAGTTCGCCCGGGCGCTCATCACCACCGCCCTGGAGGGCCACGCCCGCGCGGAGATCACCGCGGGCCGGGCGCCGCTGACCGCAGCCGAAGAGGAGGATCTCGCCACCGCGGTGCACGCGGCGCTGTTCGGCGTCGGCCGGCTCCAGCCCCTGCTGGAGGACGAGCGGATCGAGAACATCGACATCAACGGCTGTGACCGGGTGTTCCTGGGCTATGCCGACGGCCGGGAGGCCAGGGGTGAGCCGGTCGCCGACAGCGACGAGGAGCTCATCGAGCTGATCCAGGCGCTGGCCGCCTACTCCGGGCTGTCGAGCCGCCCCTTCGACACCGCCCACCCGCAGCTGGACCTGCGGCTGCCCGACGGCTCCCGGCTGTCGGCGGTCATGGACGTGACGCTGCGGCCGGCCATCTCCATCCGCCGGGCCCGCCTCGGCAAGGTGTTCCTCGCCGACCTGACCCGCAACGGGACGTTGCTGCCGGACCTGGCCGGCTTCCTCACCGCCGCCGTGGCCGTCAGGAAGAACATCATGATCGCCGGGGCGACCAACGCGGGGAAGACCACGCTGCTCCGGGCGCTGGCCAACCAGATCCCGGCTGGCGAGCGGCTGGTCACCGTGGAGCGCTCGCTCGAGCTCGGCCTGGACCAGTTCCCCGACCTGCATCCCAACGCGGTCGCGCTGGAGGAGCGGCTGCCGAACTCCGAGGGCCAGGGCGCCATCGGCATGGCCGAGCTGGTCCGCCGCTCGCTCCGGATGAACCCGAGCCGGGTGATTGTCGGCGAGGTCCTCGGGGACGAGATCGTCACCATGCTGAACGCGATGACACAGGGGAACGACGGCTCGCTGTCCACCATCCACGCCAACTCCTCGCTGGAGGTCTTCAACCGCATCGCCACCTATGCGATCCAGGCGGCCGAGCGCCTTCCGGTCGAGGCCACGCACATGCTCGTCGCCGGCGCTATCGACTTCGTGGTGTTCATCGCCAAGCGCAACGACTATGCCCGGGGCGGGAGCCTGCGCCGTTTTGTCAGCAGCGTGCGGGAGATCACCGGCATCGACGGGCGGGTGCTGTCCAGCGAGGTCTTCGCCCCCGGGCCGGACGGCCGTGCCGTTCCGCACGCCCCGCCCACGTGCCTGCACGAACTGGCCGCGCATGGTTACGGCCCGGCCGGGAGGCCCCGGTGACCGCGTTCCTGGCCGGGACGGGCCCGCTCGCGGTGCTGGCCGGTGCGGTGGCGGGCACGGGGCTGTTCCTGCTCCTGGCCGCCGTCCGCGGGCTCCCGCCCCGCTTGCCCGGTGACATCAGCCGGTGGCGGCGCTGGCTGGCCGGCGTCGGCCCGGGCCGCGCCGCCGTCGCGGTGCTGGCGGGGCTGATCGTCCTGGTCGCGACGCGCTGGCTGGTGGCCGCCGTGGGCGCGGCAATGCTGGTGGTGAGCTGGCGGGGCCTGTCCGGCGTGGCGGGGGAGCGGGCCGCGATAGCGCGGCTCGAGGCGCTGGCCACCTGGACCGAGTCGCTGCGCGACACGATCGCCGGCGCGGTCGGGCTGGAGCAGGCCATCCCCGCGTCGCTGCGGGCCGCGGCACCTTCGCTGCGCGAGCCGCTGGCGGCCCTGGTGGACCGGCTGCACACCCGGGTGCCGATGCCGGAGGCGCTGCGCAGGTTCGCCGACGACCTCGCCGATCCCGGCGCCGACCTGATCATCGCCGCGCTTATCATCAACGCCCGGCTGCGCGGCCCCGGCCTGCGGGACCTGCTCGGTGCGCTGTCGCGCTCGGTCCGGGAGGAGCTGGATGTGCGCCGCAAGGTGAATGCACAGCGCCGGTCCACCCGGCGCGGCGCGCAGATCGTGGTGGGCATCTCGGTCGGGCTGGCTCTCGGGCTTGCCCTGTTCAACCACGCGTACGTCCAGGTCTACGACAGCGTGACCGGCCAGTTGGTGCTCTGTGTGGTCGTCGCCCTCTACGCGGCCGGGGTGATCTGGATGCGGGCGCTCGCCCGCTTCCCGGTGCCGGAGCGACTGCTCGCCGGTCCCGGGGACGCGGGCGTGCCCCAGATTCCCGAGGCGGTCGCCGCCTGGCAGGGCGGTGGGTCATGACGGCGGCCTTCCTCGCCGGCGCGGTGGCGGGGCTGGGGCTGTTCCTGCTCGGGCTCGCACTTCACCCGCCGCAGCGGCGCCTGTCCCGCAGGCTGGCCGCGTTCGACGCCGCGCGGCGCGGCGCGAATGGCCGCTGGGGGAGCGGCCCGGACACGGGCGCCCGGGATCCGCGCTGGCGGCTGGGCGGGTGGCTGGCGCGGGTGTGCACCGATCAGGGCTGGGAGTTCCCCTCGCTGCGCCGCAACCTGTCCCTGGCGGGGATTCCGTTCGAGATCTTCCTGGCCACCAAGGTGCTGCTCGCGGTGCTCGGCTGCGTCCTGGCACCTGTGCTCGCGGCGGTGGCCGGGCTGTTCGGCTTCGCGGTGCCGCCCGTGGTGCAGGCATGGTTCGGGCTGCTGCTGGGCGCGGTCTTCTTCCTCCTGCCCGACCTGGAGGTCAAGCAGAAGGCAGACAAGCGCCGCCGGGACTTCCGGCACGCGATCGGGTCGTTCCTTGACCTGTTCGCGATGAACCTGGCCGGCGGCCGGGGAGTGCCGGAGGCCCTGATGGCCGCGGGTGAGGTGGGCAACGGCTGGGCCTTCTGGCGGATCCGGGACGCGCTCGCCAACGCCCGCATCACCGGCCAGACCCCGTGGCACGCGCTGGGCGCCCTGGGCGAGGAAGTCGGGATCGACGAGCTGCGCGACCTGTCGGCGGCGCTCAGCCTGGTCGCCGAGGACGGGGCCAAGGTGCGCGAGTCGCTGGTGGCGCGGGCGGAGAGCCTGCGCCGCCGGGAGCTGAGCGACCTGGAGGGACAGGCGGGCGAGCGGTCCCAGTCGATGCTGGTCGCGCAGCTCATGTTGTGCGCCGGTTTCCTGCTCTTCCTGGTCTTCCCCGTGGTGGGGCTGCTGGGCGTGTGAGAGCCAAACGAGGAGGCGAAGTTGGGAGAGGCAACATGCGCGCTACCTTGAACAATCCGGTGTCGGCCTTCGTGTCGGCCTTCCTTGGCGTGCACCTGGCGCGGTTGCGGGCCGCATGGCGGCAGTCCGATCGCGGCGCGTCCGCGGTCGAGCTCGCCGTGATCACGGCGATGATCCTCGTGGTGGCCGTCGTGCTGCTGCTGGCCATTCAGCACTTCGTCCGCGGTGCGACCAAGCAGATCCGGGGCACCACCCCCTAAGGAGCGACAGTGCGGCGACTCCTGGGCTGGTGGCGGGGCCTGGGCGACCGGGGTTCCAGTGCGGTGGAACTCGCGGTGCTGGCCCCGGCGCTGATGATGCTCTGCATGCTCATCCTGCAGTTCGGCATCTGGTTCAACGCCCGTCAGACGGCACTGGCGGCGGCGCAGGCGGGTGCCGTGGTCGCCCGCCAGGAAGCGGCCGGCCTGCCGGGCAGATGGCAGGCGGATGCGCAGCACACCGCCCGGCAGTACTACCAGAGGCTGAACAGCAGGCTGCTCCGGCAGGTCGACGCCACCACCGCGACGGCAGTCCCGTCGCGGGTCTACGTGACGGTGAGCGGCCAGCTCGCGGTGTCGGTCTTCCCGTTCTTCGGCTTGCACCTGGGCGTGTCGGCGACGGCGGGCGGCCCGGTCGAGTGCTTCCGCCCCGCCGGCGCGAACGGGGCCTGTTGATGCGGCGGCCCCGGCCGCCCGCGAGGGAGGCAGATGTCGCAGATGTCGCGCAGCGCGGGTCGATCTCGGTGGAGCTCGTGGTGGTCGCCCCCGGGCTGGCCCTGCTGCTGCTGCTCATCGCCGCGGGCGCGCGCGTGGTGGAGGTCCAGGGCCACATCGACGGCGCGGCGAGGGATGCCGCCCGCGCGGCCAGCATCTCCCGGTCCCTGGGCCAGGCCCGGCAGGAGGCCCTGCAGGCCGCGCAGGCCGACCTCGGCACCACCAGCCTGTGCGCTCCGCACAGCGTCACCGCCAGCGTGTCAGGCTACCCGGCCGTGCCGCTCGCGGGGGCGCCGGCCGGGGCCGTCACCGTCACGGTCACCTGCGAGGTGAACATGAGCCCGTTCCGGGCGCTCGGCCTCGGCGTGGCCAGGCGCTTCACCGGTCAGGCGGTGGCGCCGCTCGACCCGTTCATGTGCCGGGACATCACATGCTGACCCGCGTCCGCGGCGTCCCCCGGGCCGGCCGCGGTGAGCGCGGGTCGGTCACGGTGTTCACCGCCGTGTTCGCCATCGCGGTGATCTTCCTGCTGGCCCTCATTCTCGACGGCGGCTCGGCCCTGAACGCGAGGGAGCGGGCCATGGACGTCGCCGGCCAGGCGGCCCGTGCGGCCGCCGACACCATCGACGTGGCCACCCTGCGCGCCAGCGGGGTGGCGGTGATCGGCCCCGGCGCCTGCGGCGCCGCGGCCGGCCTGGTCAAGAGCTACGCCAGGCTGCTGCGCACCGGGCTGGACAAGGTCACCAGCACCGTCATGGTGAGCTGCGTCGCGCCACCGGGGTCACAGAAGGCGACGGTGCAGGTCACCGTCTCGACCAGCCCCCTGGTGCCGGGCATCTTCACCGCTTTCCACGAGTCGGCGCAGGCGAGCGCCACCCCCCAGTGCGGGATCAACGTAGGAGCTGTGTGCTGATGGCAACGTCGGGTCACGGGCGGGGCCGCGGCCGCCCGGTGCGGGATGTGCTCGCGGGCCTCACCGCGATCGCGGTGCTGCTCGTGCTTCTGGCCGGGCCCCCGGTACTGCTGATCACGGTGTTCGGCCTGCCGGTGCCGCACGCCATGCCGTCGCTGTCGCTGCTCACCCACCCTCTCCAGGCCGAGACGGTGCTGCGAGCCTGTTCGGTAGTGGTGTGGCTGGCCTGGCTGCAGCTTGTCTGGTGCGTGGCCGCCGAGGTGTCCGCCGCCGTTCGCAACGTCGGCATGCCACGGCGGGTGCCGCTGGCCGGCGGCCTCCAGCCGGTCGTGCACCGGCTGGTCACCACCGCCCTGCTGGTGTCCACGGCCACCACGCTGGCCCCGGCGCTGGCACCGGCCGCCGCGCTGGCGGCCACGCCGCCCGCGGCCACCGCGGTGGCCGCTCCCGGCCCGGCACACGCGGCCAACGGCAGCGCCGGTGCCGAGGTGGACACCCTGCCCGGCCAGGCGCTGCCGCCGGCCATGCTGATCCCGCCCACGGCCAACGGGGGCGGGCACCACCGGCAGCTCGGCCCGGGCAGCATCGGCGGGGAGTACCAGCCCCCGCCGCCCGGCCGGACCCTGGCCAACGGAGCCCGCCGGGACGGCGGCCACGGCGGCTGGGCACACCGCACCGAGAAGATCTACGTGGTGAAGCCCCCGGTGGGCCGGTACCACGAAAGCCTGTGGGAGATCGCCCAGAATCACCTGGGCGATGGCCGGCGGTACCGGGAGATCTTCGAGCTGAACAAGGATCGCCCGCAGCCGGACGGGTCGATGCTCACCATCGCCAGCCTCATCCGGCCCGGCTGGGTCCTGCGCATGCCACACGACGCGTACGGCCCGGGCATCGAGGAGGTCAGGGTACGGCCGCCGGCCCGCCATGCCGGCCCGCCGCGCGAGCACCGGCCGGGCAACGCGGCAGCCGCCCCGTCGGCCCCCGGTGCCCCGGCGCCGTCCGCGCCGGCCACGCCTGCCCCGGCCACCCCGCCCGCCACGCCTGCCCCGGCCACCCCGCCGGCCATGCCCGCGGGTGCCGCCGTGCCCGGCCGGGCCGTGCCGGGGCACCCGCCCGCCGCGGCCGCCTCGTCCCGGTCCGGCCCCGGCTACCCTCTCGAACTCGCCGCCGCCGGGCTGCTCGCCGCTGGCGTCCTGGCCGCGCTGGAGCGCCGGCGGCGGAAGCAGGCACGTCGCCGGCCGGCCGGCCGGCAGGTGGTGGCCCCCGCGCCGGACGCCGCGTGGGCGGAGGTGGCGCTCCGCCTCGGCGAGGACGGGACCTCGGCGCGCATGCTGGACGCGGGCCTGCGGTGCCTGGGGCAGGCCCTGCGCCAGCAGGAGCGGACGCCGCCGACCGTGTTCGCCGCGCACGTGGGCGATGACAACCTGGACCTGTGGGTCACCCCGCCGGCCAACGACCCGCCGCCCCCCTGGTACGCGGTGGGCGACGGCCAGGTGTGGCGGCTGCCGCTTGCCGACGCCCTGGCACTGGACGCCCACGGCGCCGCGCTGTACCCGGGGCTGGTGACGATCGGCATGGACGCGACCGGCCGGGTGCTGGTGGACCTGGAGGCCGCCCGGGGCGTCATCGCGGTTACCGGCCCGGGCGAGCTGGTCGACGAGGCGCTGTGCGCGATGGCCACCGAGCTGGCCACCAGCCTGTGGTCGGACGGGCTGCGGCTCACCCTGGTGGGCACGGGCGACGACCTGGAGGTGCTCGAACCGGACCGGGTGCGCGTGGTGGCCTCCCTGGATGAGGCGCTGCCGGTGCTGGAGGCCCACGCCGGGGAGATGGCGCACGCTCTCGACGCGTCGGGGGCGCGATCGGTGCCCGCCGCGCGCGCCCGGGGCGCTGACCCCGGCGCCTGGATGCCGCACTACCTGATCACGCTGATCCCGCCGACCCAGGCGCAGGCGCAGCGGCTCCGGGAGCTGGCCCAGGCCGGGCATCTCGCGGCCGGCTACCTGGTGGCGGGTGAGGTCCCGGGCGCGACCTGGACCTGGGAGGTGACCGCGGACGGACGGCTGCGCGCACCGGAACTCGGCCTGGACGTCGTCGCTCAGCTCATCCCGCACGAGCAGCAGGCCGCGGTGGGCGGGCTGTTCGCCAGCGCGGACGACATGGCGGGGGCGGTCATGTCCGCGCCGCTGCTGGACGCGGCGCCGGCCCCGGTCCGCGAGGATCCTGCCGCGGCCGAGGTCACGCTGCTCGGCCCGGTGTCCGTGCGCGCCACGGGACAGATCGACCCCGGCCTGCGCGACGTGGCCACCGAGATCGTCGTCTACCTGGCCACGCACCCCGGCGGCGTGCACCGCAACGTGCTCACCGGGGCGATCTGGCCGAGGGGAGTCACCGGGCCGGCCCCGGACGCGGTGCTGGACGCGGTGGCCGACTGGCTTGGCACCGACGGCATCGGCCGCCCGCACCTGGCGGCGGACGCCAGCGGGCGGCTGCGCCTGGGCTCGGGGGTGAAGGTGGACTGGCACGCGTTCCTCACCTTGGTCGCGCAGGCCGGGCAGGCCCGGCCCCGGGAGCAGGAGGCCAAGCTGGCGGCGGCGATGGGCCTGGTCACCGGCCCGTTCCTGGCCGGGACGGAGCCGGGCGACTACACCTGGATCGCCGCGGACGGGCTGGAGTACGAGGTGGCCGCCCGGGTCGCCGACGCCGCGCACCGGCTGTGCGAGATACGGCTGACCGCCGGGGATGCCCGCGGCGCGCTGGACGCCGCGCGCGCCGGGCTGCGGCTCGCCCCGGACGACGAGCTGCTGTGGCGGGACCTGCTCACCGCCGGGCACGCCACCGGCCAGGAGAACCTGCTCTACGCCGCGGCCGGCGAGGTGTGGACCCGCGCCTCGCTGGACGGGCCACCGCCCCAGATGACGCCCGAGACCGAGGCGCTCCTGGACGAGTTGCTGCCCACCTGGCGCTGGACGCTCGCCTGATGTGCGGAACGCGGTGATCCCGGTGTTGGTGAGTCCGCTCGCCGCGCCCCCTACCGTTGTCTCATGACACTGCCGGCCTCACCGCCCGCTTCCGGGCAGTACCTGGGCAAGGCCCGGGTCAGCGTGCTGGTCGTGGAGGACGACCCGGGCATCGCCACCCAGCTGGTGCGCGGGCTGCGCCGCGGCGGGTACGACGTGGACCACGTCACGACCGGGCGTGAGGCACTCGGCTGGGCCGAGCCGGACGTGGTCCTGCTGGACCTGGCCCTGCCGGACACCGACGGGGTGGAGGTCTGCCGCCAGATGCGGGAGCGGTCGACGGTGGCGATCATCGTGGTGACCGCGCGGGGCGAGGAACCCGAGCGGGTGCTCGCCCTCGACGCCGGGGCGGACGACTACCTGGTCAAGCCGTTCGGCCTGGCCGAGCTGCTGGCCCGCATCCGGGCGGTCCTGCGTCGCGTCCATCCCGGCGGCGAGCTGCTGAAACACGGCCCGCTCGCGGTGGATCCGCGGACCCGCAAGGTCTCCGTGTCCGGGCAGGAGGTGGCGCTGACTCCCAAGGAGTTCGACATCCTGGAATGCCTGGCGATCGACCCCGGCCGGGTGGTCACCCGCCAGCAGATCCTGGAGAGCGCGTGGGACGCGCACTGGTACGGGCCGACCAAGGTGCTGGACGTGCACATCGGGGCGCTGCGGCGCAAGCTCGGGGTGCCCGGGCTGATCGAGACCGTCTACGGCAGGGGCTTCCGCCTCGGCGGTGCGTGATGGCCCGCCGGATAGCCCTGACGATGCTGTCGCTGGTCGGCGCGCTGCTGCTGACCGCGGTCGTGCCGCTGGGGCTGCTCACCACCGCGCGGGAGCGGGCCTCGTTCCGGGAGGACACGGTGCTCACCGCGCAGGCGTTCGCCGCGCTCGCGGAGGACGCCCTCACCGAGCACGACAGCGGCCAGGGCATCGCCGCGTTTCTCGCCCGCGCCCGCAGGTCGGGGGAGGACGGCTGGGTGTACGACGCGTCGGGCCGGGTGGTCGCGCGCACCACCGGGCCGGGGGCGCCGGGGGACGGGGGCGTGCCCGCCGGCCCCGCCGGGCAGGTAAGCCCGGTCCCGGCGGCATCCATCTCGGCGCTGCTGCACGGCGGTGGCTCCCGCATCACGCAGGCCGCCGACCGGCTGCGCGTGGCCATCGCGGTGGACGATCCCGGCGCCCGCTCGCCGGTGGGCGTGGTCGTTCTCGACCGGTCCACCGCAGAGCTCAACGAGCGGATCCGGGTTCTCTGGGCGGGGCTCGCCGCGATCGCCGCCGCGGGGCTGGTCACCGGCGCGGTCCTGGCCGCCTGGTTCGGGCGCTGGGCGGGGCGGCCGCTGTCGGCACTGGACGCGGCCGCGCAGCGGCTGGGCGGTGGCGCGCTGGACACCCGGTCGGCTGCCGGGCAGGGACCGCCCGAGGTGCGCCGTCTGGCCGGCACGTTCAACACCATGGCCGGCCGGCTGGAGGCGCTGGTGCACGGCAACAGGGCCACGATGGCCGACGTCTCGCACCAGTTGCGCACCCCGCTGGCCGCGTTGCGGCTCCGGCTCGACCTGCTCGCCGCCGACGCCGACGAGGCCACCGCCGCGGAACTGGCCGACGCGCAGGAGGAGATCGCCCGGCTGTCCCGGCTCGTCGACGGGCTGCTGGCGGTCGCCCGGGCGGAGAGCGTGGTGATCGAGCCGGCCCGGGTGGCGGTGGCCGAGGTGATCCTCGACCGGGTCGCGGCCTGGGCCCCGGTGGCGGAGGAACGCGACATCTCCCTGGCCGCGTCCGCGCCCGGCCACCTGCCCGCCCGCCTCGGCGACGGTCATCTGGAGCAGATCCTGGACAATCTGATCGCCAACGCCCTGGACGCCGTGCCCGGCGGCGGCCACGTGCGGGTCAGCGCGTACCCGGGCGGGCGCGGCGCCCGGGTCGTGGTGGCCGACGACGGGCCGGGCATGACCGGGCAGCAGCGGGCGGCCGCCTTCCGCAGGTTCGCGGGCAACACCTCCGGGGGCACCGGGCTCGGCCTGGCGATCGTGCACCGGCTCGTCACCTCCAACGGCGGGTCCGCGGCCCTGTCGGACACCCCGGGCGGAGGGCTCACGGTCACCCTCGACCTGCCCGGGGCAGCGCCCGAGCAGGTCGTCCGGCCGTCCGGCCGGGCGACCATTCCTTACCAGTCCTGAACTTTTCCTGAAGAGGTTCCGGGCAAGCCGCCGTGCAGTCTGGAAGGACTCAGCGCCTCGGCGGGCCGGCTGCCGTGGCCATGACCTGACAGGGGCACCCCCGGCCATGCTGCGACCCGACCACACCGCGCGGTGCGCCTGATGGCGGGGCGCCTGCCCGCGCACGGTCCACGGGATGCGGATTACCCGGGCCCCTGTTACGACGACCGCTACGCCGATGGGGGACACCAGGGTCGCGGCACCGGAGGGCACCGGGCCCGCGAAACCGGGGGCTTCCGGGACCGGGGGACCGCCAGCCTCCGGGACCGGGAGCCCTCCCACCACGACGGCCGTGGTTACCCCGGCCGTGGCTACGACGACCACCGCGGCCGGCGCACCGCCGGGTATGCCGGTCGCGACCATGACGCGCACTACGGCAGGGACGCCTGGGGATACTGGGACGACGAGGAGCCCGCGGGCTACCGGACCGGCCGCCCGGCCGGCGGCGCGGCGGGAAACGAGCGGCTCACCGGCCTCACCGGCATGGTGCTGCTGGTGCTGTTCGCGGCCGAAGGCTTCACCCTCCTTGCCGTCCGGCAGATGCTCACCCTGCACTTCTTCCTCGGCATGCTGATCATCGGGCCGCTTGTGCTCAAGGTGTGCTCGACCATGTACCGCTTCACCCGCTACTACACCGGGGACGCGGAGTACCGCCGGAAGGGCCCGCCTGCGCTGCTGCTCCGGCTGCTCGGCCCGTTCGTCATCCTCACCTCGGTGTCAGTGATCGGAACCGGGATCATGCTGGCCGTCGCCGGGCCGGGCCCGGGCCGGAGCCTCTGGCTGTTCGCGCACAAGGCGGCGTTCGTGCTCTGGTTCGGGGTCATGACCGTGCACGTTCTCGCGTATGTCTGGCGGCTGCCCGGGCTGGTTGGCGGCGACCTGGCCACCCGGGCCGGCCACCGGGCGGAACAGGTGCTCGGCGGCCGCGGCGCGCGGTGGCTGCTGCTGGCCGCGTCGCTGCTGGCCGGCCTGGTTCTCGCCGTGCTGACCCTGCATCTCGACGGTTCCTGGCTGCCGTTCGCCACCCCCGGCACCTGACCGGACGCCATTTCGGCACGATTGGCGGACGTAGCTCCCCGCTTGGCATACGTTGTCCTGCAATGTGCGGTGTGGCGGGCTCCCGGCACGATTGCGGGAACGGGCTTGCCCGCCACCGCGATGATGCTCGGGGCGGGGCGATCACATGGCTGTTCCTGACGACGACGGCAGGGTTCTGAGCGCGATCAGGCTGGGCTGGGCCATCGCCGAGGTGCGCGGCCGTAACCGGCCTGACGCGCCCCCCGGTGCCAAGGCCGGCCTGCCCGGCCCGCCTGGCCTGGCGCTGCCGCTGCATGTCGAGCAGACGGCAACGGAGCTGCGCATCAGCGCCCAGTCGCTGCTCATGACGCTGGCGGGCGAGCTCAGCATCGACTCCGGTAAGAACCAGCCCAGCTATTCACGCGCGATAGACGGCCAGGCCAGGAAGCTTGCCGACGCGCGCGAACTGGCCGCCGGCGGGGCGTCGGGTCCCGGCGGTGTGGCCGGCGCCGCGGCGCCCGCGGCCACCGGCGATCCGGCCCCGGCCGGCGATCCGGCCGCCCACGATGATCCGGCCGCCGCCGGCGCCGCGGCAGGCGATCCCGGCGAACTGTGGGGGCAGCTGGAGTACCTGATCTTCAGGTTCGACGAGCACATCCAGGACGCGCTTGCGTCCGGGCCGGACACGATCGCCAGTGGCTACCAGCTCGGCCGGGCCCTGGCCGAGCCCTACTGGGCCCTGGACCCGGCCCTCGACCCCGGCGTCAAGAGCCCGGCGGCCTGGTGGTTCCTGCTGGGCAGCGAGCGCTGCGGCGAGATGAGCCGGCTGGCAGGCCGCCTCTCCGCCTACTTCCATCCCTACACCGCCGCGGCCATCGCCGGCTCGGTGCAGATATGGAAGCACCTGGCCGCCGACCCGGCGTGGCGGAAGAACGCCGATGATGCCCTCTACCGGCAGACCCGCCGCTGGTATGAGCTCGTGGTCATGCGGCAGGACCCGACCACGCTGGTGCAGCCCTACGCACTGATCCGGAGCTTCCGCATGGTCGCCCGTGCGGTGCGCATCTTCTGGCCCGAACTCATCGGGACGGCCGTCGCGGCCGCGGCCCTGTCCGGGTTCGTGGTCGCCGTCGGCGAGAAGAACCTGAGCTCGTTCCTGAAGAGCGCGCTGGGCTTTATCGCCATCGCCGGCTTCTCCCTGTCCGGGCTGCTCGCCAGGCTGAAGAACCAGGCGCAGGCGATGGTCACGCGGCTCCGCCAGGACGTCTACACCGATCTCGTCGCCGTCGCGATCACGACCGCCCCGCCGATTCCCGCCGTGTCCAAGCGGCCTGCCAGGCAGAACGCGAAGAAGGCCAAGATGGTGCGCGAGCGCACCATCACCCCCGTCACCCCCAACTAGGGCGCCGTAGCAGGCAGCGCCCGACCGGTAGCCCGACCGGTAGCCCGACCGGTAGCCCGGCCGTCGGCTGCTGCGGCCGGCGGCCCGAAAACGGTTCGACGGCTTTTGCGGAGTCCTGGCACAGTGCGCACCATGACGAACCTCGAGCTCGTGACCGCCGCGGACGTGCAGCTCATGCAGGGCCTGGCGCAGCGTGTCACCGCCACCCGCCCGGAGCTGGTGAACGCCGACGCGACGTTCGGCGAGCTGGCCTGGATCTGGGGCAAGGGGCACGCCAGCGACGGCGCGAGCTGGCGGCGCCGGCTGTGGTTTTCCGGCCCGGACCTGGTGGCGTGGGGCTGGGCCTGTCTTCCGCGCCAGGTGCGGCGCAGCGACGGGTCGGTGACGGACGTCACCGGCGCCAGCCTGACGTATCAGGTGCATCCCGGCCACGCCGGGCTGGTTGACGAGGTGATCGACTGGTACGACGGTACGGCGGCGGGCATCGAGCGGACGGTGATGCCGAGCGCCGCCGATGAGTTCGCCCTGGAGCGCTGGGCGGCGCACGGCTACGAGACCGACCTGGCCGCGCTCGGCGACTCCGGGTCCTGGACGCAGCTCAACGAGCGGGACCTCACCGACGTGGCGGAGCCGGTGCTGCCGGGCGGATTCCGGTTCCGCACCGCCGACGAGGCCGGGCCGGCGGCCGCGGTCCAGGCCCATCTGGACGCCTGGGCCCCCTCGACGTACACGGCCGAGGGCTACCAGGGCGTCCGGCAGACCGCGCCGTACCGAGGCGACCTGCACATCCTGGTGGAGGCGCCGGACGGAACGATGGCATCCTCGACCATCATGTGGCTCGACGAAGCGAACAGGACCGCCGAGTTCGAGCCGGTCGGGACGCATCCGGGCTACCGGCGCCGGGGGCTGGCAAGGGCGATGCTGCTGCACGGGATGCGGCTGGCGCGGGCGGCCGGGGCGACTCACATGACGGTCGCCTGCCTGGGCGCGCCGGGGCATCCCCGGGCGCGCGGGCTGTTCTACAGCGTCGGGTTCCGGGAGCTGTCGCGGGACGCGCCACTCGTCAAGGCCAGGACCGCGGGCTGAGGACCGGTCGCCGGGGCAGGCCCGGGCCCCTCGGCCACCGCCCGGGCCTGGCCACCGGCCCCGCCAGCGGGCCGCCCCGCACAGGCGCGGCCAGCACTGTCCGCTGCGGGCGCCGGCGCTACCCGCCGGGCGGGGCGGCCAGCCAGGCGTCGATGCCGGCCAGGAGCCTGGCTGCCGTGGCGGGCGGGGCGGCCGAGCCGCGGACCGACATCGCGGCCAGCCCGGCAAGCTCGGCGTCGTCCAGGCCGTGCATGTACCGGGCGAGCTCATACTGCGCGGTGAGCCGGGAGCCGAACAGCAGCGGGTCGTCGGCGCCGAGCGCCACCGGCACGCCCGCGTGCAGCAGGCGCCGCAGCGGCACCTCATCCGGCTGGGCGGCGACGCCCAGGGCCACGTTGGAGGTCGGGCAGACCTCGCAGGTGATGCCGCCCGCGGCGAGGCGCTTGACCAGGTCGGCGTCGGCCGCCGCGGCGACGCCGTGGCCGATCCGGTGCGCGCCGAGCGTGTCCAGGCAGGCCCGCACGCTGTCCGGGCCGGCCAGCTCCCCCCCGTGCGGGGCGAGCAGCAGGCCCGCCCGGCGGGCGATCCGGAACGCGTGCTCGAACTCCCCCGCGGCGCCGCGCCGCTCGTCGCTGCTCAGGCCGAACCCGGTCACCCCCCGCCCGGCGTACTGCACGGCCAGCCGGGCCAGGGTGCGCGCCTCCAGCGGGTGCTTGGTGCGGTTCGCGGCGATGATCACGCCGATCCCCACCCCGGTCGCGGCCTCGGCGCGGCGCGCCGCCTCGAGCACCAGCTCCACCGTGGGGGTCAGGCCGCCGAAGCGCGCCGCGTACCCGGAGGGGTCCACCTGGATCTCCAGCCAGCCCGACCCCTCCGCCCGCTCGTCGGCCGCGGTCTCGGCGAGCAGGCGGAACACGTCCGCGGGCTGGCGCAGCACCGAGCGGGCGATGTCGTACAGCCGCTGGAACCGGAACCAGCCCCGCTCGTCGGTGCCGCGCAGCTGCGGGGGCCAGGCCGAGGCGAGCGCGTCCGGCAGGTGCACCCGGCGGTGCGCGGCCAGCTCGACCAGCGTGGGGTGCCGCATGGCGCCGGTGAAGTGCAGGTGCAGATGCGCCTTGGGGAGGGCGGCGAGCGGCCGTGCCATCTGGCCGGGCCGCGGTTACCTGGCCTGCGCGAGCAGCTTGCCCAGCCGGGTGATGCCTTCCTCCAGGTCCGCGTCGCCGAGCGCGCACGACAGCCGGAAGTAGCCCGGGGTGCCGAACGCCTCGCCCGGCACCACGGCCACGTCGGCGTGGTCGAGGATCAGCTCCGCCAGTTCTGTGCTGCTGCCCGGCCGCTGACCGGCAATTTCCTTGCCCAGGACCCCCTTGACCGATGGGTAGCAGTAGAACGCGCCCTCGGGCAGGGGGCAGATCACCCCGGGTATTTCGTTCAGCATCGTTGTCATGGTCAGCCGGCGCCGATCGAAAGCCTCGCGCATCGCCCGCACCGCCGACAGGTCGCCGGAGACCGCGGCGAGCGCCGCCGCCTGGGCGACGTTGCAGACGTTCGAGGTGGCGTGGGACTGCAGGTTGGTGGCCGCCTTGATGACGTCGGGCGGGCCGATCATCCAGCCCACTCGCCACCCGGTCATCGCGTAGGTCTTCGCCACCCCGTTGAGCACCACGCACTGGTCGGCCAGCTCCGGCGCCATGACGGGCATGGAGCTGAACCTGCCCGTGCCGTACACCAGGTGCTCGTAGATCTCGTCGGTGATCACCCACAGCCCCCGGCCGGCCGCCCAGCGGGCGATCTCGGCCACTTCCCCGGGCGGGTACACCGCTCCCGTCGGGTTCGACGGCGACACGAACAGCAGCGCCTTGGTACGCGGCGTCCAGGCCGCGTCCAGGTCGGCGACCGACACGCGGTAGCCGGTGCTCTCGTCGGTCATCACCGGCACCGGCACGCCGCCGGCCAGCGCGATCACCTCGGGGTAGGTGGTCCAGTAGGGCGTAGGCAGCAGCACCTCGTCGCCGGGGTCGGTCAGCGTCGCGAACGTCTGGTACACCGCCTGCTTGCCGCCATTGGTGATCAGCACCTGGCCGGGGGCGACCTGGTACCCCGAGTCCCGGGCGGTCTTGGCCGCGACGGCCTCCCGCAGCTCCGGCAGGCCGGCCGTGGCGGTGTACTTGTGGAAGCGGGGCTCGGCGGCGGCCCGCTGGGCCGCTTCGACGATGTAGCCCGGGGTGGGGAAGTCCGGCTCCCCGGCGCCGAACCCGATCACCGGCCGGCCCGCCGCCCGGAGCGCTCTCGCTTTGGCGTCCACGGCCAGGGTGGCCGATCCGGTAATGGCGGAGACACGTTCGGAAATGCGGCGGTGGGCGGCAGTCATGAGCCCATCCTGTCATCATGGGGGCGGTGCCCGGGCCCGCGTTGCCGCAGGCGGTTCGACGGCGGGGCGCTGGGCAACTACACTGCACCCATTGGTGGCGGTTCCGTTGACGGACCACGTGTGCCCGCATGGGCTGGCGAGGGCCGCGCGGGACGCCGCCAAGTGGTGGCGCGGCCGTTGCCACCACACAGGGCAGTAGCTCAATTGGCTAGAGTCCCGGTCTCCAAAACCGGTGGTTGGGGGTTCGAGTCCCTCCTGCCCTGCGAGCACGGACCGCGGCTTGCGGGCCGGCGCATCAGCAAGTGACGTTGTTCAGGTGAGGACATGGCGACTCAGCTGCGTGGTCAGCACGCGGAGAAGCGGGACAAGGGCGGTCCGGGCAAGAAGGACCGGACCACTCCCGCGCTTTTCCTGCGGCAGGTCACGGCGGAACTGCGCAAGGTCATCTGGCCGACCCGCCGGGAGCTGCGGACGTACACGATCGTGGCCCTGGTGTTCGTGCTCGTGATGGTCGCCATCGTGACCACGCTGGACTACGCGTTCACCAAGCTGGTGTTCGCGGCCTTCGGCTGAGCCGCGAAGCGGCGCGCCTGGCGCGCCGGCGTGCCGGGGTGGCCGAAGTGTCATGCGCTGGGAGACGGTGACCTTCGTGCCTGGCGCGGCGACAACGCCGGGAAGGTAAACGGCCTGGGGAACCGGAGCGCGGTAGCGCAGGTGCCGCCAGGAGAGCGGAGAGGCAGCGATCGTGTCTGAGTCCCGAGTCCGTGTCGGCGACGAAACGGGCGAAGTTCCGGTCGGAGACGGCGAGGTTGGTGAGGCCGACGTGTTCGGTGAGTTGGACGAGCCTGAAGAGGCCGGCGAGGCCGGTGAACTCGGCGAGTCCGCGGACGCCACCGCCGCGGACGCCACCGGCGCGGACGCCACCGGCGCGGACGCCGCGGGCGACGATGCCGCGGACGCCGCGGCTGACGCCGACGGGCAGGCCGATGACACCAGCGAGCCCGACCCGGTCGCCCGGTTTACGGCCGAACTGCGGCAACTGCCCGGCGAGTGGTACGTGGTCCACTCCTACGCGGGCTATGAGAACCGGGTGAAGGCCAACCTGGAAAGCCGCACCCAGTCGCTGAACATGGAGGACTACATCTTCCAGATCGAGGTCCCGGTGCACCAGGTGATCGAGATCAAGGGCGGCAAGCGGCAGCAGGTCTCGGAGAAGGTGCTGCCCGGGTACATCCTGGTCCGGATGGACCTCACCGACGAGTCCTGGGCCGTGGTCCGCAACACCCCGGGAGTCACCGGCTTCGTCGGCCTGTCGAGCCGGCCGTCGCCGCTGTCGCTTCCCGAGGTGGCGGCGCTGCTCGCGCCGGAGCCGGAGGAGGCCACGGCCAAGGCCGAGGTCACCCGGGCCGCGGTGGAATTTTCCGTGGGCGAATCCGTTACGGTGATGGACGGTCCGTTCGCGACGCTCCCCGCTACCGTGAACGAGATCAACTCCGATACCCAGAAGCTCAAGGTGCTGGTATCGATCTTCGGCCGGGAGACCCCGGTCGAGCTTTCCTTCGACCAGGTCTCCAAGATCTGATTAGGCACGCGTGAGGTAAGGACAGCAGCTGATGGCGGCTCCGAGAAAGAAGAAGATCGCCGCGGTGGTCAAGGTGCAGCTCAACGCCGGCGCCGCCACCCCGGCTCCGCCGGTGGGCACCGCGCTGGGCCCGCACGGCGTCAACATCATGGACTTCTGCAAGCAGTACAACGCGGCGACAGAGTCCCAGCGTGGCAACGTCATCCCGGTAGAGATCACCATCTACGAGGACAGGTCGTTTTCATTCATTACGAAAACACCTCCAGCCCCGGAACTGATCAAGAAGGCTGCCGGAGTGGCCAAGGGCAGTGGCACGCCGCACACCGCCAAGGTCGGCTCGATCACCGCCGCCCAGGTGCGCGAGATCGCGCAGACCAAGATGCCCGACCTCAACGCCACCACGATGGAGGCGGCGGAGAGGATCATCGCCGGCACCGCCCGGTCGATGGGCATCACCGTCCAGGGCTGACCGTCCACAGCAAGTGGCAGGGCCCGCGCTGGCCCCTCGACCACGACCTCCTGACCTCGAAGGAGACACCATGAAGCGCAGCAAGGCATACCGCACCGGGGCCGAGCAGATCGACCGCGCCCGGCTGTACAGCCCCGCCGAGGCGGTGGCGCTGGCGAGGAAGACCTCGCCGACCAAGTTCGACCCGACCGTCGAGGTGGCGCTGCGGCTCGGCGTGGACCCGCGCAAGGCGGACCAGATGGTCCGCGGCACGGTGAACCTGCCCCACGGCACCGGCAAGACCGCCCGGGTGCTGGTCTTCGCCACCGGTGCCCGCGCGGAGGAGGCGACGGCGGCCGGCGCGGAGTACGTCGGCTCCGACGACCTGATCGAGCGGATCCAGGGCGGCTTCCTCGACTTCGACGCCGTGGTGGCCACGCCGGACCTGATGGGCAAGGTCGGCCGGCTCGGCCGGATCCTCGGTCCGCGCGGCCTGATGCCCAACCCCAAGACCGGCACGGTCACGCCGGACGTCGCCAAGGCCGTCACCGAGATCAAGGGCGGCAAGATCGAGTTCCGCGTGGACCGGCACGGCAACCTGCACTTCATCATCGGCAAGGCGTCGTTCCCCGACAACGACCTGGTCGAGAACTACGCCGCCGCCATCGACGAGGTAATCCGGCTGAAGCCGTCGGCCGCCAAGGGCCGCTACCTCAAGAAGGTCGCGTTCACCACGACGATGGGCCCGAGCATCCCGGTCGACCCGGCCAAGACCCGCGGCCTGACCGAGGACTCCGAGGGCGCGGCCAGCTAAGCCCGGTCCGCAACCCCCGCGCCCCGCCGTCAACCAGCCCGGCCCACTCTTCACGGGCTGCGACACCGGGAACCGGGGCAAACCGGACGCCAACCTGGGCGGAGCCCGTGAAGTGTCGCGGATCCAGCCCGTGGCGGGCCGCGGGAGCCCGGCGGCAGGGCAGATGCGGACGCGGCGGCGGCGCGGGCCGCGCGGGCCTCGATTTGGCGGGGCGAACGTGCGGGCCGTAGTCTTGGGGCGAAGCCAAAGACCGTCGGCCGTTGCCGTGCGCGCTGCGCGCGGCCACCGAAGGCCCCGCGAGAGCGGGCGGCCCGCGCAGGCGACCGAGCCAAGCACCGCACCGGAGTGCGTACCGGGCGGTGTCCACGCCCTGGTGCGCTGCGCCGGGGCGTTCGCTTTGGCCGGGCTCCCTTCGCGGCCGGCGGTGTAGCCGCAGACCCGGGCTCTGCCCGGACCGAAAGGAGGCCCATGGCGAATGCGGAGAAGGTAGCCGCTGTCGCCGAGCTCACCGAGCGGTTCCAGACCTCGACCGGGGCCGTGCTGGCCAACTATCGCGGCCTGACCGTTGCCCAGCTCGCCGACCTGCGCCGCGCCCTGGACGGGCACGCCACGTTCGCGGTGGTCAAGAACACGCTGACGAAGATCGCCGCCACCGACGCGGGCGTGGCCGACCAGCTCGGCGACCTGCTGGTCGGCCCGTCGGCGATCGCGTTCGTCAAGGGCGACGTGGTCGAGGCGGCCAGGGGGCTGCGCGATTTCGCCAAGGCCAACCCCGCGCTGGAGATCAAGGGCGGGATCATCGACGGAAAGTCCATGACCCCGGCCGAGATCGAGCGGCTCGCCGACCTGGAGTCGCGCGACGTGCTGCTGGCGATGCTGGCCGGCGCCATGAAGGCGTCGATGGCGAACGCCGCGGCGACGCTGGCCGCACTGCCGACGCAGATGGCCAGGCTGGCCGCCGCGCTGCAGGCCAAGCGGGAGGACGAGGACGGCCCTGCCGCCCCGGCCGCTACCGAGGATTCCAAGCCCAACGAAGACGCCGCGGCCGATGTCGCCGCGCAGGCGACGACTGACGACCCCACGGAGGACTGACCATCATGGCAAAGCTGAGCACCGACGAACTGCTCGACGCGTTCAAGGAGATGACTCTCCTTGAGCTGTCGGACTTCGTGAAGCAGTTCGAAGACACCTTCGACGTGAAGGCCGCGGCCCCGGTCGCGGTGGCCGCCGCGGCCACCCCGGGTGGTGCCGGCCCGGCGGAAGAGGTCGAGGAGAAGGACGAGTTCGACGTCATCCTGGAGGCGGCGGGCGAGAAGAAGATCCAGGTCATCAAGGAAGTCCGGTCGCTGACCAGCCTTGGCCTGAAGGAGGCCAAGGACCTGGTGGACGGGGCACCGCAGCCGGTACTGGAGCGGGTGAACAAGGAGTCGGCCGACAAGGCCAGGGCGGCGCTGGAAGGCGCCGGCGCGACCGTCACCGTCAAGTAACGGTCCTGGCATCGCGATGCCCGGCCGGCGCTCCGGCGCCGGCCGGGCATCGGTCCTCTCGGCGCATCCGCGCGCAGCCTGCGGCTACGGGATACGGCAGCGTCACGAAGCTGATAGTTTTACCCGTGAGGAATGGGACCTACACCAGGAGCCTGGTGTGGCGTTCGTCACGTTGATGAGATGGGCCCGCCAGGCCCTTCGGACTTGACGTTTCGCCCGGAACCAGCCATGCTGCGGAGAACCGTGAACCTCATAGTGAGATACACTTGACGAGTAGTGTGGCTGGCGGCTACACTACCAATTTGCGCTGCACTCTGACGTCCTCGACCTGCCCGAACCCCTCGTGGCGTGTCCGTAGGGCGTTTTGCGTGCGTGCGGCTAAAGCCCGCATTCAGCTCTGGAAGGACCCCTGTTGGCAGCATCGCGCAGCGCCTCGGCTAACGCTCCCGCCACACGTCGTATCTCCTTCGCCCGCATCAAAGAGCCACTAGAGGTCCCGGACCTCCTCGCCCTGCAGACCGAGTCGTTCGACTGGCTGCTGGGGAACGAGCGCTGGCTTGGCCGCGTCGCGGCGGCCAAGAAGGCAGGAGACAAGGACGTTCCCGAGCAGTCGGGGCTCGAGGAGATCTTCGAGGAGATCAGCCCGATCGAAGACTTCACGGGAACCATGTCACTGTCGTTCCGTGATCACCGGTTCGAGCCGCCCAAGTACTCCGTCGAGGAGTGCAAGGACAAGGACATGACGTACTCCGCGCCGATGTTCGTGACGGCAGAGTTCATCAACAACTCGACCGGTGAGATCAAGAGCCAGACGGTGTTCATGGGCGACTTCCCGCTGATGACCCCCAAGGGCACCTTCATCATCAACGGCACCGAGCGTGTCGTCGTCTCGCAGCTGGTCCGCTCCCCGGGCGTCTACTTCGACCGGCAGGTGGACAAGACCTCCGACAAGGACGTCTACAGCTGCAAGGTGATTCCCTCGCGCGGTGCGTGGCTCGAGTTCGAGATCGACAAGCGGGACAGCGTGGGCGTGCGGATCGACCGCAAGCGCAAGCAGAGCGTCACCGTCCTGCTGAAGGCGCTCGGCTGGGACGAGCAGCGGATCAGGGAGCGCTTCGGCGAGTACGAGTCGATGCTGGCCACCCTGGACAAGGACCACACCACGTCCCAGGACGACGCGCTGCTCGACATCTACCGCAAGCTGCGCCCCGGCGAGCCGCCGACCCGGGACTCCGCCCAGGCGCTGCTGGACAACCTGTACTTCAACAGCAAGCGCTACGACCTGGCCAAGGTCGGCCGGTACAAGATCAACAAGAAGCTCGGCCTGACCCAGCCGATCCGCAAGGGCACGCTCACCGAGGAAGACATTGTCGCCACCATCGAGTACCTGGTCCGGCTGCACGCCGGCGAGGAGGAGACGAAGGCCGGCGAGACGATCATCCCGGTCGAGGTGGACGACATCGACCACTTCGGCAACCGGCGGCTGCGCACCGTCGGCGAGCTGATCCAGAACCAGGTCCGGCTGGGCCTGGCCAGGATGGAGCGCGTCGTCCGGGAGCGGATGACCACCCAGGACGTCGAGGCGATCACGCCGCAGACGCTGATCAACATCAGGCCGGTCGTGGCCTCCATCAAGGAGTTCTTCGGCACCAGCCAGCTCTCCCAGTTCATGGACCAGACCAACCCGCTGGCCGGGCTGACCCACAAGCGGCGGCTGAACGCGCTCGGCCCCGGCGGCCTGTCCCGGGAGCGCGCCGGATTCGAGGTGCGCGACGTGCACCCGTCCCACTACGGCCGGATGTGCCCCATCGAGACGCCGGAAGGGCCGAACATCGGCCTCATCGGGTCCCTGTCGTCCTACGGCCGGGTCAACGAGTTCGGTTTCGTGGAGACGCCGTACCGGAAGGTCAAGGGCGGCAAGGTCACCGCGCAGATCGACTACCTCACCGCCCATGAGGAGGACCGGCACGTCATCGCGCAGGCCAACGCGCCGCTGGAGGCGGACGGCTCGTTCGCCGAGGACCGCGTGCTGGTACGCCGCAAGGGCGGCGAGGTCGACTACATCCCGCCGGACGACGTGGACTACATGGACGTCTCGCCGCGGCAGATGGTGTCGGTGGCCACGGCCATGATCCCCTTCCTCGAGCACGACGACGCCAACCGCGCCCTCATGGGGTCGAACATGCAGCGGCAGGCGGTGCCGCTGCTGCGCAGCGAGGCCCCGCTGGTCGGCACCGGCATGGAATACCGCGCCGCGGTGGACGCCGGTGACGTGATCGTCGCCGAGAAGCCGGGCTTGGTCGAGGAGGTCTGTGCCGACTACGTGACGGTGGCCGGCGACGACGGCACCCGCACCACCTACCTGGTGGCCAAGTTCCGCCGGTCCAACCAGGGCACCTGCTTCAACCAGAAGCCGGTGGTGACCGAGGGCCAGCGGGTCGAGGCCGGCCAGGTGATCGCGGACGGCCCGTGCACCAGCGAAGGCGAGATGGCGCTCGGCCGTAACCTGCTCGTCGCGTTCATGCCCTGGGAGGGCCACAACTACGAGGACGCGATCATCCTGTCCCAGCGCCTGGTGCAGGACGACGTCCTCTCCTCGATCCACATCGAGGAGCACGAGGTGGACGCCCGGGACACCAAGCTCGGCCCCGAGGAGATCACCAGGGACATTCCGAACGTCTCCGACGAGGTGCTCGCCGACCTCGACGACCGCGGCATCATCCGGATCGGTGCCGAGGTGGTCACCGGCGACATCCTGGTGGGCAAGGTCACGCCCAAGGGCGAGACCGAGCTGACCCCGGAGGAGCGGCTGCTGCGCGCGATCTTCGGCGAGAAGGCGCGCGAGGTCCGCGACACCTCGCTGAAGGTGCCGCACGGCGAGTCCGGCAAGGTGATCGGCGTCCGGGTGTTCACCAGGGAGGACGGGGACGAGCTGCCGCCGGGCGTGAACCAGCTCGTGCGCGTCTACGTGGCCGCCAAGCGGAAGATCACCGACGGCGACAAGCTCGCCGGCCGTCACGGCAACAAGGGCGTCATCGCGAAGATCCTGCCCATCGAGGACATGCCGTTCCTCGAGGACGGGACGCCGGTGGACATCGTGCTCAACCCGCTCGGCGTGCCCGGCCGGATGAACGTCGGCCAGGTGCTCGAGACCCATCTCGGCTGGGTGGCCCAGGCGGGCTGGAAGGTCGAGGGTGACGACGCCGAGTGGAAGAAGCGGCTCCGCGAGATCGACGCGGCGGACGCGCAGCCGGGTGCCCCGGTAGCCACCCCGGTCTTCGACGGCGCCCAGGAGGAGGAGATCACCGGGCTGCTCGGCAGCGCCCTGCCCAACCGTGACGGGCACCGCCTGGTCGGCGGCAGCGGCAAGGCCATGCTGTTCGACGGCCGGACCGGTGAGCCCTTCAAGGACCCGATCTCGGTGGGTTACATCTACATCCTCAAGCTGCTGCACCTGGTCGATGACAAGATCCACGCCAGGTCGACCGGTCCCTACTCGATGATCACCCAGCAGCCGCTGGGCGGGAAGGCGCAGTTCGGCGGGCAGCGCTTCGGCGAGATGGAGGTGTGGGCACTGGAGGCCTACGGCGCCGCCTACGCCCTCCAGGAGCTGCTCACCATCAAATCCGACGACGTCCTCGGCCGGGTCAAGGTCTACGAGGCGATCGTCAAGGGCGAGAACATTCCTGAGCCCGGGATACCGGAATCGTTCAAGGTGCTGATCAAGGAGATGCAGTCCCTCTGCCTCAACGTGGAGGTGCTCTCCAGCGACGGCGCCGCGATCGAGATGCGTGACACCGACGAGGATGTCTTCCGCGCCGCCGAGGAACTCGGCATCGACCTGTCCCGGCGTGAGCCGAGCAGCGTTGAAGAGGTCTGAACAACCGCAGAACTACCCAGGGGATAACACAGGTGCTTGACGTCAACTTCTTCGACGACCTGCGCATTGGCCTAGCCACCGCGGACGACATCAGGCAGTGGTCGCATGGTGAGGTCAAGAAGCCCGAGACCATCAACTACCGCACGCTCAAGCCGGAGAAGGACGGGCTCTTCTGCGAGAAGATCTTCGGTCCTACCCGGGACTGGGAGTGCTACTGCGGCAAGTACAAGAGGGTCCGGTTCAAGGGCATCATCTGCGAGCGCTGCGGCGTCGAGGTCACTCGTGCCAAGGTGCGCCGTGAGCGGATGGGCCACATCGAGCTGGCCGCCTCGGTCACCCACATCTGGTACTTCAAGGGCGTCCCGAGCCGCCTCGGCTACCTGCTCGACCTGGCGCCGAAGGACCTGGAGAAGGTCATCTACTTCGCCGCGTACATGATCACGTACGTGGACAACGATGCCCGCGACCGGGACCTGCCCTCGCTGGAGGCCCGGCTGTCGGTCGAGCGCCAGCAGATCGAGCAGCGGCGCGACGCGGACATCGAGGCCCGGCAGGCCAAGCTGGAGGCCGACCTCGCCGAGCTGGAGGCGGCGGGCGCCAAGGGCGACGCCCGGCGCAAGGTCAGGGAGGGCAGCGACCGCGAGTGCCGCCAGCTCCGCGACCGTGCCCAGCGTGAGCTGGACCGCCTGGACGAGGTCTGGAACCGGTTCCGCAACCTCAAGGTGCAGGACCTGGAGGGCGACGAGCTGCTCTACCGCGAGATGCGGGACCGCTACGGCCGCTACTTCCGCGGCGGCATGGGCGCGCAGGCGATCCAGGAGCGGCTGGCGAGCTTCGACCTCGAGGGCGAGGCGCAGTCGCTGCGGGACATCATCCGCACCGGCAAGGGCCAGCGCAAGGCCCGTGCGCTCAAGCGGCTGAAGGTCGTGTCGGCGTTCCTGTCCACCCGCAACAGCCCGATGGGCATGGTCCTGGACTGCATTCCGGTGATTCCGCCGGACCTGCGGCCGATGGTCCAGCTCGACGGTGGCAGGTTCGCCACCTCCGACCTCAACGACCTGTACCGCCGGGTGATCAACCGGAACAACCGGCTCAAGCGGCTGCTCGACCTCGGGGCGCCGGAGATCATCGTCAACAACGAGAAGCGGATGCTCCAGGAGGCCGTCGACTCGCTGTTCGACAACGGCCGCCGCGGCCGCCCGGTCACCGGGCCGGGCAACCGCCCGCTGAAGTCCCTGTCCGACATGCTCAAGGGCAAGCAGGGCCGGTTCCGCCAGAACCTGCTCGGCAAGCGCGTCGACTACTCCGGCCGCTCGGTCATCGTGGTCGGCCCGCAGCTCAAGCTGCACCAGTGCGGGCTGCCCAAGGAGATGGCGGTCGAGCTGTTCAAGCCGTTCGTGATGAAGCGGCTGGTGGACCTCAACCACGCGCAGAACATCAAGTCCGCCAAGCGGATGGTGGAGCGTGCCAGGCCGGTGGTCTGGGACGTGCTCGAGGAGGTCATCGCCGAGCACCCGGTCCTGCTCAACCGGGCGCCGACGCTGCACCGCCTCGGCATCCAGGCCTTCGAGCCGCAGCTCGTGGAGGGCAAGGCCATCCAGATCCACCCGCTGGTCTGCACCGCCTTCAACGCGGACTTCGACGGCGACCAGATGGCCGTGCACCTGCCGCTGTCGGCGGAGGCGCAGGCCGAGGCGCGGATCCTGATGCTGTCCACCAACAACATCCTCAAGCCCGCGGACGGCAAGCCGGTCACCATGCCCACCCAGGACATGGTGATCGGGATCTACTGCCTGACCCGGGCCGCGGACGACGCCACCGGCCAGGGCCGGATCTTCGCCTCCCCGGCGGAGGCGATCATGGCCTACGACCGCGGCGAGCTGGACCTCCAGGCCAAGATCAACATCCGGCTCCGGGAGCTCACCCCGCCGCGGGACTTCCAGCCGCCGGAGGGGTGGACCGAGGGCAGCCCGTTCCGCATCGAGACCACGCTCGGGCGGTGCATCCTCAACGAGGCGCTGCCGGCCGACTTCCCGTTCGTGAACTACGAGGTGGGCAAGAAGCAGCTCTCGGCGATCGTCAATGAGCTGGCGGAGACCTACCCCAAGGTGGACGTGGCGGCCGCGCTCGACGCGCTGAAGGATGCCGGTTTCCACTGGGCGACCAGGGCGGGCGTCACGATCGCCATCGAGGATGTGGTCGCGCCGCCGAACAAGGCGCAGATCCTGGAGGCCTACGAGAAGCGGGCCGACAAGGTGCAGCGCGAGTACGAGCGCGGCCTGATCACCGACGAGGAGCGGCGCCAGGAGCTGATCGAGATCTGGACGCACGCGACCGCGGACGTGGCCAAGGACATGGAGGCGGCCTTCCCCGAGACCAACTCGGTCTGGATGATGGTCAACTCCGGCGCCCGCGGCAACCCGATGCAGGTGCGGCAGATCGCCGGCATGCGGGGACTGGTCTCCAACCCCAAGGGCGAGACGATCCCGCGGCCGATCAAGTCCAGCTTCCGCGAGGGGCTGTCGGTGGTGGAGTACTTCATCTCCACCCACGGCGCCCGCAAGGGCCTGGCGGACACCGCGCTGCGCACCGCCGACTCCGGGTACCTCACCCGGCGCCTGGTGGACGTGGCCCAGGACGTGATCGTGCGCGAGGAGGACTGCGGCACCGACCGGGCGATCGTGATGCGGATCGCCGAGCGGAACGCCGAGGGCAACCTGCGCAAGCTGGCCAACATCGAGAACACCGGGACCGGCCGGACCCTGGCCGAGGACGTCGAGGCCGACGGCACGGTGCTGGGGGCCGCGGAGTCCGACACCACCGAGGCGATGATCGACCAGTTCGTGGACGCCGGGGTGGAGACCGTGCGGACCTACAGCGTGCTGGTCTGTGAGTCCAAGGTCGGCGTCTGTGCCAAGTGCTACGGGCGGTCGCTGGCCACCGGCAAGCGGGTCGACGTCGGCGAGGCGGTGGGCATCGTCGCGGCGCAGTCGATCGGTGAGCCCGGCACCCAGCTGACCATGCGGACGTTCCACACCGGCGGTGTTGCGGGCCAGGACATCACCCACGGCCTGCCCCGGATCCAGGAGCTGTTCGAGGCGCGCATCCCCAAGGGCATGGCGCCGATCAGCGAGGTCGAGGGAACCGTCAAGATCGAGGAGACCGAGAAGGCCCGCAAGATCATCGTCGTCCCGGATGACGGTGGCGAGGAGGTCGCCGTCCCGGTGCCGATGCGGTCCCGGCTCCTGGTGGCCGACGGGGACCACGTCACGGTGGGCCAGCAGCTCATCCAGGGCGCGGTCAACCCGCACGAGGTGCTCCGCATCCTCGGCTCTCGCGAGGTGCAGATGCACCTGGTGCACGAGGTCCAGGAGGTGTACCGGTCGCAGGGCGTGTCCATCCACGACAAGCACATCGAGATCATCATCCGCCAGATGCTCAAGCGGGTGAACGTGCTGGAGTCGGGTGACACCGAACTGCTGCCCGGTGAGCTGGTGGAGCGGCCGCGGTTCGAGGAGATGAACCGGGCCGTGGTGGAGGAGCGCGGCACCCCCGCGTCCGGCCGGCCGGTGCTCATGGGCATCACCAAGGCCTCCCTCGCCACCGAGTCCTGGCTCTCGGCCGCCTCGTTCCAGGAGACGACCCGGGTGCTCACCGACGCCGCGATCCACGCCAAGTCGGACCCGCTGCTGGGCCTGAAGGAGAACGTCATCATCGGCAAGCTGATCCCGGCAGGTACCGGCATGCTCCGGTACCGCAGCATCCGGGTGGAGCCGACCGAGGATGCGCGGTCATCGGTCTACCCGGCGGCGACGTCCTACGAGGAGGTCCCGGACTACGCCTTCGGCCAGCCCGCCGGCGGCGAGGCGATCCGCCTCGAGGACTACGATTTCGGCACCTACAACCAGTAACTCCCGCGGTAAGCCGTGCGCCCGGAGCCCTCAGGCTCCGGGCGCACGGCCATTCCGGGCCAGGGCGGTCGCCCACGGGCCGGTGTCCGTGGTGGGGGCCCGGTCGCCCACGGGCCGGTGTCCCTGGTGGGCCCGGTCGCCCACGGGCCGGCCGCTGGCCGGCACACGTCGGCGGCCACATCCCGGTGCGTGCCCGAGACGCGCGTGGCGGCCGGCTCGCGTGGGCCACGCTACGCCTGCGGCCGGCCCCAGGCGCCCGTGCCAAGGTGCGCGCACAGGCCCGCGTCGGCGCGGCCATTTCATGATCCGTTCGGATGTTGGCCCTGGGAGGGGCCATTATCCGAACGGATCACGATTGTCCACAGGTCGTGGGCTGCGCGCACTGGCCGGGACCCGGCCAGGATCGGCCGCGATGTGCAGCGTGGGCGGCCGGATGCCTGGTGCGGGCCGGATGCCTGGGTCGGCCGGGCGAGGGGTGGCCCGGGCGAGGGGGCGGCCCGGGTGACGGTGCGGGCCGGGCGATGGTGCGGGCCGGGCGAAGGGGCGGCCCGGGTGACGTGGCGGGCCGGGTGACGGGGCGGGCCGGGCGAGGGGGCGGCCCGGGTGACGGTGCGGGCCGGGTGACGGGGCGGCCAGGTGCCTGGGGAGGCGGGTGAGGCTGCCGGAGGGCGGGCGTTGGCGTGCGGTCGCAGGCGTAGCGTGGCCCGCGCGAGCCGGCGCCACGCGCGTCTCGGGCCGGACAAGGGTGGTATCGCCGGTCGGCTGTCAGCCAGCGACCGCACGGTGTGCGCCCGCCCGCGGCGCGCCGGGGCCGGGGCGCTGCCGGGGCCGGGGCGGCGGCCGGGGGCCGGCGGCCGGGGCTGGGGCCGGGCGGCGAGGGGCCCTGGAGCGGCTCTCGCGCAATCGTGTGCGGCGGCGGGGAGCGGCCGGGCGGAATAGGCCGGGGCCCCAGCGTGTTCTGGTGATCGTCACATTCATCCATTCGCTTTGCCTGCGGCCGAACCGTTGGGTATTCTTACTCCTCGTGCCCGGCACGCGGGCACACGCGTGTGTGCGGGGTGCGAACCCGGGGCTGTAAGGCCAGGGCAGCGCGAACGCTCACGCGGGTAGGCCTTCCCTTTCTGACTACCGGCCTCGGCTGGGGCCGGTATGCCGTGGCGAGCGCGACACGCCCGACCACGGGGGTCGGAGAGGCGAGAAAACCGGCAGGTCATGGGCGTCACGACGCCCTGAGGATAGTAAAGCCGTGCCACCGGCACGGCGCCAGCCGCGCCGCAGGGCGCGGGGACGGAAACGGACGCATGTCGCGCCCCCGCGCGACTGAAAGAAGACGGAGACGCGGTGCCCACGATCCAGCAGCTGGTCCGCAAGGGCCGCCAGGACAAGGTAGCCAAGACCTCTACCCCGGCCCTGAAGGGCAGCCCCCAGCGCCGGGGCGTTTGCACGCGCGTCTACACGACCACGCCCAAGAAGCCGAACTCCGCCCTCCGCAAGGTGGCGCGCGTCCGGCTCACCAGCCAGATCGAGGTCACCGCCTACATCCCTGGTGTGGGGCACAACCTGCAGGAGCACTCGATCGTGCTGGTCCGTGGCGGGCGGGTGCGGGACCTGCCGGGTGTCCGGTACAAGGTCATCCGCGGTTCCCTCGACACCCAGGGCGTGCGCAACCGCAAGCAGGCGCGCAGCCGCTACGGCGCGAAGAAGGAGAAGAGCTGACATGCCGCGCAAGGGCCCCGCGACCAGACGGCAGCTCGTCACCGACCCCGTCTACGGCTCGCCGCTGGTGACCGCACTGGTCAACAAGGTGCTCCGGGAAGGCAAGCGCTCTCTCGCGGAGCGGATCGTGTACGGGGCGATGGAGGGCTGCAAGGACAAGACGGGCAACGACCCGGTGGTCACCCTCAAGCGCGCGCTCGACAACGTCAAGCCGACGCTGGAGGTCCGCAGCCGCCGTGTCGGTGGCGCGACCTACCAGGTCCCGGTCGAGGTGCGGGCGTCCCGCAGCACCACGCTGGCGCTGCGCTGGATCGTCGCGTACTCCCGGCAGCGCCGCGAGAAGACCATGACCGAGCGGCTCATGAACGAGCTGCTCGACGCGAGCAACGGCCTCGGGGCGAGCGTGAAGCGCCGCGAGGACACCCACAAGATGGCTGAATCCAACAAGGCCTTCGCCCACTACCGCTGGTGAGAAGGCCCGGCGCCGCGGACAGGCGGCACCACCGCTGCTTTACGACATAGCGGCGGGAACCAACGAGAGAACGAGGAAGCGAAAGACGTGGCCACCCAGACCGCCGTGGAACTCGCCAAGGTCCGCAACATCGGGATCATGGCGCATATCGACGCGGGCAAGACGACCACCACCGAGCGAATCCTGTTCTACACCGGCATCAACTACAAGATCGGTGAGGTCCACGAGGGCGCGGCCACCATGGACTGGATGGACCAGGAGCAGGAGCGCGGCATCACCATCACGTCCGCCGCGACGACTGCCAGCTGGCGCGATCACACGATCAACATCATCGACACCCCGGGCCACGTCGACTTCACCGTCGAGGTCGAGCGGTCGCTGCGGGTGCTTGACGGCGCCGTGGCCGTGTTCGACGGCGTGGCCGGCGTAGAGCCGCAGTCCGAGACCGTCTGGCGGCAGGCCGACAGGTACAGCGTGCCGCGGATCTGCTTCGTCAACAAGATGGACCGCGTGGGCGCGGAGTTCCACCGCTGCGTGGACATGATCCACGACCGGCTCGGCGCCACCCCGCTGGTCATCCAGCTGCCGTGGGGGACCGAGTCCGACTTCCGCGGCGTCATCGACCTGGTCAAGATGCGCGCCCTGCTGTGGCAGACCGAGGGCAAGGGCGACCGGTACGACATCGTCGCCGTCCCGCACGACCACCTCGAGGCGGCGCGCGAGTGGCGGGACCGGCTGGTCGAGACCATCTCCGAGAACGACGAGGAGATGATGGAGCTGTACCTGGAGGGCACCGAGCCCGGCGAGGAGCAGCTCATCGCCGCGATCCGGCGGGCCACCATCGCCGGCGGCGTGACCCCGGTGCTGTGCGGCAGCGCGTTCAAGAACAAGGGCGTCCAGCCGATGCTGGACGCGATCGTGGACTACCTGCCGAGCCCGGTGGACATCCCCGGGGTCGTGGGCCACAAGGTCGGCGACGAGTCGGTGCTGATCGAGCGGCACCCCGACCCGGCGGAGCCGTTCGCCGCGCTCGCCTTCAAGATCATGTCCGACCAGCACCTGGGCAAGCTGACCTACATCCGGATCTACTCCGGCACGCTGGAGGCCGGCACCGCGGTGCTCAACTCCACCAAGGACCGCAAGGAGCGGGTCGGCAAGATCTACCAGATGCACGCAAACAAGCGTGAGGAGCGGCCGAGCGCGGTCGCGGGGCAGATCGTGGCGGTGATGGGGCTCAAGGGCACCAGCACCGGCGACACCCTGTGCGCCACGTCCGCGCCGGTCATCCTGGAGTCGATGACCTTCCCCGCGCCGGTCATCAACGTCGCGATCGAGCCGAAGACCAAGGCGGACCAGGACAAGCTGGGCACCGCCATCCAGCGGCTCGCCGAGGAAGACCCGACCTTCCAGGTGCGCACCGACGACGAGACCGGGCAGACGATCATCTCCGGGATGGGGGAACTCCATCTCGAGGTGCTCGTCGAGCGGATGAAGCGCGAGTTCCGGGTGGAGGCCAACATCGGCCGCCCGCAGGTCGCCTACCGGGAGACGGTCCGGCGCAAGGCGGGGAAGGTCGAGTACACCCACCGCAAGCAGACCGGCGGCGCCGGCCAGTACGCCAAGGTCGTCATCGACCTCGGGCCGACGGGCGGCGACGGCGGTGGCTACGAGTTCGAGAACAAGATCACCGGTGGCCGTATCCCGCGGGAGTACATCCCGTCGGTGGACGCCGGCTGCCAGGAGGCGGCGGAGTTCGGCGTCCTGGCCGGCTACCCGATCGTCGACGTGAAGGTCACCCTCACCGACGGCGCCTACCACGAGGTGGACTCCTCCGAGCTCGCCTTCAAGATCG
>Ga0335078_10000244_pt1 | contig 88745 bp, 80 predicted proteins | sample Lox_Sample_32_FD_206711 | JGI IMG/M metagenome (GOLD analysis project Ga0335078, IMG submission 206711) | Soil microbial communities from Loxahatchee National Wildlife Refuge, Florida, United States - Lox_Sample_3.2 | ecosystem: Environmental > Terrestrial > Soil > Wetlands | place: USA... | reverse complement strand
CGGTCGCGCAGATAATTGGAGATCGCGGTGACTCCGTCGCTTTGTTCGATGGAGTAGCGGGTGATCGGCAGATACGAACGGTCGAGTCCAACCAGCGTGATGTCGGTGCCATGCAAGGTGGTCACGAAAGGCAAGCGGCGTCCACGCGGACCTTCGGCGAGCATTTGGCGCGCGAGCAGAGCGCTTACCGAGTGCGGAATAGCGTAATGAACATGGAGCAGATCGAGATCGTAGAGTTGCGCAACCTCCGCCATTCGCGTCGCCAGCGCCAGATCATAGGGAGGATAGTCAAACAGGGGATAACGGGAAACCTCGACTTCGTGATAATGAATGTTCGGCTCGGCACCTCTCAGCCGGATCGGCTGCGCGTAGGAAATGAAATGAATTTCGTGTCCGCGTTGCGCCAGTTCCAGGCCGAGTTCCGTCGCGACGACGCCGCTGCCGCCGTACGTCGGATAACACGTGATGCCGATCTTCATGTGCGAGGGTCCGAGCTTGTTCCTGTGATTCGATGGCTGGAATCAGCGGCGGTTGCAGATTTTACACGAATGAGAGGCCGGCAACGCGCTGGACGTGCATTATTCGCCCGCTTGGGGGCCGAGAGCCATTCCCGGATCGACTTTGTCCAGATGGGCTTGAAACCGTTTCTTGCCTTCTTCAGGCAGACCAGTGAACTCGATTCCCATGCCCACGCCGGGATCGCGCGTGCGAACGACGGCCGTTGGCGTCATGCGTTCCTGGTCGATCCAGAATTCCACGCGAAGCGCAGTTCCGATCGCCAGAGGCATCACCGTCTCTACATAACAACCATTCCCACTGATGTCTGTGGCGTTTACGCGCAACGGAGTGTTCACGCGTTCGTCCCGCAATTCGAGCGGAAATGAAATCCGGTGGCGGGCAAATTTTCGGCGATTGTCCTGGCGCTGCATCGTCCGCTCGTCGGGCTTCATATCGTGCGGAAGCACCGATGTCCACGGGCAATCCTGGTCCGCTACGAGCTGTACTCCGACCTGTGTTTTCTTGAGCGCCCCTGCATCGACGACCCAGATGATTTTGCAGCGGGCTTTTTTCCCCTCATACTGTACCCCGATCACGTCACCAACCTTCAGCTCCGGCTCAATGCCGTAGAGGCAGGCGCCCGTGGCGCTGACATTCTGCGCCATCGCGCTCTGGAAGAAGGGTTGGTTATTCGCTCCCATGCCCCAAACGCGCACCTTCAGGTCCAGAGTCGCGCGCGGTGCCGAGCCTTGAGCCGCCATCGGCGAAATTACCTCACTCAATAACAGGGTGACTTATGAGCAATGATACTACTTGAAGTTAAGTTGGCAGGTTACGACAGTACCCGGAATCTGGCCCACCCCGCCCAGGGAATCACGATCCGAGTTCCTGGCACTTACGAAGGAGCCCGGCTAAAGGCTACCGCCCTGACGTCGCCAACTCATGATATGAAATCAGCTCGATGCCCTCCTGCGAAAGCAGTCCGTGGGCTGCCGGCAAAGTCAACACTCGCAGTTCAGCCTCGCGGGACTCGCGAAGCCGGGTCTTCGCTGCCTTGAGGTCTCCGTCGTTATATCCCGGATGGCATACAAACTCCCACGTCCCTTCCGGGATGTTGCGGGCAATCGCACGAAACAGGGTTTCGTCGAGTATTCCGGTGACCTCAATGCCCAGGGTGCCATCTGGAGTCGTGAACCCTTGGCGATCAACAGCCTTGCGAAACCTGCCCGCAAAGCGGCGCAGGGCCTGGACTTCGGCGTAGCGCGTCCACAAGTTGGGCCGAGCCAGAAGCTGGCTCGATCGTAATGGAAGGCGAGGTCCGAAGGGATTCCGCACGGACCGAATTCCACAGGCTGCCGCTGCGCGAAGCAGGGGCCGCAGGATTTTGGGGAAGAGATGAGTGTGCTTGTGAGTGTCGAAATGCGAGACCGTAATTCCTGCGGATTGAATCCTGCGGATTTGAGCCCCGGCTTCGGCGATTATTTCGTCGGCATTGATGCAGCCGGAGACGGCCCGCGCCGCAAAAATCTTCAGGCCATCGCGGAAGTGTGAATCGACGGTGAGCGAGGGGAGTTGTTCGGGCCCCAGCACTGGTTCGCCGTCGATGAGCACGACGTGGCAGCCAACGCTCAGGTGTGGAAGTGTTTTCGCTACCTCTACCGCGTCGGCGAACGCCGGACCCTTGGCCATTAGCGTGGAAGAGGTGACAACTCCGTGCGTATGGGCTTCCGCAATGGCACGGTTCACGCCACCCGTGAAGCCGAAGTCATCAGCGTTGACGATCAGGCGCCGCACCGAGCCAGTCTAGCAGGGACAACGGAGAAGATCAGGAAGGCTGTTTGCACACGTCCGGTGCAAAACGGATCGCAACAGCCCGCCAACAACGGGTCGCGAGCAGCGCAGCACTCGGCGTGCAATTGCACGCCACGGCATTTGGTCGCAGCTTTCTCGCTCGCGTATACTCGTGAAGGCTCGACTCGTGCCCTTCAATCGAGTTGCGACGCGCACGGCCGTGTGGCCGCGAGATACGAAGGGCGGTTAGCTCAGCTGGTTAGAGCGCCTGCCTTACAAGCAGGAGGTCGCAGGTTCGAGTCCTGCACTGCCCACCATAACCCTTTTGGCTGCAATTGATTGGCGTCACTGCAAAATCACCTTCGCATCGCCATTTTGCGCTGTACCTAAATTTGTAGCCAGTGCCGCACCACCGTGACTTGAATTACTCTGCTGTGCTGCCTTGGCCCGGCGCGTCTATGGTCGGCGCGCGGCCGAAACGTATGCCCACCACTTTGACGTTTCCATGCGGTGACTGCGGACGTAGGTCTCGCTGCCATTGCAATTGCGAAGGGAAAGCCTCCCAATCTTGAGCCCGTCGCCTGCGCTAGCCGTGAGGCGCAAGGCAGAGGACGCCGCGGCTAGTCCGGGTGACTATAGTGAGGGCCTTGCAAAATCGAGTCGGGATGAACTACGAAATAGCTATGCTAGAGCAATGTGGGCGACTCAATTAAATGTGAGGTCTTGAACTTGTTTATTTGCCAGAGGTTTTGTTGACGATGGCACGTCTGGATCAGTGGATGTGATGAGGCAAACAGATCGATGACAGCGGAATACATTTTTGATCGCGCAGAAGAGCGAGAGCGCATCGATCAGTTTCTGGCACGGAGACGTCCATTTCTCCTGTACGGACCCTCTGGCGTGGGCAAGACTTTGTTGCTGCGCAGCGTCCTTCCGCCATTTCGGAGCATTCTCTATTGCGAGGATTCGAACACCATCAATACAGTTTTCCGCAGCCTGGCGGTGAGTCTCCTTCACGCCGGGAGTCCTCGAGCCAAGGCAGCATTTCGCAACGAGGAGGCGGTGAAGGCTAAGTCTGCCGTTTCGCTGAAGGGGATCGTCATGGATGCGCTTCGTGAGGGAGAGTACTCGATCATTCTCGACCACCTGAAGCGTCCTTCCTACTCGTTCGCGTCGGCGGTTCGCGAAATTATGAGTTGGGGTTCGACACCCGTGAGCGTGCTCGCGCGCTCCAGCCACATGGAAGACACGGGATTCCTGCAGCCTATTTATGGAGACCGTTCCCAGAAGTGCGAAATCCGCAACTTTGACGCCAGCGTCGCCGATCAATTTGCGTGCGAGATCGTAAAACGGACCGGACTCGTCGCTTCAAACATGAGCGAATTCCTCGAAAAGGTCTTGGAGTTCAGTCAAGGAAACCCCGGCGCAATCATCGCCTTGCTGGAGATGGCAAACGAACCGAAATATCGCTCCGATGAGCACGTCAAAGTTACCCCGCTCTATATCGACTTTCGCATGAATTGGAACCCGGCAAAGTGACCGGGGTAAGTACATCTGTTCAAATTCGTTGACTTCGCTTTTAGTAGCGCACATAATTTAATCGGGTGTTGGAGTTCGCCTTTTAACCGCCCGCAGGGCAGATGACTCCTACTGAAGAAGAGGAATTCTTGGTAGGAGTTGGTGTGTGATTCAACCCACTGCCTGCTCAACCCAAGAAATCCAAAGAAACTTCAACGCGAGAGTCCTCGTGCGCATGTTTCACTGTACGTCGATGGAAGCTTGATGCCCGAAGCCTCGGCCAATTCGCTCAATTCCAGCCATCAGCGGCGGCTGAGCGTGACCTGCCGCCACATCGACAAACTGTTGGCGGACATGGAATCTGCGCTCAATGTCTCTGCGTCCAAGGTTGCCTTCCCCCAATATGCATTGGATATCAGCCCGGCGCAAAGGCGAATCATCGAGGATTACATCAGCCGGATTCGTGCGCAGTTGATCCGTGTGCTCGACGGGCAAGGAATGGAGCGCCCTGCCTCGGATATTCCCGTCTCGCGCGCCTTGCACGTGAATCTCACATTCGTGGATATCGCGGCAGAAGAACTGAATCCGGAGTACATGCGTGGGTACGGAGAAGTTCCTCCTGCTGCGGCGGTGGAATTGAATGGCATCGCCGCAGAACTGAAGAGTCTCGCAAAACAGCTGGATCAGTATCTGACGCGAGGATCAAGAGAGAACCTCCAGGAGCGGTTGGAACGGCTGGAGCAGACCGGAGACGAAGTTTCGTTGCTCAAGAAATTGGACTCGATCATTACCGAGCACGGCTTGGTGGAATTCCGGTCGACCCTGTCGATGATCATCGACCGACTGGAAGACAACAGTTTCGAGATTGCCGTTTTCGGCCGCGTCAGTTCTGGCAAGTCCTCACTGCTGAATACAATCCTCGAGACGAGCGTGCTTCCCGTCGGAGTCACACCGATCACTGCCGTGCCCACCCGCTTGGTCTACGGAGAAAATCCTGCAGTCCACGTTTGGCGTGCCAACCGCACACCGGGAGAATTTGATATTTCGCAATTGCAGGAATTTGTAGCCGAGCAGTTCAATCGCGGAAACGAGAAGCACGTCACCAGAATCGTGGTTCAGCTCCCATCTCCGCGACTTCGCGATGGAATTGCGTTCGTCGACACTCCTGGGCTGGGATCGTTGGCGACCCGCGGAGCCGCGGAAACGCTGGCCTACTTGCCCCGCTGTGATCTGGGCGTCGTTCTCATCGATGCGGGATCGACGCTTACCCCAGACGATCTGCAAACCATCCAGATTCTTTACGACGCGGCAATTCCGGCCACGGTACTGCTCAGCAAAGCGGACCTGCTGACTCCCGAAGACCGCTCGCAAGTAATTAAGTATGTCAAGGAACACATCAAAGAACAGTTGAACCTGGATCTCGCTGTCCACGCTGTGAGCGTGATGCGTGGTAGCCAGGATCTATTAACCAGATGGTTTGAAGACGATATTGCCCCCTTATATGGCCAGCGTCAGGAATTAAAGATTCGCTCGATTCGGCGCAAGCTGGGCTCGCTCCAACAGTCCGTGGAGTTGGCTTTGCGCACGCGGTTGCGCTCGAAAGGCCAGCTTTCCCCGATCAGGGTGGAACAGTTGCGTGTTCTCGAGGCCGAACTGCGGCAGTCAAGCGGACGTCTGGAGGAGATGAGAAAGGGAGCGCGCAATCTCGCCAACGAACTTGAGTTTGCGGGACCCAGGATCGTACGGCTCGCCGCCGCGACTGTGGTCGAGTCTTGGTCGAAGCAGGGGGCCAGTGACACAGAAGTGCCTCAGATCGTCCGCAATGCGATAGTCAGCAATGTGCGGGAACAAACTGACTCACTTCGCCGGCGAATGGACGCGATGAGTCACAAACTTCACGAAACACTACGCGCCACTGCCAAGATACTCGAGGTTGAAGACGCGCCTGCCGAGGAGGAATTCTCGGCTTTGGTGCGAGAGATGCCAGCATTTGATCATGGCGCAATGGATTTTCGCCTGCGACGTCCCGTTGTGGTGAGCTTTCTCGGCACAAATGTGTCAACATCAGTGGTCGCCAAGCGGATGTACAGCAGGATGGGGAATGAGTTGGCAAAAGCGTTATCTGCGTATCACGCCTTGCTCTACGACTGGTCGGAGAGAACGCTCAGTCAGATTCAGCGCCGGTTCGACGCCTACGCCAACAGCTATCGCGCGCAGATACAGCGGCTGGTAGGAGACAGTCCGCAAGCCGCGGGACAAGATGAAGCGGCGATGCGCCGAGATCTTGAAGGATTGGAACATGCCAGCCGCGAGCCAACGATGGCCTCGGAGGGCGTTCGGCGGCCCGCGTGAGAGGGCATCATGAAGGGGAAAGGAAGAACACGGCTTGCTGAAATACGTGATGGTCGGCGTGGGTGGTTGTCTTGGTTCGATTCTTCGCTTTTGGCTGGGAAGTTATATCGGGAGCCGGATGGGGACCCGTTTCCCTTACGGGACAATGGTCATCAACATCACGGGCTCGTTCTTGATTGGTTTTGTGTTTGCGCTATTGACGGCAAGAACGCACTGGAGCCCGAACTGGCGGTATCTGATTCCAATTGGTTTTATCGGAGGATATACCACGTTCTCTAGCTTCGAGTACGAAACCTTACGCACGATCCAGGACGGCCAGCTCGGACTTGGTCTTCTCTACGTGGCCGTGAGTGTTTGTTTTGGATTCGTCGCTGTGTGGGGAGGCGTGATAACCGGAAGGGCAATTCCATGAAAACTGAAGTCTCAATGCCGTCGACCGCGGCAAGCCAAGCTCTCACTAAAAGAACATGTCCGATTTGTTCCATTTTAAGGGATTTTCAATGGACGCTGGCGGAGACTACCGAACCCCAGGCAAATCTCCGGCTTTGCAATTTTCATGTTTGGGCGCTTGCGCGCTCCAGAGACAAACTCTCGCGATCAACGCCTGGGGAGACCGTTACCGCCGTTTTCTGGGAGATGTTGAAAAGTCGTGACAAGGGAAAAGCTAGTGCTGACGAATGCGCGCTGTGCCACCGTGTTCTTGCCGAGGAAGTAACTCGCCTCCGCGAGCTCGCGCAGCGTTTCCAGAGTGCAATGTTTGTCCAATGGATGACGACGCAGGGGAGTCTCTGTCTCGATCATGCGCCGAAACTTAAAGAATTTGTTCCTTTGCGCCTGAGGCCGTCGATCGATCAAATCGTAGAACGAAATCGGTCAGAGCTTGAACAGGAACTCCAAAGTTTCCGCGAGCGGCTTCGCCACGGAGTTCATGAGGGCGGCGGTATTCTGGGCCGCGTAGCGGAGTTTTTGGTTGGTCAGCGGGGATTATAGATCAGGAGGAAATTGTGCTCACACCAGGACCAGGGAAGAAAGTAGGCGTGTATGTCAGCGAGGATCAGCAGTATCACGGCAGCGCTGCGTATGCCGCCATTTTGGACTTTCTGTTTTTTCACGGTGTTTCCGGTGCAACGGTCACGCGCGGCATTGCAGGATTTGGAGCGGACCACCACCTTCACACCACGCGTCTTGTCGATCTCGCCATCCGTCTTCCGGTCAAAGTAGAGTTCATAGAAAGCGCTGCGAAGGTCGAGGAGCTATTGCCTAAACTCCACGAGATGGTCGGCAGCGGTCTGATCGAAATGCACGATACGACCATTGTGAAGCCGGCCGAGAAGAAAGAAAAAAGAAAATCCGCCGAGGGCCCGCCCCTGCCCCTAAAGAGCGAGAGCAAAGCCAAGATGATGCGGATTTATATCGGCGAAAACGACAAGTGGAACGGGAAGCCGCTTTATGAAGCGGTCGTCAATGGATTGCGAGCCCACGATATCGCAGGGGTCACGGTTTATCGCGGAATTCTCGGGTATGGCGCCAACCGCCGGATTCACAAGGACGCGAAACTCAGCCTCTCCCACGACCGGCCGATTTTGTTATCCGTAGTGGACACGGAAGAGAAGCTTCAGAAATTTATGCCCATTCTGGACGATATGGTGCAGCAGGGCCTGGTTGTGCTTTCCAACGTCGACGTCATCAAGTACACCCACAACTATCAGAAATCCGAGCGCCGACAGGAGATCCAAATATGAAGCTCGAAGGGAAGGCCAAGATGTTGCGCATTCACTTCGGTGAGAACGACAAATGGCAGAACAAGCCGCTCTACGAAGCGATTGTCATGAAGTGTCGTGAACTCGACATCGCCGGCGCGAGCGTGTTCCGTGGCATCGAAGGCTACGGAGCCAGTACGCTCATCCACAAACGCCATCTGCTGCGCTCTTCCGATAATCCAATTATGGTTTCGGTCATCGACACGGAAGAGAAGATTCGAGCGTTGATTCCGGCGCTCGATGTAATGGTGGGCCAAGGCCTGATCGCCATGTCCAATGTGGAGGTCATCCGGTATGTACACCAGGAAGGCGTGCGATCGCAGGGTTAGACAAGATGGCTCCGGGCACCGATGAACTCAAAGTAGCTCAAAAAGCGTCGATTTCCCACGATCAAGCGGGTACTTCAGTCGACATTGTAGACGGGGCCGCGCGCCTCACCCGACTGGCGACCCTGGCAGAAGATCTCGGTGCCGAGCCGGTTGCCAGTGACGCGCGAGAACTCTCCGCTCGGGTTGCTGAAGGACGATTTTACGTCGCCTGTGTGGGCCAGTTTAAGCGCGGCAAATCCACCCTGATCAACGCATTGATTGGCGAATCGCTGCTTCCAACAGGTTTCATTCCTGTAACTGCAGTACCGACAGTGATTCGCTTTGGCCAGCAGTTGCATGCGCGCATTCGCTTGCATGATGGCTCTTGGAATGAAATTCCAGTTTCGGAGTTGAAACAGTTCGTCACCGAAGAGCTGAATCCGGAGAACAAAAAAGGCGTACAGGGCGCGGAGGCCTTTATTCCGGGCCCGCTGCTTTCGTCCGGCATGTGCATCGTAGACACTCCGGGGCTCGGTTCGGTTTTCAGCGGAAATAGCGCGACCACGCAGGCATTCATTCCTCACATTGACGCGGCATTAGTTGTAGTCGGAGCCGATCCACCCATTGCCGGGGAGGAGCTTGCCTTAGTCGAAGCAGTGGGCAAACAAGTGCAAGACCTGATTCTGGTTCTCAATAAAGCGGACCGAACCACGGATGCCGAACGGGCCGCTGCGGCCAACTTTACTCGCCAAGTGCTCAAGAAGAAGTTGCAACGCGAGATGGGGCCGATTTTCGAAGTAAGCGCGCAAGAACGAGTGGAGAATCGTGGCCCTATACGAGACTGGAACAAACTCAAGGAAGAACTGCAGCATTTAGTGGACGGTTCGGGGCGCCAACTGGTGCGAGACGCCTGTGATCGAGGCTTGCAGCGCTTGAGCGAGCAACTGCTTGCCATCATTAGCGAGGGTCGAGATGCCTTGCGCCGTCCGATTGAGGAGTCGGAGCGACGAATCACCCTGATGAAGCAAACCATCGCTGAGGCGGAACGTTCGATGCGCGAGCTCAGCTTCCTGTTCATGGCGGAACAGCAGCGTCTGTCGGACGTTTTCGTCGACCGCCACAAAGCATTTGTCGCCTTGGTCTTGCCGAAAGCCAATCAGCAGTTTGACGAGTTGCTTCCAGCCATTCCGAACGGGTTTGGACCTTCTTACCGGCGTCGGATTATGAAGGTCTCGCAGGAAATTGCACACCAGCACGTTGTACCCTGGCTTCGTCCAGAACAGGAAGAGGCCGAGAAAGAATATAGGCGGGTGGCCTTGCGGTTCGTGGAAATGGGGAATGAATTCCTAAAGAAACTGTCTGGAGCCGGTATTCCTGAATTGGCCCGAATGCCGCACGCACTCGATCCGGAGATAGGATTTCGAGTTCGCTCAAAGTTCACCTTCATGGATTTCATCGAGATGGCGCAACCGGCCTCTCCACTGCGGTGGCTCGCGGATGTCATTCTTCCGCTCGTTGGAGCCCGAAAGATGATTCAGAACGATGGGCGCGAATTTCTGGTCAAACTGCTCGAGACAAACAGCACGCGCGTGCAGAGCGACATTCTGAATCGCGTGCAGGAGAGCCGGGGCCGGTTGGAAGTGGAAATCCGCAAGCTCCTCCACGAAGTGAGCCGCATCGCCGATCAAGCCTTGGTCCGCGCACGAAAGGTGAAAGAAGAGGGTGAACCGGCAGTCGAAGCAGAACTGCATCGCCTGGAAGATCTGGAGCGAGACGTATCCAGTCTCGCCAACTCTGTCCAATCGGCATCTGTAAGGCCATAAAAGCGAAGCGAATTGAGCGCAGCTCAGTCACCGACCATTTTTATCCATCTCGCCAAAGAGAAAAGACTCGATTCCCGGGCGGGTCGGCGGAGAAGCGTACCCCAATCCTGTACGGATCTGAATTTGCTCTGCTACAATTTACTCACGGGGCAGGGACAGCTGCTCTGGGTTGGTGTTTGCCTGCAAAATGGTGATCTAACACGGTTTCCATTAACCTCAGAATTCGGTTCTACGGGGTTGAAACAGGCGACGCAGGCGAATCGATTGAACCTGAGGAAAGCCACTAAAGACGCGGGTTTCCGATAAAGGTAAGAAAATAAGTTGGGGACGTAGTTCAGTTGGTTAGAACGCTGCCCTGTCACGGCAGAGGCCGCGGGTTCGAGTCCCGTCGTCCCCGCCATTCATTCCAAAGCAGTTAGTGAATGGCGCCTCCACTTCGTCTTACCCACAATTTCACCCACACCCTTCTCGTCGTTCCTGAAGGACTGGACTGTTGCTGCCATCTCCATCGACTGGCAGGGCGAACCACTGGTTCTCTCTCAGGAAGGTAAGCCGCAGCGTCCAAGCCCTGACGCTGGCATGGATGCGACCGTCAAGTGGATGAGCACGCCCCCGAAGAGACATCATTTGCTCTACTGGCATGACAAGACATCATCTCAAGTCGCCTTTGAGAATCCGATGGGGTTATTAACCACTGCTCATGTGCAACCCTTCGGTGATGGTTGATCCGTCGTTCTAGTCATGGGTTGCGACATCAGGTCCGTGCATTCGACGAAATGTTAAAACCACCGCTGCGAACAATATCGAGGGAAGCCAAATCCACAAGAGTTCACTTCTAAGGATGGAATATCCGCGTGGGCTGAAGAACCGCATAACGGCAATCGGTGAAACTCGAATGGGTCTCCACGGAAGGAAATAGCGGGTGTTGTCGAAGGGGCAGAAGAATGCCACGCCAAGCCCGCCGTCCGTCATGGCGTCGAGCACGCCGTGGCTGGCACTTGCGAGAAATAGATAGGTGAATAAGGCAAATCGCCCGATCCCAGCCCTTCCGCTCCTCAATACGGTAAACGCGATCACGGCTGCCAGAAGAGCAGCAAACACCAGAGAATGGGTGAAGCCACGGTGTCCCCAAAAATCACCGTACTTGATTCCGAACCGAAACCCGATCACGTCAAGATCAGGAAGCACGGAGCACAACACACCAGCGACCCAAACCTTCTTCGCTATTTGAGGCCTATAGAAGCAGGTGCCGATACTGAGGGCAGCAACCGCGTGCGAGAATGCAGATGCCATCTTTGGCTCCGCTAGCGAATGCCTTGCTAGACCTTAAATTGGCATGTTGCTCGACGAGTAGTCTCTACGAAAGCACCTTGGGATTCGTAGGTGCTCCCGAATCGAATTCGAGCGTATCAGAAGGCATACCCGATAGACCGATCGAAATCGAAGATTCTGGACCAATGGATTCATGCGATTGCGACGGCTGCGGCGAAAGCCTTTCTTGACCAGCACTGATTCTGTTGGGTTTGGCGATGTCCCTTGCCCTCCGGATTGCCCTTGATCCGGCCGGCGGTGCGAATCGATTCTCTCAGCGGCCCGAAGCGAGCAGCAGGACATTCCGCTCGCGGGGCGGAAGGTCCTGCTGTTCTGAAACGATTGTCGGCAGATCTCTGCTGTGTGTGCTCCAACCGCTCTCGACGAAGCTGAGATGCCGTTGCGAGATCCCAGTATCAAGAGACGGGCCGCCGGATTGAATGGGGCTGGGCGCACGTCCTGGCCTCGGTCGCCGAAGTCCTGGCCAGAAAGTCGGCATCGGCCTAGCTTCGCCGCCGTCGCCAACAAAGAACTCCCGCCGATGGAACCCGCAGCCCTCTTTACTCCTTCACACTTTTTACGGGGACATGTAGCGAAATAGCGACATGAACCCAAAATCCATATGAGTCTGATTGTGGCAGTGAAACAGCGTTGCACCCGGATTATCCGCTTGAAAGTCTGCCTCCACGGTGCCATTTGCTGGCACAACGACTACATCTTTGGTCAACCCCGCGAACTCCTGGGAGTTAACCTGTATGACGTCGAAACTATGCCGATGCAGATGGATGGGGTGGTCGTCACCGCTGCGATTGATCATCTGCAGCCGGTATCTTTGCCCTTCCTTTAGAAGGACGGTGTCGGTGTGCGGGAATGACTTTCCATTGATGGTCCAGGTGGCGACAGCTCCCTGACCGTGAAATTTCGATTCAAATCGAAGAGGGATGACTTCATCAGGCGGTCGAATCGTCGCTTGAGGCTTGGCGAAGCGCCCATAGTCCCACAAGGTTTCCGGCGGATCGATCCAGCGCGGCTTGCCCTTCTGGTTTGCATATTCGATCACCACGCCCATGCCTGCTTTGCGCATCGCTTCGCGGGTTTCTCCGAGAATCCAGATGCCCGCTCGATTCATGGTGACAACTGCGTCGATGCGCTCAGCGGGACCTAAGCGAATCGCAGAGGTAGACCTTGGCGCAAGCACTGGATTGCCATCCATCGCAGTGACGCTAAGCTCGTGTCCAGAGAGAGCCAGCCAATGAATCATGCTCGCGCTGGCGTTCAGAAGATGCATCAGCACTCGCTGCCCTTCGCGGACTCTCACCGCATCCGCAGATCCCAGCATGCGGCCGTTGATCGTTGAGTAATCGTACGCAGCGTCCATCGACGAGTCGCCTCCAGCCGCCAGGTATGCATTCCAGTCGTGCAAGGTCAGGAATATCTCCTGGTCATAAGCGCCCGGGTCCGCTTTGGGCTCGATGTAGAAACAACCGAACTGCCCGGTGTATGCGCCTCGTTTCAGATCATGTCCGGCAAAAGCGTGGGTGTGGTACCAGCGAAATCCGGCCGGGCGCGGTGTGAACTTGTAGCGAAATTGCCCGCCGGGCGCAATCATCGGGCTGCCTTCTTCTGCGGCCCCGTCCATCTCTGAGGGAATCTCCAGACCGTGCCAGTGCACGATTTCCGGAACAGCCGATCGATTGAGCACGTCGATGACGATCGGTTTTCCTTCCGGCCAGCGAATGAGCGGTCCGGGAACCCGGCCGTTGTAGGCAATCGTGTGGATCAGTTTTCCGGGCGCGATTTCCAGTTCCAAAGGTGCGATCTCGAGCCTTACGTCCGGTTGGCTTTGCGCCCGCGCGAAGGCGGGCGCGAACGTTGCTCCTACCAGGGCCGCTCCGGCCTCAGCCATGAATGTGCGGCGATTCATCAAGAATGATGCGACCTATGGTGTGCTCTTTGAGCTGCCGGCTCGATGATGCGACCAGTCAAACGAGCGCCCGATGATGCACTTTACGATCAGGTGATCCGTTCCCGCAGTGGCGCCCCAACCTGCGCCCAAATTAATCTCCCACTTGGGTGAAAGAAACAGATTGACCACGGGAAAGAGCTGCTGCTGTTGATTGTGCAGCGATACGAAATTTCCCCACTCGCCATAGTAGGCGTAATACTCAACCCCAAAATTGTAATACTTCGATGGTGCGTAGGTGAGGGTTGCTGCCGGACCAAATGTCACGCCTGGCGGAGCCACATCGCGATAATAAGCCTGTTTTTGTTGGGCGGTGAAATCCGTTGGTGGCGGAACAACATGGATATCCCAGACCATCGTTCCGTTCACCGACCAATACCATCGGCCAATCGTCTGATCCACAATTGGCATGATCTGCCATGACCAGGTCGGATTGGAAAATGCTGCCCTCGCATATCCGAACTCGCTCGACAGACTTACACCAACCGGCCAATGCCAGCGGGGAGGAGCCCGAACGCGTGGTCGTATATGATCGCCGGCCCACTGAACACCGTTGCCGCTTTTTTCGGCAGTGAAGATATAAAACCCAACTTCGGACCACTCGTTGATACCCTCCGTCAGTTCGATCGTTTCATGCTCCTGGTGTTCTGTCGGAAGCATGCCGAACTGGGTCGTTGTGCTGCCTTCCACCGTGAAGTTACTGTGTAATTCAACCAGCAGTGTCTTCGGCGTCATTGTTTCAGATGGATATACCTGGATTTCATAGTTGTCCTGACCATGCGCTATGCCCGGCCAACCCGCAAACATCCAAAGCAGCACCCACATCCATCTGCGGATCATGCTCTCCCACACCTCGTGCATATCGAACTTGCTCAACGATTCTGCCATGGATGGCAGCTTTGTGTCTCAAGCCGCAGTAGTTGAGACCGTGAGACGTTGAGACGCTGCACCGGGTACAGTTCGATTGAGATGTATGTACGAGATACCCACTCCGCATCTCATTTCTCACCGTCCAAGCATCAACCCATCATGGCTGAGACCTTGAGAACGCGGCAGGTGGCCTCGCTACTAGAGGCAGACCTTCAAAGGGCGAACAGTCGCCGCAAGCTGGCGCCATCGCTGTTCTCGCCAGCGATTAATTCACGTATTATCCGTCCTAGATAGGCTGACACAATGATTGTCATCCAGTCCCCAAGATTGCGGCTCAGCCAGTTCCGAATGACGGATGCGCAGGAGGTTTTTAGATGCATCACGCCCGCCATCGCCAAATTCATGCCATGGGAGCCGCCATCGTGGAACGAGTACGTGACACGATGCGAAAAGAGAGTGCAGGCTCCGGATCCGAACAAATTTTCTTTCCTCGTCCGGCGGCTCGACAACAACGAATGCCTTGGCATGGCCTCGTTGGAAGGCGCGGATTCTGTTTCGCCCGAAGTCGGCCTTTGGCTCAAGGAAAGCGCCCACGGGCGGGGTTTTGGCCGGGAGGTCGTGGCTGCACTTGTCAAGTGGGGACACGCAACTCTCGGCAAACGAAGCTTCATCTATCCGGTGGCCGTACAAAACACCGCGAGCAGGCGTATCGCTGAGCATCTTCACGGCGAGATCATAGGCAACCGCACGAATCCAAAATACGAATCCGTCGTTTACAGGATTCCCTTCCACGAATCGCCATATTCTTCGTAGAACCCAGACTTTCATCTCTCCGGTAATTGTCCGAAGCGCCGCAGGACGGACGCAGCCAATCCGTTGGCGCGAAATCCGGAGAAGCACTCATCTTCCGACCGCTGACAGTCGGTGGCAATGTGAACCGAATCGGAAGAAGTCGGAATCTGAGTATTAACGCCTAGCACAAACGCCGAAGCCGAGGTCTCGCCTTGAACGCGATCAGCCTGGCTTCCCGGCGTTTATCGCTGATCGAAACTGTTGCCGTGACTCTTTGCGTAAATATACCTTGACACGTATATGCCTAATAGAGTATATACAAGGCATGGAATCTGCCTTCGAAATTATTGCGGAGCCAAACCGCCGCGCGATCTTGAGCCTCCTGGTTACGTCCGAACAGTCGGTGGGAGAGATCGAGCGCCGACTTCGTATGACGCAGCCCACCGTGTCAAAGCACCTGCGCGTGCTGCGTGACTCCGGTTTCGTGGAATCCACGGTGGACGCGCAGCGCCGCCTCTACCGGCTCAAACCCGGACCATTTCAGGAGGTCGATGCCTGGCTGGCTCAGTTCCGCCGCTTCTGGTCGGCTCATATCGACGCTCTCGAACGCTACCTCGATCGCATGGATCTCGACCGCACGGATCCGGCAACCGGAGCGAAAACGAGAACCAGAAAAAAGACGACGCGGCCCAAACCGCGAACTGATAAAGGAGAGACGAAATGAAAATCAAAGTAACCAGCGTGTACGTCGACGACCAGAACAAAGCCCTGCGCTTCTATACCGAGGTATTGGGCTTTGCCAAGAAAACCGATTTCAGCAACGGACCCTACCGCTGGCTGACCGTCGCCTCGCCCGAGGAGCCGGACGGCACCGAGTTGCAGCTTGCGCTCAACAACAATCCCGCGGCCAAAACCTATCAGCAGGCGATCTTTCAACAGAAACAGGCCGCCGCCAATTTCTTTACCGACGACGTAAAGGGCGACTACGAGCGGATCAAGGCCCGTGGCGCCGAGTTCACGATGCCACCTACCGACACGGCCGGCTCGACCATTGCCGTGCTGAACGATACCTGCGGCAATCTCATTCAGCTTACCCAGCTGAAGCGCTGGTAGGTCGGATGTTCAGCGGGCGGATGTTCCATAGGAGGAGATCGATGCGCGATCGCGAGCAGTATTCATCGGGTCCAGCAAGTGACATACAGCTCTGCGGGTTCTGGTCCGCTCGCGTGGATGCTCTCGAACGCCACCTCTCGGCCAACACCTGGGCGCTGGCGGCCGTCACTGTGGTGATGATTGCGTATCCGATTGCGCGGATTGTGATTCCCGCCGTACTCCATGGCGTCGTGACCGTTGTGGTTCGGACCGTGTTCAACCTGATTTGAGTTCGGCTTGGGTGCTGCGGAAAAAATCGTGCGCGCGGCGATCGCTCGTGAGGATCGTCGACTTCAGCTCACCGCTGGCATGCTCATTCAGACAAGGAGAAGAAGATGACCGACCTTCAACAATACACACCGGGCCCGGCCTTCGGGGCGCAGATACGCAGGGATGGCGAAGAGAAGTGGACGCTCATTCTAGTCCGCCAACTGCGCCACCCTCCGGAAAAAGTCTGGCAGGCGCTGATCGATCCCGCGCATCTGCGCGAATGGGCTCCCTTCGACGCCGATGGCAGCCTGGGCACGGTTGGAACCAAGGTGAAGCTCACCACCGTCGGCGCGCCCGTGCCCCACATTACCGAAACAACAGTGACGCGAGCTGACGCTCCCGAGGTGCTTGAGTACAACTGGGGTGACCACAGTATGCGCTGGGAACTGGAAGCCTCTGAGGGCGGCACCCGCTTGACGTTATGGACTCAAATCGGTCGCCGCTTCATCGCAATGGGCGCTGCCGGCTGGCACATTGCTTTCGATGTTCTGGATCGGCTTCTGAGCGGAACTCCCCTTGGGCGCTTCGTCGGCCCCGAGGCCAGGAAGTTCGGCGGTTGGCACCGGCTGACCGCCGAGTACGCCAAACAGTTCAATATCGAAGCGTCGAACCAGCCGCCTGTCGCACCGAACAGTTGAAATGGGGCACGATTCGTGCCCCAGGAAAGACGCACGAGAAAATGGAGAAAAATATGTCTTACCTCAATTCAGCGATGACAACCCAGCAGATGGCAGTCTCCGCCGCCGCTAGGATTACCCCCAAAGCCAGGGTCATGAATATTGCGCTGTGGATCTTGCAAGTGCTATGGGGTGTCTTCTTCTGCTTCACTGGTTTCGGCAAAATCATGTGTTGCAGGCCGGACGTGTGGAACCATACGCTTCATCAACCCGTGCCATGGTTTTCCGCCGTGCCGCAGGGGCTGTTCGTTTTCATTGGTGTCTGTGAGTTTCTTGGAGGCGTCGGCCTGATCTTGCCCTCGATGACCGGAGTCAAACCGAAGCTCACGCCGATTGCTGCCATCGGCCTGACGCTGGTCATGATCCTCGCAGCTATCTTTCACGTCGCGCGCGGCGAGTACAGCTTCTTCTTGCCCCTCAATTTGGTTCTGGGAGGAATCGCTGCACTCATCGCGTATGGGCGGCTGATGGCTATACCTGTCGCGGAGCGGCCGATCGACACCCTTCGCGTCGTGGCGGCACTGGCGGTTGTCGGAGTTCTGGCCTTCGTCGGTTTCGCTCCGATCTGGTACCAGGCGACGCACATACGCTGAGCGGACGAACTCAAAGGCGGCCGCTGATTTGGCAAATATCGCCCTGAGCGATAAGCTCACTGCATCTCGGAGCATCCATCCATGAATAACAAAAGTCTCAAGGTCGACAGCATTCTGCGTCATGAAAAAAAATGGCGGGATGAATTTGAGACGCTGAGAACGATCGTTCTCGACTGCGGGTTAGCCGAAGACTTGAAGTGGTTTCAGCCCTGTTACACGCTTGAGAAAAAGAACGTGGTGTTAATCCACGGATTCAAAGCATACTGTGCGCTCATGTTTTTCAAAGGCGCCCTGTTGAAGGATCCTCATCGCATTCTCGTCGCTCCTGGACAACATCAGGCGGCGCGCCAGATTCGTTTCGCCAGCGTTCGAGAAATCCTCAAGTTGGAACCCACCGTGAAAGCCTATATTGAGGAAGCCATTTCCGTCGAAAAAGCCGGCCTGAAAGTAAAGTTGAAAAAAACGGCTGACTTCAGAATTCCTGAAGAATTTCAAACAAAATTGGATGAAATCCCTGCCTTAAAGACTGCGTTCTACGCCTTGACGCCCGGACGGCAAAGAAATTACATCTATCATTTTTCTCAACCTAAGCAGTCTAAAACTCGGGAAGCAAGGGTTGAAAAATGCATGCGCCAGATTCTCAATGGCAAGGGACTCAATGATTAATGATTCGAGCGGCGTCCACGCGGTTCTATCGGCCAAAACACGGAGGAACAATGTCACCCAGCCAGGGAAACGCAGAAAGACGAAGGGTAACCTTGCACGTCGTTTCCAGTCTGGATGGTTTCATCGCGAAAAAAGATAACACCGTCTCCTGGCTGGAGGGCGGAAGCGTCTACGAAGCCGGAGTTTCCATCTCCGACGAAGAAGCTGCGGCTTTTCTTAAGGCAATCGACTGCTATGTGCTCGGTTCGCGCACCTATGAACACGCGCTCCAACTCGGCTGGCCATACGGCGACACCCCAACCGTCGTGGTGACAAACAGAAAGCTGGCGTCCGCGAAAAAGAGTGTCGAGTTCTATTCGGGCGATCTCAAAAAGTTGGTCGACGAGATTCTCGCGCCGCGATATCGAAATATCTGGCTCGCGGGTGGGGCCATCTTGTGCCAAAAATTCCTCAAGCTCGGCTTGGTCGACGAGATCAGGCTAACGATCGCGCCGGTCCTGTTGGGTGAGGGACTGCACCTGTTCGGGGGGGACGGTGTCGAGCAGAAGTGGAAGTTGAAGAACACGGTGGCCTACGAGAACGGCTTTGTTGAGTTATCGTACACTCGCTAATCGGCCGAAACTCGTCTGCAGAGTGGCGAAGCCATGTGCGAGAGAGTCATGTCGAACGACGGTGGCATCATCGGAGTATCAGATCATGGCGGTTGGGCGGTGCTCGTGACCGTGGCGCGTGACGGGACGCTCCTCGACCGCCGCCGCGTGGAACTCGTCGACCAGGGACTGCCCAAGATTCCGCACCACAGCGAAGGCCAAAGGCTTCCCATCGACGAGGCCGTCGAGTTAGTTGAGCGCGTGCGTGTCTCCGCAGAGCAGCACGCCGTCCTTGCCTGGGACGCTGTCACGAAGGCGGTGCCCCGGATCCTTGGCGTTGCTCTTCGCAAGTGCCCGCCGCTTCCACCCACGATTGCCGGGCGAATCACGGACTACCGCGCTCAGAACGTTGCCGACTGGGTCATGTACCGCAGGGCTCTAGCCTCTGCGGCTGAGGCCCGGGGTTGGCCCGTTCACTGGTATGACGCTAAGGGCGCTTTGAGTGCGGCGCGCAAGGCACTGCACGTAGAGGACCTCGACGCGCACTTCCTTCAGGTGCGCAGGGCCATCGGGCCGCCCTGGAACAATGATCACAAGCTCGCCATGGCCGCAGCCTTAGTCACCGTGCGCGGGGCCGCGAAGTAAACCGGTATGGCTCCCCTTGACATTCTACCGGAAGCGCGATATCGTCCCCTAGAATGTCTACTAAAGAACAGAAAGAACGCATTGAGCTGCTGCAAGGCACTCTCGATCTGCTGATTCTCCGTACGCTCCTGCTGGGGCCGACGCATGGTCACGCCATCGCCAAGGCCATCGAGTTCAACTCCGACGAGGTATTGCAGGTCGAACAGGGATCGCTCTATCCCGCGCTGCACCGTCTCATCAAGCGGCGATGGATTTCCGTCGAAGAAGGAACATCGGAGAACAATCGGCGCGCGAAGTTTTACCGGCTAACGGCCAAAGGCCGGCGACAACTGGCGGTTGAGACCAGCAAGTGGGACAAATTGGCGGGGGCTATTGCCCGCATCCTGCGGCCGGCACAACCGGAGAGCGAATCATGAGGCGGAGCAAACGGATGCTGGAGGATCTCGACAGTGACATCCGCGAGCATATCGCGATGGAGGCGCAGGAAAACATCGAGCGCGGCATGTCGCCCGAGGACGCGCACTACGCGGCGCTGCGCAAATTCGGAAATGTGACGCGCGTCAAAGAAGACACGCGACAAGTGTGGAGTGTCGTCTGGCTGGAGCAACTTCTCCAGGATCTCCGCTACGGTCTGCGGACGCTGCGAAAATCTCCCGGGTTTAGCCTCGTCGCGATTCTGACGCTTGCTCTCGGGATCGGCGCAGATACCGCAATTTTTTCTGTAGTCAACGCGGTTCTGCTCCGGCCGCTGCCGTATCCAAATCCCAGGCAGCTCGTCTTGCTCCCTGAGGCCAGCCCGAAGCAGGGAATCACAGACGCCGGCATGTCGTATCCCAGCCTGCTCGAATTACGAGACAACAATCACGTCTTCAGTGCCATCGCGGGCTTGGCCAGCCACTCACTCACGCTTACAGGGCGGGGAGAGCCATCCGAGGCGAGAACCATCGTTGTAACCCAGAACTTCTTTTCGGTTTTCGGTACGAAGCCTCTGCTGGGCCGCGCGTTGCTTCCCGGCGATGGTGAGCGTGGCGCGACCCCGGTCGTAGTTCTTAGCGAGGGCATGTGGCGCGACCAATTCGAAGCCGATTCCAAAATCATTGGCCGCCCAATTACGCTGGACATGCGCCCCTATACCGTCGTTGGCGTCATGCCGGCGGAATTTCGTACGCCCTTCTTCGAGCAAGCGGATCAGCTCTGGATCTCCTTGGTGCAGGACCCGTTGTTTTCTGGCTGGATGACCCATCCGCAGCAGACGCACTGGATGCCTGTGTTTGCGCGCTTGCGCCCCGGAGTGTCGTTCGCCGAGGCGAAGGCGGAAATGGAAACCTTGAGCGCGCGATTGGCGGAGGAGTTTCCCGAGGAGAGGGGATGGGAAATTCAGCAGGTCCAGCCGTTGCAGCAGGCCATCGTTGGGGACGTGAAAACTCCATTGCTCATTCTCTCGTGTGCGGTTGGCCTAGTGCTGCTGATTGCGTGCGCGAATATTGCGAACTTGCTATTGACCCGCGCCATCTCCCGCTCGAGCGAAATCGCCGTTCGCATCGCGTTGGGCGCTCACAGGCGACGCATCACGCGCCAATTGCTGACGGAAAGCGCCATTCTGGGTATTGTTGGGAGCGTGGCTGGGATGGTCCTTGCTTATTTAGGCGTCTCCGTACTCATCTCACTTCTGCCGCCGGGACTGCCACGAATCCATACCATTCGCGTAAACGGGTCGGTGCTCGGTTTTGCTCTCGCGCTCTCTCTGCTCGCCAGCTTTGTATTCGGCTTGGCACCTGTATTTTTCGCCGCGCAGACCGACCCGCACACGAACCTTAGGGAGGGCGCGCGCGCCGGAGAAGCAAGAGGCTCGCAGCGCGCTCGAGGCTTCCTGGCTGCCCTCGAAGTGGCGCTGGCGATGGTTCTTCTCGTCGGGGCGGGGTTGCTTCTCCGCAGTTTTGCCCGGCTGACCTCGGTCAGTCCGGGCTTCGCCCCGAATGGTGTTGTGAAAGCGATGGTCTCCCTTCCACAATTTGAATATTCCACGCAGCAGCAGTGGAATGCCTTCGAGACCGACTTAATGACGCGTCTTCAAGCCGATCCGGGTATGCAGGATTCCGCGTGTGCTGCTCCTCTGCCAATCAAAGATGGGCAGGTGAATCTTCCCTTTGACATTGTCGGCAATCCGCCTTTAGCCGCGGGAGCGGCCAATACGGCCGACTATGTCACCACCAGCCCCCAGTACTTCTCTGTGATGGGAATTCCCCTGCTTCGCGGCAGATTATTTGATTCAAGTGATTCGTCTTCCTCGCCGCCAGTCGTGCTGATCAGTGAGGCGCTCGCCCAGCGCTATTTTGCCAATCAAAATCCTTTTGGCAGGCATCTGGTCTTCGGATTTCCACTGAATGGCAAAGCGTCGCGCGAAATCGTCGGCATTGTGGGCGACGTGCGCAACGTCTCGTTGGGTAAGAAACCTGGGCCAATGGTGTATGTGCCCTTCGCGCAAGCACCTCTGTACGGATGCGAAGTGGTCGTCAAGAGCACGTTAAGTGCCTCGGTGGTCGCGGCAGCTATCCGCACCGAAACTCACAACATTGACAAAGACCTTCCCGTTACAGATATAGCAACGCTTCCCGGCGCTCTCAGCGCATCGGTGGCCGAGCCCAGATTTCGTACCCAGATCCTCGCCCTGTTCAGTGCGATTGCTCTCGCGCTCGCCGCAGTCGGAATTTTCGGCGTGATTTCGTATTCCGTTTCGCGCCGCACGCGCGAGATCGGGGTTCGCATCGCTCTGGGCGCTACTCCCGCCAGCGTGCGAAGTTTGGTGATCGGGGAGTCCGCGAAGCTCGTGTTCTTCGGCTTGGCTGCGGGCATTCCTGCAGCGCTGCTGCTGACGCGTTTCCTGTCGACGCTGCTCTTTGACGTCCGCCCGGCCGACCCGCTCACCTTTATCGGCGTCGCCTTCTTGCTGGCACTGGTCGCACTCGCGGCGTCGTACATTCCGGCGCGCCGCGCCATGCGAGTCAATCCCGTGGTCGCGCTGAGATACGAATAGTCTTCGCGATGGAGGAACCGCAATCCTGCCGGGGACGATTCTTCACTCCCCCGTACGGCAAAGCCGGCCAAGCTCGAAGCGATCGGCTCGTGCTCAACCCTGCGCTGGCACGTCAGTCTGCCTTACGCCACGTAGTGTCTCGATCGTAGCGCGTCAGACTCCTGGCAACTGCAGCCGTCCGTGGGCCCAAATCCTTTTCGTACACGATTCCATTCTGATCGACGAGGAACGTCATCACTCCCGACACGCGGTATTCCGCCGGATAAGCAACAAACGCGAATCCGCGATTCATTTTTCCGTCGACAATGTCGCTGCGAGCCCCTGAACCCGCTTTCTCTCCAGTCAAAACTCGAAAATAATAGCCCTGGAACGGTGCGGGTTTCTGATTGGCATCGTGGCTATAGCCCTCGGCTGCGGCCGACGCTACCAGCGGACCGATCGGACTCTCGCCCTCACCGGGGCTTGCCTCCCAATACAGACCATTGTGCTTGCCGGGATCGCTGTAAAGCTTCTGTGCATATTGATTGCCTGAGTCGCCGTCGTGCGGTTGGCTGTAGTACTCTTTTTCCGCATCCACTAACTCACGGCATACTTGGATGACCGCCAGCTCGTTTTTGCCAACCCTGCGATACAGAATCTCCTGCTTGCCCGCGGGAGTGTCGAAATACCACGAACCCCCTTTATGCGCGAGCGGAATCGGCGTCGGCCAGTTTTCCGCTCCGACGTAGAGCGTAGTCATGCCGTCAAGTTCAGTGACCAGGCGGTGCATTTGTTGATATTTCTGCACGAACTCCTCGCGATTGTGCTTGTCTTCGACGTCATCTCCGGACGAAACAATGTCTTTCGCGTCTGGCCCCAGGACGCTCATCAAAGCCGATTGATCCTGCGCTTTGAGCGCTGCCACCAGCGCATTGCAAGCATCCATAGCCGATGAGAAGGTCTTCTGACCCGTTTGCTGAGCAACGGCAGTGACAGAAACCCACGCCATCCCAACAATGAGAATCGCTGCACCGCTTGCGATCCTCCAGTTCAGTTTCTCGAAACTGCGCAGAACGTGTGTCGTCGTACCCATGGTCGCATCTCCTCGTGTATTCGCATCAGTCAGGCGCTGCCGCGCCGGTTCGATTAAGTAGGAAACGGGATCAACGGCGTCCATGTCCGCCGCCACCGCGCATGCCTCCGCCCGCTCCTCCAAAGCTCGATCGTCCGCGCGCCGAGAAGCCCCGCGCATCGCCTCCACGCGCGAAGCCGCCAAAGGCGCCACCCCGGCCTCTGGAGCGCGATGGCGCTACACCACGCGGAGCCGCATAGCCCCGCATTCCGCGATCACCCCGGGCAAAAGGGGCTGGTCCACGAAAACCGCCGTGGAAATACGCATTGCGATCATAGAAAGCATGACTGTGGAATGCATAGCGCCCGCCGCCGTACAGCAATCCGCGGTGGTACCAGTCAAAGCCCCAGGCGTGCCAGCCCCAGCCAAATCCAAAGAATGGACCGATGGGAAATCCAATTCCGAAGCGAATGTACGGTCCCCCAAATCCCCACCAGGGATAGAATCCTGGCCAGAGTCCAATTGGATAGCCGTAGACAAATTCCGGATCGTACTCCGGCACGTAAACAACATCGGGATCCGTCGGTTGGATGTCGATGTTGTCATTGTCTTCGGTCACGGTCTGCTGTGGCGTCGTCTTCAAATTTCCTGCCTGTTGAGCCTTCTGTCGCAGGAATTGAATAGCGCTCATGACGTCGGCCGATTGGTTGTACTCTGCATCGCCCAGCTCTGACGTCCATGAGAGGTTCTTATTCATGTCCGCGAGCACAGTGGGAAACTGAGTTAAGGCTTTTACGCTGGGATCCCAGTCCTGTTTGTCGACAGCGTCCCCAAGGTCTTTGCCTTTCAGGTTCGGATTCTCATCGAGGAATCGTTGCGCCTCGACAATCTGGGTCGGATACGCGGAAGCCGCCAGAATTTGCGCTACCAATGAATCTGGATACAACGCGATCGGTGAAACCAGCTGTTGTAATTGCTCCGGAGTCAACTGCGCACCCGTCGGCTGAGTTGGTGCAGGAGCCTGGCTTGGCGGAGGCGGAGCCTCTTGCTCGGCGCGCAGCGATTGCGACGAGGCCGCAATCATTAGAGTGACAAGCGTGCATGAAAGCACGCTGATCAGGACTTTTCTGATCAATATTCTCGCTGTCATCCGGTGTTCCTCCCGTTCGTGCGTGGGCCCACAAAAAGACACAGATGGGAATTCGGCTTGAAGACTAAACTTTTAGATGCATCCCAGGGGAAGATTGGTACATCAACATTCTATTGCCCTCGAATTGTGGCGGAACGATCTTTGCCCGGCGGCCAGGTGTCGGACCACAGGCCAACAAAATTTCGAGGTGTGAGCGCGCGCTCCCGCGGAGGCAGCTTGCTTTCTTCCCCACCCTTGCATTTCTTACCGCGCTGGGGCGGTCTGAGGATTGGCCTGCGGTGCCGGAGTCGAGAAGTTCACTTTCGGAGCTTCGCGTGACCCTTCCGAGGCAGCGAAATACGCATTGTTCGGTTTGAATCCAGCCCATCCTGCAAATACGCTGTTCGGAAACTGCTGGACATACGTGTTGTAGTCCTGGAGCGCATCGTTGTAGCGCTTGCGCTCGACTGCGATGCGGTTCTCGGTTCCAGCAAGTTCATCCTGCAGACGCAGGAAGTTTTCGTTCGACTTCAGTTGCGGGTAGTTTTCGACGATCAACAGTAGGCGGCCCAAGGCTCCGTCGAGCTGCCCGTTGGCGGCGATTTTTTCCTGCGGAGTTCCCGCGGAGAGCAGTGCCGAACGCGCTTTAGCAATGTCGCCAAACACGGTTTGTTCTTGTTGCGCGTAACCTTTCACCGTCTCGACCAGATTCGGGATCAGGTCGGCCCGGCGCTGCAGGACAATATCGACCTGAGACCACGCCGCCTTCACCCCTTCGTTTTTCGCCACCAGCGTGTTGCGCACGCTGACGTACTGGCCGAAGAAGGCCATCCCGATCAGACCGACCACGACAATGGTGACGATGACTGCGATTAAGACCTTGCCCATAAGCCTCTCCTCACAGCTTTAATCTGGCGCATCATCCTTGAATGGATGCACCTGAGTCTAACGCTTTATCGACAGCGCCAGTAACTTTCTCGATCGTCGCCAAATAGCGGGCGAAAAGATCATGAAGATCGATCTTCTTCAGGTCAACTTTCTTCTCGCGAGCGTCCAGCAGAGAGTTGATGGCGGAGGGATCAAATCCCACGCGCTTTGCCAATGCCTGCACGGCTTCGCGCCGCCCTGAGTGCGAAGCGTCTCCCAGCGCGATCAGAGCATGGCGAAACAGCGTGGCAAACGAAGGCACTGAGCGCAACAGGAGCTCGCGCAATCGCGAATTATTTTCTGATGCCAGAAGAAATTGCTGCCGCAGCAGGATCAGTTTCTCCCGCAACTCATACTCGACCTGCACGCGATGCAGGCTCATCGGAATTTGCAGACGTTCTACCACATCCTCGCCAAAAAAAACGCGATGATGTTGCTGCATGTCCAGTAATTCGATGGTAAAGACGTCCGTCGAGCGTTCGAGTTCTTCTCGTGTCATGCAGAGCGGCGGCGGTTGCTTCTGACGGTCCCACCACTTGGCGACCGGAGCCAGCGGCCGTAACGCCGCGATCGAGCTGTCGCGAAGCACACACAGCAGATTTAAGTTCGAGAGCCCGGGGTGATAGTCGCCCGAAACCGCCGAGCCGAACAGGATGACGCTCTCAGCGTTCGCGCCGCATGCTTCGCGGACCCGCTTCACAAATTCGTTGATCTTGTCTTCAGGAACCATTGCTTCCCTCGCTTTGCTACCAACTGCTGCTTGCCCCGCCACCGCCGGAACTGCCTCCGCCAAAGCCGCCAAATCCGCCACCACCGCCGAAGCCTCCTCCGCCACCGCCCCAACCGCCGCCGCGACCGCCAAAGATGCTGGAGAAGAGAATCCAAAAAAGAAGAGTGCGCAGCGGGGTAAAGAGGATGAGCAGAACGACCGCGATAATTCCAATGATGGCGCCCGTCGACAGCCCTTCGTCGGGCTCCTGGATGGGCCGAGCCGGGGCACGCGGCTGCGAACGGGTGAGTTGGATCCCCGCATCGCTGGCGATGACGTCAGCCACTCTCGTCGTGACCAGCAGCAGCGCGTCGTCATACTGTTGGCTGCGCATCAGCGGGATGGCTTCGCGCTGAAAGCCTCCTACTTTGCCGTCTGGCAGAATCGGTTCCAGTCCGTAGCCGACCTCGATGCGCGCCCGGTGATCCTGAATCGCGTATAGGATCAGAACGCCACGATCTGTGGATTTGCTGCCGATCCCCCACTCGTGGAAGAGGTCAACCGCATAGCTCTCGATGTCGCTGCCGTCGAGGGAATTGACCGTGACGATTGCAATCTGGGCCTTCGCCTTCTGGTCGATTTGTCGGCAGATGTCATCCATCTGCGCGATGGCTGGCTGGTTCAAAACATGGGCGAAGTCATTGACGTAATCGGTGGGCCGAAGCTGCGAAACTGGCTCGGCGCGCGTAAATACGGCGGGTAAAATCGCGACCGCGCACAACCATAACTTCACGCTCAATTTCACAGGCAAATTGTACAGGACAAAACAGAAGCGGCCGCGCTCGCCCTACAGGTCAGCGCCGTGCTTCCGGTCGCGATCTTGTACTGCTGACCATCCTCGGATTTCACCTTGGTAATTTGAAGAAAACGACGCCAGAGGCAATCATGGGCTGCAATGCCAAACTCTGACAGCACGCGCCGATGGAGTCGACTGCCCGTCGATCTGTCTGTTCGCGTCGTCACGTCCAAAGGATTTTCAACCACCGTAGTGACAGGCCGCGGCACTGAATTGAGCCAGGGCGGCATGGTGTTGTACGCAGGAATCCTGTTGAATCCGGGCGACCTGCTCGAGATTGAGTTCGATACTCCGATTCACTCCCGCATGCCTGCCATCGTTCGCTCGCGCAATGGTTTCTGCTTTGGCCTGGAATTCATCACTCCGCTGCCCGCCTAGCCTTCCTGAAGAAGCCCATAGCCTTGTCCGGCCAATTGTTCTAGGATTTGGATCAAGCACTTCGTCCTCAACGGGGATCATGCATGCACTTTGAACAGTTTTACCTGGGGTGTCTCGCGCACGCTTCGTACCTGCTCGCTTCTGAAGGCGAAGCCGTGGTGGTGGACCCGCAGCGGGACGTCGATTTGTACGTGAAGGCAGCTGCCGAACACGGCGTGAAGATCTGCCACATCTTCGAAACCCATCTGCACGCGGACTTCGTTTCCGGACACAGGGAACTCGCAACCCGCACGGGCGCGAAAATATACATGGGAGCGCAGGCCGGTGCCACGTTCCCGCATGTTCCGGTGCGCGATGGCTTCGAACTGAAGTTTGGCTCGGCTTCCATCGGCGTGCTGGAGACTCCCGGCCACACGCCGGAGAGCATTTGCCTGCTGGTTACCGATCATGAAAGGTCTGCATCACCCTGGGCGGTTCTGACTGGCGACACTTTATTTATCGGCGATGTGGGGCGCCCGGATTTGTCGGCGAAGCACACGCCGGCGCAGCTCGCGGGCATGCTGTATGACAGTCTGCACAACAAGTTGCTGACGCTGGCGGATACTGTTCTCGTCTATCCGGCGCACGGAGCAGGTTCGTTGTGTGGAAAGAATATGCGGGCCGAGCGATCATCGACGATTGGAACGGAACGTCTCACCAACTATGCTCTGCAGATCAAGAGCCGAGAGGAATTCATCGCACAATTGACCAGCCATCTTCCGGCACGGCCGGAATATTTCCTGAAAGACGCTGAGATCAACCGCACGGGCGCTCAAGCATTGTCAGATTTGCCACCGCTCCGCGCCATCGCGCCGTCAGAGTTGAAGAGCATGCTGGCGGAGGGCGAAATTGCGCTCGATGTGCGCCCGGGTGATGAGTTTGCCGCCGGTCATGTGCCGGGTTCGGTGAACATCGCGCTGTCGGGACAGTTCGCGTCGTGGGCCGGCACGGTTCTGGGACTGGCAGCGCATCCCGTGCTGGTGGCGGGGTCGGATGAGCAGTTGGAGGAGGCGCGTCTTCGCCTGGCGCGCGTGGGAATTGAAGTGCTCGATGGCTATCTCCGCGGCGGAGTTGCGGCATGGAAAGAGGCGGGATTGCCGGTAGCGACCATTGCGCAGTTGACTGTCGACGAGCTCGGCGCGCGACTGCAGTCCGACCACCTGCAGGTGCTCGACGTGCGCCGCGAACCGGAGTGGGAGGCGGCACACATTGAAAACGCAACCTGGTGGCCGCTGGATAACTTCAAAGTCTCTCCACCAGAGATCGACCACAATGCGCAGATCGCGGTGCACTGCAAGGGCGGGTATCGAAGCATGATCGCGGCCAGCCTGCTGCAGCGAGCCGGTTTCCGGCATGTCACCAACGTGATTGGCGGGTTTGACGCCTGGCAGAGTGCGAAGCGGCCATCGGTGAGCGCGAAGCCGGTTGGAGTCTGAGAGGGCGCCTGTGGAAAAAGTGTTCCTGCAGGAACATTCCAAAGTACAGATATGTACTTACATTCTCGTGCAATATTCTGCTAACTAATTGAGCAGAAACAACTTCGCCTTGGTTGCCAGTTTCCCCTCTTGCGCGCCCTTTTCTGACTTTTTCCACAGACCATACCAATCGCCCCCCAGGGCACTTTTCCGCTCGAGGTGGGCGAGTTCTAGGGCTTTGACCGCAGTGCGACGCCTCGGGGATGCGGTGTAGACTCCGAGATAGATGGCCATGGCGACGGCATATCCGCAGAGCAGCGAGGGTAAAGAGCGATGAAGACAGAGAAACTAGCCAATATTTTCCGCGTAGACAACGCCAAGCATTGCCGGCTGAAAGAATGTGATCCGGCGAACACGGCAGAGTGGGGCTCGAAGGAGCGTGCGGAGGAGTTTTTGCAGAGGGGTATTGCCCGCACGGCAGAGCTGCAGGACATGCTCTACGCGCAGGATCACTGGGCGCTTCTGCTCATATTTCAAGCGATGGATGCTGCCGGAAAAGACGGGGCCATCAAGCATGTCATGTCGGGGGTGAACCCACAGGGCTGCCAGGTCTATTCGTTCAAATCGCCCTCCGAGGTCGAGCTGCAACACGATTTTCTGTGGCGCACGACGCGCGATCTGCCGGAGCGGGGGCACATCGGGATCTTTAACCGGTCGTATTACGAAGAGGTGCTGATCGTGCGGGTGCATCCGGAAATTCTGGCAAGTCAGAAGACGCCGCCGTCTCTGGTCGGAAAAAAAGTCTGGGACGAGCGATTTGAAGACATTCGCTCGTTTGAGCGGCACATGGCGCGAAGCGGGACTGTGATTCGCAAGTTCTTCTTGAATGTCTCGAAGAAAGAACAGGAACGGCGTTTCCTGGCGCGACTGGAGGAGCCAGGAAAAAACTGGAAATTCTCTGCCGCTGACATTCATGAACGCAAGTATTGGGACGACTATCACGAAGCGTACGAGGAGATGATTCGGAATACGGCCACGGAGTGGGGTCCGTGGTACGTGGTGCCGGCGGACCATAAATGGTTCACGCGGCTGGTGATATCGGCGGTGATCGTTGAGACGCTGGAGTCACTCGATCTGGCATATCCCAAGGTTGATGCGGCCAAACGGAAAGAACTGGCAGCGGCGAAGAAGGCACTGCTGAAACAGTGATAGAACCGCCGGTAGGACTATGACGACCGTTACACGGTCGGTGTGATTTCAATCACATCCCATTTTGGGAAAGCGGACGACAATCGCACCAATCGAACGGAAGAACACGGGAACAGGGAAAAAGGGAGTGGCAGTATGGAGCAGTCCAACGGGTATCAGCCGATTTGCATGTTAGCGCACGACTTACTCAACCACCTGTCCGTCATCGTCGGGCATTGTGATCTGCTCACGGAAGAGCAGGATGAGGACTCGGAGTGCCGGAAGCACCTGCTCTCGATCCGCGAGGCTGCTCGTTCAGCGGCGGCGGACCTCAAGAAACATCAATGCCGCCTCGATACGCTGCTTCGTAGTGGTGCAATCGAGAGCCAACCGGTGGTTCGTCAGACGTAACTCATTTAGAATATATAGTTTGCCAGATGTCGTAGGGGAAGGCCCCGGCGCTCAGCGCATGGCCCTGCTCTTTTCCAGCGGGGCAGAGGGGGATTAGGATAGAACATCAGTCCACATATTTTCCCGGGAGAACAAACTTCACCATGGTCGGCTCCAAGAGACTGCAATCCATTCTTGCGTTTTTCTTCGCATTCGTGGTTGTCGCTGCGTCTGGTCAAAGCAAGCCCGAACGGCAATCGAAGACCGCCAAGCCCACGCAAGCGACGCAGGCAACCCAGCCCACTGCATCGACAGAGAAAGAAGGCGATGCCGCAGAACCGTCCAAACCCGAGGAAAAGGCTTTTAAGGGGATGAGGTATCGCCTAATCGGGCCCTTCCGTGGAGGGCGGTCGCTGACTGCGGCAGGCGTGCCGGGAGATGCGACGACTTATTACTTCGGGGCAACGGGAGGCGGAGTCTGGAAGTCGACCGACGGCGCCCTGACCTGGGCTCCAATCTTTGATAAGGAGGGCACCTCATCAATTGGGAGCATCGCGGTGGCCAATTCGAATCCCAATGTTGTTTATGTGGGAACGGGCGAGGCGTGCATTCGTGGAGACATCTCTCACGGCGATGGAGTTTACAAGTCACTGGATGGCGGCAAGAACTGGAAGAATGTTGGCCTGCGCGATTCACGCGCCATCGGCCGGCTGATTATCAATCCATCGAATCCCGACATAGTCTTCGTAGCGGCTCTGGGCCATCCCTATGGTCCCAATACGGAGCGGGGTATTTTCCGGACGATGGATGGCGGCAAGACGTGGGAGAGAGTTCTCTACAAAGACGAGAATACGGGGGGCGTCGATGTTGCTTTTGATCCTCACAACCCGAACATTCTTTTCGCCGCGTTGTGGCAGGCGCGGCGGACGTCGTGGAGCCTGGAGGATGGCGGTCCGGGCAGCGGCCTGTACCGCTCGAACGACGGAGGCAGCAGCTGGAAGCACATTGAGGAGCACGGATTGCCGAAGGGCCCGTATGGAAGGATCGGAGTCGCGGTGGCGGCAAACTCCGACCGCGTCTACGCGCTGATCGAAGCGCACAATCCCGACGGCGGACTGTATCGTTCCGACGATGGCGGGGAATCGTGGCAGCTGGTAAATCCCAGTCACAGCTTGTGGCAGCGGCCGTGGTATTACATGCACATCGTTGCCGATCCGCGGGACGAGAACCTCGTCTACATCATGGACGTGGAAGCGTACAAGTCGACCGACGGCGGTCACTTGTTCAACCGGTTCAGATTGCCGCACGGCGACAATCACGGACTCTGGATCGATCCGCTCAACACGCGGCGCATGATTGCGTCGAACGACGGCGGAGTGACGGTTACGCTCGATGGCGGGAAGAACTGGACGCCGGAAGACAACCAGCCGACAGCGCAGTTCTATCACGTCATCACCGATACGGCGACGCCTTACCGGGTTTACGGCGCGCAGCAGGACAGTGGAACGGTAGCCATCGCCAGCCGCAGTGACGAAGGATCGATTGATCGCACCAACTGGTACGACGTGGGCGGCGGCGAAGCAGGTTATATCGCGCCGTATCCGCCGGATCCGAATATCGTTTACGCGGCGGATTATCAGGGCAACATCACGCGCTATGACCGGCACATCGGGCAGACCAAGGCGATCACCGAGCAGCCAGAACTGACTGACGCGTACGGCGCAGCAAATCTGGAACATCGATTCCAATGGACGGCGCCGGTGTTGATTTCTCCGCACGATCCCAACACGCTTTATCACGGCGGCGAGCGGCTGTTTAAGACCACCGACGGCGGCATGCACTGGCAGGCCATCAGTCCTGACCTGACGCGCAACGACAAGAGCAAACAAAAGGTATCAGGCGGCGACATCACGCTCGACGATTCCGGAACGGAATATTACGACACGATTTTTGCACTGGCAGAGTCGCCGATCACGAAGGGATTGCTGTGGGTCGGAACCGACGATGGGCTGATTCAGTTGACGCAAGATGAAGGCAAGACATGGACGAACGTGACTCCGAAAGACATGCCCGATTGGAGCCGCATCAGCCAGATCGATCCGTCGCCATTCGATGCGGGGACGGCGTACGTGGCCGTGGACCGGCATCAGTTTGACGATCTGCATCCTTACATTTACAAAACCAGCGATTACGGCAAGACGTGGACGAAGCTGGGGCAGGGAATTGCGGACAACACATTTGTGCGCGTGGTGCGCGAAGATCCGAAGAGGCGTGGATTGCTTTATGCGGGAACGGAAACGGGCGTATACGTATCGTTCGACGATGGGGCGAACTGGCGTCCGCTGAAGTTAAATCTGCCGACCACACCGGTGCACGACCTCGAGATCAAGGACAATGATCTGGTGGTCGCGACCCACGGGCGCGCGTTCTGGATTCTTGACGACGTGAGCCCGCTGCGACAGTACAGCGACGACCTTGTGCAGAAAGACGCGATGCTGTACACCCCAGCAACCGCTTACCGAGTACAGGCGGGGCAGGGTGGCGAACATCATCCCTCCAAATTGAGAGGCCAGAATCCGCCGGCGGGCGCGGTGATTTACTACTACCTGAAGGATGCGCCGAAGGCCGACAGCGAAACGAAAATCGAAATTCTGGATGCGTCGGGAAAGGTGATTCGCAGATATTCGAGCATGGAATTCGACACGCTGGAAGAGCCACTGGGCCCGGATGACAAGAAGCCCGAAAAGCAGATCAAGCCGGAAGCGGGGTTGAATCGCTTCGTGTGGGACCTGCGATACGAGGAGGCGCATCACGTGCCGGGCTACTATCTGTGGGAATACAACGGCGGCTCGCGCGGACCGGTGGCCGTACCCGGCCACTACCAGGTGCGACTGACGGTCGACGGCAAGAGCCAGAGCGAGCCGTTCGACCTGAAGCTTGATCCTCGCGTGCATGTGAGCCAGGCTGATCTGGAGCAGCAACTGAACCTGCTGCTCGAAACGCGCGACGAGATCAATCACGTTTACGATACGGTGAATCAAATTCAGGACGTGCGTTCTCAATTGGCGGGATTAAAACGGCGGCTGCCGGAGAACGCCAGCGCGAAAACGATCGCTACCGCGGCTGATGATCTGGAAAAGAAACTGGTGGCAATTCGCGAGGATCTGATCAACCTGGACATCAGCGCCAGCGAAGACTCGCTGGCTTATCCTCCACGACTCGACGCCGAGTTGGCTTATCTTGCGATGGACGCGGGCACGGCGGATTCGGCTCCCACCGAAGCCGAGCAGCAGCAGTTTGAGAGGCTGAGGCGGCAGAGCGGGGAATTGCTGGCTCGCTGGGAAGATTTGCAGCGGCGGGACCTGGCGGCCTTTCAGAAGCTAACGGCGGAAGGCAGCCTGTCGACGGTAGTGGTGCCGCCGGCGGGGAGAACGATGGACGAACCCGTTCCGGCGCATTGATTCCCTGATTAGATCTTTCTTGGATTCGATCACTTGAGTTTGTGCCCGAGAGCCGCCTTTTCCCAACGGAGAAGGCGGCATGCGGTGACCATGGAGTGCGAGTGATTCGCTAAACCCTCCTATTTCCGGCTTGTTTCGCGGGTTACCGTTGCAGATTCCTGCTATTACTTCTGTGCCACTTCGATGGCACGGATGTGCCTTGTCCGGCTGATGTGGCATTGCTATTGTGCCGATAGTGCAATTGATTCCTCCCCTGGAACGTGAAGCGTTCGCAACTGGGGGGTGTTATATGCGAATGATGAATCTGTGCTATGCGGCAATTGGCTTTGCGGTGGCTCGTTGGATTTTCCGGCGGCAGGCAGCCGCAGTAGACCCAGTCACACGATTCCGGTCACAGGGCCTTTTGTAGAACGATTTTTCTGGCCTGGGCGTGCGTCCCGTTGCGCTTCCATTTCGTCAGCGCGCGCCCATTGTTTTTGCCTTCTGCGGTTCCCGGGTACCTTGGTCATCTCTGCCTTTGGTTCACCTCTCACTACAATTTGCGTAGAGACCGTTCTCAGTTGGTGATCTCAGTGTCGCTGCGGATGAAGCGGGGCTTCCGATCGCCCGCCCGACGGCCAGGAGTTAAGTTCCATGTTGCGGCTCCCAAGAATGCGGCTGTTCTTCGTGCTGCCGGTGCTGCTGGCGACGGTGATGCCCGTCCTGATTGCCGCACAGGACGATCCTAACGACGTGCCGCTCGGCGATGTCGCTCGCAACATGCGCAGGAAATCTCCGCCGCCGCAAGACGTAATCGATAATGACAACCTGTCGAAGGTGATGAACCAGGCGGAAGCGAGTCATACCTGGGCATCGGTGCTGAAGGTGCTAACGGGCGAGAGCGCAAACCATGTTTCGACGCCAAATGTCACCTGTAGTCTGTCGTTCAATGCCAGTCCTAAGCTCATGCTTTCCAGCCAGTATGCGCAGATGGATTTGCCAGCGAGTGACGTGCGTAAGCTCGAGGGGCCGGCCAGGATCGAGGGAGGGACGCTCACGGTTTCAGTTCTGAACCGCACGGACTGGCACGTCAGCGAAGTCGATGTCGCGCTCACGGTTATTAGTAAGAAGGCCGACTCGCAGAGTCTGTTGCTGGACGATCCCGCAGCCTACAGCGGCCCCCACACGCCCGCGACCTGGCAAGAGCCGCTAAGCGGAGGGACCCTACCAAATGTGGTGGAGGCCGTGCCGGAAAAAAAGCCAGACCAGACGGTGATCTACCACATGAGGGCGGCAGCTCCGCCTTCGGCAACAACCGCTTTCAGCGCTCCGCTGAACTTCGATCTCGCGCCAGATCAAGAGTGGCATTGGGCGATCGTGCAGGCCAAAGGTTATCCTCCGCAGTATCCGGTTGACATGGCGCAGGCCACGGAGCCCACGGGCGAGCCAACATCCATCGACTCGCCGCTGCCAGCGACGCTGTTACCTCCGCAAGGGCCGGCGACGCGGTTGTCTCAGAACCCTCGCTAAAGCCCCGCAGGGAAACCGTTCGCAGCGATTTTTCGGAAGTATTCTCGGCACGCATAAGATTGTTCTTGACCCTGACGTTACGTCAGGCCCGAAGATTATCTCGAAGAGGAGATGCAGGTGGACAAGGCGCTGCAAGTGAAAGAATTCGCTCAGCTCACCGGAGTCACGGTGCGAGCCTTGCATCATTACGACCGGCTCGGGCTGCTTCGGCCGAGACGCACCGGTTCCGGGTATCGCCTTTACGGGATGCGCGAGTTGGAACGGCTGGAGCAGATTGTGGCCCTCAAATTCATCGGCATTCCGCTGCAGCAGATCAAGGGCATGCTCGAACGTAAGACGTGTGACTTGCCGCAAGCGCTTGGCCGGCAGCGCACGGTGCTGGAAGAGAAGCGACAACTGCTCGATCGCGCGATTCAGGCGATTCGCAAGGCCGAGGAGTCGTTCGCAACGGGCGGGCGGCCTGACACTGCAATCCTGAAAAAAATCATCGAGGTGATCGAAATGCAGAACAATGACTGGACCGAGAAATATTACAGCCCTGAGGCGCAAGCCAAAATCAAGGAACGTCAGGCGACATGGACGCCGGAGCTGCAGGCCAAAGTGCAGCAGGAGTGGCTCAACCTGTTTCGCGATGTGGAGGCAGCGCTGAACGAAGATCCGTCGAGCGCGGAGGCGCAGGCCTTAGGCCAGCGCTGGAAAAAGCTGATCGGAGGATTCACCGGGGATGACCCTGAAGTCTTAAAGGGGTTGGGCAAAATGTATGCGGACCGCCCGGGCTGGCCCGCCCAAATGAAAGAGCAGATGGCGCCCTATGGCAATCCAGAGGTCTGGGAGTTCATGGGACGCGTGCTCAAGTGCGGGTCGTCCCGCCAGAGAGAATGATCAGTGGAGTCTGCAACAAGCATCCTGCGAGCCGAACGCTACGCTTACTGATTCAGTGGCGTAAGGGCCTCGCAAGCCGCTTCGTTGCCGATGGAGGCGCCGGTCGGCTGGACGCGAATCACTGCGTCTGCAAATGAGCAGAAGCTGCGGATGCCCGTCTGATTCACGACGATCGGAACGGCGGTCGCGTAGTACTCGACCATGGGAGGCCCCCCTGATCCGGTGGCGGAGAAGGTGTAGCCACTCTTGGTCCCGCTGGCCAAGACGCTATCGATGACGCAAGCAGCGGTCGAATTCGCGACGCAAGGAGCAGTGCCCCCGAGAGCGGCGAGCGTAGGAGCGAAGCCGACCGTCGGGTAGGCCGAACTGTAGGCAATCATTCCGGTGTTAATGGTGCGGATGGAAGCCACGGCCGACGACTCGTTTGCCGCCATGCGGGCGCGCAGCAGATTGGGGATTGCGATTGCGGCAATAATCAGAATAATTGCTACCACGATCAGAAGCTCGATGAGCGAGAAGCCTTTCTGCTTGCGCATGGAAATTACCTCCCTGGGGTCGATTTAAGAGTAGCATCCGGTCATTCAAAAATACAAAAGCGGAAGAGGCCTCCACCGCCGAAGCGGTGGAGGCTGATCGAACCGCGACTGATCTTACTTGCTGGACGGAGCAGCGAAGGAATCCGCGAAGGCTTGCGCATTCGGAGTTCCCACACCCGTCACGTTATCCCAACCCGGGTTTGTCGTTAAACTCGTGTCGGTGCCGAAGGAAATGGCGTAGACCAGGTCTGGCACGTAAGGATAGTTCCACAAGCCGCTGTAGAACGTTCCGGTCAGTCCCATGACTTCATTGGCGTTGTACTTGTTTGTGACAGTGCTCGATTCCTGGATCGATGCCATCACGTTCGTCTTGGATCCAACGGGAACCACGTCGAAAATCGTTCCCGCCGGCATTGAATACAAGTAAGGAGCGGCGTCGCCAAGAGGTACGCCTGCTTCCTGGTTCGCAATGGCCCAGAGACCGGAGAACATCGGGGTCGCAAGGCTGGTGCCTCCGTAGGCGTACCAGGTCCCTGTTGAGCCGGATTCGCTGAGGAAGATTACGGCCCCGGTAAAGGGATCGGCGAGCCAGGAGATATCGGGCAACTGGCGCCAGGTTCCGGGCAATCCGGTCTGGTACGAGGGTTGCCCGAAGTAGCCGCTGGGACCGCCCCCCGAGCCAAAGTTAAAGCCAAAGGCGAGGGGAGGATCGAAGAGCGTTCCTTCGTAATTGAGCAACGTTTCATCGGTGCCCCAGCCTGACTGCCACGCAATCGTATTGGTGGAAGTCAGAGCGAGACTGACGCCGCCGACTGCCGTTGCGTAGGGCGAGTCAGCCGGTGCACTCACGGTGGCAGGAATCCCAAACACCGAATAGTCGCCGTAGTCGCCTGAGGCGAAGTTAGTGGAAATTCCGGTAATCGCGGCGATCTCCGAAATCAGGTCTTCAGTGTCGAGGAAGGTCGGCGGAGTTTCGGACTCCACCGAACCGTAACTGCCGGAGAGGACGTTGCCAAGATCGTAGTTGACGGCATAAAAAACGCCTTCGTCCACGTCCTGGAAGCTGGCTGACGGCGGGACGACGAGATCGATGTTGGCACCCGGAGCAATGGCGTGTGCCCATTCGACGTCGATGTTAATTTCCGGATCAGGTCCGGCGCAGGTGGATTGAGTGGGGACGTTGATGATGGCGAAGTTCGATGAAGTCAGAGCAGGGAGCCCGAATTTCTTGGAGAACGCATTGGCATCCTGCTGAATGGTCAACGAACCGCACCAGTCAACGATCACGATGGTCTGACCGGCTCCGGTATAGCCCTCACCATACAAGCCAGTGAGATTGTAAGCGGTATAGATCTCGGGAGGGGTGTAGCCGCAGCCGGGGTTGTCGGCGTTGGTGAAATAGGCGTTGCCCTTATAGGTTCCGATGGGGAAGGTTCCATTCGTGCTGAATTTCTCCGTCTGCACTCCCGGGAAGCAATTCGAGGAAAAGAAGGTGTTCGACGACGGAGTCACCTTCGGAGCCGGAATTGCTTTGCCATTGGGAAGAGTGGTGGGGCGCGTCGCGTAAGGGTGGGTGTATGCGCCGGAATCCAACCCCTCGACAGATTGCACCAGTGCTGCCGCGTCGCTGTCCACGTAAGGATCGCGATCGTTGGAGCGGATTGTCTGACCGCGCACTTCGTAGTTGTTGAGTTGCACATGGAAGGCCGCTTGAACGTCGCTGACGGTTCCTCGCGCTCTCACGAAAAAGTTGTTTGGTCCAACGTTGACGATCGAAAGGTTGTGCGATGTGAAGAAGTTCTGGACTGCCTTCGCCTCTGCTGCAGTTGGTGCAAACCTGGCTGCGATGTCGGAGCTCTTCAGCCAGTGACGGTAGGTTGGGGATGTGCGGTCGTAGAGCTCGCTGGCCAGCTGATCGAGGCCGGCTTTGTTGTGCGGCTTGAGCCAGATGCTGACTTCGATGGTGCTCGACGCGTTCACAGCGCCGAGGTTCTTTGCCGAAGTCACGTAGCTGGGGGTGTTGTGCGTGACCAGCTGACCAGCGGTGGCCGGTAGTGTAACGCCGGCGACTAGTGTCGCAACGATAACGAACAGCCCGATCGCCCGCAACCGGCCGACCGTGGCTGTGCGATACACTTCGTCTTCCTGCTTGTACATGTTTCCTCCTGAGAGTTAGCGAAGCCTTGGACCCAGAACAGTCGAGACCGTCAGGGAGTGGACCTGCTGCCCTTGGCGCCCAGGCGCAGTTCGAAACACCATGACGCGGGAGACCTCTAACAGATGCTCGGTGACCCGTGCAACGCAACCGCGCGTCGCGCGAATGGCTGAGAACAAGTGCTATCACGTTGCAAAGCGATCCGCGAGACCGCGCTATCGTAGCGGGTTCTCGAAAGGTTGGCAATGGAGGAGAGAAGCATTTTTTCGTTAGCCTGCATCTTGCGGAAGTGTTGCAAAAACCTGCACACGGCGTAGTCCATGGTGCAGCATGCTAGACTACGGTCAAATCTCCCTTAGCTGAGGGCTCGATGAAATTCGGCGTCATCATCTTTCCCGGTTCAAATTGCGATCACGATGCTTACTGGACGATTCAACAAGTCGCCAAGCAGCCAGTCACCTTTCTGTGGCACGAATCCGCCGATCTTGAGAACTGCGATGCCGTGATCGTCCCCGGCGGTTTTGCTTATGGCGACTATCTGCGAACCGGAGCGATTGCCAAGTTTTCACCGGTCATGGAGTCGGTACGGAAGTTCGCCGATGGCGGAGGACTGGTGCTGGGTATCTGCAACGGTTTTCAGATCCTGTGCGAATCGGGTCTGCTGCCCGGAGCATTGATGCGCAATGTCGGACTTAAATATGTCTGCAAGCCGGTTCAGGTGCGGGTGGAGAACGTGGAGACCCCTTTTACCAACGCGTGCCGCAAGGGCGAAGTGTTGACGATTCCCATTGGTCACATGGAAGGGAATTATTACTGCGATGCTGCGACTCTCGACGAGTTGCGGCGCGACAACCGCATCGTGTTTCGCTACTCGCTGCCGAATGGGGAAGCCGCAGCTGAGGCAAATCCCAACGGCTCGCTCGATAACATCGCCGGAATCTGCAACCGCGCGGGCAACGTGGTCGGGATGATGCCGCATCCGGAGCGCTCGGCCGAAGCGGAACTGGGTGGCGTCGACGGACTCAAGATATTCCAGTCGATGGTGGGTGCGATGGCCGAGCGATAGCGGCTGTTATCTTTTTCCGCGGAGTCCACATTTCCCGAGTTTTCAACAGGCCTTTCGGTATATCGTCATTAAGCACTTCCCCTGTCGAGAAGGTTCACGAACTCTAACTTGAACGTGACACACGCGGGGAGGCGTGTCTCTTCATGACACCGAAGCAGATTCTCGATTCTTTCTCAGAAACGTTGATGCAGGATGAAAGGATTCTAAGCGCCCGTGAGCGGGAATTGCTTAGCAGTATTCTGCAGCATGCCAGAGCGGCAACCGGAGACAATTCAGAAACTCAGGAAAGAGTTAGTGCGGTCCTTGTTTCGGCGGTAGGAGAAACCGTAGCTCAACGGGCCTTCTCGGTGCTTGGGGCGAGCATCCTGGAACGGGTCGGGGGAAGTAGTTCTTCACGCGGCAACGATGTTTCTAGCAAAAGCGCCCCCATTATCCATGCCGGTCAGCCCCAGCCGCCGGCAGGGCAGCCGCAACCGCCGGCGACATTGCCAAAACCGTCGCCGCCACCGGCGAGAACCCCAGGCCAACCTCAGCCACCTGCAGGGCAGCCGGAGCCACCTGCGGATAGGCCTTTGCGCAAGCCTTCTTCGCAGCCGCAACCACCGTCGAAACATGCGACCGCGGGATCAAACAGAGAGGTCGCGGTGGCGGAGCGTCCCACGACGCTGCCTGCGCAGTGCGTTGTCCTTGACGAATTCCTCGCACCTCAAGAACTGGAGGAACTGACCCGCTTTGCTCTTGAGCATGAAATGGACTTTCGAGCCAGTGAAGTCGTTTCGCCTATTGCGGAGGGTGGCGTGATCAACTACGAACATCGGCGCTCACGCGTGCTGATGGATCTGGGCCGACACCAGGAGTTAATGCTGGAACGCATCAAGTCTGTCTTGCCGCAGGTGATGGAGAGACTTGGCATGGAGGAATTTTCCATCGAAGGCGCGGAGGTCCAAATCACCGCCAGCAACGACGGCGATTTTTTCCTTGCCCATAGCGACAGCGGCAGTGACAGCGTGGCCTCGCGTCACCTGACGTTCGTCTACTTCTTCCATCGCGAACCGAAGCAGTTTGAGGGCGGAGAGTTGCGAATTCACGACGCGCGATTGGAAGAAGAGGTGTATGTCTCCGAGGGCAGCTGCCAGACGATCGTCCCTCGGCAGAACCAGATTGTCTTCTTCCCGTGTGAACTGCTGCATGAGATCACGCAGGTGCAATGTTCCTCGCAGCAGTTCGCCGACAGCCGTTTCACGGTGAACGGATGGCTTCGTCGCTGAACAACTCGGCGTGGCTGGAATGGATGACGCACTTGATGGGAGGAGGGATGCGGCAGAGCTATGCCGCGGGTCTTCCTCCCGATCGCTTCTGTTGCCTGCTCGACGAATTGCCGTTGCACCTCATTGCGCAGCACGCACGCAATTCTTTACGTCTGAAAGACAAGGAGCAAGGACCTTTGCTCCTGAATCCCGATTGCATGGTTTGCCCGGCGGAGCAACTGCCCGACGAAATTGCGAAGCGAGCCGATCTGGTATGTGGATTTGCTTTGCAGGGAACCGTCGCGTGGGTGCGAGATCCGGCCACGAGAAATCTCTTGCCCTTCTGGCTTGGGCCCGAACTCGAAGCCGCGGTGCGAAATCTCCAGCATGATGCCCAGCCGGATCCTCTTCGCGGCGGCATTCGAGAAGTGCTGTTAGGCGCGGGGATTCTGGTTCCCGCGGGGTACGAGGCGACTCGTCTGCGAAATTGGAACGAGGCAACCAAGAGATCTTCCGTCGGGTTTTGCCGTGATGGCTACGCAGCCGTCGCCGACCTAATTCATCCCTACCACATCGCTGCTTTGCGACGTTATTATCGCTACTTGATTCGGAACGGCGTGATCCACCTTGGAGACGGTCAAAGCCCTCGCCGTTATATCGCCTACAACGAGCCCGTCGCGCGTTTCTTTCATCATCAGATTGCCGCGACACTCAGCGCCGTCGCCGGGGAGCCTTTGAAGCCCTCCTATGTTTATCTAGCGTCTTACCTGAGTGGAGCAGAACTGAAGAAACACACCGACCGGAAGCAGTGCGAGTTCAGCGTTACTTTATGTCTGGATTTTTCTCCTGAGCCTGCATTCGAAACTCCATGGCCGATTCGGCTCGATGCTGCCAGCGGTTCGGTAGCGATTCATCAGGCGTTGGGAGATGGGCTGGCGTATCGCGGAACGCAGCTGCCGCACCACCGCAATGTTCTCGGCGAGGGATGCAGTTCTACCTCAATCTTCTTTCACTATGTGGCAGAGGGGTTCGCGGGCTCGTTGGATTGAAATTCTGCGGCTAGCGTAGTCCGGAAATGAGATAGAGAGAAGACAAGGTTTGATTGTAGCTGTAGGCGAATCTGCGACCGTCTCGGCTCACCACGACCGGCGCCACGGCCACGACTCCACCTGGAACTCCGGGCCGCAGCTCTTGCAGGACCGTTTGTTTTCCGGTGGCGATGTCGATCTTATAAATTTTGCTGGGAAGCTCGCCGGGACGGTATCCGTAAATCAAGGAACCGTCGTCAGAGAATTGCACCGGCTGAAAGCCCGCTTCCAGGCCCGGGATCAATCGCGGCGACCCACCTTCGACCGGGTAGAGTGCAACCGAGGAATTCGGTCCGGTGCCAACCACGAAGCGGCCGTCAGGCGAGGATGGACCACACGACACGCCCTCCGGAGTGATGGGTTTCGGTTTCGCACCGCCCACATCCAACAGGTAGCAACGTCGCGCGTGCCCCGATTCGTTGGCGTTGGCGGTGATCTTGTTCCCGTCGGCCAGGAAATGGGCCCATCCGTTGTGAATATGCTCCAGCCCGCTGACTTCGACCGGGCGGGGCTGGCCAGCACCGATGGGCAGCAACGTCAGGTGTTCCGGGGTGCTGGTCGAGATGGAAATCGCCCACTTGCCGTCCGGCGAGAGTCCGCCGGCACTGCCTTCCCCAAGCCGAACCGGCAAAGAGCCATCGAGATTAAGAAGCATGACTGCATACTCTGGCCCAACAGCTTCACTGGCGTCTTCGAACAGTAGAAATTTTCCGTCGCGCGAAAGATCCTTGGCCACGTTCCAGTCGTGCCAGGATAAGTCGACATTTTCGCTGCTACCGAGAGTGCTCGATGCCATCGCGAGGCGCGTGGAATTCAGAGTCGCGAGGACTCGGCCATCGGAGTCAATGTCCTGAAGCATGAGCGCAACCGGCAGATCGAGCAAGGTACGCACATTGCCGGAGAGCGAAACCGCCAGAAGATTGCGGTCGCCGCCCTTTCTTGCTGCGGTAAACCAGATCTCTTTTCCATCCGGACGCCAGCCCACTCCTTCCGCTGATTCCCACTGTGGCGAGAGAGTGCGGGGATGGCCGGCCAAATCGACGACTGCGATCGATCCACGGTCATCCCACAGCGCCGGGTGATCCATGAAAGCGATCCGATCTCCTTGAGGAGAAAAACGAATGTTGCTGATCCATCCGCCACTCTGGTAGAGCACATGGCCGATCGGGTACTCGAGCCGGCTGTGGCCGTCAACCGAATGCACTACCGCTAATTGACCAGAGGCATTCCAATCCGCCCAGCGGACGTCAGCCAGCAATTCCTTCGGAGATCCTCCCGCCAAAGGGGCCCGCGCCAGCATGCCGTCGATCGTTTCGAGCTCGCCGGTATGAGTGCCACGTAGCACGACCGCCAATTCGTTGGTCTTCGAGATGGCCAGTAGGTTGGCATCATTCAGGTTCAGGGGTTGGGAAAGAAGCGAGTTGCCAACGGTCGAGAACAACTGCACGGGCCGGTTGTTCCACGCAGCGCTGTAAACAATGGAGCGCCCGTCAGGCGAGAAGCGTGCGGAATAAACGGTTCCAGCTTCGAAAGTCAGGCGCTGGTAGGCCGGAGGCGGAGCCGTCGGGCGCATCTCAGCGAGCACGAGGAGCAGTGTCGCTACGGCCAGGACGGCGGCAAGCCCCCACGGCAGGATTCGGGCGCTTGGCAGCTTCGGTTTCGGGAGTGGGATTGCCGTGACCGGTCCGGACCCCGACAGAGTTTGCAGCGCAAACGCCAGGTCGCGTGCGGACTGAAAGCGGTTCTCCGCTTCTTTTTCGAGGCAGTGTTTGACGATATCCTTGTAGGAGCCGGGAATCGCAGCCTGATCGAGGATGGCCTCTTCCGGTTCTTCGCGCAGCACCGCAGTCATCGTGTCCACTTCAGTTTCTCCACGAAAGGCACGGCACCCGGCCAGCGTTTCGTAGAGAATCGTGCCGAAGCTGAAAATGTCGCTGCGGTGATCGACCGCTTTCCCCCGCAGCTGTTCCGGAGACATGTAGGCGACCGTGCCCACGACGGCTCCGCTCTTGGTGACCGTCGTTGCACTCTGGATCGAGTCATTTTCTTGGCGCGGCGCCTGGAGCTTGGCCACACCGAAGTCAAGAATTTTGACGCGGCCGTCGTCGGTCAGAAACAGGTTTTCCGGCTTCAAATCGCGATGCACGATGTGCCGGTCGTGAGCCGCCGTCAGGGCCTGTGCGATCTGCAGAGCATAGCCGGTAGCCTCCCGCGCGGGAATGCGACCTTCCGAGAGGCGCTGCCGGAGGGTTTTGCCCTGGAGCAATTCCGAGACAATGTAGGGAGTCGTGCCTTCAAAGCCGACGTCGTAGATGGCGAGTATGTTGGGATGGTTGAGAGCTGCCGCGGCTCGTGCTTCTTGTTCAAAGCGGCGCAGATGATCGGGGTTATCGCTGGATGCGGGGCGGATAAGCTTGAGAGCAACGTCGCGGCCCAGTCTTTCGTCGCGCGCGCGAAAGACTTCGCCCATGCCCCCTGCGCCTATCTTTTCGAGAACCCGGTAATGCCCCACCAACTGGCCGATCATAGGAAACAGGCGCGCAACCCGTGCAAGGCATGTTAGGAGTGAAGATGACTGCAGTCAATAGTTCGGGCCTCCATTCGCTGTCTGGGAGGGAGGAACCCTGTAATATCGCACGCGGGCGATTCGAGTGCGCGTGCTATAATGCTGTTTCGCCTGCATGCTTACCGAGGCTATCCTGTGATCTCCTCTAAAGGCGAATCCTTCGCTATTCATCGCTCTTTAAAGACGAATCTTTAAATACGAGGTCGAACTATGTCCGGCCATTCAAAATGGGCCACAATCAAGCACAAGAAGGGCGCGCTCGATGCCAAGCGCGGCAAGATATTTACCCGTCTCATTAAGGAAATCAGCATCGCCGCGAAAAACGGAGGCGGTGATCCGGACTCCAACCCGCGCCTGCGTGGGGCCATCGTGGCCGCCAAGGCCGAGAACATGCCCGCCGACAACATCAAGCGGGCGATCCAGCGCGGCACGGGCGAACTTCCCGGTGCGACCTATGAAGAATTTACGCTGGAAGGCTACGGCCCCGGCGGCGTCGCGATCCTGCTCGACATCAATACGGACAACCGTAACCGCACGGTAAGCGAAATTCGTCACGTTTTCGGAAAGAATGGCGGCAATATGGCCGAGGCGGGCGCGGTTTCGTGGATGTTCCACAAGAAAGGCGACATCATCATCCCCAAAGCGGCTGCGAAAGAGGACGATCTTATGAACATCGTTCTCGAGTCCGGGGGAGAAGATTTGAATGACGATGGCGACAACTGGGAAATCCTGACTGAACCCTCCGCGTATGAAACGGTGCTCGAAGCCGTGAAGAATGCTGGTATTACACCGGCATCGTCGAGCGTTGCTTTTATTCCGCAGAACTACATCAAGCTCGAAGGCGCCGCGGCCAATACCATGATTCGGCTGATGGAAGCGCTGGAAGAGCACGATGACGTGCAGAACGTCCATGCCAACTTCGATATCGACCAGAAACTTCTGGAAGAAGTTGCCGGATAGTTTCTGCGGTACAACAGGAATGAGCCGCCCGGATTTTCGGGCGGCCTTTGTTGTTTGATGAACCTGCTTCCGACCCCGTTGGCAATCCGCGGACCGAAGTTTTCAACACGTTCGTGGAAAATTCTGTGGAAAAGAGGCAAAGTGCCTTCGTAAGTGATTCTCCGAGAGATGCTTCAACACTTTGCACTACAGCGAGTGCTGGCACTTTCGTGGAATGATCCTCGAATAAGAATTTGAAACTCAGACTCGACAAACTTCTTGTGGACCGAGGGCTGGCGGCTTCGCGCGAGCGCGCCCAGGCTCTGATTCTCGCGGGCAAGGTGCTCGTCAGCGATCAGAAGGTGGAGAAAGCAGGTGCGTCAGTCTCCGAAGATTCTCCAATCCGTTTGCTTGGAGAGGATCTCAAGTATGTCAGCCGGGGCGGGCTGAAACTGGAGCGCGCGCTCGAGCATTGGAAGATCGCGGTGGAAGGAAAAACCTGTCTCGATGTGGGCTCGTCGACTGGAGGCTTTAGCGACTGCCTGCTTCAGCGTGGCGCGGCGCGTGTAATCGCCATCGACACCGGCTACGGTCAGATGGACTACAGGCTTCGTCAGGATGCTCGGGTGCGCTTGCTGGAGAAGACCAATGCCCGGTATCTCACGCGCGAACAGGTCGGCGAGACAGTCGATCTCATCGTAATGGACGTCTCGTTTATCTCTGCAACTCTGGTGCTTCCGGCAGTAATCGGCGCTGCCTTTTCCGATTCGCAGGAAGAACGACGAGGACGGTGCATCGTCGTATTGGTCAAGCCCCAGTTTGAAGCGGGCAGGGAACATGTTGGTAAGGGGGGCATAGTCCGCGACAAAGAGGCACAAGCGGCCGCGGTGGAGAAGGTCAAGAGCGCGCTACTGAATCTGGGCGTAACCCGGGCCGAAATGATCGAGTCGCCCATCCTCGGATCCGAAGGCAATCGCGAATTCCTTCTCTGTGGAATGTTTTAGGCGTCGCTGCGTCGACGTCCGCTGTGGCTCAGTCGTCGAATTTCTGTACAATCTCCTTTTCTCTCTATGCCCAGCCCGCAAGCATCTCCTGACAAGACCGCAGCCATTATTTCACGGCCCGACCGTCCCGCAGTCGCAGAGATGATTCCCGGGTTGTTCGCCTGGCTCGCCGAGCACGGATACAAGGTCATCGTTGACAAGGAGACGGCAAAGTACACCAGCGCTCAGGAAGTTGTACCGCGCTCACAAATGGGATCGAGGCCACTGGATCTGGTGATCGTTCTCGGTGGCGATGGGACTCTGCTTTCGGCAGCGAGAGTTACAGCTGCGATCGATGTTCCGCTGCTCGGCGTAAACCTCGGCTCACTCGGCTTTCTGACCGACGTGCCTCTGCCGTCCCTGTATCCCATGTTGGAAGCGATCGCTCAAGGACGCTCTGCGGTCGAGCATCGCGCGCTCATGCAATGCCAGTTACTTCGCGGAGACACGGTTCGTGGCGACTACCTCGTTTTTAACGATGCGGTGGTCAATAAGACGGCCCTGGCTCGACTCAATACTTACGATCTTTACATCGACAAGGCGTTCGTTTCCAGCTATCGCGCGGACGGCATGATCGTTGCTACACCGACGGGGTCGACAGCTTATTCGCTCTCAGCAGGGGGGCCGGTCTTGATGCCGACGGTCAAGGCTCTCGTCATTACCCCAGTGGCCCCGCACTCGCTCACCCATCGCGCTTTGGTCGTGCCCGATTCAGTCGAGATCGAGATCCTGCTGCGCAGCGAAGAAGAGGTCGCGTATCTCAGTCTGGATGGCCAGCCCGGCCTCGACTTGACGGATGGTGACCGCGTCCGCTGCCGCCGCTCCGAGCATCAAGTAATCCTGTTCCGCACGGGATCGGATTTTTTTCAGGTGCTGCGAAGCAAGTTGAAGTGGGGCGAGCGGCAATCCTGAGTCGGCTTTTCGAAGTCTTCGTTTCTGACCGGTTAGCGCTCCGCCCGGAGCAGGTCTGAGACTCTCTCACGGCGCCGGATGATTTTCGCGGTCTTGCCCGTGACCAGCACTTCCGCAGCGCGGGGGCGCGTGTTGTAATTCGACGAAAGAACCATTCCGTAGGCACCGGCATCGAGGATCGCAAGGAGATCACCCTCATCAACTGACGGCAACTCACGGTCGCGAGCGAAAAAGTCTCCGGTTTCGCAGACCGGCCCGACGATATCGGCGATTTCGGATTTCGCCGCGGAGGCTTCGGTCCGTGTGACCGGAATAATCTCGTGATGAGCGCCGTAGAGTGCTGGCCGGATCAAATCATTCATCGCGGAGTCAACGACCAGAAAGCGCTTGCCGTCATTTTTTTTCTTGTAAACGACGGACGTGATCAAAACACCTGCCGGTCCGATGATGGATCGCCCTGGTTCAAGCAGCAAACGAACGTCGAGATCACGCAAGGGTGTCGTCAGAGCCTGCGCGTACGAAGCTGCATAGCGGGAGAATTCCGTCGCATCTGACTTCTCATATGGAATTCCCAGTCCCCCTCCGGCATCGATGCAATCAATGCGATGACCGTCGCTACGCAAGTCTCGGACAAGATCGGCCACACGAGCGATGGCTTCGCCGAAGGGAGAGACATCGGTGATCTGCGAGCCGATATGTACGCTCACTCCGCGGACGTCGAGAGAGTGCGCGCCGGAGGCTTTCGCATAAAGCGCTCTCGCGTCGCGAATCGGCACGCCAAATTTGTGCTTGTGCAAGCCGGTCGAGATATAAGGATGCGTCTCGGCCGCAACATCGGGATTGACGCGCAGTGCCACCGGCGCCTTGATGCGCAGGCGCGCCGCACATTCGGCTAGCGCCCACAGCTCCGACTCGCTTTCCACATTGAAGAGCAGGATTCCGCCCCTGAGCGCCGCATTCAACTCCTCGCGCGTCTTTCCCACGCCAGAGAAGACAATTTTCTTCGCTGCTCTGCGGTCTGCAACGAGCACCCGTTCCAGTTCTCCGCCAGAGACAACGTCGAAGCCACAGCCCTGCTTGGCCAGCAGTCGCAGGATGCTCAAATTGGAATTTGCTTTGACGGAATAGCAGATAGTGTGAGGAACGCCGCGGAAGGCCGCGTCGAACGCTTCATAGCGTTCACGAATCATCGAAGCAGAATAGACATAGAGAGGTGTGCCGAACCGCTCAGCCAGTTTCGGCAATGCGACCTCTTCGCAGTGTAAGAGAAGCCGTCCGCTCCGCCGCACGATTCCGCGCTTCATTTCACGGTAGACAAATCCGGGGGGGCGTCCTGCTGCTTGGTTCTGACTGCGGGAGGTCATTTTTTCTTGTGAGATGCGTGAGGCTCTCCCTTCACTCGGATAGCGACCACTGTCTGGTCGTCGAACGTTTCTACGCCGGCGGAGTGCTCCGCGGCGGCTTTGAAAAGTGAGTCGACAACACAATCCGCCGATTTGCCCCCGCATTCCGCAATGATTCTCTCAACCCGGCTTCTGCCAAAGAGTTCGCCCTTGCGGTTGCGCGCGTCGAGGATGCCGTCGCTGAAGAACACGAACAGATCCCCCGGCTTCATGCGGAACTTGAACTCATCGTAGTCGGCATCATCGAACAGGCCGAGAGGCAGGCCCGTCGCTTCGATGACCTCGTTTTTCCCCCCATGCACGTAAATGGGGCGGGGAAGTCCGGAGTTCGCGACGGTCAGAGTGCGATGCTCGTCGTCCCAAACCGCATAAATGATCGACACGAACTGCGCCTCAATCCGCCGCTCTGCCAGTGAAAGGTTCACCGCGGAGAGCATTTCTGCCGGTCCAGGTTCGATGGGAGCATGCGAGCGAATGATTCCGCTCACCAGCGCCGCATAGATAGCTGCCGGTGCGCCTTTGCCGCTGACGTCGCCAATTGCGATGCCCAGCCGCGACATGGAATATGGAACAAAGTCATAAAGGTCGCCGCCGATGGCACGTGCAGGAACAAATTTTGCCGCAACATCGAGATGAGCGAGCTTGGGATTGGTCTGCGGCAAAAGGCGTCCTTGCAGTTCCCGGGCCAGCGCGAGATCGCGCTCGAGTCGCCGTTCCTGCCGCTCGATTTCCTCATACAGCCGCGCATTCTCGATGGCGATGCCAATCTGGGCTGCGAGCGTGGTCATCGTGCGCTGGTGATCTTCGGTAAAGAATCCGCGCCGGGTATGCTCAAGATCGAGCACTCCGATTACTTTTCCTTTGTAAATGAGCGGAACAGCCAGCTCCGAGCGCGTTTCCGGATTGGCTTCGACATAGCGCGGATCCTTAGTGACGTCGGGAGCGAGCACCGCGTGTTTGCTGGCGGCCGCCGTGCCGACAATCCCACGACCGATAGGGATCACGTGTTTGAGATGAATATTCTCGTTAAACCGAAGCGAGAAACGATGCTGCAGCGTTTCGCCGGAGGAATCGAGCAGCAGAATACTGAACATCTGGTAATCGATGAGCCGCCGCACCAGTTCAGCAATACGGCCGAGCAGTTCATCCAGATTCAAAATCGACGTCAGCTCGCGGGCGATTTCGTTGAGCAGCAGAAGGATACGCGCCTGCTTGGTCGTCCGGGTATAGAGCTGTGCGTTTTCAATGCCAGCCGCCATGCGTGATGCGACCAGGGTCAGCATGCGGCGATGTTCTTCGGTGAAATACCCGGGCTCGCGCGCTTCGATATCGATTACGCCGATCACACGGTTCTTGGTGATCAGGGGTATGGCCAGCTCGGAACGCACATTGGGAATTGCTTCGATGTAACGTGGATCCTTCGCGACGTCGTCAATCAGGATCGCCTGCCGCAACTGCGCGGCCTGCCCGGTGACGCCCTCGCCCACCTTGATCCGGCTGCGCTCGGCAAATTCGGGAGGATATCCGACCTGAAACCGAAACCTCATTTCCTGGGTTTTTTCATTCAGCAGGAGAATGGCAAAGATCTCGTAGTCGATCACCTTGCGCACGACTTCAGCGACGCGCCGCACAGTCGTATCAAGATCGAGGGACGTGGCCAACACGTCAGCCACGTCGAGCAGCAGCGACTCGACCGGCAGAGCCTCCGGTTTAGACATGACAGAAGTCATTCTTCGTATGATAGCAGCCGCGCTCGCGGCTTCCTGCTCGTGCCGCAGGCCGCGGCGATCGGCCCTTAGCTGCTCTTCGCCAAGCTGGCGAATTATGCTCGGGGTACGATGCAGATGTCGGCAAGATTGCGATATTTCTCTGCGTAATCGAGCCCGTAGCCTACTACAAATTCGTCCGGAATCTTGAATCCCACATAATCGCCTTCGAGCGGAAGCTTGCGGCGCGACGGTTTGTCGAGCAAGGCTGCCACTCTCAGAGACCGGGGCTGCCGCGCCATCAGCATTTTCTTCAAGTAGGTCATGGTTAGCCCCGTATCGAGAATGTCTTCGACCAGGATGACATTCTTGTCTTTGATCGACTGATCCACGTCTTTCAGCAGCCTGACCTCGCCGGTCGAGTCCCAGCCGCTTTGCAGTTCGCTCGCGGGGCTGGGGCGGTTGCCGTAGCTGGAAACGCCGATAAAGTCGAAGGTGGCGTCGAGATCGACGTGCCGGGCGAGGTCGGAAAGAAAAATGGCGGCGCCCTTCAACACGCCCAGCAGAATAATGGATTGCCCGGCGAACTCCGACGTGATCTGCGCGCCCAGTTCGCTCACGCGCTTTGCGATGTCCTGACGCGGAATCAGCACCTTCAGTTCTGCCATGGCGTTTCATATTAAACTAGCGGGGAGATTGCAGAAAGAACTATGCATTCAGCGGGCGCCCCTTCGAATCAAATTCGGCGGTGGCGTTCCGGGCCGTTGTCGACACGGATGGCTAGGGAGCTAGGAAGAAATGAATCTGAAGGGCATCAAACTCACTTGGCTGGGCCACGCAACGTTTCGTATCGAGACTCCAGCCGGCAAAACCGTCATCATCGATCCCTGGATCATGGGTAATCCCATGTGTCCGGAATCCGAAAAGAAAGTGAAGAAGGTCGATGTCCTGCTGTGCACCCACGGCCACGGCGACCACATTGGTGACGCCGTGGAAATCTGCCACCAACACAATCCGATCGTCGTCGGGATTCCGGAACTGGCTCGTTGGCTGGGGAAAAAGGGCGCCAAGCAAATCGCCGAAATGAACAAAGGTGGCACCCAGACTGTCGGAGATATCAAAGTCACCATGGTCCACGCTGATCACTCTTGCGGGATTCAGGATGGCGACGAACTTGTCTACGGGGGCGAGGCCTGCGGGTATATCGTCGAATTCTCCAACGGAGTAAAGATCTATCATGCGGGCGACACGAATGTATTCGGCGACATGGCTATCATCCGGGAACTGTATAGTCCAGAAATCGCCATGCTTCCCATCGGGGACCACTACACGATGGGACCGCGCGAGGCCGCATATGCCTGCAATCTACTTAAGCCAAAAACCCTCATCCCCATGCACTTCGGGACTTTTCCAGTACTGACGGGACGTCCGAGCGCAGTGCAAAAACTGGTTCCAGGTGTCGAGGTGTTGGAGATGAAGCCCGGCGTAACCATCGGCGGATAAGGCTTCCTGATTACTTGAAGGTGAAAGGCAAGCGCGTGACCCAAAGTAAGAAGAAAGAAGAGCGACCCAGTTGGCGACACTACAACTTCGTCACGGCCGGGCCGGTGGACGACTACCTGTACACGATGCTCCCCAAGCGCAACGAGGTGCTGGTGGAAATGGAAGACTACGCTACCGAGAACAAGGTCCCAATCGTAGGACCGGTAGTGGCACGCGTACTGCAGCAGCTGGCGATGATGATCGATGCGCGAAGCGTTTTCGAACTCGGCTCGGCCATCGGATATTCCACGATTTGGTGGGCGCAGGCAGTGGGCGACCGAGGCGAGGTCGTTTACACGGACGGGGATAAGAAGAACGCCGAACGTGCCCGCGGTTACTTCGCGCGCGCCGACGTCTCGAATCGCATCATTGTTCACACCGGCGATGCACTGGAATTTCTTTCTGAGCAAAAACGCGAGTTCGACATCATCTTCAACGATGTCGACAAAGAAGATTATCCGCGCGTCTTGCGGTTGGTAGGTCCGCGCCTGCGGAAGGGAGGGCTGTTTATCACTGACAACGTGTTATGGAGTGGACGAGTGGCGGACAAGAATTCCTCCGATGCCGAGACCAAGGCAATCCTCGAATTCAACCGCAGGCTCACCGAGTCGCCTGAGTTCTACACCACGATCCTGCCCATTCGCGACGGTCTTGCTGTGGCGGTAAAGAAGTAACCGGCTACCCGCTTTGCCGCTTCCATAGCCCGTCATCGACTCCTCCCCAGTCCTGGAGGCTGAATTCAGCCACTACCTTCCCTACTTTTTAACCTTCCCGTAACAATCCTCGACTATATTTCCGCCATTCACGCGGGTTCAAAATCTCGATTCTGACCAAAGGAATCTTTCATGGCCACTGCAGGTTCTACCGTCCTCGATGCGAAAATCTCCCGTTCGCCTGGCAAGATCGGGATGATCGCCTTCGGAGTGGTCCTCGTCATCGGCTTTTCCTACGCGGCGTCGCATTTGCTCGGCGATCTCTCCAATGTCCACAGCGAGTCTGTTCTCCCTTATGTTCTGCTAGGCGTCGCGCTGTTGGTAGCGCTCGGATTCGAATTCGTAAACGGATTTCACGACACCGCCAACGCCGTAGCTACGGTTATTTATACGCATTCCCTGGAGCCTCACGTGGCGGTGGTTTGGTCGGGTTTCTGGAACTTCCTGGGAGTCATGGTCTCATCGGGGCTGGTTGCGTTCAGCATCATCTCGCTGCTGCCGGTGGAATTGATTTTGCAAGTGGGCAGTAAAGCGGGATTCGCCATGGTTTTCGCGCTGCTTGTCGCGGCGATTATCTGGAACCTCGGTACATGGTACTTCGGCTTGCCCGCCTCGAGTTCCCACACGCTCATCGGGTCCGTCATCGGCGTGGGCATCGCCAACCAAATGCTCTCGGGGAAGAGCGGCACATCGGGTGTCGACTGGGGACAAGCCGCAAACATCGGCAAATCATTGTTGCTCTCTCCGCTCGTCGGATTTGCCGTAGCGGCGCTCCTGTTGCTGGCGGCGAAAGCGCTCATCCACGACGAGAAGCTCTACCGTGCCCCGGAAGGCAACGAGCCCCCTCCGTTCTACATTCGCTGCCTGCTCATTTTGACTTGCACAGGGGTCAGCTTCTTCCACGGTTCTAATGACGGCCAGAAGGGGATGGGACTGATCATGCTCATCCTGATCGGAACCGTGCCGACCGCTTACGCGCTCAACCACGCCGTGAGTTATAAAGAATCGCAGGACTTCATCGCAGTCTCGCAGCAGGCCGCGAATGTTCTCGACCATTACGTAACGCCCGGCGCGGTCATCGGCGATCCGCGCGACGACGTGACCGACTATATCCGGACCAAGCAGTTCAACGCCAACACCATGCTTGCCATGCGTACCTTGGTCAATGACATCGGCACCGAAACCAGCCTCTACAAGGAACTGAAGAATGTGCCAAGTGACCGCGTTCGCAACTTCCGCAACGATCTGTATCTGGTAAGCGAGGCGCTTCGTCTGACGGCGAAATCGGGCCTGCCGAAATTCGCGCCAGCCGATGCCGCCATTCTGGCAAACTACAAGAAGCACGTCGACCATTCGACGCGTTTCATCCCAACCTGGGTGAAGGTGGCCGTCGCCATGGCACTTGGACTGGGAACTATGGTTGGCTGGAAGCGGATTGTGGTCACGGTTGGCGAAAAGATCGGCAAAGAGCACTTGACTTACGCTCAGGGAGCCGCTGCGGAAATCACCGCGATGGCGACGATTGGAGCAGCCGATGGCTTTGGTTTGCCGGTCAGCACTACGCACGTGCTTTCGTCCGGCGTCGCCGGAACCATGGCCGCCAATCATTCCGGCATCCAGATGAGCACGGTGCGCAACCTGGCTCTGGCCTGGGTACTCACCCTTCCAGTCGCGATGGTATTGTCGGGATCGTTGTTCTGGCTCTTCCGAACGATCTTCTAGCCGAGTCAGATCCGGTTGCCGTTCGGCGATGAAGGCTGGACCTATTTCGGCATCGGTTGAAACAGTTCGGCGTCGATGGTGATGATGATGTCGTCACCTACAACTGCGGGAGCGCCGTTCACGCCGAAATCGTGGCGATTGATTTTCGTCGTCGCCGACGCGCCAATCCGCTGGTTGCCCCATGGATCTTTCATTGCGGGGGACGGTCCATCCACATCGAGCACGACTTCCTTGGTCACGCCGTGAATGGTCAGATCGCCGGTGATTTGCAGCTTTCCCGCGCCCTCTGCCTTCACTTGTTTGGAATGGAAGGTGATCGTCGGATACTTCTGTACCTCGAGGAAGTTGGGACTGCGCAGATCGTTATCTCGCATTTCAACGCGCGTATCGACGGAACTAGCCTCGATCGTAGCCTCCAGAGAAGTCTTTGAGGGATCGGTCGGGTCATACGTCGCCGACCCGCTCACCTTTGTGAATGCGCCGCGCACCGTCGAGACGCCCAGGTGACGGACAGAAAACTGCGCCGACGAGTGATTGGGATCGATCTTCCACGTTCCCGCTTGTGCCGCGGCGGTAGCAGCGATGGTGAAAGTGGTGACGACCGTCAATAGCAAGCGCATTTGGCACTTCTCCTGTCTAAATAATCGAATTCTGACCCTAAATGGACTTTACCGGAATCGCCAGCAGATCCTCGACTAGTCCCACTTCCTTCTGCAGGAACGGCTCGGCATACGTCACGCCGCCCAACATGCCGTAAAACCGGGCCATGGCCTCCACGCGCGCGCGGATTTCATCGTGGGCCGGGAACAGATCTCTCCCGGCTTCCTGGTCGCTGAATTGCGACTTGTACGCCAGGATGGAATCGAACTTTCTCTGAAACTGATCGCTGATATCGACGACGAAGGTCGGCCGCACGTCGTAGTAGAGAGTTGCATAGACGATTTTGAAAGGACGATGAGGCGGAGCAGAATCGGAGTCGTTGTTCTGACTGGCCCCTGAGCCCAAGCCGGTGGTCGCCAGCTTTGCCAGCCCGGCCAAGAAGCAGGCCTCGTACCCCAGAACCGAAGCGGTGTAGTGATCCGGATGCCGCCCCTTCCAGTAGGGAAGAATGACGACTCGCGGCCTTGTCTCGCGGATGACCGCCGCGACTTTCAACCGGTTCTCCCAGGTGTTTTCAACGCGGCCGTCGGGAAGATCGAGAGCACGCCGCCAGCTTACGTTCAGTACCTTGGCCGCGCCTTCCGCCTCCCCGGCTCGGTCCTCGATCGTGCCACGCGTTCCCATTTCCCCCTGCGTCAGGTCTAGAATGCCAGTGCGCTGTCCGCGCTGCGCGGCTTTCAGCAGCGTGCCGCCGCAGGTTTGCTCCACGTCGTCGCGGTGGGCGGCAATCGCCAGAATATCAAGAGGCGCAGAGAGCATGAATCTGGAAGCGTACTAGGGTGCTGGGTCAGCGCGCAACCCGTCTGCTCGCTGATGCACAAAACGGCCGGCCGCTCGCGACCCGCACGGTACCGATCTCTTGCGGTGCGCATATGACAACGAGGGGGTCTGAATGTCCTTCAAGAAGATATTTCACAATGGCAGGGAGATACGAGCGGGATGGCGACTTCTGATTTTCTGCGTCCTATTCGTTGTGGTTGGACGTCTCACACGAAGGGGGATGGAGCTCTTGCATCTGCCCGATTATCCCCCTCTGCATCCCGTGGACTTGATGATCGGGGAGGGTGGCACTCTCTTCGTCGCAGTGATTGCAACGGTTATCATGGCGCGTCTCGAACGCCGCCGCCTCTCCGTTTACGGCATTCCGACTGTCCGCCAACTCTTCGGGCGGTTTTTCTGGATTGGCGCTGCCTGGGGCTTGGCAATGCCGTCGGCCATTATTCTCTTGATCTTCCTTGGCGGGGGCTACCACGTCCACGGCCTCAACTTGACGGGCGCCGAGCTGGCTAAATTCGCGAGTCTCTGGATCCTCACAAACCTCCTCATCGGATTCAGCGAGGAGATCACATATCGCGGGTATTTCTTGTACACGCTCGCCGACGGCATTGGATTTTGGGCCGCTGCCTTGATCAATGCCCTTGGTTTCGGGGCTTTGCACTACTACACGAAGCCTTACGAGCGCTGGGAAGATTGGGTGGCCGTCTCACTGCTGACGATTTTCATTACCCTCGCGCTGCGCCGTACCGGCAACCTTGCCTTCTCGATCGGCATGCACGCTGCCTTTGATTTTGGGTTCATTTATGTTTTCTCGGGAATGAATGGAGGAGAGTTTGGCTTTGGGCGCCTGCTGAAAGCAGATTTTCCGGGTTCGATCAGGCTCACCGGCGGGATGCTTGGGCCGGAAGCGAGCTGGTTCTGTTTTCTCGTTGCTCTCGCTGCAATCTTAATGTTGCACTTCAAGTATCGCGAGGCGAAGTGGCCGGCGCTCCCGGAGGTTGAATGCGGAAGCAAGAAGGCGAGCTGAGACCTCGGAGCTATTTTTTTCTTTCGACCAGGAACCGCGCCAGTTCTTTCAGTGGATCTGCGTGCTCGCCAAAGCTGTCCAGTTCCGCAAACGCCTCGTTTACCAGGGCATCTGCCTTGCGTACCGACGCCTCAATCCCGAACAGAGAAGGGTACGTAGCTTTCTCGGAGGCAGTGTCCTTTCCGGCGGTCTTGCCCAGCTGTTCCGAAGTCTGGGTCACGTCAAGAACGTCATCCACGATCTGAAAGGCCAGGCCAATCGCAAGTCCGAAGGCTCTCAGCTTCGCGACCTGGCTGTCCTTGGCACCGGCGTAGAGTCCGCCGCTGACCAGGCAGGACGTGATCAGCGCAGCCGTCTTCGAGCGGTGGATGTACTCAAGCATTTCCGCTGTCGGCTGCGTATGTTCCGCCTCCAGATCGACGACCTGTCCGCCAATCATGCCGTCGACCGTGCCAGTGCCACGGGCGACCTCTTCCACGATGCGCACGCGGGCGTCAGCCGGACACTTCAATCGTGCCAACACTTCATACGCCTGCGTCTGCAAGGCATCCCCGGCCAGGATGGCCATCGCTTCCCCGAATACTTTGTGACAGGTCGGCCGTCCGCGGCGCAGGTCGTCGTTGTCGAGCGCGGGCAGGTCGTCGTGGATCAGCGAGTAAGTGTGGAGCATCTCCAGAGCTGCGCCCAGTTCTTCAATCCCTGCCGGCAGCGATCCCGCGACCATGCGTCCCGCTTCCATGCACAGGATTGGCCGCAATCGCTTGCCACCGGCAAACACGCTGTGACGCATGGCCTTGTGAATCGAAGTGGGAGGCCTGGTTTCGAGGGGAATGAGGCGATCGAGAGCGGCATCGGTCAGCTGCCGTCCTTGTTCAAGCGTCTCCTTGAGCATGCGGAGTGAGTATAACAAGGCAGACTCTTGTAGAGTCGATCGAGACGAGAAGACAGCAAGGAAAAAGGACGCCCGCAGGCGTCCTGTCGGAATAGCAAGTTGCTAAGCGGCCGCGGTCCTCGAAACCGCCACGCTCCGAAGCACCGAAGTCAGCAAGCTGGCCACGTCGTCGGCCGGACAGACGTCACTGGCTCCTGCCTCCAGGGCCGCCATCCACATCTCCTCGTCGGGAACACGGTGGGTGCAAACGATCGGCAGTGCGGGGAAGTCTTTGTGCAGACTCTCCACGTCGGTCAGACGCCAATGCTCGATGTTGAGCACTACGGCTTCGGGATTGTTCTTAGCCACGTTCTCCCGCAGTTCTTCGCGGGATCCGGTCAGGTGCACTGCAAAGCGAGGACGCAATCCGCCGGCCAGGGACCGCGCGACGCCAGGATCTTTCTCGAGAACAACTACACTTTGAGCCATACTTCCCCCGATCTTCAACCGGTCGTCAACGATAGACGTCAACGTTCGACTAGGGCTGCGGGGCGGGGCTGGGAAAACCGCGACGCCACAGGCAATCTACATTTCTCGAGTCGTGGCAGAATCCTAGACGACTAGCGGCGCGCAGGGGCCCTTTCTGCCTCCGGCTCGAATGGTTCGGCCTGGAGCTTCCCGTTCTTCTTCAGCAGGATCTCGACTTTTCCTTCCGCCTGCTCCAGCTCTTTTCGGCAGGTGGAAGAAAGCTGCATGCCTTCTTCGAATAGGGTCAAAGACTTCTCCAAAGGGACTTCGCCCCTCTCCAGTTCCTGTACTATTTTCTCCAATCGCTGGAGGCACTCTTCGAATTTGGCCAACGGGTGTTTGCTCCTTCCTATTTAATGCAACTATTCTGGCGCGGTGTCCAGTCTTTTTTTGCAAATACTCACCACGAATGGGACGAAGGCTCCCGGATTGGAACCCCTCAGGCCGTAGTTGCGGGACGGGACGTCCCGAGGGCCTCCAATACGTCGACCGCCGCGCTATACCGCCCCAGCGGCGCGCTGATTTGTGCTCCCTGCACCATTTGCCGGGCGGCTACCAGCATCTCTCGCGCAATGGCAATCCCTTCTTCCTTAGCTGCTTCGGGGCTCCGAGCCTTCGCCATGCGCTCCAGGATTGCCTCAGGCACCGATACCCGCAGCTCGTTCTTCATAAATTCCGCATTCCGCACACTGACGAGCGGCCAGATTCCGGCCACTACCGGAATCCGGCAATGCTCGATACGCCGGAGGAAGTTCTCCAACAGACGCAAGTCGAACACGGGTTGGGTGACCGCGTATTCCGCTCCGGCTTGCACCTTGTACTCGAACCGGCGAATCTCTTCGTCCAAATCGGTAAGCCCGGGGTTGGCGCCCACGCCGATGACAAAGCCGGTCCCGGTTCCGATGGCGTTTCCTCCAAGATCAAGCCCGCGGTTCAGGTTTTGCACGATATTAACCAATCCGATCGCGTCGACGTCAAAAACCGCGGTTGCATCGGGATAGTTGCCCATCTTGGGTGGGTCGCCAGTAATGCAAATCAAATTCTTGATGCCCATCGCCGCAGCGCCCAGCAGGTCACTCTGAATCCCCAGCACGTTCCGATCCCGGCAGGTGTAGTGAAGGATGGCATCTATGCCCACATCCCGCTGAATGAGCAGCGATAGAGCCTGGTTGCTCATACGAGCCGAGGCCCGTGGGCTATCGGGGATGTTGACGGCATCTACCCCCACAGACTTCAGAAAGCGCGCCCCTTCAACTTCTTTCCGGATATCCGTTCCCTTCGGAGGCACGATTTCCACCATCGTCACAAACTCGCCCTGCGACAGCTTTGCTCCTAATCGCGATCTCGTTTCCAGAGGCACGGCCGGAACTGCCGTGGGCGCAGACTGGTTTCCGATGACGTGCGCCGCAGCCGTCCGTCCTCGAGCCTCGCCCACCCGAAGTGCCGATTTCATGACACGGATATGCTCCGGCGTGGTTCCACAACACCCGCCCACCAATCGCACGCCGGCTGCCACGAACTTGCGGGCATAGCTGGCCATGTACTCCGGTGAGCACAGATAGATATTCCGGCCCTCTACCGATCGCGGAATGCCGGCGTTGGGCTGCGCCGACAGCGGAAGGGACGTTGCTCCCCGCACCCGCTCGATCGCATCCAACATCGCCACCGGACCGACGCTGCAATTACAGCCAATGACATCGGCGCCCCACTCTGCCAGCTTGGGAGCGAATGTCTCGGGATCTGAACCATCGAGGCAGTTACCATCCTCGTCAATCGTGACCTGTGCCACGATGGGCAGGGAAGCGCTCACCTGGCGTGCCGCGAGGATCGCCTGATGAATCTCTTCCAGATAGCCGAAGGTCTCCAGAACGAGCAGGTCCACCCCGCCTTCCAGCAGTGCTTCAACCTGCTCGCGAAACGCCGCGCGCGCCTCTTGGAACGAAGTCTTCCCCAGCGGTTCGATTCTGGTTCCCAGCGGGCCAACCGATCCTGCTACCCAAACATCGAAGCTCTTGGAAGCCTCGCGCGCCAGCCGCGCACCTGCTCGATTGATGTCGCGCACCTTATCGCTCAAACTATGCCGGGCCAGGCGGAAAGAATTGGCCCCGAAAGTATTGGTTTCAATAATTTCGGCCCCAGCTTGCAGGTAGTCGTGGTGAATGCCGCGTATCAGTTCTGACTGGGAGAGATTCAGTTCGTCGTAGCACCGGTTGATGAAAATGCCTTTGCCATAGAGCAGGGTCCCCATCGCTCCGTCGCACAACAGAGGGGATTGTTGGATGCGGGTTAGAAAGTCAGCTGCCATGCTATTGGCTGAGAATACAGGATGATCGCCACTTCATGCATCTCTCAGGTGGTACGAAAGCGTCGGCAACTGCAGGTCGATCTGACTTTTCTTCGATGAAGTGGCGCATGAGGAGGAGTGCCGGGTCTGTTATAATCCACCATTTCGCAACTAAATATCCCTTTTTCATGTCCTTAGGAGCCTCTCGTTTGAAGAGACGCGTTCTCGCTCTAGTACTAGTGTTATGGGTCGGCGTGGGTTTGATTGCCTGTGGCGGTTATAGCGCCAAGTTGCCACCGAGCGGTCTGGCGGATCGCGTACTGGCCTCGCAGGAAGTCAGCGCCACAAGGTCGTTCGGTGGCCTCGTCGTCATCAACGGTTTCAACGACACTCTGGCCGCGGTTCACGAACTGAGTGCAGGAAATTCCCCCGGACTCATGGCCATCTCTCCCACTCGCAACATCGTGGTTGCTTTCGACTCCAACAGCAATTCCGTCTATGCCGTGAGCACCACGACTGAGGCCAATCTGGGGACGGTGCAGCTTTCGGGACCGACCTATAGCATGGTTGTTCCCACTGCGGAAGCAAACGGTTACGCTGCCGTCCCCTCGGCCAGGGTCGACGGCTTTTCCTTCGTCGGTGCGGTGGTGGCGATGAATCTCTCTACGGGAGCGACTCTCAATATCGCAGTTCCCAGCGCCGAAACCGTGGTCGCGAACACGACCGGAGCCCAACTGCTGGTTTTCAGCAACGGTTCCGATTCCATGACGGTCCTGAATCCGACCTTTGCCTCTCCTCCAGTCGACACAAGCTGTCTCGCGAATACTCCGAATCTGGTGTGCACGATCGTTCCGGGTTTCAGTCGGCCGGTGTACGCCATCATCAATGGCACGAACGCGTACGTTTTCAACTGCGGCTTCCAGTGCGGCGGAACTCAGCAGGCGAGCATCATGGTCGTCAACCTTGGAACTCTTGCCATCACCAATACGATCCCGGTGAATGGTGCCACCTACGGAATGATTGTCGGCTCGAATTTGTATGTTGCCGGACTGGGAACACCCACCGGTCCGCTCTGCGCCTCGATTCCCAGCGCCGCTCCCACGGCCGCTACTTATTGTGGAACTTTAGACATCATCGATCTGAACACCCTCCTCGATCCTTACTACAACAATCCAAGCATGGAAATCGCCATTACCGATGGTACCCACGACGAGATGGACATGAGTTCGAACGGTCAGCTTTTCGTGGGGTCCTACGATTGCACCAACATCGGAAGTGTCAACAATCCGAACGGGGAAGTCCGCGGCTGTCTGGCCATCTATAACACCAACAACAATACCGTGGTCTTTCCTCCGGACAACGGCGACGTAAACGGGCTGCAGAGTTTTTCCACTCGCTACGTTGAATACGTTGCCCAAGGCGGCAACCTGCGCGTCTACGACACGGTCCACGACATCCTGCTCATCAATGACTTCGTGCCGCAAGGGAGCATCAATATCACCGGCTACGTGGGCGACGTAAAGGCGATTGATTTCTTCTAACTCTGGCCGATGAGGGGGCGAGGCGCTATTCCTGGTAAGGCTTTCCGTCTAGAGAAGTGGTGCCTTGTTTCAGCTCCACGATTCGCTCTGCTAACCAGCCCGGTCTCCCGATGCTTCCCATTTGTAATCAGTTCGTATGGATTTCCGTCTTTGCGATCAGGTACAGTCCTCACAAAATGCTGGTCGGTAATTAAACTGGCTTCCTTCCCGTTCAGTTGAAAGCACTCGATCTTGGTCACGGCTTGATCGCTGACGGACAGAATCCAATCAGAGTTTTGTTTCATTCCCTCTTCTATTTCATGGCGATCGAGTACGCTCCCGTCCACCAGTGTCAAAGTCAGGTCCGTGCAAAGGAGTGCATCATGGCCGGCAAATCTTTAGCCTCCGCCGCTTCAATCGACTCGTCTATCTTCGCCTGAATCTCGGATCGTATCCAGTTCTCCTGGTCGGTCAACGGAATAGTGCGATCGCACGGGCTCTTGCTGAACCCGGCCGAAGCGCTGAGCAAAACTGATGCGATTGTCCAAGTGAATCTGTTCATCTGGCTTATCTCTGGGAATGGGTCACCTGCAGAAACCACACACGCTGCTCTGTATCTGCGGCACAAGGGGGTGGTTCCCGTGGAAACTGACGTTGGCGCTTCTCGAGGCCCGGCGTGCCTCGTTTACTTTGATGGCTCCATCACCAGCCGGTGCACCTCGGCCGCTTCCACCGCCTTTGGGCTGAAGGGCAAAGTAAACGTCGTTCCCTCGTACCACGCTTTCCATTGATCCATGTAGTACGGGCTCAGGAAGTTCCCGCCCTGACCTGTCACCGTGTTCAGTGTCGACTGATCCAGGTCTGCGAGATTCGCAGTAAATCGCTGCGACGGCCCATGCAGCCGTGTGACCGCCTTCACTGTGTATGCGCTCCCCGACTGAGGCTGTACTCCCGGCCCCGACCAATACTTGACAATCGGGATCCTACCCAGAATCGGGTGCTGGATGTTGACCGCGTTGAATGCTCCCCAATGCCAGCTGGCCAGATCTCTTGGGACTTCCGGACCGTTGACTGCTGCATCGACCGCCGCAGTCAGCAGGTCATCGAAAGTCGAATATTTTTCCGGAAGCCAGCGCTTGGGGCGGTGCAACAAAACGTTTTCCAACCAGACCGAACGCATCTCCCACGAGTAGGTCTTCCAGCTGAGCACCTCATCTTCCTTGTCCGGATCCGCCGGCACCCTTCCCAGCTTCGGTTCGAGGAGCAACCGTCTCAGCTCCCGAATTGAGTTTTCTGCGATCGTCGGCGCCGGCGAAGACGCCTCCATCCTTCCATCCCAATTTCTCATCAGCTCGGCCGCCTCTTTCACGCGCGCCGAAGGCCTTGACGCGTGATCGACCGCGTAGACGAGCCGTTCCGCTACAAAGAAGTCGGCCTCCGAGTGGATGTCAGTTTGCAATGCGAGCATGTCTGCTGCAGAGAATTGCCGTCCCGACTCCAGTACGTGGTAAATGCGTTCTGTGCGCCACGGAGCCTCCCATTCCATGCTGATCGAGTTGGGATACTTGTCCGGCGTAATCCTTCCATTCGCCGTCGCGATAATTCCCGAGGGCGGGTTGTATATGCTCGGCAGCTTGTCAAACGGAATATAAGAGACCCACTCGTGCGCGTCGTCGGCTCCGCTGACCGGAAGGCTGCCATCACCGGCTGCGCGGATCGGCACCTTGCCGGTGGTCTGATATCCAATGTTGCCGTCGACGTCGGCGTAAACCACGTTTTGCCCGGGTGCGTCCAGTTGCGAGAAAGCGTGTCGAAACTCATCCCAGTTCTGCGCCACATTCACGTCGAAGAAGGGAATGCGCAGTCCGTCATAGAGCGTCCAACGCAGCGCCAACGGCCTCGTTTCGCCCGGGACCAGTTCCGTAATGATGGGACCGTGCCGCGTGATCTTCACATCCACCGTCACATCCGGCATGCCCTTGACGTGGATCACTTCCACGCGATGCTCCGGCTGAACCCACCCGCGCGGAGTCTGATACTCCCCTTGCGCGTTGAAGTTCTCGATGTAAACGTCGGTCACCGTCGGGCCGACATTCGTAAATCCCCACGCGATCCGCTGGTTGTGTCCCACAACTACGTAAGGCATGCCCGGCAGCGTCACTCCGGCCACGTCCAGGCTCCCTGCATGCAGGTGCGCCTCGTACCACAAATTCGGCATCTGGTGACCGAGGTGCATATCGTTCGAGAGCAGCGGCTTGCCCGTGACCGTGTGCGCTCCGGAAACCACCCAGTCGTTCGATCCATTCACCGGCACGCCTTCTACGGGCAAATCTTGCCCAGCCTGATCTCTTCGAATTTCAGCTTCCGAGCCCTTGCGCACGATCGCAGGAGATATTCGTTGTGTGACCGAATCATCCGGACCATCCTCCTCCTCATCGTCGTCGGAGTCCGTTGCGTTGCTGTCCGGCTGATCCAAATCGGCCCGCATCACAGTCGGCGGACGGTCGTGCCACGAGCGGTTTACATACAAGTCCGCGGTTAGCTCCGGTCCCAGCTTGGCCAGAACCTTTTCTCGCGCCAGCGCGTCGTAAAAGTAGTGATAGTTCAAATCTTTGACCATCGAGTTGGCGATGACGATCGAGTCCTCGGCATTCCAGGGTTTCGGCTTGTAGCCCAGGATGCGGAACTCGATCGGCAGTTTGCCGGCGTGTGTACTGATGAATGCATTGACTCCGCGCGCGTAAGTCGCGAAAAAGGTTTGATCGCGCTGGCTGGCCGCATCGAGAGACTTTTTCGCCGCCGCCCGCAGGCCGAGAATCCTTTGCTCTCGATCCAGCTTCAGCGTGTCCTCACCCAGAATTTCCGAGAGTTCTCCGCTGGCAAAGCGCCGCATCACGTCCATCTGCCACAGCCGGTCTTGCGCAGTCACGTACCCTTGCACGAAGAAGAGATCTTCCAGATTGCCAGCCTCAATGGTGGGCACGCCGTGGCGGTCGCGGGTCACCGTTACCGGCCCGGAGAGTCCAGCCACCTGCAGCCGCCCATCCAGCTGCGGCAAGGCAGAATGCGCAATGTAGTAGGCGTAGCTCACGCCGGCGGCCAGAATGACCAGTGCTGTCACCAGCAGCCAGAACAGAATGCGGACGAGCAGGGAACGCCGCGAGATCGGTAAATGGACTTCTGCCAGAGTACTCATGCGCAATCTTTGATTGTATTCCAGGAGCAAGTGCCCCTCCTCCAGCTGAAAATGAATTTCATTTTCAAGATGCCGGAATGATATTCTGACTCGCTCCTCCATTTCCCATGCTGCACAAGCGCATCGACGATCAGCCCACCATCTCCCGCCAGATGGTTCGCGAAGCCCAGGAGATCCTCCACCGTCACCTCAAGCGCGTGGGCCTGAAGCAGACCGGCCAGCGCGACACGATTCTACGCACCTTCCTCGAAACCCGCGATCACCTTTCCACCGACGAGTTGCACCGCCTCGTCCAGAAGAAAGACGCCCGCATCGGCTACACGACCGTTTATCGCACGCTGAAACTGCTGGCGGAATGTGGACTCGCCAGCGAGGTGGCCTTTCACGATGGCATCGCTCGTTTCGAGCATCAGTACAACCGCCGTAGCCATCACCACATGGTCTGCACCGAATGCGGAGGTTCCGTCGAATTTTTTTCCCAGGAAGTCGGCCAGCTCGAACAGGAGATTGGTCGGAGGTACCACTATCTGACCACCCGGCACACGTTTCAGATCTATGGAGTCTGTGAGGACTGCAGGAAAAAGAATCACGCCCCGCATCCCCTCTGATATCGTCCCCTCAGCGGGGCGGGCTCTCGCTCCAGGCTTGCGGATGGTTCACTTCCGACGGTGACAGGTCGGCACCTTTGATGAGGCAATCCCGGGCCGAGCCGTTCCGGGCCACTTTGATTAAGTCCGATTCGTTCGAGCAAAACGCAGGCGTTCCGCTCTGTCCTGGAACCATCGGATAAGCCACCACCTGATATGTCGCGATCGGCCCATCGGGCGTTTTCGCAGTGCAGCCCTGCAGTTCGAAGATGTAGCCATTCTTCTGGCCGCGTGCCAGATCACGGCTGATTCCCCAGGCTTGCGATAAGTCGGACAAAGAGCAAGTGTAACCGTTCGAGGGATGAGCCTGCGCATACGCGATCTCGGCCGTGTTCAACGTTCGCACCGCAGACACCGCGGAAGTCTCATTCGCTGACATTCGTGCCCGTAGCAGGTTTGGGATTGCGATGGCCGCAAGAATCAAAACCACGGGAATCACAGCCAATCCCGCATAGCCCAGAACGAGCCCCGCCATCGCCAGCCCTCGTCCTTTGAGTCTGCCGGCACTCTTGCGAATTTCCGAAAGCGACAAGTGCCCGAAGATGATGGCCACAATCGCAAAGGGAAGGAAGAAAAAAAGCAGACCGCAGATGAAGCTGAAAATAGCTTTGCCGCTGTTTTCTGGCGGAAACCCGAATGCGGCCGCTGGGTCTGTTGGAGCGGTGCCTGCGGACGAGTCCCGCCCGCAATGTGCGCAGAAGCGCTCGCCTTCCGCCACGCTGTTGCCGCAGCCCGGGCAGAACGAGCTCATCGACGCCCCCTTCCGCAAAGCGCACCGGCTTTGCAGCAGTTTGGGACGATAAAGATACGCCTCGTCCCGCCCAGCGTCAACGCTCGTATCTGTGCCGGCTCGAGATAGAAACCGTTCACGATCCAGCCGCCGCCGTTTGCCGCGACCGCTGCATTTTGATAAGGTGCGCGACAGTGGATCCACTGAATCCCTTGCCGCTTAAGTGCCCCGATTGCGCGGCGCAAATGCCCGCGACAGCCGCGTTCTGCCCCGGTTGTGGACGCTCCATGTCCCCCGCGATAAAGCCGCATAGTACGATGGGTTTCCTGCCCGAAAATCTTGCCGGGGCGATCGCCTACCTTACATTCATCCCGGCCGTCGTTTTCCTCCTGGTCGAGCCCTACAAGAGAGACCGGTTCGTGCGCTTTCACTCGATCCAGTGCCTGCTGGCGTGGATCGCCGGCTTGGTAGTTTGGGCGGTCCTGAGACTCACGTCGCTGGTGTTGTTCTTCATTCCCGTCGCTGGTCCTCTGCTCGTGGTCTTGATCTATGCGGTCGTTATCCTCGCCGCAGTTGTCGTGTGGCTGGTTCTGCTCGTCAAGGCGGTTCAGGGAGAAATCTTCAAGCTTCCGGTTCTCGGGGACATCGCCGGCCGGCTTGCCGCCGCAGCATAGCCTTTGGGATCGAACGCCGCGAGCATCGATTGCTTTCATCGATTTTTTTTGGTACGTTGCCGCAACGCCGCTTGGGGCGGGTCGCATGCTGTCTACTAAACTGCTCGCCTTGAGCGACCGACGAGGAGATCCCTATGGCTTTTTGCAATGCTTGCGGTGCGCAGATTCCAGACGGCGCCACGACGTGTGCGGCGTGTGCTGCCCGAGCCACGGCTGTATCGCCAGCCGCGACCACCGGTGGGTTAAAGGACAACGTCGCAGGAATGCTGGCCTACATCACGATCATTCCGGCCGTCATTTTCCTGGTGATGGAACCGTACAACCGGAGCCGGTTCATCCGTTTTCACGCGTGGCAGAGCGTGTTCTTTAACATCGCCTGGTTTATCCTCTGGATCGCGCTCCGGATTGTCGCCCACGTTCCCATTCTCGGTTGGGCCACCATACTGCTCTGGCCGCTGGTTGGGCTCGCTGGCTTCGTTGTCTGGATCATCCTGCTTTTGAAGGCGAGCCAGGGCCAGATGTTCAAGTTGCCCGTGATTGGCGACATGGCGGAGAAGCAGGCGAACGCCATGTGAAGTGTCGCTGTGCACTCAGCAAGTTTTTGATCGAATCTCGCGCGTTCATTCGTTCGAAAGAATGAACGCGTTTCCCGGGCGGGAGCACGGAACGATGACCTTCGCATCTTCCGTCCTTGACTTTCTTCCTCTAAGCTGTCAATCCTATTAGCTTTTACCCCGCACCGGGACGCACGATGCTAGTGTCATCTTCCGGCTGCGGAAATTTTGGAACGATTGGGGAATTGCTTGCGAGTTCGGGTTTTCTATCACGACAAGTGTTTTGACGGAGCCTCTTCCGCCGCTCTGTTTTCGCGCTTCTATCAAGAGCGCATCCGCAACGATGTCGACTTCATCTTCACCGGCCTGGTGCACCGCGCCGGCGCCCTGTTCGATGAACGCCAGTTCGACGGCGACGAGAACGCCATCGTCGACTTCAAATACTCCAGTTCGCCCAAAATTACCTGGTGGTTCGATCATCATGAGAGCGCGTTTCTCTCTCCTGCCGATGCCGAACACTTCGAGCAGAACCAGAGCAACCGAAAGTTTTACGATCCCGATTTCAAATCGTGCACCAGTTTCATCGCCATGATTGCGCAGCAGCACTTCGGCTTCGATCCCGCACCCGTCGCCGACCTGGTGCATTGGACCGACATCATCGACGGTGCTCTCTATCCCGACGCCAAAACTGCCGTCGAGATGGAAGCCCCGGCCATGAAGCTCACCATGGTGATCGAATCGGCGCCCGATCACGGGTTCGTACCCAATCTCATTCCTCTGTTGGCCACAAAGTCTCTAGCCGAGGTCCTCGAAGAATCCTTCGTGGCGCCGCTGCTTCCGCCGTTGCTGAAGCGTCACCAGCTTTCGATCGGGATCCTCAAAGAGCGGACCGAGTGCAAGGACGGCACCATCTTTTTCGACGTGACCGACCACGATCTCGAGGGCTACAACAAATTCATTCCTTACTATCTTCACCCTGAATCGGTCTACAGCGTGGGCTTGAGCAAGAGCAGTTTCCGCGTAAAAGTCTCTGTGGGATCGAATCCGTGGGCACCCGAGGAGCCTGAGGTAAATCTTGCCCGCATCTGCGAGCGCTACGGCGGGGGCGGTCACGCTCGCGTCGGAGCAATCTCCTTCAACGTGAACCAGCACGCCGCCGCCATCAAGGCTTCGCAGGAGATTGTCGCCGAATTGCGCGCAGCCATTCGCGACAAAAGACGCTGATCTAACGTTCTTTTCGCACGTGAAGGAAGCCAACTTCAGCGGGGTGTGGCCGTTCCTTTCGCAATACCCGTCGGTTCCGCAACCGGTGTCCCGTGCGCGAGGCACGTTTCCGCGTTGCCATCATCGGACGATCGAATCGTTCCCGATTGATCGGCACAGAACGCCTTCCGTCCAAACGTATTTGCATTCGGCGCAGCTATCAGATGAAATGCTGTTGCCGGAGCGCCCGCGCATCCAGTGAGTGTAAATACATAGCCGTATTTCTTGCCGCTCGCCAGGCCGCTGCTGATCAGCATTGCCTGATGCTCATTCGGTTCGCCGCCGCCAAATCCGTCGAGACTCGAAAGAGTGCACGTGTATCCGACGTTCCAATATGTGCTGGCGTATGTTCCTTCCGCGTTGAGAATCCTTCTCATGGCTGCCAGCACCATCCCATCACTTCCCGCTATCTGCGCTACGGGCCCGCTGTGCGGCGTGAATGTGGTATTGGTCTCGATCTGCGGGTGCTGCATCTTCTCTGTAATTGCCTTCAGGAAGTCGGGATCCGCTAGCGGCAAATGCAGCGTGAAAGAGATCTCATTCAATTTCCAGACTTCCCCTTCCTGCTTCATCGAGAAGGTCAGTTGCGGCAAGAACGGTGTGCGTTGCTCCTGCCCGTTCTTGGAAACATGAAATGTCACCTCGATGTCGTCAACGTCGCCGTGCAGCGATTCTTTCTCGACCGTGATATCGGATTTCTGGCCGGTCTTCGGATCCTCGAAACTGAGCAGCACTGCGCCGGTTTCAAACGTTTGTACGCCGTGAGTCTCAATCTGGCTCGCGATCATCGAGTACTGCTGCAGACTGTCCAGCGCGCCCGATTTTTCGAGCGCCGCCCGCGTCGCCACTGGCAGGTGCTTCACGAAAGTTCCCGGCGTCTTGCTGAAGAACATTTCGATCAGCGCTTGCCGCGCGCTCTGAGGTGACGTCCCCGCTTGTTGCGCCCACGAGCAACTGACGCCCACAATCGCGGCCAACAAAAGAATGACGGCTCTTCGCATGGTTTTCTCCTCCTGCGATCCTCCCATTCCCGTCGTTCGTTCTCCAGTTACCGAGGTAAGGTCGAACTCGCCAAAGACGAGCATCATGAATGCCAACGCAGCCCCACAACTCCGCATGCGTTCACCCGGCGACCGTGTTACTCTGCGTTTAGGAATCGCCACTGTTCATGCGCCAACTCGCAGCCATGTCTGATCCCCATCGCGGTCAGCGACGCGTGCTTCGGACTGTCGCCGGTTTTGAATTCGCCAAGGGCATCTTCGTGGTCGTGATGGGATTGTGCGCCATCGCTCTGCTGCACAAGGACACATGGTTGATGGCCGAGAGCCTGCTCGCGCTTTTCCATGTCAACACCGACGCTCGTTCCGCGCAGGTGTTTCTCGATTTTGCTGACAGCCTTACCGACGCCCGTCTGTGGGCTGCCGCCCGCTTCGCCTTCGCCTACGCCGCTCTCCGATTTACCGAGTCCTATGGCCTGTGGCACGAACGCACTTGGGCCGAATGGGTCGCCCTGGTTTCGGGAACTCTACTTCTGCCGCTCGAGGTTCGCGAACTTTTCCGGGGTGTGACCGTGTTGCGCTGCGCCTTGCTCGTCGGAAACATAGCTATCGTTCTCTACATGCTCTACGTCATTCGTGCCAACCACCGCGAACGCCGGAACCTGCCCGCCAGTCCGACGGAGGGCTGAAAGCTGCTCCAGAAGCGGCATTCGCACTGTCCTCTCTGGCATTTCGATCATCTTGGCGCGATAATAGCCGCAGAGATCGGTTCGTTCCCGGGAGGTCCCATGCGTTCATGGCCTGTCTTCGGCTTGCTCCTCGTTTTGGCTGGAATCTGCCTAAACGGCATCTCCGCGGCGCAGGATACAAATTTCTCCTCAGGTCCGCAGTACCTGATGAATTACGGTTCACCGCTGCTGTTCCAGCCCCTTACCACTCCGACCCTGTCTCTTTCTTCCCCGCTCCCGTCGCTGAACGGCTTGGCGGAAGAGGGCTCTGGCGAGCCGTCTTCTCCCGCACTTGGCGGACTCCAAAATCAGGCCCAGATCAACCGCGTCTATTACGGAGTGAGTCCAACCGCTGGTGAGAGCGCTCCCAGCGCCCAGACAGAAACTAGCGAACCAGTTGCCGCCAATCCCAGCGAAATCGAGCTGAGCTCAGCCGAACCTCGCGCCCCCTTGCCATCCAGCATCTTGAACGTCGGAGTCACCGGAATCGCCGATGCGCAGTCGCTACGCGACAGTGGCTATGGCGCAACCCTCGGAGAAGTCGCCGCGTTCTGGAAGGCCAAGAATTCACACGCTTCTCGCATCTACACCAACGCCGATATCGCGCGCCTGCACGGCGGCTAGGTTTGGAAAGCGCACAAGACTTTAAGCACGGCGAAGATTGGCACCTCACGCCTCCCGGCGGCGTCCCATCCCGTTTCGCAGGCTCAAAATCCCTACAATATTCGCGGCCGTCATTCGTCTACAGGAGTGGATGGATGAGCGGGCGAGCATCACCTTGATGACCGAGCAGGACCGTCGCATCTCCGATGTCGTTGCGGAACAGCGATCCCGCCTGACCAATTTCATCCGCAAGCGCGTGCCAAACGAAGCCGACGTCGAAGATCTTCTCCAGGAGGTCTTTTACGAGCTGGTAGAAGCCAATCGCTTGCTCATGCCGATTGAGTACGTCACTGGCTGGCTTTTTCAGGTCGCGCGCAATCGCATTACCGATCTCTTCCGCAAGAAGAGGCCGGAGAACTTCAGCGATCGAGCGGCTGCCGACGAAGAGGGCGAGTTCCTATCGATCGAAGATCTGTTGCCGTCGCCCGATGCCGGGCCGGAGGCGCAGTATTTCCGCCGTGTTCTTCTGGATGAACTGGAACTTGCTCTCGACGAATTGCCTGTTGAGCAGCGTGAAGTATTCGTCGCACATGAACTCGAGGGGCGCAGTTTTAAAGAGTTGTCGGCGGAAACGGGCGTCAGCGTCAACACATTACTTTCGCGCAAGCGCTACGCGGTACTTCATCTGCGGCGACGCTTGCGGCGCGTCCACGACGAGTTCTTGAGGAAATGAGGAATACACGATGAAAAAGAAATGGCTTTTCATGGCTCCGCTGGCAATTCTGGCGATGGCAGTCTTCAGCGCGATCGGCGGCGAAGTGGTTATGCATTTGTGGAATTGGCTGCTGCCGGCCTTGTTCGGATGGCGGCTCATTACCTTCTGGCAGGCTCTCGGTCTACTCGTTCTTTGCCGGATTCTGTTCGGAAGCTGGGGTGGTCGCGGCGCCCATCGCTCCAGTGTGCGCCGCCGAATGGACGAAAAATGGGACCGAATGACACCCGAAGAACGCGAGAAGTTCCGCGATGGCATGCGCTCTCGTTGCGTCGGCTTTGGATCGCCATCCAGCGGGGCTGATCAACCGGCAAGTCCTCATGGAGCGTGATCCGAGGATTGCGATTGTAAGAAGCGCTGCCCCGCGTGGACTCGACCTTCCTTCGCCCACGCGGGGCCGCCGAGACGAGCGCTGTCAATTCAAAGTCAGCTAGTCACCCGTTCCGCAGCTGCAAACACCACTGTTGCTGCCATCCAGATGAATGGCATGGCATTCGCTCTGGAGCAGGTTTTGTTCGGTTGCACTGAAAGTGGCGTCCTGCGAAGCCGTCTCAGTGATGGCGAAGCCGCTGTTCTGAATATGAGTGGCCCACGCGCGAACCGCCGGTGTTGGAGTGAGGTTGGTCGGATTCGGGCAGATGCCGCTGTTGGCCTTGGTCGAAACGATCTCAATCAAGCCCGTATTGAGGATCACCCCAGTCAGCGGATTGCTGGTCAGATCTGTGTTCACCGAGAGTGTCCGCAGACCATCCGGACTGACGTAGCAACTGCAGCATTCCGACATTTCCTGATTCGCATCAAACACGTAAATGGCGGCGCACAGGCCGCTGCCGGATGTGCCCGGGTTGTCGATGCGAAGCGTTGCATCGGGAGCGCCCGCAGTATTCGCATTGGCAAAATAATCGACCTTCAGAGTGTCGGCCGGCGGGGTGGTTGTAACTGCTGCCGCGTAGCTGGCGCAAAGGGCCAACGCTAACGTAGAGGCTACAAGCATCGTGATGACACGCATTATTGTCCTCCTTGGATCACGCCGCCAAGCTGGGGAGGCGGGCTCGGCAGGTTCGTGGAACAGGGGCCCGTAACGCTACATCGTGGATCCGGCTCAGCGGGTGCCGCATTTCCTTTGGGGAAGCTGCTCCTCACAGAAGCCAGACGCCGTCATTCGACTGCAATGCGCGCTTTATTTCAGTGACATCGGTCACATCCGAGTGAAATCGGGCTCATCACTGATTGATCCCCGAGGCTACGCCGATTGGGTGATGTTAGAGCATCCGGCAATGTTGCCAGGAATCCTCCCTGTGTATCCTCGCTTACCCGATATCGCCATCCATTCAGGGTTCGCATGATAGCCTGAATCGATTTCACCTTCCGCCATGGGGAGTTCATGCCAGCCGTCAATCCTTCGCATTTCGATCTTCAGGCCACCGCAAAAGAAGTGATGTTGCAACATGGCTTCCAGCCGGATTTTCCGCCAGAAGTCGTGCAGCAATTAGCCAACCTGAAAGATCATCCTCCGCAAGCTGCTGCCAACGGCGATGTCCGCGATCTCCGAAATTTGCTTTGGTCATCGATTGACAACGATACTTCCCGCGATCTCGATCAGATCGAAGTGGCCGAGCAGGTTTCCAATGGCGACGTGAAAGTGATGATCGGCATCGCCGACGTAGATGCTTTCGTTGGGCGGCAGACTCCGATCGATCTTCACGCAGCGCGAGAAACCACCACCGTTTACGCCGGAGTTCGCAACTTCCCCATGCTGCCGGAGGCGCTCTCCACCGGAACAACGTCACTGCTCGAAAACCAGGATTGCCTCAGCCTCGTTATCGAGTTCGTAGTGGATTCGGTTGGCAACCTGAAATCTGGAGATGTCTATCGAGCCCTCGTCCGCAACCAGGCTCAACTGCAGTACAACTCAGTTGGTGCGTGGCTGGAAGGGAAGGCTCCTGCTCCGCCGAAGGCTCTGGCGTCGTACGATCTCCAGGCTCAACTCAAGTTGCAGGACGAGATCGCGCAGAAGTTGAAGAACCAGCGGTACCAGCACGGCGCACTCAATCTTCAGACGGACGAATTTCAGCCTCTGGTTCTCCACGATCAGGTGGTCGGTGTGGTGAAGCAGCAGAAGAACCGCGCCACGGATTTGATCGAAGACTTCATGGTTGCCGCCAACGGAGTCGTTGCTCGCCGCCTCGAGAACGTTTCATCCCTTCGCCGTATCGTGCGCACGCCCGAGCGTTGGGATCGCATTGTCCAGCTTGCCGCTGACAGGGGTGAGAAGCTTCCGGCGCAGCCGGATTCGAAGGCCCTGAACGATTTACTGCTTCGTCGCAAAGCTGCCGATCCCGATCACTTTGCCGATCTCTCGTTGACAGTCATCAAACTCATCGGTCCCGGAGAGTATGTGCTGGAGCGCCCTGGCGAGGTTGCTCCCGGTCACTTCGGCTTGGCGGTTCAGGACTATACGCACTCCACCGCTCCCAATCGGCGTTTCGCTGATGTGGTGACGCAGCGCCTTCTCAAGGCAATGCTCGCCGGCAAACCGAATCCTTATTCCGACGCGGAACTCACCGCCATTGCCGCCAACTGCACGCAAAGAGAAGACGCCGCGAAAAAGGTTGAGCGCGAAATGGCGAAGCGCCTCGCCGCCGTTGCCATGCAGAACCGGATCGGGCAGGTCTTCGATGCTATCGTCACCGGGGTCACAAAGAACGGAACCTTCGTCCGAGCCCTCCAACCACAAATCGAAGGCCTGCTGGCGCAAGGGCAGCAAGGACTCGATGTGGGCGACAAGCTTCGTGCCAAGCTCATCCGCACCGACCCGCAAAAGGGATACATCGACTTCGCCCGCGCGTAGAGCCGCTCGCCCTCCCCGCAACTTCGCCACTGTGTTGGTAAAGGTGACCACGGGAGCTAATAGGCGCCCGCGCAAATTGGCGCTAAGCTTGCGACAAGAAGCTGGTGCGGAAAACTATGGGCCGAAGTTTGTCCAAATGGCGCAGTCTTGTTTGCCTGCCGATGACAGTGATTCTGCCCCTGTCGCTGCTGGCCCAGGACAGCGGAGCGGCGATGCTGCGGAGCAGCGGCAACGTTCTGGTCAATAAGAATTCCGCGCCCGCATCTTCTGCTCTCTTTCCCAATGATCTCATCGAAACTCAGCAACAGGCCGTGGCTCGCATCGAAGCCAGCGGATCGACCGCCGATCTTAATTCCGAGACGATCGTGCAGTTCCAAGCCGACGAACTTGTCCTTGAACATGGCAGCCTGTCCGTCAACACGTCGCGAGGATTGAGAGTGCGCGTAGGTTGTGTAACCGTCACGCCGGTGGACAACGCCGAGTGGACCCACTACGACGTTGCTGATCGCGATGGCAAGGTCACGGTATCGGCTTTGAAAAAGGATGTATACATCGACTCGCGCTCCAATCGTGCGCAGGAGGCGAAGCAGACCACGCACTCCAACCGCGTCATCGTGCGCGAAAGCGAGCAGAAGTCCCGCGAAGAGAGGTGCGGAGGCGCTGTCATCAAAGAGTCCGCCCGGATGCCAGGAGTCGGCGCCATCTTGAACTCGCCATGGGCTAAAGGCACTGGGCTAGTGGTGATTGGCCTGACCTGCATCCTCATCTGCACAGGCGGTTCCCCGATCAGTCCGTCAGATCCTTAATCGCGCGCTGCAAAGCTTTACTCTGTGACCACTGCCTTCACCAGGTTTCGCGGATGGTCCACGTCGTATCCCTTGTTCACGGCGATGTGATAGGCGAACAGTTGCAGCGGAATCACTTCGACAATCGGCAACAGCAGTTCGGGAGCGGCTGGCGCGTAGAAAACGTGATCGGCAATTGCGGCGACTTCTTTGTCGCCCTCGGTCGCAACGGTTACCAGCGGCCCGCGACGCGACTTTACTTCCTTCATGACCTCCAGAGTTCTCCGGTAACGCAGAACGGAGTCCGGATCTCTGTGGTCACAAGTAGCGAGCACCACGATGGGAAGTTTTTCATCGACCAGCGCGTTCGGACCATGTTTGAGTTCGCCCGCAGGATAGCCCTCAGCATGCGCGTAGGAAATTTCCTTGAGCTTGAGCGCTCCTTCGCGCGCAATGGCGTAATGGACACCGCGGCCAAGATAGAGGAACTTCTCAGCCTTGAAGTGCACGGCTCCGAACTCTGCTGCCAAGGAGTCCCAGGTGCGCAGGTTTTGCTCGATTGCATCGGGAAGACGCATGAGCCGCTGCAGGTATGAGCGCGTCACTTCGGAAGTCATCCGCCCGCGCTTGCGCGCAAGAAACAGTGCCATGAGATAGAGGATCGCCAGTTGAGTGGTAAAGCTCTTCGTGGCTGGAATCGCCAGTTCCGGCCCAGCGCCCGAAATCAGTGCGGCGCTCGCTTCGCGCACAATCGTGGTGGCATCGACGTTCGAAATCGCCACGGTCTTGACCCCTCGGGTCAGAGCCTCGCGCTGAGCGGCGATGGTGTCTGCGGTTTCGCCGGACTGCGTAATCACCATGACGATGGGATCGACGGCCGCGTGCGTCGAGCGGTAACAATACTCGCTGGCGTACTCGACATCGACTGCGACGCCAGAGAGATCTTCAATCATGATTTCGCCGGCGAGTCCTGCATGGCGACTCGAGCCGCTGGCAGCGATGATCAGCTTCTCGAAAGTCAGAAGGGCACTTTCGATTGCATTCAGTTCACCGGGAAAGATGATGTCGTCCTTTAAGTGCTTCTGGACGGTCTTGGCGATGGCCTCTGGCTGCTCATAGATCTCCCGGCGCATGGCGTGGGAGTGATTCTGATCTGTGACATTCTTCTTTGATTTCGTAGGATTCATGATGACCCGGGCTGAGAGTAAATCATTTTCGAGGTGAGGGGCAAACTGCTGGGCATGCGAGCCCAAGATGGCCTCGCGGCAGCCGGAAAAAGCAATTTAAATGCGCCCTGATGTCTTGGCACCCGCGCCCTCAAAATAGGCTTCAATCTCTTCCAGCGTTTTTCCTTTCGTCTCGGGCAAGAACCACGTTGCTGTGACGAAGTAGATCACGGTGCAAGCGGCAAATCCGAAAAACATGGTCGAGTATCCGTACTTGCCGACCGTCGGCAGAAAGATCGCCGCGATCGTGGTCGAGACCGCCTGATTGAGTACGAGCGCGATGCTCATGCCGTTTGAGCGAATGCGAGTCGGCATCAACTCCGAGAGCGCGAGCCAAACGCACACGCCCGGGCCGACTGCATAAAAGGCCATAAATACGAACAACGTAATCGCCACGAGCCATCCGTTGCGAGAATCTGGAACCGGGCTGATCAGCGCGTTTTCGATTTTCAGAGGCGCTGCGCGAGCCGACTCGAGATTTCCGAAGGGATTGGAGAAGAAGGCGACCACTTTGTTGGCGGGGACACAACCTTCGCGTGTGATGTCGATGGGCTTTGCAGCTGGATCATCGGAGCGTACAACCTGACTCGCTGCGCGAAAGTCTCCGTAGGAATAAATCACGACCAGCGACGTGGGCCGACCGGCCGCCGCGTTTCTACCGCTCGCATTCAACAGTTTGTTGGCCACGTCCTGGTTGTAGAGCAACGTAAGGTTCTGTTCTGCCGTGACCATGGATTGCACGGCGTTCTTGGAATCGACCCGCAGTCTCTCGGTCCCGAGGAAGAGGACGCCGGTGCAAATCATCGACACAATAATGCCCGCAGTGCCCACACCCAGCAGGAACTTGCGGCCTTTGCGGTCGACCAGAATGACGCCGCCGAAAGTCACGAGGAAATTCACGATCGTGAAGACGACATAGCCCCAGTGTGCGGCCACGTCGGAAAGACCGCTCTGCAAAAGGATGTTGGTGTTGTACGCGATGATCGAATTGATTCCCGTAGCCTGATTGAAGGCGAGGATGATGCAGGCGAGCACGAAGGGAATCACATACTTGCGCCGCAGCAGCGATTCTCTTGTTCCGGCCGAAGTTTTTCCTTTTTCAGCCGCGGTGACTTCCTCCATTTCCGCGAGCTCAAGGTCCGCCTGCTCCGTCGTGCGCGATCGTAAAAGCGCGGCATACGCAGCCTCCTTCTTGCCGCGACGTAACAGCCAGCGCGGTGACTCAGCCACCATGAAGCTGCCGATTACGAACAGCAGTCCCGGCGGCAACGAGACCCAGAAGATGCCCCGCCACGCTTTGTCTTTGAAGGCGAGGAGCAAGGCTGTGTCGCCGAGCTTCGCCACCTGATCGACACGGAAACTGAAATAAACGCCCACCAGAGCCGCTGCCACGATACCGAGCGTCAGCAGCCATTGGAAGATGCCCGTCCCTTTGCCTCGACTGGATGCAGTCAGGCACTCCGCAAGATAGAGGGGAACGACCACACCGATCAGACCCGCGCTTACCCCCTGTAGCAATCGCCCAAACACCAGCGGCCCATAACCGTGCGAGAGGGCAATCACCGGAATGCTGATAACAAACAGAACGCCGCTTAGCGCCATCAAGGACTTACGCCCCATCCAGTCGGCGAGGAGGCCGGCGAACAGTGTCGAGATCACGCTGCCCAGCAGGACCGCTGCGACCACGATGGAAAGCTGTCCGGCGTTGAGGCCCGAAGTTGCCTCCAGATAAGGCAGGGCACCGGCAATGATGCCTACGTCGACGCCATAGAGCAGGCCGCCAAGTCCCGCAACGATCAGAAGAAAGAGGTTGTATAAGGACTTCTGGCGCTCGGGAGAGGCAAGGTCGGCGGCGGTTTCGGAGACCATAAAGTTTGATGCGTTTCGGCTATCGGTACGAGACGCTCTTCGATTCTCGAAGCTCTTGATTGTAGCTCAGCGGCCAGCGCGGCGATGGCGTGATTGTCACCTTAATCGGCAGTCCGCGTGGAGACTCAAACGGAGCACTCTCGCACGACTCGCAGTCAGCTACAATACCCAAGCTCCTCAAGGTCTTCGCCATGATGCGAAGGACCGACCCTCGGGATGAGATACGGGTTCATCATCGATAACCGCAAGTGCATTGGTTGTCACGCCTGCACAGTGGCGTGTAAGACCGAAAACCAGGTGCCGCTCACGGTGAATCGGACCTGGGTCAAGTACGTGGAGAAGGGAACGTTCCCCAATACTCGCCGCGTCTTCCAGGTGACGCGCTGTAATCATTGCGAGAACCCGCCATGCGTAACCATCTGCCCCGTCACGGCCATGTACCAGCGCAAGGATGGCATCGTCGACTTCAGTTCCGAAAGATGTATTGGCTGCAAAGCATGCATGCAGGCTTGCCCTTACGATTCGATCTACATTGATCCCGAGGAAGGGACTGCGGCGAAATGCCACTTCTGCGCGCATCGCACCGAGATCGGATTGGAGCCCTCCTGCGTGGTAGTGTGCCCGGAACACGCGATTATTGCGGGAGACCTGGATGAGTGCGACGGCGAGATTGGAAAGTTGCTGGCCCGCGAGCCGGTCCGAGTCCGCAAACCGGAGCAGGGCACCCGGCCAAAGCTTTACTACATTGACGGGGACGAGAGCGCGATCATACCCACGGCGGCGCGACATGAGCCGATTTACATGTGGTCGCAGCGCAACGAGAGCGTGCCCGGAGGTGGAGCACTTTATCCCCCGGATAGTCCACTGCTGCAAGACAATGCGCTCGCGGCGTATGACGTGTCGCACTCGCGGCCGTGGGGCTGGCAGGTGCCAGCATATTGCTGGACGAAATCGATCGGCTCGGGAGCGCTGACCATTCCGGCAATCGCCATGCTGTTCGGGAGATTGGGCGGGGATCGTTTGCGAGACGTAACACTCTCGACCATTGCGCTGATCTTCACCGCTCTTACGACGGCTTTATTGATTTGCGACCTTGAGCACAAGACGCGTTTCCTGCGAGTTGTGTTCACCCCGCAAAGCAAATCGTGGCTGGCACGCGGGGCTTTCATCCTGATTGCTTATAGCGGACTCTGCGGGTTGTTTTGGCTGGGAGCGGTACTCGGATTCTCTGCGATTACATCGGCGCTACTTTGGCCGACGGTGCTGGTGGGGTTGTTGGCAGCGGTCTATACAGCATTCCTGTTTGGACAGTGCGAAGGCCGCGATCTGTGGCAGAGTCCGCTTCTTCCCGTGCATCTGATTGTGCAAGCAATGCTGTGTGGAGCGGCAGTAGTGGCGTTGCTACCTCACTCGATGGGAGGAACGGCAGAGGGTTTTCGCGTGGCCAGAGGCGCCCTGGCAGCTGCGCTCGTGTTTCATCTGCTGATCGTTGCGGCGGAATTCATGATGCCGCACGCGACTGACAACGCCGCATATGCGGCACGACTGATCACGCATGGGCCGTTCAAAACCTGGTTCTGGATCGGAAGCGTCGTGCTCGGCGGAATTTTGCCATTATTTCTTTTGTGGCTTGGAGATTCCTATCCTTCTGCCCTGGTCGCGGCCGTATTTGCTTTGCTAGGGTTGCTCTGTTTTGAGTGGTGTTTTGTGATGGCTGGGCAGAGCGTACCGAATAGTTAGGGAGTAGAGAGAAGGATTTCGATGACTGATTTCAAACGAGACGGCAGCCATCTTGCTTCCTGTCCTCCGGTGGAGAAGTGGGACGACTGGGTTGAACTCGATCCCGGAGCCTGGCCGCGGCGCGTGGAAAAGCACTACGAGTTGGTGCCGACGGTTTGCTTCAATTGCGAATCGGCGTGCGGACTGCTGGCTTACGTCGACAAGAAGACAGGCGAGGTTGCAAAGTTCGAAGGGAATCCAATGCACCCGGCGAGCCGCGGACGGCTATGCGCCAAGGGTCCGGCGACGATCAACCAAATTCACGATCCCGATCGCTTGTTGTATCCGATGAAGCGCACCGGTGCGCGAGGAGCGGGTAAGTGGGAAAGAACTTCCTGGGATGAAGTTCTGGCAACGTTTGGGACGCGAATTCGGCGCGCGATTCAGGAGGGCCGTGGCGAAGAAGTGATGTATCACGTGGGGCGTCCGGGGCACGACTTCATCATGGAGAGAACGCTGCAGGCGTGGGGAATTGACGGGCACAATTCGCACACGAATGTCTGTTCATCGTCGGCACGGCTCGGTTATTTGCTGTGGCACTATGCCGATCGACCGTCCCCCGATCACGCAAATGCGCGCTTCATCTTGCTGTTGTCGGCGCATCTTGAGTCGGGACATTATTTCAATCCGCACGCGCAGCGGATCATCGACGGCAAGATGGCCGGAGCGAAGCTGGCCGTGATGGACCCGCGTTTGTCGAATACGGCGAGCATGGCCGATTACTGGATGCCGACGTATCCGGGCACGGAGGCGGCGGTTCTCCTCGCGATCGCCAGAGTGATTCTTGATGAGAATCGATTTGACGCCGCCTTCGTCAAGAATTGGACGAACTGGGAAGAATTGGAGGTAGATGGTTTCAAGGCGAAGGGGCAGAGCTTCGAGAAGGTCATTGAAGCTTTGAAGAAGCACTACGCAAAGTTCACCCCAGAGTTCGCAGAGAAGGAAAGCGGCGTCAAAGCGGAAATGATCGTCAAGATTGCGCGGGAGATTGCGACTGCTGGAAGCCGCTTCGCCTCGCATCTGTGGCGCGGGAGCGCGTCGGGCAATCTCGGCGGGTGGCAGCCGGCGCGGGCGCTAATGCTATTGCATGTGCTCACCGGTTCGGTCGGAACCGAAGGCGGGCACAATCCGAATGCGTGGAATAAGTTTGTCCCGAAGGCGTTCAAGCTTCCGCCGCCGCAGAAGCGATGGAATGAGCTGCTCTATCCGCGGGAGTGGCCGCTGTGTACCCACGAAATGTCGTTCCTCCTGCCACACTTCCTGAAGGAGGGTCGTGGCCGAATCGAAACGTATTTTACGCGCGTGTTCAATCCCGTTTGGACCTATCCCGACGGTTTCTCGTGGATTGAGATGCTGAGGGATGAAGAGAAGCTCGGCCTGCACGCGGCTTTGACTCCGACGTGGAGTGAGACGGCATGGTTTGCCGACTACGTGTTGCCGATGGGATTCAGCTCGGAACGCCATGACTTGATGAGCCAGGAGTCGTATGCCGGGAAGTGGATCGGCTTCCGGCAGCCGGTGAATCGCGTGCTGCGCGAACGACACGGCGAACAATTTGAGTACACCTATCAGGCGAATCCGGGGGAAGTCTGGGAAGAAGATGAGTTTTGGATCAATCTCTCGTGGGCGGTTGATCCCGACGGTTCGATGGGCATTCGGCAATACTTTGAATCGCCATACCATCCCGGAAAGAAGCTCACGGTCGATGAATATTACGGCTGGATTTTTGAGAACTCCGTGCCGGGGTTGCCGGAAGCGGCGAAGAAAGAAGGACTGGCACCGCTCGAATACATGCGTAAGTACGGCGCATTCGAAGTGACACGCGATGTCTACAAGCTCAACGAGAAATCCGTGCCGCCGGCCGATATCGAGGGAGCGAAGCTCGAACCGAACGGTGTCGTGTCAAAAGAGGGGAAGCCGGTAGGCGTGATGGTCGACGGCAAAGCTGTGGTTGGATACAACACGCCGTCGCGCAAGCTCGAGATTTTTTCCAAAACCATGGCTGACTGGAAGTGGCCGGAATTTGCCCTGCCCGAATACTACCGAAGCCATATTCATCGCTCGGCGCAGGGAGCATCCATGGGGAAACCGGGCGATGATTTCGATCCCAGGTATGTGCCGGTCGTCGAATGGCCTAAGGACGCTCGGGGCGAAGTTTACACGCTATTGCCGATTTTTCGACTGCCGAACCTCATTCATACGCGTTCGGGAAACGCGAAGTTTCTCTATGAGATTTCGCACAAGAATCCGCTGTGGCTGAATCCTTCGGATGCGAAGAAACTCGGCGGTGTGCGAACCGATGACTTGATGAAGGTTCACACGGAGATTGGCTACTTCGTTTTACACGCCTGGGTTACCGAGGGGCTGAGGCCGGGAGTTGTCGCTTGCTCACACCACCTGGGCCGCTGGCGTATCAACAAAGATGATGAAGTCGAACGGATGTCGAGCGCCTGGGTCGATTTGAAAGAAGTTGGCAAGGGCCAGTGGAAGATGCGCCAGATCGGAAGCGTGGAATCCTACAAGAGCAAGGATCCGGACACCAAACGGATTTGGTGGAGCGATGCTGGGGTACAACAAAACATTGTGTTTCCGGTTCATCCCGACCCGATCAGCGGCATGCATTGCTGGCACCAGATGGTGCGCGTCGAAAAAGCCGGCGCAAGCGACCGGTATGGCGACATTTTCGTCGACACCAATCTCTCGTTCGCGGTCTATCAGCGATGGAAAGCATTGACTCGTCCAGCTCCGGGACCGGGCGGCTTGCGGCGCCCACTGTGGATTCCGCGAGTGGTACGTCCACAAGAATCCGCTTACTACTTCGAGAACTCGTGACTGGCAGACGAGCGCCGGAGAACTCCTGGCAGCTACTCTTTGCGGTTATGGTCAGCAGGAGCTGCGCGCAAGTGGCTATTGCTATCCAGAAGGCGCTCGTCCAATAATATCGGTATGTATCAACGCGGTTCAGCGCCACTGTGGGGGTGCGCGCTATTACTGGGCATCATCATATGTTTACCGGCGGCTCCCACTGCTGACGGTCAAGGTGTGGGAACGGGAAGCAACGGTTCGACGGCGGATAAATCGACTGCCCAGCTTCATCCCGTTCTGGTTGAGTTGTTCACCTCAGAGGGTTGCTCGAGTTGTCCTCCGGCCGATTCTCTACTCGAGAAAATGGACGCCTACCAGCCCATACCTGGCGCGCAATTGATCGTTCTCAGTGAGCATGTGGATTACTGGGATCATGATGGATGGAAGGATCCAAATTCGTCAGCACTGCTGACGGAGCGGCAGAGCTCGTACGAACGCGCGCTCGGGCTAAACACTCCGTACACGCCGCAGATGATCGTGGACGGAACCAGTTCGGTGAGCGCGAACGATCCGCCGAAGGTTCAAAAGACCCTGGAGAAGGCCGCGGAGTCGCCGAAGATTCCGGTCCGCATTGAGAACGTGAGCGTGGACAGCGGGAATCCGACGGTGGTGCGAGCGCGAGTCGAAACCGACGTCAATTCCGACAAGCACAGCGCTGACGTGTACCTGGTAGCGGCGCTTGACCATTTCGAATCGCAAGTGCTTCATGGCGAAAATGGCGGTCACCATCTGACGCACACGGCCGTGGTGCAGGAGTTCGAGAAAATCGGAAAGCTACCGGGTGGGAAGCGTTTCGGTGAGAGTGTTCAGCTGAAGCTGAAGCCGGGAACGGACCCCAAGAACGTTCGTCTCATTGTCTTCGTGCAGGAATCGGGGCTCGGCAAGCTACTGGGAGCAGCCATGCGGAAGCCCATCAGCTGAAATTCACCGATGGCGCGAAAACACTTGGACGAAGTGACAAAAGTGTCCTCGTTAGAGCGCAGTCCTCAGATCCCTGAGGTTCATTTCACGGCGAGCACGTTCCGGAGTTTGCGGACCGCCTGTGGAATTTCCGCAACTGGTGTGCTGCCGAAGCCCAGGACAAAACCCTGACGCGGCTCGCCCAGATAAGAGAGAGAAAGCGGCCATAGCCAAAGACCCTGGCGGGCAGCTCGTTCGGCAATTTCTAGATCTTGCCTTCGGTTTTGCAAGGCGACGGCCAAATGCATTCCCGCCTCGCTGCCGAGCACCTCGACGGCCGAACCCAGTTCCTGGTGAATGCTTTTGACAAGCGCGCTCCTGCGCTCGTGGTACACCACCCGCATCCTTCGAATATGGCGCTCGAAGTGTCCTTCGCCGATAAAGTCGGCAAGGACTTCCTGATAGAAACTCGGTGAGCCGAGGTCCGTCGCGCGGCGCATCGCGAGAAAGCGATCGACGAGGTCTGGCGGAATAACAAGATACCCCAGACGCAGAGATGAGAAAACGACTTTGCTGAACGTGCCGATATAGATGACACGAGCGTTGGGATCAAGTCCTTGGAGCGAGGCGATCGGCAAACTCTCGTAGCGGTACTCGCTGTCGTAGTCATCCTCGATAATCCATGCGCCTGAGCTTTGTGCCCAATCCAGCAATTGCAGGCGCCGTGAGGCACTGAGGGTCACGCCGAGGGGAAATTGGTTGGAAGGCGTGACGAACGCGGCTCGTGCCTTGCGATAACTCCTGATGCCGAGGGCAACATTCATGCCCTCTTCGTCGACTGGAACCGGCACCAGACGACAGCCCGTGAGCGCAAAGGCATCTCGCGCAAGACGATAACTCGGCTCTTCGACCCAGACGTGGCTCCCGCGATCGAGAAGAACCCGAGCCGAGAGCGCAAGCGCGTGCTGAGAGCCGCTGACGATCATGATCTGCTCTGCCTCGCAGCGGAGCGATCGCGCCGTTCTCAAATAGTTGGCAATGGTCTCCCGGAGAGCCCACAGGCCCATTTGGTCCCCGTAGTGAAACGACTGCGCGTCCATCTTTCTGCAAGAGCGCGCGACTAGCCGGGACCAGACGTGGAGAGGAAACTGATCGGCAGCGACCTGCCCTACTCCAAACGCTCCCGCACCTCGCCGCCAGGGGGCACTCTCAGATCGCAAAAGAATCGAAGAGCGGCTTGCAACCGGCCGAGGTCCGGAACGATGGGGAACGGGCCGCACTCCGATGTCGGCAGCCGTGGACGTGAACTGATCTGGGAGAGAATTGGAAACGACCGTTCCTGCGCCGACGCGGCCTTCAAAATATCCCTCAGCCAGGAGTTGCGCATAGGCATTCAGAACAGGGAATCGGGAAACGCCGAGCTCAGAGGCAAGCACACGGGTTGACGGAACTCTCTGCCCCGGACGCAGCGCGCCATCGACGATCGCGGCGCGATAGGCGTCATAGATCTGCCGGTGCAGGGGAGCCTGGGCGTGACGCTCGATCGCGATGAGGGGAAGTATTCCTGAAGCCACCCGCTTCATTCGAATGATCATAATGGCTATGTAGAAAATACGTCAAGTGGGTATTGAGTCCGACCACTTTTTGCGATGAACTTAAGCCAACGGGGACGAACGGCACAGAAGTCACGATGAATCTCGAGCGTATGAACGCAGTCGCCAGCAGCCTTCCGAGTCGCGAGGAAAGCCTCATCGAAGCACTGCCACAAGCACAGCGGGCAATGATGCGCCCGACGAGGCGGATTGCGATCAAGACGAGAGGAAGGATTCTGCTGGTTGACCCGGCCGACGTCATCGCAGTCGAAGCGCAGGGGAATTATGTTTTAGTACATCAGATGACAACCTCGCATCTGCTGCGCGAGTGCATCGCGACGATGGAAGAAAAACTTCTGCCGCACGGCTTTGTGCGCATCCACCGATCGGTCATCGTAAACGCCGCCTGGGTCGACGAACTGCAGCCCTGGTCGACCGGTGAGTATGTGCTGCGCGTAAAAGGGCGGGAATACAACGTTTCCCGCACATATAAGAAAAATCTTCAATCGCTCGCACAGTTGTGGATCGGCGAATGCAGCTTCGCCGCCGACTAGGACGAGTCTCCTGGTCAGGTTCGAGCACTGTTGAGTGCAGTGGGCCCCCTGCCCATCTGTTGATCCCGGAAAGTACAAACCGAAGGAATTGCGCATAACTCCACGGAAATCTCTCCGCTTGTTTCACATGGCCGTTTAGCTGCGCGTCTAGACAGGAAATCTCCCAAAATTTGGACTTTTTGAAAATCCTCTCCCATTTGGTGCACTTCGACAAGTTGACGGGGCGGTCATACAGACAAATAACTCGATGTACCAGACAAGCGTTGTGAGGAGTGTGCTGTTAGCATCCCGCATTTCATAACAACAGATTGCATCCGCGCGGCAAGCCCTTGAAAACTCACCGACTTCGTCGTGGCTCGCCGGTTGCTAACACTCAAGGTGTTGTGGGGTGAGTATGTCTCGCCGCGAATTTGTCTCAGGAGGAACCACCGTGAAGCAAAACTTGCAGAGTCTGTGGACTCTCGCTGTATTGGCACTGTTCGGCGTGTTGGCGATCTCTCCGTCAGTCTTGTATTCGCAAACAACCACGAGCGGCTCCGTAACGGGGCTCGTAACGGATCCGACCAACGCCGTGGTGAGGGGAGCCACAGTCAGCTTGACCGAGACGAGCACGAACACGGTGCAGACTGCGACGTCGGATGCAGCGGGCCGTTTCTCCTTCGTGTCGGTCAGCCCGGGCGAATACACGCTGCGGGTGGAGGCCAAGGGATTTCGCACGAGCGTGACCACGAAGCTCACGGTGGAAGTGAACAAGTCAAGCAGCGTCGACGTGAAACTGGAGATTGGAACCTCCTCAGAGGTTGTGGAGGTGACGGCGTCGACGATGACGCAGCTCCAGACACAGGACTCCAGCGTAGGCGAAGTCCTGAGCGGCACTGAGTTGAACCGCATGCCGGTGCTGGGCCGAAGCGCGGCGCAGCTGATTTTCTTGCAGCCTGCTGTGGAACCCGGGACGAGTGGAAATATGGGAATGATGAATAGCTCGGGAGGCGGCGACATTGGCGGTGGCCAGATTGCGGGAGCGCGCAGCGAGCAGGTCACCTTCACGATTGACGGCGGAGACGCGACCAGCGATCTGGAAGGCACGAATAACTACAACTCGCCCGATCGCGAGTCGAATTCAGTCTCTCCGGTAGTTCCGATCCCGCAGGATTCGGTGGACGAATTTCGCGTGGCCACGAACAACTCAAATTCCGCCAACGGGAATCACTCTTCCGGCGGCCAGATTAACTTCGTCACCAAGTCGGGGACGAATTCGATTCACGGTGCAGTGTACGAGTACCACGACGATGATGGATTGAATGCGA
>Ga0335078_10000243_pt1 | contig 88924 bp, 73 predicted proteins | sample Lox_Sample_32_FD_206711 | JGI IMG/M metagenome (GOLD analysis project Ga0335078, IMG submission 206711) | Soil microbial communities from Loxahatchee National Wildlife Refuge, Florida, United States - Lox_Sample_3.2 | ecosystem: Environmental > Terrestrial > Soil > Wetlands | place: USA... | reverse complement strand
ACCTCCGCCGTGGAAACCACCTCCGCCGTGAAAACCACCTCCGCCGTGAAAACCGCCTCCACCATGAAAGCCACCGTGTGCCACCGCTCCACCGCGGAATCCACCATGCGCAACCGCTCCACCGCGGAATCCGCCTCCGGCGTAGCCGTGTCCAACGTAGCCACCGCGGACATACCCGTGGCCATAACCCACGCCCGGACGTCCATACCACGCGCGACCCCATCCCGGATGACCAATCCACGGACGACCGTACCATCCATTAGCCCAACCCCAGTGCCCTAACCATCCCGGGCCATGGAACCACGGGCCAGCCCCAACGAACAGGCCACCCACAAACCAGTCCGGGCCATAGTAGCCGTATGGGGCGCAAGCATAGGGATAGTAGCCGTAATATCCATATGCGCAGACTGGAGGCCCGGCGGCGACGTAACCGGGGCCAACTCCAATGCCGACTCCTACTCCGACTTGTGCCTGAGCATAGGTCAGCGTCATCGTCAGCACACTGAGCAACGCCAAATATTTTAGATATCTCATGGTGAACCCCCTTCTTTCTGATCCCCGCCTTCTCCAAAGCTGAGATCCCGAGGCGTCCAGCCTTTTCGCTTCCTCTCTGAATCGCCTACCTATTTGAACTCGGGGGGTCCAGAAAAGTTGCAGGAACCGAGGTGGCTGATTTCGGCCATCCTGGTTTAATTCAACCACTTACAAGCCGTAGGGTCGCGGCTTCGGCAGCGGCTTGCGCAAGCGCATCTCGACGGCGAAAAGACCGATGTCAGTGACCCGGTCCCCACTTCTCATCACCTTGGTAATTTGGCGCATGTTCAATAGGGTGCGTTAATGTTCGCAGACGTATTGTGCGCGAAGTACTTTGGAAGGCCCCCTGCTCATGCACAAGCTTAACGTTGTAGTTTCGCTCATCACCGACGACAACGACTATCAACTGGAGCAGGCGGCTTCGGCCCAGGCTGCAGCGCTGAAACTTGGAGCGAACGTTCAGATCATCTACTCCAGCAACGATGCTGTGCAGCAGACGCAGCAGATTTTGAGCTTCATCCAGAATCCTTCCAAGCGTCCCGATGCCATTCTGGTCGAACCGGTGGGCACCGGTATGGCTCAGATAGCCAAGGCTGCGGTTGGCGCTGGAATTAGTTGGGCCATCATCAACAGCGACGCCGACTATATCGCGCAACTGCGGCAGCACGCCTTGGTCCCCGTGTTTAGCGTTTTGTCGGATCACGAATCGATCGGAAGAATCCAAGGCGAGCAGATCGGTGCGCTGCTGGGTGAGGAAGGATGTGTGTTGTACATTGAAGGTCCCTCGGTACGGGACGTAGCCAAGATTCGCACGAAAGGCATGCTCGCAGCAAAACCTCCCGGCGTTGACGTGAAAGTGCTGAAGGGCAATTGGACGCAGCACAGCGGCCACCAGGCAATCAAGTCGTGGTTGTCGCTCAGTACGTCGCGGCAGCTTCACATCGGGATGATCGCTTGCCAGAACGATGACATGGCCATGGGTGCACGCCGGGCGTTCGAGGAACTGGCGGATACGAGCGAGCGCGATGCCTGGCTCCGCCTGCCGATTACGGGATGCGATGGCGTTCCCCGCACCGGCCAGGAATGGGTTCGCCAGGGAAAGCTTGCAGCAACTGTAATCTCTCCGCCGCTGGTGGGAGACGCGATGCAGTTACTGGCTAACGCTGTGAAGGCTGGTTCGCAGCCGCCGGAACGCACCCTGTCGGCGCCGAGTTCCTTTCCGGCACTGAAGGAGCTTCAGAAACCGCAAGGCCGGGCAGTGCACGGGTCGGTCTAAAGACACCCGAATTCGAGTCTTCCTTCTACCGGTTACGGCCGATAAATCCACGCTTGTGCCGTCGCTTGGTCGTTGTTCGGATACCCCCCCGCCAGGAGCACGCTGCCATCGCCAAGCTTCGTTTCGGACATGAAATGGCGGGGATCGTTCATTTGCCCAGTTGCGACGAAGAATTTTCCAATCACCGGATCGAAAACCTCCACTTCTCTGCTCCCGCCTGCGATCAGCAGTCTTCCAGAAGCCAACTGCACAGCGTCGTCCGGTAGCTTGAAGCGGCTGTCATTCATCGGCGACGCGGCTGTGAACTTCCCCGTGCTGGGATCGTAAATCTCCGCGCTGTTCAGATTGCCGTTCCAGCCGCGTGAATCGGAGCCTCCCGCAATCAGAACCCGTCCATCCGGAAGGATTCCCGCCGTATGTTTGCACCGCGCGACGCCCAGGCTCCCGGTTTCAGTGAAAGTGCCGGTCTTCGGATCGTAGAGCTCCGCGCTTGATGAAACGTCACCGGTGTAACCGCCCGCGATCAGGACACGGCCATCCTTGAGCAGCGTTGCGGTGTGCGAAACGCGCGCATGATGCATGGAACCAATCGGATGAAACGAAAGGCTGTCGGCGTGGAAGATCTCGGCCGAGGCAAGAAATTCGTTGTCACGCTTCTCGCCGCCAGCAATGAGAACATCGCCGCTGCTTAGAAGTGTGGCACTCGGCCGTCCACGCGGGACGGTCATCTTTGCGATCACCGTGAATTTGCCCGTAGCTGGGTCGTACAGCTCAGCTGAATCCGTTCCTCCCATACCGACCCAACCTCCGGCAACCAGAACTTTGCCAGACGGCAACAGCACCGCGATGTGGCCGACACGGCCGACACTCATCTCCCCGGTAGGTTGGAACTTGCCGTTCGCCGGATCGTAGAGTTCGGCAGACTTATAGAAATCCTGATTCCGCCGCATGCCGCCGACTATTAAGACCTTTCCATTGGACAGCAGCGTCGCAGTGTGCCCGGAGCGCGGCTCGAGCATCGGCCTGGCTGGTACGACGGTTCCGACTCGTGCGGTCCTGGTTTCCGAGACGCGAAAGGCCCACAGAGCGGTTACGAAGATGACTGCGACGCAGGCGACGAGAAGCAGGCGGGAACGATGCATGACGTCCTCCTGAGGGAATGAGACGTTTGAGCCACCTGTCGGTGAGCGTAAGAGCGCGGACAAGCCATTCTCTGCGCTTCCATCTCTACGCTCCAACGAATTCCTTCTTCTCGCTTGGCTCGTACTCCACGATGTACCCAGCCACCGCGCTGGCTGCGACCGTCAACGGAGAGGCCAGGTACATCTGCCCGGGTCCACTGCGGCCTGGGAAATTACGGTTCTGCGCGCTGATCACCACTTGATCGGGACGCGTCGAAACTCCCGGTCCAGCATTGATACAGGCTCCGCAACTGGGCTCGATGACATGGGCCCCGGCTTTTCGAAATGTCTCCAGATAGCCGCGGCGCACACAGTAGTCCCGCGTTTCCTGCGACCCGAACTGAATGTAGAACTTTACAGAATCCGCCACTCGCTTGCCTTGCCTGAGCGCGTCAGCGAGAACGAGCGCGTACATATCCATGTCTTCGTTCTTGCCCGCGGTGCAGGTGCCGCCGTAGGCAATCTCGACGGGCACGGGCGTATTTAGTTCGCGAACATATTTTCCATTACCGGGATCGCCCGGAGTCGCCACCATCGGCGTGATTTCGTCGGCGTCGAGTTCGATGACATGTGCGTATGGCGCACCCGGATCGCTGAACAGGCCGGAAATCATCACTTCTGCCCTCTTGTGGTCAAGTTTCCTGCGCTCGATCAGGAAATCCACCGCCTTTTTGTCGGGCGCGACAATGCCGGTAAATCCGCCAATCTCTGCCGCCATGTTCGTCATGGTGGCGCGCTCGTCGACGCTGAGCTCTTCGATCGCCTCGCCGGCATATTCCATCACCTTGGCCAGCGCTCTGCCGCTGCGCACGTAATCGAGACTCAGAATTTTCAAGATGAAATCTTTCGCAGTAACATTCGGATGCTTCTTCCCCCGAACCACGATCTTTACTGACTCGGGCACTTTGACCCGCACATCTTTCGTGATCCAGGAATTAAAGACGTCAGTTGTGCCGATACCGAAGGCAACGCAGCCGATCGCGCCCACGTGCGGGGTGTGCGAATCGCTGCCGATATTCAACTGGCCGGGCAGCGCGTAGCTTTCGAGCACAATCGAGTGGCAGATTCCTTCCGACCCCTTGCGGTCGGTTAATTCACCGTGCAGTCTGATACCTTGCTTCTTTGCGAAATCCTGCTGCTTGAGCTTGAGTTGCGTGGCGAGATCGAGCAGGCCGATTTTCTTCTTTTCTTCGGAGATCACTTCGTCGAGGAAGGTGAGGTGGTCGCGGAAAAAGATGATCGTCGAGGGATCGTTGACCTTCGCATCTTTGCCAACATAGTGCTCGAAGAAAATTGCGGCCATCGGAGTGACATATTCGTGGCTGAAACGAAGATCAGCGCGAGCGAAACCAGTGTCACCGGGTTTGACGGAAGTAACGCCGACTGCGCCCTTTTCGTTCAGCATGTGTCGCGCGAAAATCTTTTCTGCCAGCGTCATTGGCCTGGCCCGTGAGGCCCCGTCTTTGATCGGCGGCAAGAACACTTTCCCTTGCATGCGAGCGACGTTGAAAGGAAAAAGTCCGCCGTACTCGATCACCTGCCGCGTAATTTCGTCCTCGCTGGCGGTGAACTCGCTTAGCAGGATCTCTTCCCCGCCGCGGATGCGATCGATGAGCGAGAAGTTGGTCGAAGTCAGCAATCCCAGGTTCTGGCAGTTCTGCTTGTAAATGCGCTCGATGTTCTCCGCAATCACGAGGCGGATGCCGGCGCACATCTCCGCATATGGCGACTGTTCGCGGCTCGACCCCTTGCCACGACGTTTGCCGCTGACCGCGCACACAAAGCCGCCGCGTTTCACGTCGCCGCGCCCAACCGGAGTCGCATTGCCGCATTTCACGCCCAAATATGGAATCTCGCCCAGGGTTTCGTCGAAATAAAAGCAATAGTGGGCTGGTGTGATTTCGTCAGTTGAAATGTCGTCGCGCAATTTCGGGTTATGGGCGGGATTCTTCGTATTCCAAGGCAGGTCTTTCCCCGCGAGCTGCTGCTTGATAAGCTCCGGATCTTCGGTGAGAAACAGGATGCGTCCCTGAAACCGGACCTTATCCGGGCGCTTTTCGATCTTGCGTTCCAACAGTGAGCTGATCACGCTGAACCTGAAGCTTTTCTTGAATTAGCCGCCAGCGCGGGCTGGCGTCCCCACAGGTCATTGTAACAAGGCAGGGGTACAGAATCGCGGCATTTGCTACACGACAGGAGCGCCGAGAGTTGAGCCTTAGTGGTGGCCCTGCATTGCCTTGTCGTGCGCGGCCTTGTCGAACTTTTCACCCGCCAGGACTGCGACGGCCAGGCGATTCTCCTTCGGCGCCAAGGGACATGTTGCGTACGGAGTCACCGCGCACGGAGGATTGTAGGCGCGATTGAAATCCAGCGTGACCTTGCCGTCGACGACGGCCTCCGTATCGAGAAAACGCCCTCCCGGATACGTCGCACTATTTTTCGCCGTCAGATCGTTGAAGACGAAGAACAGTCCAGTCTTAGGATCGCCTCCCAACGCAGTGAGACGCAGCTCCTCGCCATTCAGCTTGAACACCACGGCGCCAGGCGCCGGTTCAGAGGTGACGTCGCCAAGCGCATTGGGAATTTCCACCATCGCCTTGCCATCTGACGGAACCCAGGTCGCGGTCACGCGGTAATTCATGTCGAGAGGAAAGAACGTCATCCCTTTGAAATTGTGTGAGGCAACGCTGTCAGAATCGCGCAGACGCACTCCGATGCGTTTGCCGCGGACGATTACGTGAAACCGCAAGCTTCCCATGTCAACCCGGGTAGGGTGGTTGGATGTGTCGGGATCGAGCTTCGCCGTTGTGACCGGCTTGCCAGCGATGGTCGCGTGCGCTTCGGCTGACAACTTGAGCGCAACGTCCTGCCCTTCCAGATCGAATTCGCCGGCGTGCGCCGGGCCCTTGGGGAAAACGATCGCGTTGGAAGGATCGGATCCGAAGCTGTTCACTCCGGGCTTGAGCCAAAACAATCCTGCAAGAGAAAGCCAGTTCGCCTTCAAGTCATCAGTTTGTTCGGCCTTCCACTTCTCGAACGACTGCACGTAAGCCGCATCGGGAGCCTCAGCCTCAGCCGCGCGGCGAGCAAATGCTACAGCCGACACCACGAGAATAATGGCTGCGACTATCAGTCGCCTGACGTTTGGTTTCATATTGGCGAATCCTCTTTCGGCAAACCGTCTGAGCCTTAACCGCCTACTCTAAGGCTGCGCTGGGCATCATTCAAGTTACCGCCGGTATTCGGGAGCGGACGGCAAGGGCTCAAGGCCACGCCCGGCAAAGATTTCCTGAAACTCGTGAATCAAGGCATCGTGGACCAGTCCGTTGGAAGCCAGCGTTTCACGGCTGTCGACCTGGAACGGAGTACCGTCAAAACGAGTGACCTTGCCGCCGGCTTCCTCCACCAGCAGCACACCGGCAGTCGTGTCCCAGGGATTGAGATTGAACTCCCAGAAGCCGTCGAAGCGCCCGCACGCGACGTTGCACAAATCAAGCGCAGCCGATCCCGCGCGGCGCACGCCGTGCGTGCGTAATGTGATCTGGTGATAAAAGTGAATGTTGGGATTCTGGTGCCGCTTGTGGCTGGGGAAGCCGGTTGCTACCAGGCACTCTTTCAGCTGCGCCGCTTTCGACACATGAATTGGTTTGCCGTTGAGCTGCGCGCCCTTCCCCGGCTCAGCAGCGAACAACTCGTCCCGAGTTGGATCGTAGACCACCGCGGCGATGCGGCGCGACGACGACTCCGAGGAACGTTCGCCAGCTCGATGCTCCAACGCCATCGACACGCAGAACACGGGATATCCGTGCGCAAAATTCGTCGTGCCGTCGAGGGGATCGACATACCAGCGGTAATCACTCCCCTGATCGTTGAGGCCTTGTTCCTCGCCCAGCACGTCGTGCGACGGAAACTGCCGGGCGATGCGCTGTCGGATCAGCACCTCCGAAGCCCGGTCCGCGGCCGTTACCAGATCGGCGTCGCCTTTGTATTCGATCTTCAGTTTTTGATGGAAATATTCCAGCAAAAGCGCACCAGCTTCGCGCGCGATGGCCGACATGGCAGGCAAGAAGCTATCTTGAAGAGTTTCCGGCACGATTGGGTCTCAGCTCTCCGGTATAAGGTTTTGAGGTCGTGGATGCTGGGGTTAGGGTTTGGACAGGTCATGAGCCGAAAAGCTGACGCCTCACCCCAGGGTTCTACTTTTTCTTTCCGCCGTCTTCGGCGATGTACATGATCTCGTGCTTGAAGATGAACAGGTTGGGTGCACCGTCACGGGTCAGCCGCACCATGTTCTTGTCGTAGTATTCGATCCAGCCGCGGAATGTCTGTCCATCCATTAGCTTGACGCTGACTGGTCTCTGCTTCTCGCCCAGGGCCTTGAGAAAATTCGCTTCCTCAAACGTATCTTCCGGGGGTGGCGTCCGGCCGCGCTTGCTCGCGTTGGGATTCCCTCCTGGAGGATGAAAAGGCATAGCTGGATTGTACACAAAGGCGGCGCACTATTTTCGATCGCATCAGACAGACTGCGTACAGCATTGCGCGATTCGCTTCCACAGAACGACTCAGCGATGGTGCCATAGCTCTATTCGGGAAAAAAGCCGTGACAAGCGAGGCGCCACGGCGACATCGAGCAATCGACCCTTCTAGAAAGCAATCCGCAGCCCGAACTCGATTTGGCGCGGAGCGCCCAAAGCATAAGTGCCAGACTGGAAGCTGGCGCGATATGGCAGCAAGTTCGTGCCAGATGTCACTCCGCCGACGAAACTTCCGCCCAAAGTGTTGTTCGGTCCACCCGGTCCCAGAACACCGAACGTTCCTCCCGCCAGATTCCCCGGCATGAAGTAGTTGGCGATGTTCAGGACATTGAAGACACTGGCGCTCGGTTCGATGGTTACACGGTCCTTGATCTTTAGCGGCCATGACGCCTTCAGGTCAAACGACTTCAACCATAGGCCGCCGGTCGCACGCGGAGCGACTCCGCCAAGTGACGGCATGACCCAGTTGAGAGCGGCCATATCTGCATTGGTCATGACGTCAGAACTCACCACCGACTGACCGGCGGGTGTGAGTGTGCCAGCGTAGTGGGTGTTGTAATTGCTGATTACGTTAACAAGATTGTTAATGTTGATGCTGCGCTGAAACTCGCCCGCTTTCGTGCCCGGAACCGGGACCCCGCCTTGTCCAGAACCGATGCCGGATCCCATCCAATCAGTGGCGAAAATCTCGCCGCCGCTGGTCATCTGCGGCAGAGAGAGGTTCTGGGGAACCGGACTGTAGAAGTGTCCGATCAGGCTCAACCGAGCCGACTTCGGCAGATTCAGCGTGCTGCCAAAGGAAACCTGATGGGTGCGGTCCAAAGCGCTCCACCCGGTGAACTGCAGCGGGTTATCGTTGTTCACGGCGACGTCGACGGCGTCCTGATCCTGCATCTGACTGATGAATTTCGAGTACGAATAGGCGAGTCGGAAATCGGCGGTCTGCACCAAAGGAAGGGGATGTTTCACCTGCTGCGTCAAACTAACCAGCAACCCGCTATAGACGGAACGGCCGATCGGCTCGAGCATATCGAGCGTGCCCAGCAAGCCGTTGCCCCCGCTGCCCGTGTTGTTCATTCCTTTCGGAGTCACTCCGGGAAAAGCACAATAAGAACACGGAAGGCCGCCAGTAACCGCGTTGTTGGAATCGAAGCCGGCACTGGAATAGGCCGACTGTGCTCCCGCTATTCCTGCAGTCGGGCCGCCAAATGCATCCAGCATGCAGGAGGCTTGACCGGGACCGGCGGGGCAGTTATGCGATCCGCCGTAGTTGACCGCGGAGGTCTGCGCGCGGTCACGAGCCGCCGTCGCGAACCCTGCATTGTACGAACGCGCAGCGCCGCTGTGGTTTTGGTCGACGGCAATCAGGTAGTGCTCTCCGATGTTTCGGACGTAGTCGACGGCCAGCACCGCTCCCGGATGAAATTCGTGCTGGAAGCCGAGATTCATCTGCCACGAACGCGGAGTGCGGTAGTTGGGCGCGAAGACGTCGAACCCGCTCAGGTTGGGTGCGGCCAGGGTTGTGCCGACAAAGTTGCCGTTGGCTTGCTGACCGGCATTCGAGGCCGCCGCTCCCTGGAAGGCGCTGCTCAACGCCAAAATCTCTGGCCCGGCCGTTGAAATCGTCTCGCCACAAAACGTGGGAGTCACGCTGCCCGTTCCGTTCGCTATTCCGGCGCCTCCGGCCACCGGACCCGCCGCAATAGACGTCGGCCAATTGAAGGCCTGCCCCACGCCGTTGATGCACACCTGCGGCGTGTATCCAAAATTGCCCTGCGGGCTCCGCGCCGGGTTGTCCAACAGAGAGTTATTCCACAGCGAATTATCAAAGAATAAGCCGGCTCCTCCGCGAACGATTGTCATGCCCGTACCGGACAGGTCCCATGCAAATCCGAACTGCGGAGCGAAATTGTCGCCAGGAGTCCGAACACGATTGCCCAATCCCGGAGCCCAATCATTCAGTGCGGCCACCGGACCCAAATTGCTGTCGACTCGACCCGTGTCGTGCACATAGTGCAAGCCGAACGTGAGGGCTAGTTTCGGACTGGTCTTCCATCCATCGCCAACGTAAGCTTCAATGCGATTGTCAGGTCCCAATCCACCAGCGGGAAGGTTGAAGGCTGATTTATCCGTCGAGAAACCAATGCCGTTCCCCAAAGATACGAATTCCGCCGAGTACGCGGTCGGATCTGAGCTCGAAGGACAACTTAGCTCAGGGAAGAGGCAAGCTGTCGTTGTTCCAACCTGAGGAAAGGCGAACAAGTCGGCCATGCGCCCGGCCTTCAGATGATTGAAGGTCGCTCCAAAACGAATCAGGTGCCTGCCGAACAACCTGCTGCCGTCGTACCTGACCTGTGCATCGGACTGAAGCGTTACTTGTGGCGCAAACTGACTCGGTCCCCCGCAGAACGCCCCTCCGCTGCTCATGGCGCAATTACCCTCCGTCGCCGCGCCGATGTTGATGCCCAGTCCGGGAATCAAATTGTCTGGCCCCGCGGCGATCGCTCCGGTCTCGTCCGCGACTCCGTCTCCCATGCGCAGATACTCCGCCCGGATGCTGTGCATGTAAGGACCGGTGTGAAAGTCGTAGCCGAAGGTATGCGATGGCGCGTGCGTCGCGTTCTTGATGTCCTGAAGAGAATTGAACGAACCAAAAGGTCGAATCTGGCTGACCTCATCGAAGCTGAAGCGGTAGAACGCGTGAGCATCTTCGGTCCGTTGCCAGTCCAACCTGCCGTCGGCTAACCATTCGCGGAATGGCTCTGCCAGGCTGGCCTGTACGACATTAAACGGAAAGACAAAAGGCACGGGAGCGGTGACGTCCTGCTTGCTGCGCTCGACATCGAGAAACCAGAAAAGCTTGTCTTTGATTAAGGCTCCGCCCAGGCGCCCGCCAAACTGCTCCCTCTGAAACCGCGAGTCCGGAGAGCCTGGTAGCGCGGCCGAACCCTGGTTTCCACGAAAAACTCCAAATCCCTCCCCATGCAACGCATTGCCGCCTGAAAGGGTGCTCATGCTGACCGCGCCGGAAGACGTCAATTCGGTCGCGAGATCAAGAGACGACTGCGCCAAATCGAATTCCCGGATTGCACTGGCTGGCACATTTTGCGTAGTGGTACCGACCGTTTCATCGGAGACATCCACGCCATCCACTTCGATGCGAGCAGCACGGCCAAAGCGGCTGCCGAACGAAACGGACGACAGCCCGTCCTTGCTCGCGTCCACGACACCGCCGTCTTGTATCTGGACACCGGGAGCGAGTTGTGCCAGATCGAGGTAATTGCGGCCGCCTATTGGGAACAGGTCAACCTGGTTTGCGGTCAGCACATTCTCCACGGTCGCCGACCCTGTATTGATCATTGTCGGCACGGGCCGAACAATTTCGCTCTCTTTCCCCGGCTCCAGAATCACGCTGCCGTCCGAGACCAGTGTGATCTGGACTCGCTCGGCAAACTCGACCGTCTTGAAGCCCTTCGCTTCGACCCGGACCGTGTAGTCTCCAGGCTGCAACGGACCAGACGTGTACGTTCCTTCAGCCGAAGTCGTGGCCCGAATTACACTGCCCATAGCCTTATTCGTAAGAATGACCTTCGCGCCAGCAACGGCTGCGTTTGATTGATCGCTCACCGTGCCACGAACGCCGCCAGTACCAATGGTCGCCTGGCCCAACAAGAGGGCGGAAGAGAACAGCATTGCGGAAATAATCACCAATGCCAGCAAGCAAATCCTCTTGCCCGAGGCGCAATTGAGCTTCAGCATGTCCACCTTTCTTCTTTATCCTTTGGAGCTAAGCTTCCAGATAAACACATCGACCCAATTTCTGGCAAAGACCGCAATGCTTCCTGACCCTAATCGTCAGCCCCTTTTGATCAGACGCCAACTCAAAACTCCGACTTCAAGGTGTAGTAACCCGAACGATGGCGGACGTGATAGTCCGACGCTTTGGGCACACCTGCCACTTTCACCTCGATGCGGCGGAAGTCGGAGAACGATGTACGCTGTGCGGGATAATAAGCCAACAGGTACTGGGTGCGTAGCTCATCGCTGATCTTGCGGAAAGCTGCGTCGAGCTGCGTGGTTGAGGTTGCGTAATAGTATCTGCCGCCCGTGTCTTCCGAGAGCTGAATCAATGCGTGTTCGCCGCCGGTCTCGCGGCCGGCACTGCTTTCGATCGGCACAATGATGATCGAGTAGACCAAAGCCTCGGCCTCTTGCGCGGCGCGCAGCGCTTGTTTGTAGTCAATCCTGCTGATCGTGTCACCGCCGTCGGTAATCAGCACGATGACCTTGCGCCCTTTGCGCCGATTCAGCGCTCGGGAGACGAGATAGATCGCGTCATAGAGCGCGGTGGCCGCGCCTACACGAATGTGATCGATGCCTTCATCGATGCGCTTCAGATCGGGCGTAAATCCAGGCGTGGATTCGTTTACGACCTCGCTGAAGCCGTAAACGGAAAGAGCGTCGACCGGCCGCAGTATGACGTGTGCAAAACGCTTCGCCGAAGCCTGCTCCAACGGCAGGTCGTGACGCGTGCTCAGGCTGGTGTCGATAGCCAGCGCGATCGAAAGCGGCACTGCCGATTCCTTATCAAAGACTGCGATATTTTGGTCCTGACCATCTTCCTGAAGAATGAAATTGTCTTTCGTAAGTCCGGCCACGGGAGAACCTTCGGCGTCGGTCACGGTTACGAATACGTTGACCAGGTTGACATCGACCTTGAGGGTGGTCGCCGGTTCGGATTGCCGCCCTGGCTGCGGAGCTGACTCACTTGTTTTCTGCTGCGTCGGCGCCTGTAGGGCTTGAGTCTCGGGAGCCTGCGCTGACCACACAGCGATCAGCCGGCCCGAAGTCGACTGTGCCCAGAGGACGGAAGAACTGGCTAGCAGACCCACAGCGAGCCGTCTCAGGGTGAATTTCCTCATTGAATGATGGAATTATATCCTTGCGAAGCGTACCGGGCCCCTACGACGTAGTGCTCGCCAAATCTGCCAGGCCGTTCACTTAGATGCCTGCTCTAGGCCGGGGCTGCCTTCGCATGAGGAATTTGCGCGCGGAATTTCCGCGGGGAAGGGCTCTCCGTCGGCCCATACAGCTCCATCCTCGAAATATTCTTTCTTCCAGATTGGTACCGTGCGTTTCAACGTGTCGATCAGCCAGCGGCACGCATCGAACGCCGCGGCGCGATGCGCCGAAGCCACTGCGATCAGCACGCTTGTCTCGCCGATGTTGAGTCGTCCCAGCCGATGGATGATCACGACGTCGCGGATCTGAAACTGGCCCATTGCCCGCGCAGCAAGAGTTTCCATTTGTTCCAGGGCCATCGCCTCGTAGGCTTGGTAATCCAGGTAAAGAGTCTTTCGGCCGCGCGTCTGATTGCGCACTACTCCTTCAAACACAACGACGGCTCCGTCTTCCTCGCGCTTGAGTTCACCCAACGCTTGCTGAGAATCAATCGGCAGCTGAATGATCGAGGCGTGGCGTTGGCGTTGGGGCCGTGTCGCACCAACTTCTGGCGCGCCGCCACTCACCGGCGGTAGCAGAGCCACCTCATCGTTCGGACTCAGTTTTGCATCCGATCGCGCGTACTGCTGATTCACCGCCAAAGCCAGAGACGGCAATGATTTCGTTAATGCGGGAATTCGCTCCTCATAATGTGCGACCAGATCGCGCACCGAGGCGCCCTCCGGCAAATCGACAGTGTCTGAAGCCCTCCCAACCAGATCTCTCAATATCCCGAAAAAGAGCACGCGTACATGCATAGTGGCGAGTCACACACACAAAGAAGGATAGTGTATCGCGAAGGGGCGAGAAGCTGAGGAGGAGCTGATCGGGAACAATCTGCTTGCATGCGCAAGAAAGGCCAGCCTTAGTGAGGCTGGCCATCTCGGTCTTCGAGGCGATTATCAGACCCTTGTCAGCACTTTGTCGTGAACCGGCTCCGGCTCTTTCACTGGTTCCGGAGCGTAGTCTTCCTTGGCATCCTTCGGCGGAGTCGAAAGGATCTTCTCCGCCGGACCATACGCGACCGATGGCAAAGAGACGCGAAACGCTTCGTCGATCGTCTTCACATAATGAACCGCGAGATTCTCCAGCTGTTCAGGAGTGAGATCTTCGTCGACGTTCATCTTATTCTCCGCCGGGAGAATTACATCGTGAACTCCCGCGCGCTTGGCCGCGAGCACCTTCTCCTTGATCCCGCCCACTGGAAGCACATTCCCGCTCAGGGTGATTTCACCGGTCATTGCGATCAAAGGCGTGATGCGTTGTTTGGTGAGCAGCGAGACGAGGGCCGTCGCCATCGTCACGCCTGCGGAAGGACCATCCTTGGGAATCGCTCCCGCCGGCACGTGGATGTGAATGTCATGGCTGGCGAAGAAGTCCTCGGCCACCCCCAGCCGGTCGGCATTCGATCGCACCCAAGTCAGCGCCGCCTGCATGGACTCCTGCATGACCTGGCCGATCTGCCCGGTCATGGTGAATCCGCCTTTGCCCTTCATGGCGTTAGCTTCAACGAAAAGGACGTCGCCACCTGATGGCGTCCACGCCAGGCCGACAGCCACGCCGGGGCGCTCTGTGCGCTCGGCAATTTCACCTTCGCTGCGAATCTTAATACCGCCGAGGAATTCCTGAATGATGTCTTTCGTGACTGTCAGCTTTTCGGTCTTACCCTCGGCCAGACGGCGCGCCTGCTTGCGGCAGATCGTGCCGATCGTCCGTTCCAGCCCGCGCACCCCGGCTTCCCGCGTATAGTGCCGGATCACGTGGCGAACGGCCTCTTCCGGAAATTCGATCTGCTCGGGGGTAATGCCGTTCTCATCGATTTGACGCGGAATCAGGTATTGAAAAGCAATATGCACTTTCTCCTCTTCCGTGTAGCCCTGCAGTTCGATGATCTCCATGCGATCGCGCAGCGGCTCGGCGATGGGGTCGAGCATGTTGGCGGTCGTGATGAACAGCACCTTTGACAGATCAAAGGTTACGTCGAGATAGTTATCGCGAAACGTCGAGTTCTGCTCGGGATCCAGGGCTTCAAGCAGCGCCGAAGCCGGATCGCCGCGGAAGTCGCGCCCCACTTTGTCGATCTCGTCGAGCATGAACACAGGATCTTTCGTCTCCGCACGGCGGATGCCCTGGATGATCTGTCCCGGCAATGCGCCGATGTAGGTTCGCCGATGGCCGCGGATTTCCGCTTCATCGTGCACGCCGCCGAGCGATAGCCGGGTGAACTTGCGGCCCAGCGCCCGGGCGATCGACTTGCCCAGTGAAGTCTTGCCTACGCCCGGAGGTCCAACGAAGCACAGGATCGGGCCCTTCATATTCGGCTTCAAACGCCGCACAGAAAGATAGTCGAGAATGCGGTCTTTGACCTTTTCCAGGTCGTAATGATCGTGATCGAGAATCTCCTTCGCCTTCGGAATCTCGATCTCCTGGCCAGACGTCTTGGCCCAGGGCAACACTGCGAGCCACTCGATGTAGTTGCGCGTGAGCGAATAATCGGCAGCCATCGGCGACATGCGCGACAGGCGGCCCAACTCCTTGAGCGCTTCTTTCTTCACATCATCGGGCATGCCCGCTTCTTCAATTTTCTTTTTCAGATCTTCGACGTCGCGCTGGCCCTCATCCTGCTCGCCAAGCTCCTTCTGGATGGCCTTCATCTGCTCGCGCAGGTAGTATTCGCGCTGTGTTTGTTGCACCCGGTCTTGCACTTCGCTCTGAATTTTGTTGCGCAGTTGCTGCACTTCGAGCTCTTTCGCCAGATGCTGGTTGATTTTCTGCAGGCGCACCAGAACGTCTGTCGTTTCGAGCGTGTCCTGCTTGTCCGGAGTCGAGAGCGACGGCAGCGACGAGGCGATGAAGTCCACCAGTCGGCCCGGTTCGTCGATGTTCATGGCCACAGTCGACAGTTCATCCGACAGCGTCGGAGATCCCGCAACAATCTGCTGGAACAACGTCAGCACATTCCGCTGCAGGGCTTCGATCTCAGAAGTGGCCACGGGCGCCGTGCCTTCCGGCATCGGCGCGAAATGCGCCCGCATGAATGGCGTCAGTTGCGTGAACTCGCCTAAGTGAATCCGCTCCAGACCTTCGGCAAACACAAACAGGCTTTGGTTGGGCATCTTCACGACTTTATGCACAACTGCGGAGGTACCCACCGTGTACAGGTCGCTGGGCTGCGGAGTATCAACGCGGGCCTCGCGCTGTGCCACAACAATGATGGTCTTGTCTTCTCCGAGCGAGTTGATGAGTTGAACCGAACTTTCTCGCCCCACGGTCAGTGGCAAAACAGCATGCGGGAACAAGACCGTGTCCCGGACCGGCAGCACCGGCAAAGCCCGTTGTTCGTTTGTTTCCTTATGTTTGGGAGCGCGCTCGGGCGATGGCTGCTGGGTCATATTTCTCCTTGAGTGTAACTCGCTCAAGTTTAGATGATACACCGTCTGGAAAGGTTTCAGACCCTCCCTAGACTTTTCGCAAGATATTGAATTCTATTCCTGTTACAACCGGGAACGCACCGTGCCTAAGGTGCAGAGGCTAACGCGGACGGTAGACTCTTGCCAAGCACTAAATTGGGAAGGGACGCCTTTGTCCCGTTTTTGGGTTTATCCGGCGCTAGACTTGGGGCTCGGTCCTGGGCGAGAGTCCAGGACCGTCGGTCCCAAATTGCAAATATTCCGCTGCGAGGATTGCGTGGCGGTTCGAGAACGATCTCCTAGAAAACGTGCTTCGCGGAATCGCCGCGGAACGTTAACTCCTGTAGCACTTTCTCGTTTGACGCGTTCACCACGTAAATCGTCTGATTGTGGGGCGCCTTCTGCGCAAGCGGAACGAGGTTGCATTTCACTTTCGTCCCCTCTCTACCATGAATACGCTGGAACACCATCACGTGATCCTGCCCCTCCATAGTGTGCCGTACTTCATAGTCTCCCGCTGGCAATAGGGCCGTTCCTACCCGAATGGGGGTATCGAACGTGACTTTGCTCACGTCGTGGATTCCCATTTTGTTTGTCGCGGCCAATGCAATTGAGCCGAGCGCGAGCATGCACAACAGCATTGCCAGTACTTTCAACAAGCGCATACAGCCTCCTTTAAGAGAGTGACTCCTGCTTTCCCCCCCGGGAATCGAACCCGAGGACGACCACAACCAGTCTAAGAGGACGGGTGAGAATCGAATGTGTGCGGCGTCACAAATGGATGTGACTGCAGACTTAAAGCGGAGTTCTGTTCCATTTTGGAGCCAACTGCGGCCGCTGTGAATCCTCTGTCTTGGCCAACCGCGCAGCGCTTAAGCTGAGGGGTAAATCCCCAACACTTTTACGAATTCTGCGACTTCGCCCAGATGATGCAATGCGTTGCGAGCGGCTTCATCGTCGCCTCGCAGGAAGTCGACATAAAACACGTACTCCCAGGGACGGCCACGCATCGGCCGTGATTCGATCTTGCTCAAGCTAATGTCTCTCAGGGCAAACACGCTCAACGATTTAAAAAGCGCGCCGGGCACGTTTTTCACCTTGAAAGCGATCGAAGTCTTGTTGGCGCCGCGCGGAATCAGACGACGATGGTCGCCCTTCCGTGTCTGTCTTGCCACTGTCCCCTGTTTTCGAATCAGGAAAAAGCGCGTGAAATTGCGCTTGTCGTCCTCGATGCCGGCCTGAAGAATCTTTCCGCCATACTCCCGTAAGGCTTGGCGGCCGGCGATTCCCCCAGCATCGGGCAGTCGATTCGCGATTACGTGCTTCACACTGCCGGCGGTGTCGTAGAACGCCACGGGTTCGATCTTGGGATGATGCCGGAAAAAGTCACGGCATTGATCCAGCGCTACGGGGTGCGACAGCACCCGTCTGAGCGAGCGCAAAGGAACTCCGGGCACTGCAATGACATTGTGGATAATGCGCAGTCGATACTCGCCTTGAATGAAGACGCCGCGCGTAACCAACAGATCGGCGTGTTCCGCGACCGTTCCGGCCAAAGTGTTCTCGATCGGAATGACGGCTGCGGCAACCGATCCGCGCTCTACTCGATCGAACACTTCGACCGAACGTGCACATGGCACGACGGTGCAGCGCGGCAGCATTCGCTCCGCCGCTTCATGACTGAAGGAACCACGTTCTCCCTGGATAGCGACTCTCATGGCCTCTTTTCCGACAAGGCAAGTTAGCCGGAAAAGGACCATCAGTGCAAATGCTTTCAGCTTTTGCAGACAGGCCGCTTGGCCCGGCTGGCAATCAGGCGCAATCTCATGGTTCACGCACTGGCTCAGTCGGTGGAGTAACGGAGGTGCCTCAGGAGCCGGATTTCAAGCTCTTCTCCAGCACCAAGGCATCGACCCCGTTTGAGTAATAGCGCGGCCAGGTTCGAACCACGCTGTAGCCGTGCCTCTTATAGAAGTGCAGTGCCGCAGCATTGTCGACAGCAGCTTCCAGGCTGACGGCGATCGATCCCGCGTCACGAAGGCGTTCTTCCGCCGCTGTGAGCAGCAGCGACCCCAGCCCCGCCCGGCGAGCCGCCGCCATTACGTCAATCGTAATGACATGTCCCGTTGGGCCACCGTGCGCCACGATGAAGCCAACGATTTTGCCCGCGGCGTCGGTGCCTACGAGCGTAATTGATCCTCGATGGCGGATGTAAAGCTTCAATTCATGGTGCGAATAGGAGATCCCTGGCGGAAAACATTCCTGGTCTATGCGCCAAAGGCCCTCAAAGTCCGCGGACTTAAAATCGCGTATCACGAAAGACACGCCGACATTGTACCCGGGGGCCCCGAACGCATCTCGACGACCGCCGACCACACTTCGACGCCGGGCACTGCTTCCCGCCGTCTTGTGAAGATCCGCTTTGGCTGGCTTTTTCCACAATTTTGTTGGTTGGGGCCGATTGTCCTCTTGCTCGTACCGCAACCTCGGAAGTACCATCAGCATCAGAGGAAGCGTGTGGGGCGCCTATTAGTGATTGACGTGGTCGCTGCGGTTGCCGCTTTGGCCTTGTGGTATCTGCTCTTCGCCGCCTACAACCGCCGCAAAGGTGAGGAAGCGTTACGCTGGGTGCAATCGGCCTGCGCGGGCAAAGGACGTGTCCTCGACTCGCACTGGCTGAATAGTTATCGCCTCCATGCCCGCCTGCAGTTTCCCTCGCGGAGCTTCGAAAACGCCCAGGTGACCGTGAAATTCCGGCCTCGGGCCTTGCCAGTCCGGTGGCTCGTCAGTTGGTGGCGCAAACAGAAAGAGACTCTCACCTTTGAAGCCGATCTCGGCGGGTCGCCCAGCTTCCATCTGGAAGTCGTGCGGCATCGCTGGTGCGCTCACAGCCGCGGAGTCACCTCCCGCCGCCGCGACGACCGCGAATGGGACGTCTACGAGCCGGGCCCCGTCGTTCTCACCACGCGCACCCACTGGAAGCAGGATCCCACGCCGGAACTCAATGCCCTCATGACGGTTCGTCAGCAGGACGTGTTGCAGGTCCGGTTTCACCCGGAATCTCCGCAATTCTCCGCCACTATCAAGCTCGACGCTCTCGATGATCCTCGGACTGCCGCAGGCTTTCTCACCACGCTTCGCGAACTCGCTGCCGGCGCCTCCGCACACCGCCAATAGCTAGCATCAGAAGCGATTCTTGAGAAGCCCATCCGCGGAATGAAGTAGACTGCGCACATGCCTGCTCGCCAGGGATCCATCCGTCTGTTTCGCTTCTCTGGAATTGACGTATTTCTGCATTGGTCATGGTTTCTCGTGGCCGTCTACGAAATCCAGAGCCGCGCAGGAAGCTATTCCTCCACTCTGTGGAATGTGCTGGAATACCTGGCCCTCTTCGTGATCGTAATGATTCATGAATTCGGGCACGCCCTGGCCTGCCGCCAGGTTGGCGGAACGGCAAATCAGATCGTTCTCTGGCCACTCGGCGGCGTAGCTTACGTCGACCCACCCCAGCGACCCGGCGCGACTCTGTGGAGCATCGCCGCCGGTCCGTTGGTCAATGTAGCGCTTCTGCCCATCCTGTATGCCGTAACTGTCTTCGCACGAGCAGTCGGGTGGCCAGAGAATGACCCCAACCTCTACAGTCTGGTTGGGTCGGTTTCATGGATGAACCTCGTTCTTCTTGTCTTCAACATCCTGCCCATCTACCCTTTGGATGGCGGCCAGATCTTTCGCTCGTTGCTCTGGTTTGTGCTGGGACGCGCCCGCAGTTTGATGGTGGCGACGATTATCGGCTTCGTCGGCGTCGCTGGGTTCATCGGCCTCGCTCTTTGGAAGGAGTCCATCTGGTATGGAGCTCTTGCCGTCTTTATGCTGATGAATTGCTGGGGAGGACTCAAGCATGCCCAGTGGCTCTTGCGTCTGGCAAAACTGCCGCGACGCGATGGATACACCTGTCCCAGCTGCCAGACAGCGCCGCCGGTGGGGGAATACTGGAAATGCGGAAACTGCGGCCAGCCATTCGACATGTTTCGGAGTGGTGCGGTTTGTCCACACTGCTCCACCCGATATGACTTGACCCGCTGTCTGGACTGCGGCCGCCAGTATCCTATGAGTGAGTGGATATCCGCTTCGCGCGTGACTCCAGGCGTCTACTCGGTTCCCTCTTCTTACAATCATTGACATGTGGCGTTCCCGGTTGCTCCTGGAACTTCTCGGGATGAACGCCGAATAAATCCCTTTTATGCCGCGCATCAGCTTTTTCGATTGGCTGCGTCCCGGCTGACGCGCTATTCTTTCGTGTTCCAAGTCAACGTGTTGAAACCATCCATTCAACTCCCCGTATCCAGAGATGTGGTTTTTACCCAAATCATTGTTTTCTACAACCTAAGGAGACTGAAGGATATCCATGCCTACTGAACTGCGCAATTTCCTGGCACTCTCGTACGACGAACTCGAGGAACTTAATCTAAAGGCGAAGGAGCAGCGCAGGAACCGCGTCTCGACGGATAAGATTCGCGAGGAGCGGCTGAAGTATTTGTCTGACGAGAAACGGATCAAGGCGGTGACCGTGCTCTTCAGCGATCTGGAAGGCCGGTTGCACATGCTCGATTACGACAAGAAGTTTCTGCTCAAGAGCTGGGACAACCTTACCTTCGACGGCTCCTCCATTCGCGGCTTCACCGCCCAACGCGAGAGCGACTTGCGCCTCGGCATCGATTGGGGCGCATTTTATTGGGCGCCGGCTGATGTCTTCGGCTCCGGCAAGGTGCTCGTGTTCGGCGAAGTCATCGACAAGGGCGGCTCACCTTACACTGGCGACATTCGTGGCGTCCTCAAGGGATACGCCGACGATCTTCATAAGAAAAAGGGCTATACCCTCAATGCCGCCAACGAAATCGAGGGATTTCTCTTTAAGGGTCCCGACGCCGAACGTCATTATCACGAGACCGGAAAGTTCGAGTACGTCAACACGGGTGGTTATTATCATTCGCTGCCCGGCGATCCGCTTCGCACGTTTATCGACACTACGGCGGAAGTGCAGCGCGCCATGGGCTTTCAGAATGAGAAGGACCATCCGGAAGTTGCGCCTTCGCAGTTTGAAATCAACTACGGCTACGGAGAAGTGGTTGCCGCCGCCGATCAGATCCAACTTTACAAGCTCATCTGCCGCCAGGTTGCAACCCACATGGGATTGACTGCCTCATTCCTGCCGAAGCCGGTCGTGGGCGTCAACGGCAGCGGCATGCACACCAACGTGTCGATCAGCGAAGGTGGCAAGAATCTTTTCTGGGACGCCAAGGGCGAAGAAAAACTCAGCAAAACTGGCTGGGCATTTCTCGACCGCATTCTGACCCACGGCAACGATATTTGCCTGCTGCTGAACGCCAGCGTCAACGCCTATCGACGTCTCGATCCCCACTTCGAAGCGCCGAACCAGATCAAGGCGTCGCCGGTCGACCGTGGCTCGATGATCCGCATTCCGATCGGAAACGAAAAGAGCATGCGCGTCGAAGTTCGTTCCGTCTCTCCCGATTCGAATCCCTACCTGGTAATGCTCTCGATCTTCAAGACCGGCATTGACGGTGAGACTGCGAAGATCAAGAACCTGCGCCAAGCCGAGCGTTACCTTCCGGACAACATCTATACCGCGCTCGACGACTTCCGCAAGGCTGACTGGACCACGAAGCTTCTCGGCGAGGACGTAAAGGGCCGCTATGCCGATCTGAAACAGGCTGCCGCGGATCGCTGTCCTCGCGCTCTGGGGACTTTCGTAAAAGCGCCCGAAGTCCAGTTCCATCACGAGGTTTACAACCAGTTCTTGTGGAACTTGTTCTAGACCGCCGCATTTGCTGCGTACAACAAAAGCGCTCCGGCCTCGCAGGCTGGGGCGCTTCTGCGTTGACTCCAGGCTCATCCATCCCTAAGATGGCACTCCAGAATCGTCCGCCTTATTGCGAGGTCGCAATGTCCCAGAGCCAGACCGGCAACTCCCGCAATGTCCTGCGCGCCATTGCCACCGACCTCCATTTCTGGATTCCGTTCATCGTGCTTCTCGGCGGCCTCTTGCTCCTGGATAAGCTCCGTTGAACCTGACCTCTGCAGCCGTGCCAGCCGCGCCGGGCGCCCAAAGTCCCAGGCATATGGCCCGCCTGCGTTCCCTGCAAGCCCTGGGCATCTTCTGTGGATTCGCTGCCGGAGCATGGCTCGGCGGTGCCGAAGCTCCCATCAAGGTCGTCAATCCCGATATCTCGCCCATCACTGTCTCGTTCATCATGGTGCTCGGGGTGTTCCTCGCGCGCTGGAGCGTGCCCTCGTTCATTCGCGGCACATCGCAGGTCCGCGCCGACATCCAACAGGCCCCTCACCTCATCGTCTGGGCCGTGCTCGCCGGATGTATGTGGGCCGTCGCCAACACCCTGACGATCTACGCGATCCGCAACGTCGGCCTCAGCATCGCTTTTCCTCTTTGGAACACGAACGGCCTGCTCGGCATCATCTGGGGCTTTCTTCTGTTCAACGAACTGCGCCACGCAGGCTGGAAGCGTTGGCTGGGCGTATTGGGCGGCGCTCTGTGCATGTTCGGGGGAGCCACACTGCTGGCGATCGCATCTCCGCATGAGGCAGCCCCCGGCAAGGCCCCGTTAGGCGTGCTTGCCGCGCTAGGAGCGGGAATTCTGTGGGGAACGATGTACATCCCCTACCGCAAAGCATACCTGACCGGCATGAATCCGCTGTCGTTCATTACGTTCTTCACCGTCGGAGAACTTTCCACCATGACCCTGCTGGCGGTTGGCTACCGCGGCGCGGCTCCTCTGTGGCATGAACTCGTTGGCGCGAAATCCGTGTTGTTCTGGCTGATGCTGGGCGGTTTGGTTTGGGTCATCGGAGACTTGTTCCAGCAATACGCGACCAAGTATGTCGGCATCAGCCGTGGCATTCCCCTCTCCAACACGAATCAGATATGGGGATTGCTTTGGGGCGTCCTGGTTTTTCATGAACTGCAGGGTTGCAGCCGTGCGGTGTATGCGCAAGTGGCGGGAGGCTCGGTTTTGATGGCGCTCGGAGCGGTCGCGATCGCGCTTTCCTCGGCAAGCGCGCGCGAGTATTCTCGCTGGCAGGATGCTGCTGATCGCGAAGGCCAACGCTACGGCCTCGACGGTGAATACGTCCGCGCCGGGATGGAGGGGCGCGCGTACGGAGTCTCCGCGAACAGGACCGCAGTCGATTGGCTGCTCATTCTGGGCACGACCGCCTTGTTCGTTGTTCTGGCGGTCCTGGCAAAACTTCCTAACCTGGAAATCTCCCTGGGCTGGTCCGTGGCCCTCGTTGTTGCCATGCTCTCGCTCCTCGCGGCCTGTGGAATCGCTCTGTGGCATACCACCCGCTTCCGCTAAGGTCGTCGCCGTGATAGGTCCCTGATGATCGGCTGCGGTCATCTTCTCAGTCTCGCGAGAGACGAATTCTTTCGTGGAAAGAACACGGAACGCGGCCTTTTTTTGTTCATCGTCCGCCACGGCGCCGAACATCTCGGCCGGTCCATCGCCTATGCTGGCTTCGTAGGCCTGGCACCGCCCTGAACCGAGAACGCGCAGAGAAAACCGAGAGAAGTCGCTGCGAAAGGCAAACAGCAGCCGAGCCGAAATGGGATGGCTGTGCTAGATTCAAATGTTTTATGGACTCGGCACCCACCATTTCAACCCAAGGCCTCAGCCGCCGTTTCGGGGAACTCGTCGCCGTGGACAACGTCGACTTGCGGGTAGCCCCGGGTCAGTTCTTTGGCTTTCTCGGCCCGAACGGCGCGGGCAAGTCCACCACGATCAAAATGCTGACTGGGCTGCTGGCACCCAGTTCCGGACGCATCGAGATTCTTGGCCTCGATCTCAATGCGCATCCTGTTGAGGTCAAGCGACAGATCGGGGTGGTCCCGGAAGGCATGGCTCTTTTCGGCCGTCTCACCGGAGCCGAGTTCTTGAGTTTTGCCGGACGCATGTATGGACTCGACCGCCAGACCGCCGCAAAGCGTGCCGCCGAGTTACTCGACTTCATGCAGCTCGCCGACCAACCGAAAAAGCTGGTTACCGACTACTCCCACGGGATGCAGAAAAAGCTGGCGCTCGCCGCCGCCGTGATTCACGGGCCGAAAGTGCTGTTCCTCGATGAACCCTTCGAAGGTGTAGACGCGATCGCCGCCGGGACCCTCAAATCCATGCTGCAAGGCATGATTACGCGCGGAGCGACGATCTTTCTCACCTCACATGTGCTCGAGATTGTGGAACGGCTTTGCAGCCACGTCGCCATCATTCACCAGGGACGTCTTGTCGCCCAGGGGTCACTGGAAGAGTTGCGGTCCGGGGTTGAGGCGCAAGCGCCCGCGGAATCAGGCAACGACGCCACTGCTTCCGCGGAGAAGCTGACGCTGGAACAGATTTTCCTTCGCATCGTCGGCGGCACGCGCCACAGCGAACAGGAACTCTCCTGGTTGGGATAATGGGGTTCGGGATGGCAACCTACGACAGCAGCTTCAGGCGACTTCCGATCGCCGCAGGAACTTCCTCCGCCGACTCCGCGCCCGCAGGCGCTTGAGTCCGGGGAACCGCCGGTGGTGATGCACAATTGACATGGTTTCGAGGGAATACTTGAAACTCGCCCCGCAGTCGCAGCAGACTTTGTAGCTATGGCCGTCAATCGTGAAAACCCGGCTCAGCCGTGCATGGTGGCAGCCAAATGCAAACTCCAGCGCGTTGGCCAGAGGATGCGTCACGGTGTCCCACAGTGGAATTCGTTCTGACGGCGTCATTCCTGTTTCACCTCGATCTAACATTTCATATTATCTTTCGGCAGTTGCGGAAGGACCGTGAGTGATCCCACCCCTATTTGTGATGTAAATCACGAAATGGTCCAAATCGGTAACAGTCCGAGCCCTGAAACGGCCTTCCCCATTCCTATAAGTCGTGCTGCTTCAATTTGTTATAAGTTAATGCGCCTCTAACTCGGCTGTGCAAGAATGTAGGCCGCACGAAATGACGTCTCCTCTCAGTGTCTCCGGGCAAATCACGACGATCGCCAGCCTCCGCTGGCGAATGTTCGTCAACTCGCTACGCACCAAGCGCGGCAAGACAGAACTGGTGTCACGGATCGTCGTCACGGCAGCCTTCACCCGTGGTGGTTTGGGCGGCTTCGCCGCCGCCACTGCCGCGACATGGTACCTGGTTTCTCAGGACAAGGCAGAGCTTCTCGCCGCAGCGCTGTGGCTCGTCTTTTTCTGGTGGCAGGTTTTCCCGGTGATGGCAACCGCTTTCACCAACAATCCCGATTCTTCCGATCTGCTTCGCTTCCCGCTCAGCTATCGTTCGTATTTTCTGATCCGCCTGGCGTATGGCTTTTTCGATCCCGCCAGCGCTCTCGGCAGCCTCTGCCTTTTCGGGATGTTCCTCGGAATCGTCCTCGCCCGTCCGTCGTTGTTGCCCTGGGCCTTGTTAGCTCTGTTTACCTTTGCGCTCTTCAATCTGGTGCTGATGCAAACCGTATTCGCCTGGGTCGAGCGCTGGCTGGCGCAGCGCCGCACGCGTGAGATTCTCGGTGTGCTCTTCATCCTGTTGATGCTCAGCTTTCAGCTGATTGGGCCCATGACGCAGCGCTTTCAGTCAAAGCCTCCCGCTGAACTGAGAAAAGCTGCCGAGCTGGCTGCCGAAATCCAGGGCATCCTTCCACCCGGTCTTGCCGCCGATGCAATCGCTCAAGCTTCGCACTCGGAATATCTCGTTGGCTTCACTTCCCTGCTGTTTCTGGCAACCTTGAGCGCAGCGGTCGGATATCTCTTGCATTTGCGTTTGCGCCGTCAATTTCGCGGCGAAAATCTCAGTGAAGCCGCTGCTCGCCCCGTTGTGGAGCAAGCGCAAGTCCTGCGGGTCGGCTGGGACTTGCCCGGTTTCTCGCAGTCAGCCGCGGCAGTATTCGAAAAGGAAATACGCTATCTCTCGCGCAGCGGCCCTATGCTGCTGACGCTGATCATGCCCATCTTCATGCTCGTGATCTTTCGGCTGGGACCGATGAACGCTGCGCGGCACTCGCACCTTCTGAACCGCACGCCCGACATGGCCTTTCCAGCATCCGCCGCGTACGCTCTGCTGGTTCTGACCAATCTCGTTTACAACAGCTTTGGCGGCGATGGCGGTGGCATTCAGTTCTTCTTCGCCTCTCCGGCGACTTTCCGTCAGATCGTGCTGGGAAAAAATCTGACGCACGCCACCATCCTGGCGGTCAACACGGTGTTGACCTTCGTCGCCGTCGCCTATTTCTATGGTGCCCCCGCTGCCACCGTTTCGATTGCAACCCTGACCGGCCTTCTGTTTGCCGCCCCGCTGAACTTCACCGCCGGAAATCTGCTGTCGATTTACTCTCCCAGAAAGCGCGACTTCTCTACCTTTGGACGTCAGAACGTCTCGCAGTTGACCGTCCTGATCAGTCTCGGCGTGCAGTTTGTGATTGTGGGCATCGGGACGTCTGTCTTTTTCGTCGCCCGCCTCTACAAGAACCTGTGGATCGCCGCAGTGCTCTTCCTGGTGCTTTCGGCGATCTCATTTCCGCTTTACCTGTTGGTTTTACGACGCATTGACGCAATCGCCATTGAGCGCAGAGAGACCATGGTCGCTGAGCTGTGCCGCGCGTAAGGATTATTTCTTCTCTGGCCGCGCCAGAAACCGGTATCCCACGCCCCGCACGGTCAGCAGGTGCCGCGGATTCGCCGGGTCGTCCTCGATGTATCGGCGCAGACGCACTACGAAATTGTCGATCGCGCGCGTATCGGTATCCTCGTGCAATCCCCAAACTTCTTCTAGTATCTGCTTGCGCGACACAATTCGACCGTCATTTCGCACCAGATGCCGCAGCAATTCCGACTCCATCAGCGTCAAATGAATCGTGCTATTCCCAGATCGCAATTCCAGAGCCCCGAAATCGATCGTTTTGTCGCTGAAGGAGAATGTCCCGAAAGCGCCTGCGCCCGGATCCGACTCCGCGCCATTCTCTTCTGCCCGATGATCCCCGCGCATCCAGGCACTGCGTCGTAGTAATCCCTGCAACCGCGCCAGCAAAATCGACAGATCAAACGGCTTCGCCAGATAGTCGTCCGCACCGGAGGCAAATCCTCTTAATACATCTTCAGGGCGACCGCGCGCGGTCAGCATCAGCACCGGCACGTAGTTCTTGGCTGCGCGCAACTCCGAGACCACGCTGAATCCGTCCTTCCCCGGCAGCATGATGTCCAGCACCACAACGTCAAATATTTCCCGTTTCCCCAGCAAGCGATCGGTAGCCGCTTCCCCGTCCCCCACCACCTCCGCGGTATACCCCTCCGCTTCCAGGTTGAAACGCAGTCCTTGCGCAAGATGGGCCTCATCTTCCACCACGAGAACGCGGCTCATGCAGCCCACCTCGGCAGTTCCAATACGATCGTGGTCCCATGTCCTTCGCCATCGCTTTCGGCGAACACTTTGCCGCCATGTTTTTGCGCGATTGCCTTCACAATAAACAATCCCAGGCCGGTTCCCTTCACATGCGCCAGCGATCGATGCGTTACCCGGTAGAAACGTCTGAAGATGCGCTTCACATCGTCGGGAGGGATACCCACTCCCTGGTCTCGCACCCGCAGCACGATGCGCTTTTCGTCCGGCGCTTCCAGGCGCACCTGCACATCGACTTTCTCCCCCGAGTACTTGACCGCGTTGTCGAGCACATTGAAAACGGCTGTACGTAAGTCCTCGGCGCTCCCTCGAACGCGCAATCCACTGCCGTGACTTGACGTTTCTTCGTAGCGCAAAGCTTCCGGGTGCAGATGATGGCGGGCACGAGTCGCGTCTATGCAATCTCGCACCAGTTGGCGGAAATCGACTTCCACCTTCTCTCGACCGGCTTTCTTGTCCCCCGCCCGCCCCGCTCGTAGAACCTGCTCCACGGTTTCCGTCAGCCGGTCGGTATCGCTCAGCATCAACTGATAAAAATCCTGCCTCTGCGGCTCCGCGAGCGCTCTTCGCTGCAGTGTCTCCAAGTGCAGGCGGATCGATGCAACCGGCGTCTTCAATTCGTGAGTGACCGCATTGATGAAGCTGTCGTGCTGCTCGCTACGGCGAAGTTCGCGGACCAGGAAAATTGTGTTCACGACCATTCCGGCGATGATCAGCGCAAAGAATACAATCCCGAAAAACAGCAGCACTCCTTCGCGCCAGTTGAGGATGATCCAACCGACGTTCAGGGCGACTGCCAGTGCCACCAGGCCAATGCCCAGGCAGAGAAAGAAGACGATCGTTCCGCGTCGGCTCGTGATGCGCATGGAGCTCTTCGAACTGATTCTACCGCGTTGCGGCTGGTGATCGCTCCGCGGCGCCGCGACGGACAACGCGGAAATCGCTCCGGTGCCGCGATACGGTCTTACATTCGCGAGGCGCCCATCCTGCTCGGAAATACGCGGGCTCGCGATGGAATTGACCGCGCCCCGGACGGATTGTAGGATTCTGATCCAGATGCGGAAGAACCCTAAACGCGGGGGGAACGCGGGAGAGCTGTTAGGACTCCGCGATGCCGCGGTGCAATTGGGGATCAGCTTTCCAACGATCAAACAGTGGATTTACAAGAATAAGATTCGCAGCGTTCGAACCGCGGGCGGACATCACCGCATTCCCCAGGCTGAAGTTGATCGCCTCCTTTACCGCTCCCGCGGCCACAACGAAGAGGAACGCCGTGTCACCTACCGGCGGATCAGCGGACGCAATCAACTCGTGGGCCGCATCGTCGACGTCCGAGTCAGCGGACTGGTGGGGCAAGTCACCCTGTCGGTCGGTGGCCAGCTCATCACTTCTCTCATCACCTCCGGGGCTATCCGCGAGATGAAGTTGAAGAAGGGACAAACCGCCGCGGCTTTGATCAAGGCAACAGAAGTGATGATCATCCGCGTTTAAAATCCAAGCGCGGTCCTGCCAGAAACACAAAGGCCCTAGCCGTAGGGGCCAGGGCCAACCGCACACAAATCGGTTCGTCTAATCTCCCGCTGCCGAGAACTCAGGAGCGGCAGGAGTAATCAACCGTCCGTTGGGAGCAGCCACCAGCCCCTGCTCGATATCTGTCAACTTCACTCGCTTGATGTCCCAAGCCAGACCAAGCTTTTGCAGCGCCCAAATGCCGTACCAGTTCGTGTCAATCTCATACCAGGTAAACCCATGTGCAGCAGAGCTCGGGTGCGCGTGATGATTATTGTGCCACCCCTCGCCGAAGGTCAGCAGGGCCACCCACCAACTGTTCGTCGACAGATCGCGCGTGGCAAAGCGGCGCGTGCCCCACGAATGTGTCGCCGAATTCACCAGCCATGTCGCATGCAGTCCCACCACCGTACGCAAGAACGTGCCCCACAACAGCCACGGCAGGCCGCCGATTGCGTAGAGCGCAATGCCTACGACGATCTGCGGAACATAGTGATACTTGGTAATGAATACGTGAAATTTATCTTTGGCCAGGTCAGGAACGTAGCGCGCCAGCGTAGTGGTGTCGTGGTGCATCGACTTGCCCATGAGTATCCATCCCATGTGAGCCCACCATTTGCCATCGATTGGTGAATGCGGGTCGCCCTCCTGATCCGAATACTGATGATGAATGCGGTGCGTGGCGACCCAGAAAATCGGTCCGCCCTCCAGCGCCAGCGTGGCGCACAACGTCAAAAAATATTCCACCCACCTCGGTGTCTTATACCCGCGGTGCGTCAGCAGCCGGTGATAGCTCATGCCGATCCCCAGGCTGCCGGAAATCCACCACAACACCAGAGCCACAAACAACGCCTTCCAGGTGAAAAAAAAGAGCGCCGCGATGGCGCCCACATGAAACAATGCCATGAAGATTGCCGTCACCCAGTTGACTTCACCTTTTTCTGCTGGTTGTCTTTCCAAATCTTGCAGTTCCATATCCAAGGAAGGTCCCCGTTTCGCGGCTCTTGAGGTCGATCAGCCACAGTTAAGCTACCAAGGCGAAGGCTCGCCTGACTGTAATACTTGTGTAATAGCGGGATTTCGCGCATTACGAGGGTAATGAAACAGGAACATACCCTCCTTCCTCGAATCCTGGCTGGACCTCGCAGGGATACTTGAATCTCACCGAGTCTTGCTAGATCAGGCTCTTGCGCTCAAGACCTCACCTTACGCTGCTTTCCCCTTCACCTGCACTCCCGCCCATTTTTCGAGCAGTGTCAGCGTAGCCGCGTAATCCAGATCTTTGTGGCCATCCTCGGTCGCCATTTCATAGATCTCTTCCACCGTTTCGAGGCCCGGCAGCTTCACGCGTGCTTCCTTCGCAGCCTCCAACGTCAACCGGATATCTTTGTGCATCAGCCGCAGTGGAAAGTTCGGCGTGAAGTCGCGCTGCAAAATAAACGGACCCTTATAATCCACCACACCCGACCGTACCATCGTCGCTTCGATCAGCGAGAGCAATTGCTGCGGGTCCACGCCGAGCTTCGTAGCAAGAGTCAGGGCCTCCGCAAATCCTTCAAAGATCATCGCGATCTGCAGATTCATCGCGAGCTTCGTCGCCTGCCCCTTTCCGGTCTCGCCCATTCGGAAGATCTTCTTCCCCATCGCTGCGAACAGCGGTTTGAGCCGCTCCACTCGCTCTTCCGCTCCTCCTACAATGAACACCAGCGTTCCATCCCGCGCCCCAATCTTCGATCCCGTCATGGGCGCATCGACCCAGGCCACTCCCTTCGCCTTCAGCCGCTCGGCGAACTTTACGGTAGCTGCGGGAGAAATCGTGCTTGAGTCCGCCACAATCACGCCCTCGGTGAGCGATGACTCCGCACCATCCGCCCCAAACAGCACACTCTCGACCGCGTCGGTGTCCGAAACGCACATCCAGACAACTTCCGCGCCCTCGGCGGCCGCCGCCGGCGTCGGAGCGACTCCCGCGCCTTCCACCAGTTTGCCCGGCGTGCGGTTCCATACCGTGACCTGATGGCCTGCCTTGACCAGATTTGTGGCCATCGCCTGTCCCATAATTCCCAAACCTAGAAACGCAACTCGCATGCGCAACTTCTCCTGGCGTTCTGAAGGACCAACAAGAAACAGGAACGCTTTCGGATTAGATATGACCACCGCAATCAAGGTCAAGCAAACATCGATTCAGAAATCCAAATTCGCGAAACATTCGCACAGCGATCCCAGCATCCTGCCAGTGTGAAGAATTCTTCACATCGACGGCCCCACAACTATCAAGTGGAGTGCGCCACATCCCTCGCTTGGCCCTGTCAAACCCCGGCGGTGCCGTCTCCCCCCTGCGAAAGCGCGAGACCCGAAGATGATCCCGATGGCCCGTACACGACCCAATTTCTGTGCCCGGCGTCAATTGGGGTCATATCTTTAAATAACTGCTGCAATCCACGTTACGCCCGTACTCGCGGCAAACGAAGAAAAGCAGCCACCAACAACCTCCCGTCATCTAATATTAAAGATTGATGAAAAGATCAGTCAGCATCGCGCTGGTTACTGCGCACTTCGCCGCCAGCAGAGATACCATTAGCAGATCGTTGGTTCACAGCACTCCGACCGTAGGCCCTATCGCAGGATGATCAAGCAAACGCTTCGCAATCCGGCCCTCCGCAAGCGCGCCACCCAGTTCGGACGTTTGGTGCGACATTCCGCGGTCACTCCCCGTTGCGGTCAGACCTACAAGCCTCGGCTTGCCGGCAACGGAGAGCTCGGCGTCACTTTCATCGGTCATGCCAGCTTCTTCGTGCAGATCGGTGGACAGAGCGTCGTCATCGATCCTAATTTCGCTCGCTGGCTCTTCGTGCTGAAACGCCTTCGTCGTCCCGGCCTACGCATCGCCGATCTGCCAGCGATTGATCTCGTGCTGGTCTCGCACGCTCATTTTGATCACCTGCATCGTGCATCGCTGCGGGCGATCGTGCAGAACAATCTGCGCACCCGTGGCGTGGCGCCCGTGATTATTATTCCAACGCACGTTTCCGATCTCGTCTCCGACCTCGGATTTTCGGAGATCATTGAACTCGACTGGTGGAAGAATTCACGCCGTGGTAATTTGCAGGTGACGCACGTTCCCTCGCGCCACTGGGGCGCGCGCATTCTGAAAGACTCGCACCGCGGCTACGGTGGCTTCGTGTTGAAGGCCGGCAAGCACTCCGTCTACCACGCCGGCGACACGGCTTACTTCGCGGGATTTAGCGAAATCGGGCGCCGCCTCGCTCCCGAGCTCGCGTTGCTTCCCATCGGCGCCTACAACCCGCCGCAGTTCCGCAACGTTCACACCAATCCCGCCGACGCCACTCGCGCCTTCATCGACCTCAAATCCCGCTGGATGGTCCCCATGCATTACGGCTCGTTCCGGCTCTCGCACGAACCGGTTGAGGAGCCCTTGCAGTTGCTCGAGCAGGAAGCCCGCGCCGCCGGAATCAAGGACCGCGTTGTCGTTCTGGAAGAGGGCGTGACCAGATTTTTCTGATGCTGCAAGTCATTCGATCCTCTTGATCGCGATGTCCCTCCCGTCAGCGTGCAGTGTCATTCCCGTCACCTCGCCCTTTGCGTTCATCTCAAAGGTGTAGGCATCGTCAGACGCAGTGGAAAAACATTCCGGCTCACTTTCTGGCCGCAACTCCTGTTTCGGCTCGTCACTCTGCTGCACAGAAAGATGATCGCCTTCCCGCCGAATCGCCGAGAAAAGCTTGGTGGCGTCGTTGGGAAACTGGTGCCGCTCACGCGAGCCATTCCACGCGCCTGTCATCCCGGGCGAAGGACCCATGCACAGCAGGTCCTTCTTTGCAAAACGCTGATCAGTAAGCCAGCAGGATCCTTAGATCGCGCAGGTTGTTGCCGGTAGGCCCAGTTTCGATCGCGTCTCCGAGCGAATGCAACAACGGATAGGCGTTAAACGCTGCGAGGGCCGCACGCACATCCAGACCTTGAGCGCTTGCGCGATCGCAGGTCGTGCCATCCACCACCGCCCCAGTGGCTGGACTGTTTCCGTCGACGCCATCCGTGCCGGCGCTGAGCACCGTGATATTCTCGCCCGCAATCTTCTCCGCACACGCCAGCGCAAACTGCAGATTGCGGCCTCCAACTCCACCGCTCCTGACTTTCACCGTGACCTCGCCGCCGGAAACCAGGCACACCGGCGAACACTGTTCCCTCAACTCGCGGACGCGTTGCAGAAGATAGTCGGCTGCTTTGTCGTAATTCCAATCGTCGCAGGAATTGTCGACGTGCACGATGAATCCCGCCCGTTCAGCCGCGACGCTGGCCTCGTCAATCGCCGTACGGTTCGAAAGAACGGGCCACCAGCGCGCGCGATGAAACACCGGATCATCCGACTTCGGCGTTTCTTCCAGAGCATGACGCTCGAATAACTCGCGAGTCGACTGGACAAATTGTTCCATGAGTTCGTACTTCTCGACGATGCGGTAACAGTCTTCCACCGTTGTGGAATCCGGCATCGTCGGTCCGGATGCGAGCGCGTCAGGCGTGTTGTCAGGAACATCGGAGACCAGCAGAGAAACCTGTTGCGCGGGAAACGCGGCTCGTGCCAGACGTCCGCCCTTCACTGCAGAAAGATGTTTGCGAAGGGCATTGATCTCGGCAATTGGCGCGCCCGAGTGCACCAGCGCCCGATAGGTCGCGATGAGATCGTCGAGCGAAATCTCGTCATCAATCGGCTTTTCGAAAATGGACGACCCGCCACCGCTGAGCAGGAAAATCACCAGGGCAGACGCTGGCTGCGTTTCCAGAGCTCGCAGCACTGCACTCGCGGCCTCGATCGATTCCGCGTTTGGCGTAGGATGTCCGCCACGAAAATAGCGAAATCCATGGACCTGCGAATGCGGCTCGACCGAGCTCGCGACGATGCCCTCCAGGGAAGCTCCAACGTGCTCCGTCAACACCTCGACCATCGTGTGTCCGGCCTTTCCCAGGGAAATGACCAGAACGCGTGAATAGGACTGCAGGTCGTAAAGATCCTCGCAAACGCGCAATACGCCGCGTTCGCAATGCACGTGCCGAGCGAAAGCCTTCGCGATCGAAGCTTCCTTCAGGGCGCCGCGAAAGACCTCCCGTGCAAGCTCACGCATGCTGCGGAACTTGGATTCGCGATCGAGATCAGGCATGTCGGGAATTATAGAATTATAAAGACCGGTCAAAGGCTGTCGTTGCCGTATCAGGTTTGGCACAAACCAATCGTCATCCTCTCGCAGAAGAACGTGCGCGTAGTTTCAACTGATAGCTGGCGGCTGGGGGCTGACTGCTTCCTTCACCCACGCCTCAATCGCTTCGCGCAATTCGCTCAGGCGTCCTTCGAAGAAGTGGTCCGCACCCTCGATGACCACCAACTTCTTCGGCTCGGGAACAGAGGCGACCAATGCTTCCAGTTTTGCCCTCGGTCCGAACTGATCGCGGGCCCCGCTGACGAACAATTTCGGCTTGGCGCACGCTTGCAGGAAGTCGAGAGAATAGACGCGCGGTTGTTCCGACTCGGCGGCAACCGGAGCAACTGGCGTTCCGACGCCAATCGCCGCTCGCACGCGGGCATCGGCGCATGCGGCGCGCAAACCGACAGCAGCCCCGAACGAGAATCCGGCAAACAGCAAAGGCAGACGAAACTCGTGATCCAGCCAATTCAGCGCCACATGCACATCATCGAGTTCGCCCCTGCCGCGGTCGTGTTCGCCCTGGCTCAACCCTGTACCGCGAAAGTTGAAGCGGAGCACAGGAAATCCGAAACTGTTCAGCGCTTTCATGGTGTGAAAGACGACCTTGTTGTGCAGCGTTCCCCCGAACAGGGGATGCGGATGGCAGACCACGGCCGCATGCGTCGCGTCTGGCGTTCCCGCGTTCAGCAAGGCCTCGAGACGTCCAGCAGGGCCATCGAGGAACAGTGAGCGGATGGATGAGTTTGCGGCGACCACCGTTCCAGATTATCAAAGCTGCGCCGAGCAATGATCGATGGCGAACCTTGGGATTCGGGTCCGCTCTGCTATTCTCTCCTGCATGGACGCCGTTACGCTCACGCGCGAGCTCGTCGACATCGAGTCGATCACCGGCAACGAACCTGCCGTCGGCAATTACATTTACGGAGAGCTTTGCCGCATCGGCTACCAGACGAAAAAGATGCCGGTGGAAGGCAGTCGCTTTAATGTCTACGCCACGACTGCGGAACATCCAAATCCCTCTGTCGTATTTTCGACGCACATGGATACGGTTCCTCCGTTCATTCCCTCGTCGGAGGATGCGGGCCGGATTTACGGCCGTGGTTCGTGCGATGCCAAGGGAATTATTGCGGCACAAATTGCTGCCGCCGATCGCTTGCGCCAGCAAGGCATCTTCGTCGGATTGCTGTTCGTCGCGGGCGAGGAACGCGACAGCCTGGGAGCACAAGTTGCGAATGAGCATGCGCCTCCGAGTTGCCGGTTTCTGGTGAACGGCGAGCCGACTGAGAATCACATTGCACTTGCGTCGAAAGGCACGCTGCGGGTGGAAGTGACCGCGAAAGGACGAATGGCCCATTCGGCGTATCCGGAACTGGGCGAGTCGGCGATCGACAAACTGATCGCGGCGCTCGGGCAATTGCGCTCGATGGCCTTGCCCTCCGATCCACAAGTTGGTCCTTGCACATTGAATATCGGGCTGATCGAAGGCGGGCGCGCACCAAACGTGATTGCTGACTTTGCGCACGCCGATCTGTTGTACCGCCTGATTGGTCCGTCGGCTGATTTGCGGAAGCGCATCGTCGACGCCGCAGGGGACCAGGTACAGGTGACGTTTCCCCTAGAGCTTCCTTTTCTCCGCCTGCGAACGGTCGACGGATTGCCGACGATGATTGCCGCGTTTACGACCGACATTCCCAAGCTGACGAACTGGGGAGAACCGCTGCTGATTGGTCCCGGATCGATTCACGTGGCGCATACTGACGGCGAGTACATCGAAAAGAAGCAGCTCGCGGATGCGATCGATTTATATTGCAGGATTGCGACGAAACTGCAGGGCTGAGGGCTGCGGATGTCCGGAGACCTGGCTGAGAAAAGCTGCGGCGGGGCTGGGATGATCAACTTGCTAATGGGAATCCGGCGGGCGCAGGTCGAATCGCGTTTCATTGCGAGGATGAATCGCCGGTCGTAGAAAATGCGGTAGGTGCGCCCCATTGATCCTAATCGGCTAGACTTGACGACGATGAAGTCAAATACTCTCAATTCTCTGGCTCGCGCTTCTTCGGCGTATTTGCGGTCGGCCATGCATCAGCCAATTCGGTGGCGCGAGTGGGGCGAAGAGGCGTTTGCGGCGGCGCAACTCGAGAACAAGCCCATGCTGCTCGATATTGGCGCGGTGTGGTGCCACTGGTGCCACGTAATGGATCGCGAGTCGTATGACGATCCGGCGATTGCGGCGATTGTGAACGAATATTTCATCGCGGTGAAGGTCGACCGAGATGAACGTCCAGATATCGACAGCCGTTATCAGGCTGCCGTGCAGGCGGTAAGCGGGCAGGGTGGATGGCCGCTGACAGCTTTTCTGACGCCGGATGGCAAGCCGTTTTACGGAGGGACGTATTACCCCCCGAGCGATGGCTATGGCCGTCCGAGCTTTCGACGCGTGCTTTTGAGCATCGCAAATGCCTACAAGGAGAAGCACGGCGACGTGGTTGAGCAGGCTACGATGGTGGAGAACGCGATCGCGCAGTCGGAATCGTTTGCGGGCCGGAGCGGGCGGGTATCAGCGGGGGTGATCGCAGCGATTGAGGAATCGGCCTTAAAGATGTTTGATCCGCAGCACGGAGGTTTCGGGCAGGCGCCGAAATTTCCCCACCCGTCGGCGCTGGACTTGCTCATTGAAAGGTACGCGCGAAAGTCAAAACCCCCATTTCTAGCGCCAGGGCGAGAGATGGGGCACACCGAGCAGGAACAGCTGGGCAATTTGATCATCACTACGCTCTCGCACATGGCGAACGGCGGGGTTTACGACCAGCTGGCGGGAGGATTTCATCGTTATTCGGTGGATGAACGGTGGGTCGTGCCGCATTTCGAAAAGATGTGCTACGACAATTCGGAGCTGCTGAAGAATTATGTGCACGCGTATCAGGCAACGGGCGACGAATTTTTCGGAGAAGTGGCGAAGGAAATCATTCGATGGATGGATGAGTGGTTGAGCGACCGCGAGCGAGGCGGGTTCTACGCGTCGCAGGATGCCGATATTTCGATGGACGATGACGGCGATTATTTCACCTGGACGCTGGAGGAGGCGCGCGCGGTTTTGACGGAGGAAGAAGCCCAGGTTGCGGTGCTGCGCTATGACGTAAATGAAGTTGGCGAAATGCATCACAATCCGGCGAAGAACGTGCTCTACGTGCGGGCTCCGGTTGAGGAGATTGGCCGGCGGTTGAATCTGCCACCGCAACAAGTGGAGGAACTGCTCGCCTCAGCAAAGAGAAAGATGTATGCCGCGCGGCTTCAGCGTCCCACGCCGTATGTAGACAAGACGGTCTATGTCGGATGGAACAGCTTGTGTGTATCGGCGTATCTGGAGGCGGCGAAGGTGCTTGGTCTCGCCGAGGCGCGACGGTTCGCATTGCGCTCGCTGGATCGAGTGCTCGCCGAGGCGTGGAAACATCATGCGGGCGAGGTTGGCAGCGCTGGCGAAACGAGAACCGCCGCGCAAGGGTTGCTGCTGCACGTGGTTGCGTACTCCGATCCCAAGGCGGAGCACCGTGACGTTGCAGGGCTACTGGATGATTACGCTTTCACGGCGCTGGCGTGCCTAGATGCGTACGAGGCAACGGCTGATCTGAGCTACTTCCGATTCGGCCGGACCATCGCTGACGCGATGATCGCGCGATTTTTCGACGCAACGTCAGGTGGGTTCTTCGACAGCGAGCCGGGTGCAGGAAAGAGTTTGGGCGTGCTGGCGACGCGGCGCAAGCCACTGCAGGATTCTCCGACGCCGGCAGGAAATCCGATGGCGGCGATTGGGCTGGCCCGGCTCCATCACTACACCGGGGACCCGGGATATCGCGACAAAGCCGAGCAGACGCTGGAGACATTTGCGGGCGTCGCCGAGCAGTTTGGAATCTTTGCTGCGACGTACGGGATTGCGGTGGTTCATTTCCTGGAAAATCCCGTGCAGGTTGTGGTCATTGCGGAGAGTGGCGCCGAGGGTACCGCGGCGGAGTTGAACGCCGCTGCAGTCGCTCCGTTCGCCTTCAACAAGACGACGCTGCGGCTGGCTGCGAATCAGGCGGTGCGAGAGAATCTTCCGCCGGTGTTGGCCGAGACGATTCCGAATCTTCCGCATCTCGGATCTGGCAACTCTTTTGCCGTGCTCTGCTCGGGGAGCGCGTGCCAACCGCCTGTAGCCACTGCCGAGGAATTAGGAAAAGCCCTGCGGTCTGCCCTGCAGAGAAGTTGACGTGCTGCGCAAGAAACTCCGAAAAACGCAGATGCCCTGGCTCTAGCGAAGGATTCGTCCGGAAAAAAGGAGGGCTGACAGGTTGATATGAGTCCCGTCAGCCCAAAGATTGCTAGCCCCAAGTGTTCGTCCCAATTACTACAGGTTACTTTGGTGACCTTGCGGTTACCAGTCTGTCAGGTTTTACTGTAGTGGTTTCATTGAGCTGGCGCGGGCTTGCATTGTGCGCTAGCCGGTGGGCAAACCAAGATCGGGCCTCCGTCCGGGGCGGGAACCTGCGGAACGGCAGCGACGACCAAGGTGCCCACAAATCCGACGATCAGGATCGCAGTCCTGATTGTACGTTTCATGGGTTCGTCTCCTATTCCGCGTCAGGTTTCTCCCCTAAGGAGAACTTGGCGCGGAGCCGCATTATAAGGCACACGTCAAGCCTGGTGTGCAAAATTTTTCCACGCCTCGGAACCACTCCGCACAAGAGCCCGAGCAACGCCGCCGATAGCTGCACTATAACTACTTTGTTTACAACTGAGTGAGGATGTTGTCTGAAGTAGTTGCTGAATAACTCTCAGGGCATAGCAAAGGGACGCGATTCCGCGAAGGGGGTTACAAATTCGGAACAGCGGCCTGCCCATGTAGCTAGCGCAGGCGGAAACGCTGAGACGCGCGACAGCGAGAGATCTAACTACGTCTTCGAAGTTACTCCAACGCCAGGCAGGCTGAAATTGCCGGCGGCAGAGCGCGCACTCCAAACAGAATCTTCATCGGACTTCTCGCGCGCGAGAGCTGGCTCTGGGCGAGCGCGGGACAAAGCGCGATCGACCATTCCCTCAAACATCGGGATCAAGGAGTCCGCAGGCACAGGATTATGAATATCCGAGAGGCTCTGCTCCCAGCGCTGCGGCCGCAAGAGCGAGGTCGATGCATCGCGAGCGGGGCTCTTGAGCGCGGCATAAACAAGCCAGACCACCAGAGTAACGTTATAAGCAGCCATGTTGACGACGCTCATGGCGTTATTGCCAAGATGGTTCCCCACCCAGGAAGCGATCAAGATCAACTCAACTACGGCGAACGAGCCGAAGCCGAGGGCAATGCCGAAACTGTGCTGGCGGCGGCTGATGCCGACATATTGAGAAAAGAAAAGCAGGAACAGAACCATACCAACCTGGACGATTCGCACGCATCGTTGTGCCGTAATGATGGCCTGGAGAAATGGGCCCATCTCCGAGGAGTTGGCGGACACCGCAACGACGCCAGCGACGAGTAACATGACTAGGCCCGCCCACTTGAACAGCACAGTGCCGAGATCTCGCAAGGTGTAAAAGGAACGAAACACGTCGACAAAAACTTCGTGGATTACACCAAACCCGAAAGCCACGCTAATGGCCTCGCAGCCCCAGTAGAGGTAAAAGCAAGCCTTGTAGTTGTACCAGTACGTGGGGAAGACAACGGCAAATGTCACCAGCTGGATGAGGATATAACCGAAGAAGAACTTGAACTTAGTGTACAGGCCCCGCCGAAGCATAAGGGCGGCGATACCGGACTGCAGCAACGGATGTGCGATCCAGAGCCCGTAATAGAGAACTTGATTAGAGTCGATCATGGGGCAAGTCCTTCAAGCATCTCGGGCGTCAAACCGCTGCAGAAACGCGCCTTTCGCCGGGTCAGGTACAGCTTTCCCGACCAAGTTAAGTTAGCGTTTCCCAACCCGATGTTCAATGCACCTCAGTAACAGGAAGTAACGTTACTGGTGGACGTACCTCCCACGCAACGTTACCGAAGTGCTATGTCGACCGGGTCGGCAGAAATGGCGGGAGCGCCGGCGGCACAAGGCACAGGCTACGCTTCCATGCAAGACGGAAGAGCGCGCCGAGGCAAGAAGCACGAGAGCACATGCCTGGCAGCCCCCAATCCGCGGCTACAAAGTGACTTAGGCGTCGGGCACGGAGTGAATGTAGGCACGCATCATCCGCACCTCGTCATCTTTTTCGTCGAGGTCATGCAGGAGTATGTCGCGCAACGAGACCATGCCGATCAGGTGTCCGTCATGGCAGACCGGCAGGTGACGGAAGCTGTGTCGGCGCATCAGGGTCATGCAATTCTGCAAGTCCTCGTTCATGTTGATGGTGAGAGGATCATCGGTCATGACCTCAGCCATGCAAGTACTACGAGGATCGCGGCCTTCGGCGACGACGCGCCGCATGAGGTCCCGCTCCGAGAAGATGCCGACCAACTTGCCGTTGTGCAGGACAGGTACAGCACCGATGTTGCGGTGAACCATAGCCTGCACGGTTTCGATAACGGTGTGGCCGAGTTCTGCTTGATAAGTCTCCTGATTCTTGATCAAGTCGCAGATCCGCATTTTCGCCACCTCCAGGGTACAGAAGATCCGAGCGATCCAGAAGCATCTACCGGGGCGCGAGTATATGCCGGAGAGGAGATGTAAGGAAAGGGAAAAAGGTTGGGAGGGCGAAGAGATTTCGCCCGAATCGGGAGAATCTTCACGCATCCTGTGCGCAGGCTCATAGTCTCAAAACCATCGCAAGTGTACAATTCGGCTCATTTCGAATCCCGTGACGGGAACGAATCGGGCCGGTCCCTCGGAACTTGAAGTAGAAGGAGTGCGCCATGCTCATCCACGCATCCGCCCGCGCTGCAAGATACATTGCCCTCTTTGCTCTGCTGACAGCCTTGGGTTGGCCGCAGCAACCGCAGATCTCCAGCCTCGATCGTGGCCGCGCGCAAGACATGTTGCAGACGGTCGCGAGCGAAGTGCGGAAACACTACTACGATCCCAAGTTTCATGGAGTGGACTGGGATGCGAAGGTAGCCGAGGCAAAGCAGAAGATCGAGAAGACAACATCCATGAACATGGCGATGTCGCACATCGCAGCGACGCTGGATACTCTCAACGACTCGCACACTTTCTTCCTGCCTCCCGAGCATTCCTACCGCCATGAGTATGGATTGCAGTATCAGATGGTAGGCGACCGATGTTTCGTGACCCGAGTCCGCCCCAAGAGTGACGCCGACACCAAGGGAGTGCGGGCGGGCGACGAGATCGTCACGCTGAACGGCTACAACGTGAACCGGGACGACCTCTGGAAAGTCCAATATGTATTTTCAATTCTGCGCCCGCAACCCGTGCTGCAACTGCAGCTGCAGGATCCGTCGGGGGCACAGCGCCAGATCGAGGTAGCGGCGAAAATTCGTGAAGGGAGAAAACTTACCGATCTGACGTGGCAAGGCGGAAGTGACAATATCTGGGGCCTGGTGCGCGAAGGCGAAACCGAAAAGCACCTCATGCGCGCACGCTACCGGGAGTACGGCGACGCCTTGGGAGTACTCAAGGTGCCAGTGTTCGACTTTTCTCCCACCGAAGTCGCGGACATGATCGGCAAAGCTCATAAACATCAGAACTTAATCGTAGATTTGCGTGGTAACCCCGGGGGCGCTGACGAAACGCTCAAGTACCTTGTGGGCGGCATGTTTGACAAAGAAGTAAAAATCGGAGACTGGGTCGGACGGAAGGGGAACAAGCCCGCGGTCGCCAAGACTCTGCACAATCCATTCACCGGCAAACTCATTGTGCTGGTGGACGCCGAGTCCGCTTCCGCCGCCGAACTCTTTGCGCGGGTTGTGCAACTGGAAAAGCGCGGAGTCGTGGTCGGAGACCACACCTCCGGTAGCGTCATGGTTGCGAGACGTTACCAGGAGCAAACGGGAACAGACACCGCCATCTTTTACGGCGCATCAATCACCGATTACGACATTCTTATGACCGACGGAAAGAGCCTGGAGCACACGGGAGTAACCCCGGATGAAGTTGTGCTGCCCAGCGCGCAAGATATTGCCGACGGCCGCGATCCGGTTCTGGCGCGTGCAGCGGAGTTGCTAGGTGTGAAGATTAGCGCCGAAGAGGCCGGCAAGGCGTTCCCCTACGAGTGGCCGCCGGAAGAACCATGACTGGAAGTGATTTGGGAGGGGGCGTCGTTGTCGACGAAAACAAAATAGGAACAGTTCCATAGAGCCGTAGGCAAGCTGCCACGACTTCGTCCAGTGATCACGATGTTGAAGTCGTTGGAGTTGCCGAGATTCATTTCCTGCAGAGAGTCCCCTGCGGAAAAATTGGTCCCCGGCGCATTGGCTCCCGGTTCAATCACAGCCAGCCAGGCGAGGAATTGGTGGAGATCGCGGGTACGAGGATGTCTCGGAAGCGCGAACGAAACTTCAGCATCGTGTTCAGAAAAATGCCAGGCCAAGGAAGCGGTCAGGTCGACTGCCTTCTCATAAGCCATCTCCAAAATCAGCCCGGGCTCGGGATTATCGAAAACGATGCAGAGCTTGCGCTCATCTTCGCGGGCGAATTCGCGGACTTTCAGCGAGCCCGATTTGGCGGTCGCTTTCCAGTCGACGTGACGCGCGGAATCTTCGCACATATATTCGCGAATGCGGTAAAGATCGGAGCCGCGGCCGCGAACAAAGCTCTCCCACTCTCCCTGCACCATCGGAAGAATTTCCAGAAATTCCTGGGTGCGCTCGATGCGGGGATAGACCAGCACTTCCCGGGGTAAGGTCACGTGGCGTGTCTTCGTAAGAAACGCGAAAGGAAAGCGCGTGGCCAGACCGAAGCTATCCTCGCGATAGCGCCCGCGCTGCTCAAATCTCAATTCCAGATCGGCTGACAACTCGGACAAAGGAGGAACGTACGGAAAGTAGGCCATCCCCTGAAAAATTCCGGGAGGGGGCGGAAGCAACGTTACACGCCGCAGACGGCGGTCGGGCAAGCGCAACCACTGCTGCTCCGGAGGTCGGTTAAACGGAAAGACGAAGGTTGTCGATTCCCATCGCCATTGCTGCTGGGGTTTCTTTCTCTTCTTGCGGGTGGAAACGACGCGGATGGAAAACGATGGTAGAAAGCGCCTTGGATTACGCAGCGCGATGCGGCCGAGAACCGTGCGTCCGGCATAAATGTGCTCCGGCAGCCGGACATCGAGTTCGAGCCAGCGTAGTACCCATGCGGAAACGACTCCGGAAACCAGAATCGCCGCCAGCATGGCGGCGACCACGATGTAGAGCAGATTATTTCCGGTGTTGAGCGCGGCGATGCCGATGACCAGGGTTGCAAGGACATAAATGATGCCCGCCCGAGTAACGTCGAAGTCGAAGGATTCCCGGAGACGCTCGACCGCAACCCGGCGCGCCAGGTATGGGACGGTCACCAGGCCGACCAAGGTGGCCAGCACGAGAGAAGCCGAAGCCAGAATCACGGTGGCCCAGACGTTTCCGGCATCGCGCGAGACGGTCGAGAATAATGCGGAAGCGAAGGCTAGTCCCAGTCCCAGCAGCGCAAGCAGGAATTTGATCCAGACTTCCGCCGATGCGGATTGCAGCCATTGCGCCAGCCGGCCGGGAGCGGAAGGCGATTTCAACGGGTTAACGTATGCAGAACCCACGGTTTTGAGCCTAGCATTCCAGGCAAGAACGGACAATCGGGAACAGCCTGCAGGCGAAGCCTTCGTAACCTCGACGCTGGAAGACGGTCCAGCCTTCTGATTCCGATCCTGTTGTGCTACCTTTGTGGCCTTCCAGAACCGGGCGTGGCAACTCAAAATGAATTTCCAGACTGGAGCTAAAGGAGATCCTTATGCCAATCGGAAAACGTGCATCGGCGGAATTCTTCGGGACTTTCTGGCTGGTTTTCGGCGGATGCGGGGCAGCGGTGCTCGCCGCCGGCGTTCCTAACGTCGGCATCGGATATGCCGGCGTCGCCCTCGCCTTCGGGCTCACCGTACTGACAATGGTTTACGCGGTCGGACACATCTCGGGCGGCCATTTCAATCCCGCGGTTAGCGTCGGCCTAGTAGTCGGAAAGCGCTTCCCTGCTTCCGACTTGCTTCCCTACGTCATTGCGCAAGTCTTGGGCGCGATTGCGGCGGCGGGCGTGCTCTACGTCATCGCCAGCGGACTGGCCGGCTTCGACGTGCACGCGGGCTTTGCGTTAAACGGATACGGCGAACACTCTCCGCAGGGCTATTCGCTGCTGGCGGGATTCGTGGCGGAAGTAGTTCTGACCGCGTTTTTTCTGATGGTGATCATGGGCGCCACCGACAACCGTGCGCCGAAGGGATTCGCCGCCATCGCAATCGGCCTCTGCCTCACGCTGATCCACCTGGTCTGCATTCCAGTCACAAATACTTCGGTGAACCCGGCCCGCAGCACGGGGCCTGCGATCTTCGCCGGCGGATGGGCGCTGCAGCAGTTGTGGATGTTCTGGATAGCACCGTTGATCGGCGGTGCCCTGGGCGGCGGCATATACAAGATGGTGTTCGGGGAATAGACGATCCGCCAATGATAAAGATCTTCACGATTCCGCGCGGGTAAGACCGTGCCGGTTGCCCTGCCCTCAGGAAGGGTGTGTTATGTCGAGACCATCAAATTTGAAAATATCAAGCTTGAAAGTTGTCGGATTGACGTTGTTGTGTCTCGGCTTCGCGATGATTCCTCTGTCCCGCACCTCGGCGGATAATCCGGCAAAACCTGGCAACGTGACTGCGGGTCGTGTGGCGTCTGAAGAGGCCGACGGAACGAACTGGCTGATCAACGGGCGCACCTTCGAAGCCCAGCATTTCAGCCCGCTCAAACAAATCAACGCTCAGAGTGTCGCGGGGTTGGGGCTGGCGTGGTATTTGGACATCGACAGCGCGATGGGAATTGTTTCCGAGCCGATCGTGGTGGATGGTGTCGCTTATGTAAGCGCGCCGCAGTCCAGGGTTTATGCGGTGGATGCGGCGTCGGGAAAGTTGATCTGGAAGTTCGATCCGAAAGTGCGCCTGAATCAGGCCGTCAACGGGTCGTATTCTGCACGGACAAACGCCGGAGTTGCCGTGTGGGAAGGAGAAGTATTCGTCGGCACCGGCGATTGCCGGTTGGTTGCCATCGACGCAGCTTCCGGCAAACAACTGTGGGAGTCTCCTGTTTGTGAGCCGACTCAGACCGGCATAACTGGCGCGCCGCACGTCGCCAAAGGAAAAGTCTTCATGGGATACAACGGGTCCGACGATGGCGTCCGTGGCTCGATGGTCGCCTACGACGCGGAAACCGGCAAAGAGCTGTGGCGATTCTGGACGGTTCCCGGGGATCCGAAAAAGCCTTTCGAATCGAAGGCCCTGGAAGACATCGCGGCAAAGACATGGCCTGCTGGCGACGCCTGGCGCATGGGCGGAGGCGATGCGTGGACTGCGATTACCTACGATCCGATCACCGACTATGTGATCTTCGGGACGGCGGGAGCAGGCGCGGACTACGGAGAGTTGGCATCGCTTCGAGCCAAGGGTGACAAGCTGTTTGCGGGATGCATTCTCGCCGTGAAAGCAGAGACCGGAGAATATGTCTGGCATTACCAGACCAGTTCGCCGGGTTTGCAGACCGAAAACAATCACATCGTCATGGCCGACCTCATGATTGATGGCATGAAGCGACACGTCGCAATGACCGTTCCCAAGCACGGCTTCTATTACGTGCTCGATGCCAGAACCGGGAGGGTCTTGTCGGCAAAGCCGATCGTGAAACTGAACTGGGCGTCATCCGTTGACCTGTCGACCGGCAAGGCGGTAGAAGTGCCCGCATCCGCGGGCGGCGGCAAACAATGGACCGTGCACAATTGGTGGCCGATGAGCTACAACCTCGGCACGGGACTTGTCTACATTCCCGCAACCGACCGCATGCCAAACACGCATGCCGCAGTCGAGACCGGGGAGTGGATGCAGCAGACCGAAGGACGGTTGATCGCGTGGGATCCCGTGAGCCAGGCGGAGCGGTGGTCCGTGGAAGAACCGATTGCCACTAACGGTGGAGTGCTTTCGACCGCCGGTAATCTCGTATTCCAGGGACAAGGAACAGGTGAGTTCGCCGCGTTTACCGCCGATACGGGACAGAAAGCCTGGTCGATTCAAACCGGATCGGCGATCGAATCAGTTCCCGTCACTTACTCGGTCAACGGCGAACAATATGTTCTCGTACCCGTGGGTTGGGGTTCAGGCTCGCGTTTATTCGCTCCCGCATGGACGATGGCAACGCCGCAATCGAAGCGAGGACCATCTCGACTGCTCGCCTTTAAGCTCGGGGGCAACGTCCCCTTCCCCACTCCCGCGGATATCGTGCCGCCAGTGCCGAAGCCCCCGCAGCAGACTGCGGACGCAGAGGCGATTCACGAAGGCGCGAAGTTCTACAAGACATTTTACTGCGACGGCTGCCATTCTCCGGGACTGGACGGCAGCGGCGCCTGGGTGCTCAATGGTGCAATTCCCGATTTGCGCTATGCCCCGCCGGAGGTTCACGCACAGTGGCATTCGATTGTTCTGGGCGGAACGCATTGGAATCAGGGCATGCCGGGATTTGCGGATCCACCGAAGTTTGCCTTTCCGCATCTGCGCATGACCACGAAGCAGGCCGATCAGATTCACGCATATGTCATTGATGGCGCGTGGAAGGCATATAACGCCGAGCAGGAAGGTGCCGCATCGGCGCGAAAATGACTCTTGGCTACAGTTCAGTACGCCGCCAATTCCTTCATCGCCAGGAACAAATCGTTCGGCTGCGGAAGGATGGCGTCTTCAAGAATCGGTTGGTAGGCGACGAAGACGTCTTTTGCGGCAACACGACGCACGGGCGCGTCGAGTTTGTCGAAGAGTTGGTCGGCAATGCGCGCGGCAATCTCGGCTCCATAGCCCCAGCTCAGCGTGTCTTCATAGGCGACGAGCACCCGATTCGTCTTCGAGACCGACGCGGCGATCGTCTCCCAATCAAATGGATTCAGGCAGCGGAGATCGATCAGTTCGACTTTGACTCCCTGCTCGCGTTCGAGCTTTTGCGCAGCTTGCAGGGCGCGAGGCACGACCGCTCCGTAGGTAATGACGGTGAGATTGTCCCCGGGATGGACAATCTTCGCCTTGCCGAAGGGAATCATGTAGTCGGGACCGGGATAGGCGGCACGGCCAAAAGTTTCGCGATACAGGCGTTTGTGTTCCAGAAACAGGACCGGATCGTCGCAGCGAATCGCGGTGCGAAGCAGGCCGGCGGCATCGAGAGCATTCGAGGGAAAAACGACGCGCAGGCCGGGAATATGGGTGAAGATACTCTCGCCGCATTGCGAGTGATAGATGGCTCCGCCGGTGAGATATCCACCGATAGCGACGCGAATCACGACCGGGCACGAGAAGCCGTTATTGGAGCGCCAGCGGATGACGCTGAGTTCGTCGCGAATCTGCATCATCGCGGGCCAGATGTAGTCGAAGAACTGAATCTCGACGACAGGCTTGAGTCCGCGCGTGGCCATGCCGGTGGCGCGGCCGACGATCGCCGCTTCGGCCAGCGGTGAATTAAACACGCGATCGTTGCCGAACTCGTTTTGCAGGCCGAACGTGAGCTTGAAAACTCCGCCCTTGCCTTTGACCAGCTTCCGCTTCAAATATTCTTCGCGGCTGCAGTCGGCGACGTCTTCCCCGAAGATCACCATGCGCTCGTCGCGTTTCATCTCATCGCGAAGCGTGGAGTTGATCAGGTCGGCCATGGTCTTCGGGGATGGCTTCTTGCCATCGGGGGCGACTTCCGGTGCCACCGGCTGCGTCTCGAACAATGACGATGCGGGATCAAGGTCTGGAGAATAAACATACTTCGTGATCGACTCAGGAACAGGCGGCAAGGCTTCAAGAGCCAGATCCACCGCCGCTTGCAGCTCCGCTTCCACTTCTTTTTCGAGCTGGTTGATCCCCTTATCATCGAGCACGCCTTCGCGCAGCAGGAACATCTGCGTGCGGGTCACGGGATCGCGTTGCGCATCGCGCTCACGCTCACTGTCGGGACGGTACAGGCGCTCATCATCGGACAAGGAGTGCGAATATGGACGAATTACATGAGCGTGCACCAGGGCGGGACCGTGTCCCTCGCGGCAGTATCGCGCGGCGCGGTGAAAGGCGGCGTAGCTGGCGACGGGATCGGTGCCGTCGACTTCCTCGAAATGGAAATTCGGGAAGCCGGAGACGAGGCGGGAAATGCTGCCGCCCGCGGTTTGCACCTCAACCGGAACGGAGATCGCGTAGCCGTTGTCTTCGACACAAAAAACCACGGGCAGCTTGCCGAGCGCGGCGGCGTTCATGGCTTCCCAGAACTCGCCCTCGCTCGAGGTACCGTCTCCGAGTGAAACGTAACTGACTTCATCGTTCTGGAAAGAAACGTTCTTGAACCGGCGATAGTCGGCGGAGTCGGTCGACGGAACCTCTGCCGCTCTGGGATGGCGCGCGAGATAGCGTCCACCTTCGGCGCAGCCAACCGCCTGCAGAATCTGGGATCCTGTCGGCGAAGACTGCGTCACGATATGCAGGTGAGGATAGCTCCAGTGCGACGGCATCTGGCGTCCGCCCGAGCTGGGATCGTCGGCAGCGCCAACGCCCTGCAGAAACATGTCGTAGGGCTTGACGCCGAGCGCGAGACACAGCGCGCGATCGCGATAGTAAGGATAGAACCAGTCATAGCCCGGCTTCAGCGCCAAGCCAGCGGCGACGCCGATGGCTTCGTGTCCGGCACCCGACATCTGAAAGAAGATTTTCTGCTGGCGTTTGAGAAGGATCTCCCGATCGTCAATGCGGCGGGAGGTGTACATGAGGCGGTAGGCCTGAATCAGCTGGTCGCGGCTGAGACCTTCGTAGAGCTTATTTTTCTTGGCTCCGTTGGCCGCAAGGGCCAGCTTGGGGTCGGTTTTCGTCGTCGCCATCCGGTTCTCGGGGTCCCCTGTATTTGATTTTGGCGGCCGCAGTGCGATTCTGCGTTAGAGTGCCAGCTTTTCTCCTAGCTCGTTCCTGACGCCGAACCTGTTGGATTGTAAATGGTAACGAGAGGTTGGCAAAGTGAAGAAAGTCACCTGGCAAGGGTAGGACGGTATGACCGCCATTACCCCGGGGCACATCCAGCCTTCAAGGCAGGGCGGCGGTCATCTGCCCAAAGTAGCGACGTTGAAGATACAGCGCCACGTTCACCAGTCCGATGAGTGCTGGGACCTCCACTAGCGGCCCGATAACAGCGGCAAATGCTGCGCCCGAATTGATTCCGAAGACAGCGACCGCAACCGCAATGGCAAGCTCAAAATTGTTGCTGGCGGCCGTAAACGAGAGCGTCGCGGTTTTGGAATAGTCCGCCCGCAGCTTGCGGCCCATGTAGAACGAGACCAGAAACATTACGACAAAGTAAATCAGCAGCGGAACGGCGATTCGAACCACGTCCATGGGCAGACGAACAATGTAGCTGCCCTTCAGTGAGAACATCACAACAATAGTGAACAGGAGTGCGATGAGCGTAATTGGGCTGATTCGCGGGATGAAGCTCTTCTCATACCAGTGCCTTCCGCGCGCACTCACGAGCGTGAAGCGCGTGATCATTCCGGCGACGAATGGGATACCGAGATAAATGAAAACGCTCTGGGCAATGTCGCGCATCGAGACATTGACCGCTGAGCCACGCAATCCAAACAATTCCGGCAGCTTGGTCACGAACACCCATGCGTATATCGAATAGAACAGCACTTGAAAAACCGAGTTGAACGCCACCAAACCGGCGGCGTATTCCGTGTCGCCTTTTGCCAGTTCGTTCCACACGATCACCATGGCGATACACCGCGCAAGGCCGATCATAATGAGGCCCGCCATGTACTCGGGATAACCGCGTAAAAATATGATCGCCAGGGCAAACATCAGGACCGGACCGATCACCCAGTTCAGCACGAGGGAGAAAATCAGGACTTTCGTGTCGCGGAAAACTTCGCCCATTTCCTCATAACGAACTTTGGCCAGCGGCGCGTACATCATCAGGATGAGACCCACAGCGATCGGCACACAGATGGTGCCCACGCGGAACTGATTTAGAAACGCCGGGATGCCCGGCAAAGCCCATCCGGCGCCCACGCCTGTTAGCATGGCTGAGAAAATCCAAAGCGTGAGGAAGCGGTCCAGGAATCCGAGATGCGAAGACACACTTATACTCATTCGTTTCCCAGCCTCAATTACACGCGAATTCGCGGCGGCCGCGCCCAACTGATCTCACGGCTGCCCAATTCTGTCGATTTCCCTCTTGAGCGAGAACCGGTCCAGCGTGGAGAGCGGCAGGCTCAGGAACAGGCCGATCCGCCGATCCAGCAGAAAGAAGGCCTCCCGGAAAGCCCTCTCCACTTCCTCGCCCGTGCCCTGCACGGCGGCAGGATCCGGAATCCCCCAATGGGCGGTCATCGGCTGGCCCGGCCATACCGGGCAGACTTCGTTGGCGGCGTTGTCGCAGACGGTAAACACGAAATCCAGTCGCGGGGCGTTGGGCTCAGCAAACTCACTCCAGCTCTTGCTGCGAAGACCGGCTGTCGACAGCTGAGCCGTCTCCAGCTGGCGTAGTGCCTCGGGGCGAACCGTTTTCGTGGGATGGCTGCCCGCACTGTAGGCCGTAAAGTTAGGCCGCCCTTTGTGATTCAGAATCGCCTCGGCCATGATGGAACGCGCCGAGTTTCCTGTGCACAGGAAGAGGACGTTGTAATGTTGTGGCATCGTGATCGCCGCGCTCAGTTGCCGCGGGTCGGACCGCTGCAGGCTTCCTTTGCGCAGCTCGGCTTAACGGCGCGAATAAAGGCACTGAAGAACTTTCCATCCACTTTGGGAGCAAGGCGGTCCACATCAATTCCCTGCCCCGAGAGAAATTCGCGGGCGTCTTCGGCGCGGTAAATGCGCGTCGGTTCGATCGCAATCTGTTCAAAGCCAGCTGCGGAAAGCTTGCTCCGATATTCGCTTTCTTCCAGCGCGCCTGCGACACATCCCACCCAAGCGAGCACGCTCTGGCGGATCTCAGGAAGAACCTCGCCGCGCGTTACCACGTCGGAAACGGCAAAGCGGCCGTCGGGCCTGAGCACGCGGAAGGCCTCGCGGAGAACTTTGTTCTTGTCCGCGGAAAGATTGATGACGCAGTTCGAGATGATCACATCCACAGAATTGTCGGGCAGCGGAATGTTTTCGATCTCGCCTTTGAGGAATTCGACGTTCTCGACACCCGCCTTATGCTTGTTGCGGTTGGCCAGGGCAAGCATCTCGTCGGTCATGTCGAGACCGTAGACTTTTCCCGTAGGGCCAACGCGGCGCGCCGAGAGCAGCACATCGATTCCGCCGCCCGAGCCGAGGTCGAGCACGCTTTCTCCCGGATTGAGTTGGGCGAGTGCCGTTGGATTGCCGCAGCCGAGCGAGGCCAGCAGCGCTTCCTCCGGAATCTGGCCGATTTGCGAAGCGTCATAGAGATTTGTCACGATTGGATCGCAGCGGCCGGTGCTGGCAGTCGCGCCGCAGCAAGAACTGCCTCCGGACTTCACACGCAAAGCGGCTTCGCCATATTTCTGCTTTACAACTTTCTTGATGTCGGCGGTGTCACCGGTGATCATCGTGGCTCCTATTTGCAAATTTGAATAATGTCATGGGGCTTGAGCGCTTTGTTACGGGTGCAGCACTCGGCGTAGAGGAACTGCAGCAACTCCTGCAATGCTTCGGTATTCGCCGTGTAGCGTAAGAAAGTTCCTTCGCGTTTAACTTCGACCAGGCCTTCGGTCCGCAGCTTGTCGAGATGATGAGACAGCGTTGAGTTCGGAATCTCCAGGTCGTCCTGAATTTCGCTGACGACGAGGCCCTCTGGATGCGCGGTGAGCAGCAATTGCATGATGCGCAAGCGAGGCTCGGTTCCCATGGCGGAGAACATGTCGGCATACTTGGCCACGCGTTCGGCGGATTTACCGGCTGGGGCTGCTTTAGCGGATCCTGCCATATTTCCATATTACTGGAAATATAGTTCCACTGCAAGCGCCCCCGGAATAGGAAGGGCTCTGGCGGCATATTCCGGCCTCCTTATCGATCTCCCTCGAGATCAGGCCCCCACCCGCATATCTGACTTCGCACCGGTTGGGTGCTGACGACTAAGTGCCGCCTGCTTTATTCTGGGAAGAGATGATTCACATACACCGCGCGTTCGATCCGCACTCCATCAAACTGGTGATCTTCGACCTGGACGGCACGCTGATTGACTCGCGGCTGGACTTAGTCCATTCCGTGAATGCTGCGCTGCGCCACATTGGTCGTCCCGAGCTGCCCGACGAGGTCATCGCCAGTTATGTCGGCGATGGCGCGCCCATTCTGATGCAGCGGGCACTCGGCGGCGAGGCGGTCGATGAAGCCGTGATTCGTAAGGGGTTGGAATTCTTTCTCTCTTATTACCGCGAACACAAGCTCGATCACACGACGGTTTACCCGGGAATTAGGGAGGCGCTGTCGACGATCCAGAAGTCGACAAACGGGTCGCCCCGCAAGATGGCTGTGCTGACGAACAAGCCAGTTAATCCCTCGCGAGCGATCGTTGAAGCTCTCGGTATGGGGCAGTTCTTTTCACAGGTTTATGGCGGCAACAGCTTCGCCACGAAGAAGCCCGATCCTGAGGGCGCACGCAAGCTATTAGCAGAGAGTGGCGTCAGGCCGGAACAGACAGTTATGGTAGGTGACTCGCACGTTGATATTGAGACCGGCCGTAATGCCGGACTATGGACCATCGGCGTTTCCTACGGATTTGCCCCAGACACTCTGAGAGACGTTATGCCAGACCTGTCGATCGACATTCCGAAAGAACTGGCGGAAGTGTTCCGTTAGATCATCGCAGAACTCAAGGGTTCCAGCCTCCACGGTAACTTTCACTGTCTCCCTTTCGCGAGTAAAACCAAAGTAAGACAAAGGACAGGCGTTGGTATGTTTTTGCTGGAGCGGTTTGCCTTTTCCCTCCTGATCAGTGTCGGCACTGTTTTCACGGCTGGCGCCGCACAGGAAATTCCTGCGCTCAGCATCTCGCCAGGAAGCGTTACTATGTTGCAAGGCGAGGCGCGCACGTTCCGAGCGGTCGGGAAAGACGGCAGAGTGCGCCACAACGTTCGCTGGAGTATCTCTCCGGAAAGCGCTGCCAAACTCACCATCAATGGCGATGAAGCGATAGTACAGGCGGAGATAGAGTCTTCTACGGTAACGTTGTCCGCGTCCGCGGAAGGCGATTCCGCAAAAGCTACGGTTGAGATTCGTTCGGGCCGCACGCTACCGGCAGGGACCTTGCTATGGACAGTGGCTCCTTTGCCTGGGTGCAAGAGCCAGAAGATGAACCAGGCCGTACCCAGCGCGGCAGGTCCCGACATCTATGTGCAGGAAGAGTGTCCGCAGGGCGACTTTGTTCGCGCGTTTACTGCCGACGGCCGGGAGCTGTGGCGTCGGCAGATGACCGGCGCCGGCGGAGTTCTTGAGAGCAAACCCGTACCGCACTCACAGTCAGACACCAGTCAGCACATCGACCTGCATCGCGCATCGGTATGCGACGGAGTTTCGTTGGGCATGACCAAGGAACAGGTCTTGAAAGTCGCGAGTGGGTACAACATGACTTTGGAAAAGAAACGGCAGCAGTACGACAACTGGGAGTTCGAGGAAGAGGGCTCCCGCTGCACGATTTCATTTGACGGAAACAGCGGTGCGGTGGTGAAAAAGAAGAAAACCGTTATCATCGAATAGCGAGGACTCAAAACGATTGCCATCCAACTCCAATGGATTTCCAAACTCTGATTTCACTCCAGCCGAACTACGCAAGCTGCGCAGTATGAAGAATCCTTACGGCATCCAGAAGTTCCTCGATGCCATGCCGTATCACCTGGAAGATACGGCGTGGTCTCCACGAAAAGTGCTTGCCGAAGAATCTTCGCACTGTCTGGAAGGAGCAATCTTCGCGGCTGCAGCGCTGCGGGTCAACGGATATCCTCCGCTGTTGCTGGATTTCGAGGCCGAACACGACACCGATCATGTCATCGCTATCTTTCGTGAGAATGGATGCTGGGGCGCAGTCGCGAAATCGAACTACACCGGATGCCGCTGGCGGGAGCCTGTGTATCGCTCGCTGCGTGAACTGGCGCTGAGCTACTTCAATTCCTATTTCAACCTGCGCCGCGAGCGTACGCTGCGGCGATACTCGGGTCCCGTGAACCTGAAGCGGTTCGACCGGCAAGACTGGATGACGACCGACCAGCCAATATGGTTTATCGTCTATCACCTGTTCGACATTAAGCACTATTCGCTGCTGACGAAGGCGCAGGAGAAGCGCTTGCATCGCGTGGATGAGCGGTTGTTCCAGGCCGAATGTTTGGGAAAAGCCTACAAAGATCGAGATTAAGGAGCGCAGGACAAATGGCGGATGCGGCGAATGTGTCAGGCTATTTCGTCGATACTCCACCACGGACCTTTGTGCTTGCTTTCTGGTCGTCGTTGGACGCAATCTGAATGGCAAGCATGTTCGGGGCTCGAATCCGGCACGGTCTTTGTGATCCGGAAGAAGGTTGAATTGGAAGTGCGCAGTCAATGTGGAAGGGCCGACTGAATTTGTGGAAGCGCGTCGCCATCCTCGCTTTAAGCTGGAAGTAGACATCCAGGTCTACCCCCGCAATAGCGCCGTGGTTCGCGGGCACACAGTCGACATCAGCGAGTCGGGAATTTCGGCGATGTTAAGGGTGGAGGTTCCACTCGGCGAGGTCGTTCGTCTCACTTTCATTTTGCCTCTTGGAGAAGTTGAAATTCACGCTTTGGTTCGCCAACGAAACGCATTTCGCTACGGCTTCCAGTTCGTGGAGTCCAGCACCGCGCAAGACGTGATCGGCCGGACCTGCCGGCAGCTGGCCGTGGAACAGGCAGTGACTGGCCCGAAGAAGTTGTAGCTATTAGTTGCCCACTTATCGCTGACCGACGATTTCTGCATCCGTATGGGCGCCAGCTCGAACCTCGCATAACTGATGGAACTCTACCCTCGCAAACAACGTAAAATGCGGCTATGAAAGTCTGGGGTCTGGCGCTTGTCCTTCTTACTTCTGTTTTGACCGCAATCGCTCAGGAGCAGCCTGCGTCTGTCCCGTCGACGCAGCCCGGTTCCGCGCCCTCGGCGACCGCAGAATCCAAGGAAGCGAAACCTCCCTCCGCAACCAGTGAGGCGACTCCTGATAAGAACGCGAACGTCGATCTGACTCCAGATGCCAGCGGGAAGCTCTCTCAGGAACAGATGCAGCAGATCTTTCGCGTGGTCGCCGACAAGGACATCGAGAACGACAAGCGGCAGCGCGACTACACCTACATTGAACGCGAAGTTCAAACCAAGCTCGACGGCAAGGGACAGACCAAGTCCACGGAAGTGAAGACCTATGACGTTTTCGAACTGTATGGCGAGCAGGTGCAGCGGCTGATCGCGAAAGACGACAAGCCGCTCGATGAAAAAGAGGCCGCCAAGGAAGAAGAGAAGATCCAGAAGATCATCGACAAGCGCAAGAACGAGTCCGACGAAGACCGCAGAAAGCGCGAAGAGAGGGAAGAAAAAGACCGCGAGGATGGCCGCGAGTTCGTCCGCGAAATCGCCGATGCCTACAACTTCACGCTGGTGGGTTCGGAACAGGTCGATGGCCGCGAGGCCTGGGTGATTGATGGGGAGCCGCGCCCCGGATTCGTGCCGCAGATGAAGGACGCGAAATATCTTCCCAAGTTCCACGGTCGCGTGTGGATCGATAAGGGCGATCTGCAGCTCGCCAAGCTTGATGTGGAGTGCCTCGACACGATCTCCTGGGGATTGTTTCTGGCGCGCTTTCACAAGGGATCACGCTTCATGCTCGAGCAGACGCGGGTGAACGATGAAGTCTGGCTGCCCCGGCACGTCACATTCAAGCTGGACGCTCGCCTGGCATTGGTCAAGGCATTCAATGTCGACGGCGAGCAAACCTACCGCGACTACAAGAAGTTCCGCACCTCTACCAAGATTGTCGGCGTGGGAGAAGTGAAAGGACCCTAGGCTGGCCTGCAAGCTTTTGTCTGGGTTGTCCTTCCCGCCGGAACAGCTGCCTCGACCCAGCAATGCGCCCGAGTCCCCGCGTTATAATAAAAGGATTCTCTGTCGTCGAAATCGGCTTCTGTGTAGCTGCCGCCGCTCCGACTGCTGAGATCTGAGGGCCGCTCCGTGGATTTCAAACTTGTTTCCAGTTACAAGCCGCAAGGGGATCAGGCAACCGCCATCGAGGCGCTGACGCGCGGAATCTTCGACCGCGAGCAGCATCAGGTTTTGCTGGGAGTGACGGGGTCCGGCAAGACATTCACCATGGCGAAGGTGATTGAAGCGCTCAATCGTCCCACCCTGGTCATGGCCCATAACAAGACGCTGGCGGCGCAGCTTTATCACGAATTCAAGAGCTTCTTTCCGTACAATGCCGTGGAATACTTCGTGTCTTACTACGACTATTACCAGCCCGAGGCTTACGTTCCGGCCGCCGATCTTTACATTGAAAAGGAAGCAACCATCAACGACGAACTCGACAAGCTGCGTCTATCGGCCACGCGGTCGCTGTTCGAGCGACGAGACGCGCTGATCGTCGCGTCGGTCAGCTGCATCTACGGCCTGGGCTCTCCCGAGGCCTACTACGGCATGATGATGTTTCTGGAAAAGGGTCAGAAGATCAAGCGCGAGGACATCACGCGCAGGCTGGTCGACATTCTGTACGAACGTACGAATGGAGAGTTTCGCCGCGGAACGTTTCGCGTGCGTGGCGACGTGATCGAGGTCTTTCCCACTTACGACGACATGGCGTATCGCATCGAGCTGTGGGGAGATCAGGTCGAGACGCTTTCGCAAGTCGATCCGCTCTTCGGGACGGTCAAGCAGAAATACATGCGGCTGCCGATCTATCCGAAGACGCACTATGTGATGAAGGACGAAACCCGAGCCGCGGCGGTGGATTCCATCAAGAAAGAACTGGCGTGGTGGGAAGTTGAGTTGGAAAAACAAGGCCGCCTAGTCGAGTCGCAGCGCATCCATCAGCGGACCATGTTTGATCTCGAAATGATCAAGGCCATGGGCTACTGCCATGGCATCGAGAATTATTCGCGGCATTTTACCGGACGCCTGCCCGGCGAACCTCCGCCAACACTGCTGGATTATTTTCCCCGCGACTATCTGATGTTTATTGACGAGTCGCACCAGACCGTGCCGCAGTTGCGCGGCATGTATGCGGGTGATCGCTCGCGCAAAGAAGTGCTGGTCGAATATGGCTTCCGCATGCCGTCGGCCTTGGACAACCGTCCCCTGACCTTTGAGGAGTTTGAACATCGCACGAATCAACTCGTTTATGTCTCGGCGACGCCGGGCCCGTATGAGCTGACGCAATCAGCGGGCGTGGTCGTGGAGCAGATTATCCGGCCGACGGGCTTGATTGATCCCGAGGTTGAGACTCGTCCAGTCAAGGGACAGATCGACGACCTGCTGCACGAGATTCGGGCCCGCGTGCAAAAAGGCGAGCGCGTGCTGGTAACGACTCTGACCAAGCGGATGGCCGAGGACCTCGCGGAGTATTACGCGGAAGTCGGTGTGAAGTGCCGCTACATGCATTCCGAGATCGAGACGCTGGAGCGGGTGAAGATCCTGCGCGATCTCCGCAAGGGCGAGTTTGATGTGTTAATCGGCATTAACCTGCTGCGTGAGGGATTGGATCTGCCGGAAGTCTCGCTGGTGGCGATACTGGACGCCGACAAAGAAGGATTTCTCCGATCGTCGGGCTCTCTTATCCAAACCATTGGCCGCTGCGCGCGGCATTTGAACGGGCGCGCGATTCTTTATGCCGACCGCCAAACCGATTCGATGAAACGCGCGATGGATGAGACTCTGCGAAGGCGTGCGATTCAAGCGGCCTATAACGAGGCTAATGGCATCACCCCGGAATCGATCGTGCGTCCGCTCGACATGACTCTGGCAGCCATTGTGGCCGCCGACTATGCCGACCTGACTGCGAGTGAGTCGGAAGGAATGCCGGAATTTAAATCGCAGGAGGAAGTGGATGCGTATATCGGGAAGTTGGAGAGCGATATGCGGGAGGCAGCGAAGCGATTCGAGTTCGAGAAGGCGGCAAAGCTGCGGGACACCATCAAGGAATTAAGGACGAAAGAGTTTCTGTTTGCATGAAGAACCCCCCGGCATTCGTCACAATACTGCGACCCGCGCCTTCTCTGTACCAAATAGGAGTTTTAGGACAGACTCTGCCTCTCCGTTTGCGGTTCTCCTGGACGCGGCCCAGCGTGAACTCGTGCTTGTCCCCCGGCAGAATCGCTGTAGCCGTCTTCATTCGTCTACTAGAGATAAAACAGAGAATCTGGACAATTAGCGTCCATACGCCGCACTTGCTGCCAGCGGTTTCCGGTGGAAGGTGTACCCGTCGAAGGTTTCACTGCGGAAGTTAAGATTCGGCGCGGAGAGCTTTTCGGTCTGGCTGAGAAAAAGGTATCCGCCTGGCTCGAGATAGAGATGCAGCCGCTCGATGAGCGCGGAGCGCTGCGCGCGCGACAGATGCGGCAATACGTCCATGCAGAAGATGCAGTCGAAGCGCCCAATGTACACAGGCTTGGTGAGGTTCATGGTATTGAAGGTCACGAAGCTGCGCAGGCGCGGTTTGACCAGCAGGTGCGCGCCGTTGTTCGAGCCGTTGCTAGAACCATTATTCGAACCGTTCGAGCCGCCGTTCGATCCTAACCCCGATCCGTTAGCGGCCGGAAGTTGAGACGTCTCGCCCGAGCCATCCTGGACACCGCTCGTGTTGGCAATCTTCGAGAAGCAGGCGCGGATGGTTGCCGGAGGCAAGCCCGCCAAGGCAGACTGCGGATAAAGGCCACGCTCGGCGACCTCGATCGCGGAAGGCAGCAGGTCCGTCCCGACGATGTGGATCGACCAGTCCTTCATACCCAGCGTGCTTGAAGGAATTTCGGCGACGCCTCCGTTTCGGCTGGCCGTACTTTTCTCTTTGGCTTCTTTTCCATTTCCGTTGCTGCCACCAGTGCAGGAACCGTTCCCATTTCCATTCGGCAGCGCGTCGCACAGAGCCATGGCAATCGAATAAGCCTCTTCCCCGGTGCCACAGCCCGCACTCCAGATGCGGAGTGTCGAAGGCCCATCGTCGGACTTGCGGGTAAAGAGCTGCGGAATCACGCAGCGGGACAGAGTGTTCATCGCGCCGGGGTGGCGGAAGAAGCCAGTGTTGACGTTGAGCACACCGTCGAGAAAGCAGGGGAGCGCAGAGGGATCCTGATCGGAAGAGCGGAGACGCTCGAGCAGCGCCGTGATCGAGTCCAGTTCTTCTTTTTCAAGATACTCCGCCACGTGGGCGGCTAAAGCGCTGTTGGGACAGTCGAGCAGGATGCCCGCCTGACGCTCAGCCAGCAGGCGTAACTCCGACAGTTCATGCTCCAAAATCGTGATGCCTGCCATCAGTCTATGCATAGATCCTTCCCTCAACAGGCGCGCGGAGCGTCATTGTGTCGAGCTTGACCAGGCCGGACGTGCGTCGTCCGATCTTTTCTGCTCCGGTCGCTCATGCTCCGAATCATTCCTGCTCCGATCTTTCCTGTTCCGATCTTTCCGGTTCCCATCTTCCAGCTCCGATCTTTCACGCTAATTATCCAGTCCGACGTTCCAGATCGGCGCCATACAAGGGGAGGATCAATTCCAATGTCTGGCTCTCAGTTTCTGAATCTCACTGCCAAACCTTCGGTATCCGGCTCGCTGCTCTGCTTAATGTCCCGCGGCTGCGACGCGTACGACCTGCCCGAATCCCTTTCTGCCTGTTGCGCGACCACGTTCATTTCTTTTTCCAGTGACGAAAAGCGTTGCATGATCTCGTGAATGCGAAGCGTCATATTGCGAATGGTCTCGATCTGGGCGCGTGTCTGGGCCGAGAGGCTACCGGGCTCCAACAGCAGCAGGTCCGAATTCCCCAGCACTGAAGTCAGAGCATTGTTCAAACTGTGACGCATTTCCAGCATGTAGCGGCCAAGCGTCGCCTGGCGCTCCAGCGAGGCGCAGGAAAGTTCGGCGAAACGAGCGCGCGATTCAGCCCGGGAACGATGGACCGCTTCGCTCGCCGCCAGCACCAGGGTTTCCAGCCAGTGCTCACTCGGCCGAAGAATCGAAACTCGCGGCCAGCGGTCGCGAACGAGCTGCGCGGTGGCAAGGTCCTGGCTGACGCAAAAGATCGGCTGGCCGGTGGAATGCAACGGTTCCAGGACGACCGAAAGCAGGTCGCGGCGCAACTCCCCGACGATCGCCACATCGAAAACGTCGGCCGCGAAGCGCGGCCACAGGTCGCCGCTGAGCAGCGTGAACGTAGGGACGTTACGCTCCATCTGCCAGCGCGCGGTGACGCGGCGGGAGAAATCAGCTTCGTCGGAGATGATCAGTACGGTCGGTGTATCCAAGCGCCAGTTTTTCCTTTGTGCCTTCCCTCACCTGACGGTCCGGCCGAATGCGGTTGCGACTTGAGACTGAGACTTCTTGCAAATTACGCGAGCACTTGCATTCAATTCTTTTTCCCCGGTGGCGATTCGGGATCCGGATCCCAGCCAGGCGCGGTTGAAACCTCAAACTCCGGAGCGTCGGAATCGGGCTCGGGAGCTGCAATTTTGGGCTTTGCAGCCGGGGCCTTGACTGCAGGGGGCTTGACCACTGACCTAATTGCCGCGGCGCTGGCTCCGCTGGCGCCGGCAGCGGCGGCTTTAGTGGCGGCGGGAGCAGGCTTGGCTCCTGTCGGAGCCCTTGCCGCTGCCGGCTTGACAGCGGCTGCGGACTTGGCTTTTGCTTCGGCGTCCGGAGCCTTGCCGCGGCCCAGGGCGTACTCGACCGAGGCACGCAGATCCACCAGCATGCGTAGCGGTTGCCCGGAAGAGTATTCGGCCTGAAACATGACTTTCCAGGACTGGCAAATCATGCGCAGGCGAATGATCGGTTCCTGCGCAGAGAACTGGGCGCGACGGCAGTCAATGGTCTCAATTCCTTTTTCTTCGAGTTCGGTCAAACCATCGAGAATGCCATTGAGATCGCCAAGCATCAGACGGAAGAACGCCCGCCGCATGAGATAGCCGAAGCGGGTGAAGGCAGCCAGCGCAACCGGCAGATAAAACAGCTCCCCAGCCTGACCCTTGGCCTTGCGTCCTTGCTCAAGAACCCCGCCATGCAAAATCTCGTCGAGCGAGCGGCAATGGCGGGCCGCCTCCAGCACGCGGTCGAGCGCATTCAGCCAGACCGGTGGCTTGAGTTCGACTGGGCCAAGCACGGACTCGAGCGCCTGCGCGACATAGGCCAGATCGACCTCGGCATCCGCAACCCCAGTAGGCGCCAGCTGGCTGAAGTATTGGACCAGCAGAAAGTCGATCTTGTCACGGATCACGTCAGTCTTCGTTGCCTTTGCCAGGAAATGCCGCAGTAAGCTGACCAGGCCTTCCTGATTGACCACCGAACTGGTTTGCAGGAATTGGCGCAACTGGTGCACCTGGATGAGTTGGTCCATCTGGTCGAGCCATTGATTGGCCTGTTCGACGGCTTCCTTTCCGGGAGTTTCGGCGCCAACCTCAAGATCAGGACAGGTTTGGACGTCGATCGCGAACTCGCGCGCCATCTCGAAGTAGATCGGATACAAACGGCAGGCGGATTTCCATTGAGTGGCTAGATCTTGTACGGGTGTGGAAGGGGTCATGATTTCACGATCCAGTTGGGCACCTCCCGCATGAAGCGGGCAGCCACAATGGTTTTGCCGGGGTGGTACTGGACAGCCACCACCGCGACTTCGGTATCGAGCGAGCCGTCAGAATTCCGCAGCCGGAGCACGTCCGCGAATTCCAGCGGAGTATTGCAGGCGAAAAGAACTTCGCGAGGAGTGCCGAATTCGATGACGGTGCTTTCGGTGAAATTGCTGGTCAGCGGGTCTCCGGCCTCTACCGCTCGGGCAAACTGCACCGGGATGCGGACCGGTGCGGCTTCCGGAAAAAAACGGGCAAGTCCTGCCACTGCGCTGGCATTGGCTGCGGTGCGTCCCGTTGCTGTGGCTTGTTGCGCCAAGCGATGAAGATCCTCTAACCCAGATTCGGCCTTGTTAAGTTCAACCCGCTCACAAAAATGCGGTTGGGCTCCCCCTCTTCCCGGTTAGGAAGAGCTGTGGGGAGCCGAAATCCGCGGTTCGCCAGAAATCGGAGCAACGCGGCAACCACTTCTGAGAACGGAAGGACTAGCACTCAGGTGGGAGGTTTTTCAGCGGCTTAGCGCTCGTTCGCGACGCACTGGATGAGGTTAGAGGTGCCATCGCGTCTCAGCGTGAGACGCGCGTCTCAATTCAGCGGTTCGTCATTCAGTGATGATCGGCGGGTAGCGCGCACGTTGAGCCTTCCGGCTTCTCCAGCGGCATGAGACGCATCGCTGGTGGTTTTCTCACTGCAGCGTGTGGCTCGACGAGTCCGATGGGGAAGCCCCCCCGCCGATGTTGTAGCGCTTGAGTTTGCGGTAGAGCGTGGCACGGCTGATGCCGAGCATCCGGCCGGCGAGGGCTTTGTCACCCTTAACCTGTTCGAACACGCGCTGGATCGTTGCGCGTTCAATGTCTTCAAGGTCCGTCGTCGACAAAGGGGCGCGAGGCGATTCGGGCGCGATCTGTGCCGGGGCAAGATCCGGATCGAGTACCACCGATCTCTCCATCGGATGGCTTGCGGCCGCTCCCGTTGACTGCGGAGCTTTGGCGATGGCAGGAGGAAGGTCGCCGAGATCGATGATTTGTCCATTGCCTAAAGCGACGGCTCGCTCGACGCAGTTCTCCAGTTCCCGCACGTTGCCCGGCCACTCATATTGCATGAGCGCCTTGGTGGCCGCACTGGAAACGTGCAATTCCGAGCCCGGAGCATAGCGCTCCAGAAACCAGTGCACGAGCATGGGGATGTCGCTGCGGCGCTCGCGCAAGGCAGGAACGTACAGTGTCACCACATTAAGGCGGAAATAGAGGTCCTTGCGGAAGCTCCCGTTCTTGTACGCAGCTTCCAGATCTCGATTGGTGGCGGCGATCACTCGCACATCGACCTTCACCCGCTGATTACTGCCTACCGGTCGAACTTCCTTTTCCTGCAGCGCCCGCAGCAGTTTCGCCTGCAGTTCCAGCGGTAACTCGCCGACTTCGTCAAGGAAGATCGTCCCGCCATCGGCGGCCTGGAACAATCCCTGCTTTGATTTCAACGCACCGGTGAAAGCTCCCTTTTCATAGCCGAACAGTTCGCTTTCGATCAAAGTGGGAACCAGCGATCCGCAATCGACGGCGACAAAGGGCCGGCTGGCAAACGCACCGCGGAAATGAATCGCGCGCGCGACCAGTTCTTTGCCCGTCCCACTCTCGCCGTAAATAAGCACCGGAGTGCGCGTGTCTTTGAGGCGCGCCACCATGCGCAACACTTCCTGAATTCGGGCCGACGATCCGACGATGCCGTGCACCGCGGTTTCCGAATCCATGCGTTGGCGCAGGAATTCGTTTTCCTCAACCAGCCGGACTTTTTCCGCCATGCGCCGCAAGAACAGCCGCAGCTCTTCCAGCGGCGAAAACGGCTTCGTGATGTAGTCGTAAGCTCCGAGTTTCATCGCCTGCACGGCGGTCTCAATGGACCCATGGCCGGTCATCACGGCAACTTCAATCCGCGGCAGAACTTTCTTCACTTTTTCCAGGAATTCGAGTCCCGACATGTGCGGCATCACCATGTCGGTCAGGACCATGTGGGCGGGCTGTTCTTCGAGGAGCGCGAGAGCCGAGTCGCCGCTATCCGCTTCGAGGCAAACGAAACCCAGTGCCTCGCCGACGGTGGCGCAAAGCTTGCGAATACTCTGCTCGTCATCGACGATCAGCAGACGGATACGAAGATCTTCCTTGCTCACGACGTTGCTCAACGCGCCTTCCCCATGGTTTTAGAAATAACATCGATAAATTGCTGCACGCGAAAAGGTTTCTCCACGCAGGGCGCGCCAGTTTCCCGCAACGTGGCGACGGTTTCCTCATTGGCAATATCACCGGTTATAAAAACCACGCGGCCCGCCAGGTCGGGACGATGCTGCGCAATCCAGGCGTGAACCTGGCCGCCGTCGACGCCACCGGGAGTGCGCATATCGGAGACCACACCCAGAAACGAGCCGTTCTCGAGCAGGCGCAGTGCGTCGACGCCCGATTCGCAGCAGACGACGGGATATCCGCTGCGCTCCAGAGCGGCTTGCACATACGCCATGACGGCGGGCTCATCCTCGATGAGCAACACCGGCAGCGGGTTTGGTTGGATCGCTGGTAGGCTCATTTTTGTATCACTCCTGCGGCCACACCCAGGGAAGCGGTGTGGGATGTAGCGGGCAAGCGAACCACAAAGGTCGCGCCCTGTCCGCCAAGGTTGTTGTGACACAGGATTTCGCCCCCGTGCTCCTTCACGATGCCGTAGCAGATACTGAGGCCGAGGCCGGTGCCTTTGCCAACTTCCTTCGTGGTGAAGAACGGGTCGAAAATCTTGTCAGGATACGAGATGCCGTTGCCGTTGTCGCGAAAGGAAACTTCAACGGCATCGCCGGCTTTGGTCGACATGATCTCGATGCGCGCCGGGCGGTTGACTTCGTGAACGGCGTCGTAGGCATTGTTCAGAATATTGAGGAAAACCTGCTGCAGTTGGTGCGCGTCGCCCATCACTTCGGGCAACTGTTCGTCGAGATGCTCGATCACATCGACGCCATGGCTGGTGAAGTCGTAGGAACGCAGCTGAATCGTGCGCCGCAGGATTGCATTCAGCTGTACGGCATTCCGCTGCGGCGGCATCTGACGGGCGAAGCTCAGCAGGTTCTGGACGATCTGCTTGGTGCGCTGCGCCTCCTGCAGAATCACGCGCAAATCTTTGCGGGCAGTCTCCGGCAGATCGGGATTCTCCATCAGCAGATCGGCAAAACCGAGAATTGCAGTCAGGGGATTATTAACTTCGTGGGCGACCCCGGAAACCAACTGGCCGACCGCCGCCATCTTCTCGGCATGCACCAGTTTGTCGCGTAGAACGGCGGAATCGGTAATGTCGGTGAGCACGGCGACGATGCTGGTGACGGTTCCCTGCTCGTCGCGCATGGGACTGAGATTTGCTGAAAACTTTCCCGCAATGCCGTTTCCGCGAACGATCTCCAACTCCAGATTGTCGACCTGCTGGCCATCCAGGGTTCTCTGCAAAGCATCGGCCAGAGGACGGACAAACCCGGGCGCGGCCAGTTCGAGCAGCGGACGCCCCAGCAACTCCCGCTGCTCAAAGCCAGCATCATGCCAGCGGCGATTGCCGTAGCTGATGAGGCCTGCAGTGTCAGCCACGAGAATCAGGCTTTGCGTGTTGCCCAGAATCTTGCCCGAGAAATCACGCTCGCGATGCAGTTCCGACTGGTAGGTGCGCAGGCCCGTGACGTCGAGCATGAGCCCACGAATCTGCAAAAGGCGCCCGAGATTGTCATACATTCCGAAGGCGTTGATCAGGACGTGAATCGGGGAGCCATCTTTACGGCGCAAAGTCGCTTCGAAATTTCGCAGGTGCCCGCTTTCTTCCATGGTTCTCGCGTGTTGCTCGCGCTGTTCCGGAGAAAAATAGAGTTGTGTCGGGATATCGATCTGCAGTAACTCCTCACGGGTGGGATATCCCAGCATCCGCACCATGGCGTCGTTCACTTCCACGAAACTGCCGCCCGGAGTGCTGAAGAACAGGCCCTCCTGAATGTTGTCGAAGAGTTCGCGATAGCGGCGCTCCGCCTCGCGGCGGTCGGAAATATCCTTCAACACGTGAATGGTTTGCAGGCCCTCGTCGGAGGCTCCATGCACGCGAGACGTAGAGACCAGATATGTGCGATCGAATACCGAGTGCACAAATTCGTCGGAGCCATCGACCATGGAGCGGCAAAACGGACACGAGTAGGATGACGCGTCGCAGGTGAGCGCCAGCAATGCACGCATGTTGACGCCGATCAACTCCGCCGGAGCCACCCCGATCATAGCCGCCAGCGAACGATTGACGCGCAGAACTCTATCGCTTTGGTCGTGCACCACGATGAAGTCCGTGATGGCGTCGAAGATCTCCATCCAGTGCCGGTTTGCCTGCTCGATTCGGGTAAAGAGGCGGGCATTCTCCAGCGCCATCGCGGCGTGTCCAGCCATCGTCTCCAGGAAAACGCGATCTTCCTGACTCAGGCCGCGCGCCCGGCCGGAGAGACAGAGCAGGCCGGCCAACTCTCCGTTGGCGCGGACCAGGCGCACCAGCGTGCAGTCCGCCCAACCAAGGATGGAAGCCGATTCCCTTCCCAGCAATTCTTCGGCCGAGCCAGCAATCACAGCGTCGGAGCGGCGGGCAGTAAGGTCTGCGAGCGCGGGGCTGAGTGTTCGATCAAGTGCCGTTCGATCTACTAGGGGTCCATCGAGTGGCGGCCGATCAGGATCCGAAGCCGCCGTTTCGACGACCACGGCAGTCTTCCCCGCAGCTGTCTCCCCGTTTTTCAAGGTGGCAATCGCACCCACTGAAGAGCTGTGTGCCGGGGGTTTTTGCTCGTGCAGCGCAACGATCTGCCAGCGGCCCTCGTGCAAAACTGCGAGTAGCCCCGCGCTGGACGCGGTCAGATCGGCAGTGCGCGAGACGAAGCGGCGGGCAAATTCGGGCAAGCGCAAGGAGCCATCGATTTCGCGCGCCAGCGCGATCAGGGCTTCGGCTCGGCGCCGGTGCTGCTCCGAGAGATGAAGATTGCTGGCAACCTCCAGCACCACCGCCGCCTGATTCGAGAGAGCCCGCGCCCGCCGGATGTCCTGTTGTGAAATACCGGTGCCGTCGAGCCGGTCGAGAACTCCGAACATTCCCAGAACCTGTCCAGCCGTTCCTAGAAGTGGGACGGCGAGAAATTGATGCACCTTAAACTTCGTCACCGCGTCAAGATTGATGCCGGGAATCCGTCCCGCTTCGTCGGTCCAGAAGACTTCCTTGTTGCGCAAAGCGCGTGTCGCCACGCCTTCGGGAAACACCTCTTCGACGCGACGCGACTCGCCTTTTTCGACGCCATAACGAACCCGAAACACGTCGTCTTCCAGCAGCGCAATGAAGCAGCGTCCGAAGCCGAGAAAGTCAGAGACGCGGATCACGAAGGCTTGCAGGAAGTGCTCCAGATCGCTGCTGGAACTCAGTTCGGCGGAGATCTCGAGCAGTTGGTGAAGTTCGTGGGCCTGCGCATGCGCGGTGGCATGCAGTTCGGCATGAGCTACGGCTACCGCCCCGAAACCTGCGATCGCCGACACCAGCGCCTTTTCTTCGGCGGTAAAAATTCCGTCCTGGCGCGGGTAAACGAGAATTGCTCCCTGCGTCCGCGACGTGCGAAACGGCGCAACGATCAGCATCCCCGGAGAAACCAGATTGCCGAGCGAGTGCACCTCGGCACCGATGGAGAGAGTAACGGGTTCGCCTGCGGCCACGGCGCGTTGTGCGAGTTCGGCGGCGAAACGAATCGTCTGCCGGTCATGCCGTGCCCGGGCCGAGTTGGCCAGCTGCGGAGTCTCGGCCGATACCGCTTGCAGTTCAAACGGTCCTTCACGCCGCAGCAAAACGCAAACCAGGCGCGAGCGTAGAAGCAGACGGACACGGTCCGCCAAGGCCTCGATCACGGCGGCAACATCGGGCGTCCCGTGCAGGACGTGCGCAACGTCGGCGAGGATCTCGGCGCGGCGATGCTCCTCGCGCGAAGCTTCGCTCAACCGTGCCGCTTCAAGCAAGCTGCCCAATTGGCCGGCCAGAATCGTAGCCTTCGCGGTCAGATCAGGGTTGAAGAAGTCCTCGATGGAATCGTGCAGAAAACTGACTGCGCCAATGACCTCGTTGGAGACCACCAGCGGGGCGGCCATCAGAGCGCGGGCACCAAACTCGGCGGCTAGAGGGAAGCTCGACGAGTCCACGCTGTTGGCGAAAATCGTGCGCCTCTGACGCACCGCCTCTGCCGTGACCGTGCTCTCCGGAGGGCGAAGGCATATGCCGATGAAGCGATCGGCGAGCTTTCCGTCTGCTTCTTCTCCCACCAGTTCTTCTGCCGAGTGGCAGCGCCAGAAGTAGACGCCCGATACCTGAAAGAACTCCCGGGTCAGGCGGCAAAATAATCGGATCAGCGATTTCCCGTCTGAGCGTTCCCCGGCACTGGCGGCAATACGCAGCAGCAACTTCTGGAAGGCTTCATCAGAGCCGGAGGTCGGACTATCGCCCGCCGCAGCGATGGTGCGGCTTCCAGAAATGCTCAATGACGCCGCGAGGCTGGAAGGAATCTGTTCTCGATTCACAAGTGCTTGAATCTATTGGGAAAGTACCTGTCATCTCAATTTGAGTCAAGTGAAATGGGCGGAGGGGTGCCTCGGTGTGAAATCCCGAGACGCGGGATGAGATTGTGTCTCAGGTTGAGAAACGTGGCCCTCACCGATCCCCTGTGAGACTGGCCTAATCCCGACCGCCGCGCCACGCCCGCCCTGCCTCGATTGAAGTGCTTCGTTTTCTTATAGATCCTGGCATTACTTTGGTTTTCGCAACATCGCACGGGTGGCCCGGACTTTGCACGCTAACGGGTCACCAGCTTTCCTTCGTAGGAGGGATTGTGTCTCGAAGAACGGCAACGGCGCTGTTGGCCGTTTTGTGTTTCGCCTCGGCGGTTCAGCCCTTTCGCGCTCAGGCTCAGCAGGCGCAGAGCGACGAGATCGTGCGCCGCGCGAAAACCAAGGTGCAACCCGTTTATCCCGATCTCGCAAGAAAGATGAACATCACCGGCACAGTGAAGATCGAAGTTGTGGTGGCGCCGAACGGCACGGTGAAGGATGCCAAGGTCGTCGGCGGACATCCGGTTCTGGCCGGCGCCGCTCTGGACGCGGCCAGGAAATGGCGCTTCGAGCCGGCGCCGACGGAGAGTTCGGGAGTCATCGATTTCAAGTTTGAACCGCGATAGGTGTGGTGGCGGCCGAGGAGACAGAGCATGACAATCGGTAAGAAGTTATATGTAAATTTCGGAATCATCCTCACCATGGTGGTGGTGCTGTTCCTGGTGAACTGGTCGGCGGTGCGACGGGAGCACGCGGCCAAAGAACTGGCGGATACCACCAACGCGGTCCGCTTCCAGATGATGCAAAACCGCCTCTACCTAAGCAACTACCTGCTGAGCGGCGACACCCGCGAAGTTGACCGCATGAATGAGGGATTGCGCACGTTGAGCGAGAAGCTGGAGGCCGGCAAGAACAAGACAAGCTCGGATCAGGTAAAGACCTCACTCGCGAAGGTGCAGCAACTCGAGCAGGCGTGGGGCAAGGAATTCGCCCAACCACTGATCGAGAAGCGCAAAGACGTCGACTCCGGCAACGCCACCGTGGCCGAACTTCAGATCTATTACTTGCAGAAGGACGCCTCCTCCTGGGTTAAGAATTCCACCGATTCTCTTGACATTGCTGACGGCGAGAGCCGCAAATCCGATGAGAGCGCGGCGACCTGGACCATCACCGTGTCATTGTTGAGCACGCTTCTGGCGCTCGGTTTGGGCGGCGTGATCGCCTTCCGCACCGCCAGGGCGATTACCGAACCGCTCACCAATCTGATGAACGTGGCTCGCGGCATCGGCAACACTGGCGATCTGGACCACAACATTGATGTTGGCCGCCAAGACGAAATCGGCGAACTGGCTCGTACCTTCGCCAAGATGGTTACTTATCTCAAGGAGATGGCGGGCGTTTCCGAAGCCATCGCCGGCGGCGATTTGACCGTGGAAGTCAAGCCCCGATCCTCTCACGACACTCTGGGCAATGCCTTCGTACGCATGGTGGAAGGTCTGGCAGGATTGGTCCGCAGCGTCCGCGATGCTTCTTCGCAGGTCGCCAGCGCTTCGAATCAGGTGGCGGGAGCGTCGGACGACTCGGCCAAAATCGGGCTGCAGGCATCCTCGGCCATCGATGAAGTCACCAGCACCATGCACGAGATGAGCGTCAACGTGCAAAACATGGTGAAGAGCACACAGGTACAGGCCTCGAGTGTGAGCGAAACTTCGGCCTCGATCGATCAGATGGTGGCCTCGATTCAGCGCGTCGCCGACACCGCCAAGGTGCTGCTCGACATCTCGAACCGCTCGCGCGAAGAAGTGCACGCCGGCATTGGCACGATGGAAAAGGCGACCGACGGCCTCAACCGTATCAACACCACCATCAATTCCTCGGGCCAGATCATTGGCGCCCTGGGACAGCGCGCTGACGATATCGGCAAGATTATCGAGGTCATCGACGATCTGGCCGAGCAGACCAACCTGCTGGCGCTGAACGCCGCCATCGAAGCAGCTCGCGCCGGCGAGCACGGCCTGGGATTCGCCGTGGTGGCCGATGAAGTGCGTAAGCTGGCGGAAAAATCAGCGCAATCGACGAAGGAGATTTCCGAACTGATCCAGAGCATCCAGAAGGAGGCGCGCAAGGCGGTCGAGAACATGGACCGTTCGACCTCCATCGTCAACGAGGGACTGGAACTGGGCGGAGAACTGAACGCGGCGCTGCGCAAGATCTCCAACGTGGTCACCGAGGTCTACAAGTTCGCGCAGGAAATCGGCGCAGCCACCAACGAACAGTCGCACGGCTCCTCGCAGATTGCGCGCGCCACAACGCGGCTCAACGAAATCACGCACGAGATCAATTCGGCGGTCGAGGAGCAGGCTTCCGGGGCACAGGCCGTGGTCAAGGCCATGGAGCGCATGCGCGAACTGGTGCAGCAGTCGACCTCCGGCTCAACCGAACTGGCAGCCTCGTCGGAGCAGATGTCGAAGATGTCGCGCGGACTGCTGGAATTCATGGACCGCTTCGCTCTGGGAGACTCCTCGCGCGGTCTGGGCGGGGATTCCTCCAGCCGTGGGGCCAAGCGCGCCGCCGCGGGAGCGCAGTTCTGAGACCGGCTCGCTGAGCAGCCGGAAAACATGAGCTTGAAAATATGAGCCGTGAACTCCATATCGTGGGCTTTAAGGTGGGACGCGAGACCTACGGCGTCCCCATCACCTCCCTGCACGAAATCGTGCGCGTCCCCGAAATCACTGCTGTGCCCGATGCGCCCGACTATCTGGAGGGCGTCATCAACCTGCGCGGCAAGATTGTTTCGGTGATGGATCTGCGCAAGCGTTTTGGCGAGAAGCAGGCCACGCTCAAGAAGCAGAACCGCATTTTGGTGGTCGAACACGCGGGAAGGCTTGCGGGACTGATTGTCGACTCGGCCTCGGAAGTCCTGAAAATTCCCGCCGACGCTGTCGAAGCTCCGCCCGCTGTTTTTCAGGAGGGCGGACTGAATTGTGTGACGGGACTGGGCAAGGTTGCAGGGCGTCTGGTGGTGCTGCTCGACATGAGCAAATTGCTGGCTCCCGCGAGCCTGCAAGCGGGCAGCGAGACCGGCGAAAGCAAGAAGGCGGAAAGAGCCGAGGCGCGCGGCGCCGCGGCAAGGTAACCGTTCGACGGGCCCGGCAATTGGTGAATTCGAGTTTCAGGAACAACGGAAACCAGCATGAGCACATCCGGAGCAGCACCTGCTCCCATACTGACGGACGCGGAACTGAAGCTGTTGCAGGCGCTGGTCTACCAGGAGTGCGGCATGCACTTCGACGAGAGGCGCACTCATTTTCTTCAGGACCGGCTGCTGCGGCGCCTGAAAGAGTGCCGCGTCGATTCTTTCTACGCCTACTATCGGCTGCTGATCAGCCAGCAAGGCAAGGATGAACTGGCCAAGTTGCTGGAAAATCTGACGGTCAACGAGACCAGCTTCTTCCGCCACAAGGCGCAGCTCGACCTGTTTCAGAAGTTCGTTCTCGAGGATTTGTTCAAGCAGAAGAGCCAGCGGCGGGAGTACTCAATCCGCATCTGGAGCGCGGGCTGCTCGACCGGGCAGGAAGCTTATACGCTGGGGATGCTGGTGGCCGACGCGTTGGCCTACTACTACCTGCGCAATCCGCTGCCGGTCGAGATGCGGTTGCCCAAGCCTCTGGTGCCGGCGCCGTGGCGGGTGGAAATCATGGCCAGCGACATCAGCTACTCGGTTCTCCGGGCTGGGCAGGAAGGCGCTTACAGCGAGAACCAGATGTCGATGGTCGATTACGGATTCCGGCTGCGCTACTTCGACAAGGTTGCCGATCGTTACGTGGTGAAGAAGGCGCTGAAGGAAATGGTGCACTTCGATTTTCACAACCTGAAGACCGAATACCTGCCGCAGCACAACGATGTGATCTTCTGCCGCAACGTCATGATGTACTTCGACGAGGCCGAGCAGAAGCGGCTGATCGAGAAGTTCTACCGCTGCCTGAACGGCAGCGGCTATCTGTTCGTGGGACACGCCGAGAGTCTGCTGGGCCTCACCAAGAAGTTTCAGATGGTGCACAAAGACAGCGGAACGGCGTACCAGCGGGTTGAGGTCAGAGATTAGCGCATGACGAATCCCCCCGATGAGCGCGGCGCGGAACTGCGGGAGCTCTTCTTTGAGACCTCGCAGGAGCTGCTGCAGGCACTGAACGAAGAAGCGCTGAAGCTGGAAAAGAAGCCCGGCGACGAGGAAATCGTGCGGGTCATCCGGCGCACCGTTCATACCTTGAAAGGCGACTCGGCAGCGTGCGGCCTGCGCGAGTTGAGTGAACTGGCCCACCAGTTCGAGGACGCGCTTTCGCTGGAAGGGGCGGCCGCGCAGACAGCAGTATCCGAGATCGCATTCGAGGCCGCCGACATCTTCGCCGAGATGATCGCGGCGTACCATAGCGGCGGCAAACAGCCCGCCACAAAAGCGTTGAGCAAGAAGATCCAGGATCTGACCGCAACTCCGGCGGCCAAAAAGGCGCGGCGCACGAAGAAGACAGCGGGCAAATCTTCGTCTGGGACGTCCGCGAAGCATACCGCCGACTGGACGGAATACGAAAAGGTGGCGATGACCCGGGCTCAGGGCCAGGGTCTCGCTGTCTATCACGTCGTAGTCAAGATTGACCCGCACTGCGCCATGCCCATCGCGGGGCGGCAGTTGGTCCAAAATGCGCTCGCCAGCGTGGGACAGGTCCTGGCGGTCCGCCCCGATGCGAAGTCGCCGGCGGCTTCGAAACACGTGGAGTTCGTGCTGGCCAGTTCGCACTCCGTCGAACAGATCGCGACCAAGGGACGCATTCCGACCATTGCCGAAGAAGCAATGGTGGAGTTGATGCTGGCGCCGGGTCTGGCTCTGGAGAAGACCGTTCCCGGCGCTGAGTCCACGGAGAACGACGCTGCCGCCTTTCCCGAAGCGGAGGGTGAAGCGAGTGAGGCACAAACTGCGACGCTGCCGACCCCGGCAACTGGAGCTGCCGCGACACATCCGACGCAGGAAAACCTGCTGCGCGTCGAAGCCGGACGCATTGACAGCGTGCTCAACCTGGTGGGCGAGTTGATCATTGGCAAGTCGATGTTGCAGCAGGCTCTGAACGAATTCTCCAAGCGCTATCCGAAGGAACTGCTGCGCGGGAAGTTTGCCGACGCCATGGCCTTTCAGGCACGGGTGCTCAACGATCTGCAACGCTCAGTGATGAAGATCCGCATGGTACCCGTCGAACAGCTCTTCCGTCGCTTTCCTCGCATGGTGCGGGATGTTTCCCGGCAATGCGGCCGTGACGTGGAATTGGAGGTCAGCGGGCAAGACACCGATCTCGATAAGGGAATCCTCGACGCCATCGCCGAGCCCTTGACTCACCTCGTGCGCAACGCGGTCAGCCACGGCATCGAGCCCGCCGAGGAACGCCGCAAGCTGGGCAAACCGACGCAAGGCACGGTCCGGCTGAATGCCTACCACCACGGCAATCAAGTCGTGGTCGAAGTCAGCGACGACGGCCGCGGCATCGATGTGCACAAGATTCGCGCCAAGGCAATCGAATTGGGGCTCACGACGGCGGAGGAAGCATCGAGACTGAGCGAAGCCGAGACGCTCGACTTCATCTTCCGGCCCGGATTCAGCACGGCCGAACAAGTCACCGAAGTCTCCGGCCGCGGCGTCGGAATGGATGTCGTGCAGAGCGTTCTGCACCGGCTGAAGGCTTCCATCGGCCTGGAGACTCGTCCCGGACAGGGCACCACGTTCCGGCTGAAGCTGCCGCTGACGCTGGCCATCATCAAAGCGCTGTTGTTCTGGGTGGAGCAGCGGTTGTATGCGATTCCGCTGAATGCGGTGCTCGAAATATCTCGGACATTCGAATCGGAAGTTCATCAGGTCGACAACTACGAAGTGCTGCAGCTACGCAATCAGGTGCTGCCGCTACTGCGGCTGGGAAGGCCGGCGGCAGAGGACGATCGCCGCGCCAAGCTGTTTGTGTTGGTCATCATGGTTGGAGAGAGGAAGTACGGATTGATTGTCGACGCGCTGGAGGGGGAAGAAGAACTGGTCATCAAGGCGTTGGACGATCAGACGTTCTCGACGGACCTGGTCTCGGGCGCTTCGATTCTGGGCGACGGCCGCGTCGTGCTGATTCTCAATCTGCCCGCCGTGGTCGAGCACGTGGCGCGCTCGCGGCCGGATGAGGTGGGGCAATCCAACTCAGGCCTGCTGCTGACGCAGACGGACCGCATGCGGCTGGCGATGACTCCGGCCGTGGGAGGTCCGGCATGAGGCATTCGGTGCGCGTGCTGGTGGTGGACGATTCGGCGCTGATGCGCAAGCTGATCCCGCAGATGCTGGCGGCCGATGAATCCATTGAAGTCGTGGGCACGGCGATGGATGGCACTTTCTGCCTGAAGAAGATCGAGGAATTAAAGCCCAACGTGGTCACGCTGGATCTGGAGATGCCCGGCATGAACGGCATCGACACGCTGAAAGAGATCATGCGCCGCCAGCCCGTGCCGGTGATTGTATTCAGCTCGCACAGCACCGAAGGGGCTTCGGTGACCATGAAAGCGCTGGGGCTGGGAGCGTTCGATTTCGTGACCAAGCCCAAGGACGCCTCGGCGCACATGGCGGAGACGGCCAAGGAACTGATCGCGAAGGTGAAGGCGGCGGCGGAATGCAAACTGAAGCCGCGGATTCCGGCCGGGATTCCGCCGAAGCCGCAGAAGGTGACGGTAGCGGCCGGAGCTCCAACGAAGATTGTGGCGATCGGCGTATCGACCGGAGGACCGCAGGCGCTGGAGTATCTGCTGTCAGCGCTGCCGGGAGATTTTCCGGGATCCATCGTCGTAGTCCAGCACATGCCGGATGGATTCACCGACATGTTTGCGCGGCGGCTGGACGAACTCAGCGCACTGCGCGTGAAAGAGGCGCAATCGGGGGACATGCTGCAGCCAGGCCGGGTGCTGATCTGCCCGGGAAGCCGGCATATGAAGGTGAAGCGCCTGCCCCTGGGGGACATCATCGTGCTCAGCGACGACGCGCGGGTCAACGGGCACCGTCCGAGTGTCGATGTGCTGATGCACAGCGTGGCCGAGGAATTCCGGAGCAACGCGGTGGGTGTGCTGATGACGGGGATGGGCGACGACGGCGCCGAAGGATTGGGAGCGGTGAAGAAAGAAGGAGGCATGACCATTGCTCAGAGCGAAGACTCGTGCGTCGTGTTTGGCATGCCGAAAGCGGCGATCGAACGAGGATACGCCGTGCGCGTGGTCGGCCTGGATGTGATGGCGGCGACGCTGCAGGCCCTTTGCGGGCGCACTGGCTCCGATATGGGATCCAGCGGCCGGGCGGTACGGGCCGGAAACTAGGAATGGGGTATGGCGAGTCCATGACCAGCGTGATCTGGCCGGGATGAGCCGGGCGTGATATGCAGTTACAGGGGAGGACTGTATGGAGCAGTTTGCACCAGTGAAACGCAGCAAGGACGGGCAGCCGGTCCGGTATTTGATTGTGGACGATTCGGTGTTTGCCCGTAAGAACCTGGCCCGCATGATCGAAACGTTCGGCGGGCAGGTGGCAGCCGAGGCCGGGGACGGCTTGACCGCCATCAGCGAGTTCGACCGCACGCATCCGGACATCGTGCTCATGGACATCACCATGCCGCAGATGGAAGGGATCGAGGCGGCCGAACGGATCGTACAGCAGCATCCGGAAGCGCGCATCGTGATGGTTTCCTCGGTGGGCTATCAGGAAAACATCGTGGCGGCATTGCAGCGCGGGGCGCGCCACTTCGTGCAGAAGCCGGTGAAGCCCGAAGTGCTTTATGAAGTCATCAAGTATGTGCTGGGCGAAGATGGCGCAGTGACGAACGCCGCGGGAGCGGGAGTCTAATTCATGAAGATGGAACTGATCCAGCCTTTCATCAACGCGGCGGACGCCGTGTTGTCGCAGGGACTGCAGGGCGCGACCAAGGTGGGCAATCTCACGATGGAAGAGGACGCCTATCGCCGCAAGGGCGTAGCCGGCATGATCGCGTTGACCGGCGACATCGAGGGCCGGATCATTCTCGACCTCGAGCCGCAGACGGCGGTGAAGGTGGCCAGCCATTACTCGGGAACCGAGCTGCCGGAGTCGGACGCGCTGATCAAGGAAACCATCTTTGAGCTGGCAAACCAGGTCGTGGGCAACGCCATTTCGGCGCTGAACGATCAGGGCTTCCATTTCCGCGTCCATCCCCCGCTGCTTCTGACCGCTCACGAGGGCGACAGGACCAGCGAAGACATGGAAGCGCTGATGATCTGCTTTGAGACCTCCCTGGGCAACGTGTTCATGAACGTAGCGCTGCGCTACAACCAGCGGCGCGTGGCCGATCATGCGGCGGTTGGAGCATAAGGAAGCCGCGCACCGAAACCGAGTCCGGAACGAAAGGCGAGTTATCCGTGGAACGGACCACAGCATTCCGCGTGAGGTAGAGACGCCGAAAAGATCCGCAATCTTTTTCTCTTCTCGAGCCATTCAACTTATTAATTCTGCGAGACTTACCGGAAATAGTCGTGCGCACAATATAAAGTAACTGCGCTGCATTCACTTCAAGAAGCGCTGCACCAGAACACTGCGTACGCTATCCCTTCGGCGTGGCTCGAGGCAGGCTCTGAAGGCTTGCACTGTGGGGCAGCCTTTGTTCGTTCTCTTTCCGATTGTCAGGCCAGCAAGGAAAATTGATCGCCGGGGCGAGAGCCACCGGAGTCATCCGCTGGATCGGCGAACTTTCTGAGCTCAGTATATTTCTGAATCAAGGTTGGCGGAGCGGGCACGCGCTCGCCGCCGATCATTGCCTTCAATTCGAGAGCATTCACTCCCGCCTTGCTTTCGAAATGATTATTGGTGATGACGAAGGTGGTCTGCGCACGCGCGGCGACGTTGGCGATTTTTTCCTTCCAGCCCGCGAGTTCTTTCTCTTTATAAAGATAGTTGTAGCGGTCGTTGCGATTGTCGGAATCGAACCACTCACAGTAGTTGCGGCCATGCAGGCGAACGTAAGCGATAGGCGCGGTGACGTGCTCGGTGGGTGCGAGGGAGCGGCCGATCAGCGGTTGATCGATGTTGCAGAAGGCGACATTTTTTTGAGCGAAGGCGGCGAGAGTCTCGGGATTGTTCCAGCTCGAATCGCGCACCTCGACGACGCGCGGGTATTCGATGAACTGGCGAAGGAGGCGATCGAGGTATTCGCGATTCAGCGAAGTGTTCTTGAACGAAACCGGAAACTGGATGAGTAGAGCGCCCAGGCGGCCTTCACTGGCCAACGCGTCAAGGCCTTCGCGGGTGCGGAGTTCATCTTCGTCGGTTGGACGAATGGTCGCAGCTGACGTGGGCTCCATTACGGCGATCGGCGAGTGGGTAAAGGCGCGGTAGAGTTTCGCTGTGAAAAGAAAGGTCGGATTCACGGCTGCGACTTTGCGGCACCACAGTTTGGCGAGTTCGGGCTTGACCGGTCCGTAGAACGAGGTATTGATTTCCGTGGTATTGAAAAAGCGCGCGAGATATTCGAGGCGATGGATCTTCCGCTGCTGCATGCCCGGAGGATAGAAGATGCCGTCCCAATCTTTGTAAGACCATCCGGCTGTGCCGATGCGGACTTTGTCCGAAACCAGCGGTCGATCTTGTGCCGTGGATCCCATGCATGGAACCGCAGACGGAGGGCAGGGCAAGAGTAGCACAGCGGGAAATGCGGCGGCGGAATGTCGTGCGTGCCTATTTGGGAGGGATTCCCTGCGCAGACAGGGATTGATTCAACTGGGTGGCCAACTGCTTCGCCTGCGCATCAGAGATGCGGACTTGCCCGGTGAGAGAGAGGCTCAAGTTGTGAACACCGTCATCCAGAAAACCGGCACTTTGGATCGCGGCCGAATTCTGGACCGCGGACGGCAGCGCCGCTTTCAAGTCTGACGCGACTCGCAGAGCCGAAAAGACGATGCTGGTCACTCTTTCACGCAGTCTTTCGCCCAGAGATCCGTTGCGCAGTGCATCCTCCATCATGCCGTTGGCGTCGATCTTGTCGATCTGGGAAGCAACTTTCAGCGCATTCGATTCGCCCACCGCGGTAGTGATCTTTATATTCACGGTGCCGTCGCCTTCGCCCAGCTCATTCTCGGATTGCTGGCCATATATGCGGATGCAAGTCCAGCGCTCGAAATGCAGCTGTACTACCAAAAGACCGGCTGGGCTGGCCGGGCTGAGAGTTGCCTGCTGAATGGAAGTGCGCTGGCCGCAAGTTTCCGATCGATCAAGCTCGGCTTTGAGGATCTGGGTAATGTTCTGTTGCAAGTCAGATAGGCCGGCGATGAGCTCAAGCTTGAGAATGCGTTGGCCGGCCTCTGCGGAAGTCTGGGTAAGATCACCGGAGACCGGAATGAGGATGGTCTGATTCGCAAGGCTTGCGGGACGTTTCACCGACGGGAGGGCATAAGTCAAGTCCTTGTCGGTGGCTAGAGTGATGCCCATTTCGCGGCCCAGATCGAGCTGCTGGTCGGAGAAGTCAGTCAGCGCTTTGTCGAGGCTCTGCTCCTGCGGGGAAATTTCAGACGCGGCGAGTTTGCTCTCGAAGCTCTGATCGATTTTCTTTTCTTCTTGCTCGAGATCAGAGTCTGACTTCGCGAGCCTCTTGGTGATTTCTTTCAGTCCGGACTTTTGCTCAGCGGAGAATCCGTCCTGGAATTGTTTATTGGCCGAGCGAGCCTTCGCGATCGCCTGATCGAGAGGCTCACGACCAGACGAGTTTGCGGTGGCGCTTTGCTGAGTTAACTGCTGCGCGAGAGCTTCGAGTTCGGCTTTGGCGGCTTCCGTAGTCTTAATAAGCGCCTGAAATTCGGTGATCTGCTGGGCGTTCGCCTGAACGGCGAGAGCTTCGTGAAAATCCTTCAAGGTGTCTTTTTCGTCGAGTCCGGTCGGACGGCTGATTCCCGATAAGCCAGTGGCGCCGGCCCCACCTCCGCCGTGACGCTGGGCACGGGCGGTGAGTGGATAGACGATCGAGACCGCCGCCAAAATCAGCGGGTTGATCGTTGAGAAGGAAATTCCCCGAAGCATGATGACAGTTCTCCCCAGAAACACATCAATGGTCAAAAGCGAAGGGCCAGATGGAAGGGACACCATAACCGCGCTGTCAGTCGATCAAGAGCTGGCGACCGACCAAACTGGCGCCGCGCCTCTAGGATGTCGCAGATGGGGGAAAAAAGCCATAGGCTTTACAGTTCTTTGCAGAAATCTGAGACGCGATTCCAGATTTGGATGAGGCTTTGGGGCTATCCGGGTGATTCTTCGCTCAATCGAGCGACAACACAACCCAATAGACGCCGGTCGGATAGGTGTCTGTTCGGCTATAGCAGGTCCCGACCGAGAAGCTGCGGAGGCTACGGCTGGCGATCGCACGAGCGGCGCCGGCGGGCAATGTTTCCGGATGGAGACTGGTGTAGGTGAGCACGGTAAATCGTTCGGAGAGTTTACGAACGGGATCGGTAGCGAGCTTGTCGGCGTGGGCCATGGAGCATGCGGCGGCGTCTGCGGTCAGCAAATCGTGTCGCGGCAGATCGGACTGCCGGGCCTGATGACGGGTCTGATTCACGATTACCGCGATTCGGTCTTTCACTTCGTCGGGAGAGTAGACCGGCAAGGCGTGAGCGAAATCCTGCACGATGTAGAGACGGTCTCCATCGCGAGCTACGCCGAGTCCCACGACGTTGTATGCCGGGTTCAGCAGGTTCGCGCGGTGCGGCGGAGAGAGCATCAGATGCTGATGACCCTGTGCAGCGTCATAGTCGAAGGCAACGTTCTCTCCTTCCTGATCAAGCTGCAGCAAAGTGGTGGCCGCAAGGCGCTGAGGAAGTGAGAGCTCGCCGCTAAATCGATGGGAGAGTTGGCGTGCGTCCATCATCGCCTGAGCGTGAGTGCGGGCAGCCTGTGAAAGTCCAGCATCGATCTGGAGTGGCATCACTCCAGCCTTGCGGCGGGCTTGATTGGCGAATTCCAGAAGCTGTTGCTCCGACTGAAAGTCGGAGTCGCCAAACGGAATGTCGGCAGACGCTGCAGCGGCTGGCTTCAGCGTGGCCCTTTGACCCGCCTGTGCCGGGCCTTCGCTTGCCTCGGACGGGGACGCCATGAGGCGGGCTGCGGGCTCGATGGTGGCAACTCCGTTTGCAAGTACGAATGCCAGCAATAGTCTGGGGACTCTACGCATGTATTTGGCCTGCTCCAGACCCTGGGGGATCAGTTTCCCTTGAAGCGCGATGGAATCAAGGTGTGACGCTCGAAAATTCGTTCTTGGTGCTAGGCTAGAGGTTCACTTAGAAGGGAAGAAGTTACCTGTGTCTATGGAACTAGGGATCAGTGGGGTCATTGGCCTACTGTTTGGCAGTGCGCTTGCCTGGCTGGTGCTGCGTTCGCGCACGGCGGGGCTACAGGCGCGATTGTCATTGCTGGAGAAGGAATTAGGAGCCGCAAAAGCCGATCTGGTGCGGCTTTTGGAGGATCAGAGGGAGCTGATTGCGAGCCGCGCAGGACTCGAATCGGCCCTGCAACTGGAACGAAAGTCCAGCACCGAAAAGGTGGAGTTACTGACCCGCGCCAGCGCCGATTTACAGAATGCATTCAAGGCCCTGGCGGCCGATGCCCTGAGAAGCAACAATTCTTCATTCCTGCAAATCGCCCAGCAAACGTTGAAGATCTTCCAAAGCGAGGCCAGAGGCGATCTCGACGCCCGGCAGAAGGCAGTGGCGGATCTGGTTGGGCCAGTGCGGGAATCTCTCGAAAAAGTCGACGCGCAGATTCAGCAGATGGAAGTCGCGCGCGGTGCGGCGTACGGCGATTTGAGAGCGCAAGTGCAGTCGCTGATCACGACGCAGAAAGAACTGCAGTCGGAGACGGGAAATCTGGTGCGGGCGCTGCGGACGCCGAACGTGCGCGGGCGCTGGGGAGAAATTCAGTTGCGGCGGGTGGTGGAAATCGCGGGCATGGTGTCCTATTGCGATTTCGCAGAGCAGGAAACCATCACGGGCGAGAGCGGACGGTTGCGACCCGACGTTGTGGTGAAATTGCCCGGCGGTAAGAGAGTGGTGATTGATGCAAAGACGCCGCTGCAGGCGTTTCTTGACGCGTTTGAAACAACTGACGAAGAAGCGCGGCGCGCATGCCTGGCCAACCATGCCCGGCAGGTGCGTGACCATATCGACACCCTGAGCGGGAAGAAATATTGGGAGCAGTTTGAGGCAACGCCTGAGTTCGTGGTGATGTTCCTGCCGGGCGAGACTTTTTTCAGCGCCGCGCTGGAGCAGGATTCGGGGCTCATCGAACATGGCGTATTGAACAAGGTGATTCCGGCGTCTCCGACGACGCTGATCGCATTGCTGAAGGCAGTGGCCTACGGATGGAATCAGGAAAAACTGGCACGGAACGCGCAACAAATCAGCGCGCTGGGCAGGGAATTGCACGAACGCTTGCGCAGACTTGCGGGGCACGTTACGGCGGTGGGCGCGAACCTCGATCGTGCCGTCGAGGCATATAACCAGGCTGTGGGATCACTGGAAAACCGAGTGCTGGTCTCGGCTCGCAAGTTTGCCGAACTGGGAGCAGCGGTAGCCGAGGACATCCCCGAACTCGAACCGATCGAGACTTCGGCACGAGCGCTATCGTTTGAGTGGGACGACGAACCGCTCGACACCTCCAAGATCGACGAGCGGCGTGCGGGCTAAGGACCGGAACGAAGTTCGCGGGCATAAACTCAGCGGGCATAAACTCAAACGTTCTCCAGCGCGATAATCCCTTCCAACTGTTGATGGGGGCTTTTGATCGTCATATACCGAGGTTCAGTACCTCAATCCAACAAACGAAACTACTGTTCGTAAGCGTAAGAATTCTAAGGAAGTTTAGATACGTAATCCCACAGAAACATCCTAAAAGGCATAGCGGGTGTTGGAAAATGCATCTATAATCTTGGAAGTGGTTTTATTTGCGAGACTTAGCCCTCCCGAAAGGGATTTTGACATGGCAGCGAAGTTGCTAATTGAGGACAGGCGGGACGTTGTCGCTACGTCTCTGCCGGCCCCCAAGGGGTCGGGGCCGCTTCCGAAACCCATGAATCGGGAAAGCCAAGCTCGTTTCGTCGCGGTGCTGTTATTTTTCCTGACGGTCGCGGCGGTGGTCTTTGCCGGCTTCAACTTCCAAAAAGAGCGCGACTCGGCCGTCCCGGACGATGGCGTCTGGTGGGTTGAGCACGGCGACCGGATGGTGGCTGACCGGGTGGATCCCAACGGACCTGGGGCAAGAGCCGGGATCAAAACGTCGGACCAGCTGATCTCGATTGACGGCCAGGAAATCAAAGGAACTCCGTCGCTGGTGCGTGAGCTTTACCACACTGGGGTTTGGGCGAAAGCGAAATATTCGCTGGTTCGCGACTCGGTCACGCTGGACTCGGACGTCATCCTCATTCCGGCAGATCGGTCCCTGAACAATTGGCTGCGACTGATTGCCCTGATTTACCTGGGAATCGGTTTGTACGTGCTTCTGCGCCGCTGGACCGCGCCCGGGTCAACGCATTTTTACATTTTCTGCCTGGTTTCGTTTATCGCGTATTCGTTCAAATACACGGGCAAGCTGAACGATTTCGACTGGACGATCTACTGGTGCAACATCGTCGCGTGGGTGCTGCAGCCGGCTCTGTTTCTGCACTTTGTTCTGACATTTCCTGAAAAGCGGCAGTTTGTGAGGCAGCGTCCCTGGCTGCTGGCGCTGGCGTATGTGCCCGGCGCTGTGTTGTTGGGAAGACACGTGATTGCGTTGCGCCTGGCGCAAGCCAGCGGACACCTGCGCTGGGACATGGACCGGCAGGAGATGGCGTACGGTGCGCTGCTGTTTGTGGCGGCGGCCGCAGTGCTGTGGCAGAGCTATCGCATGGCCAGTACCACGATTCTGCGTCAGCAACTGAAATGGGTGACACGTGGAACGATTCTGGCGATCGTGCCCTACACGCTGTTTTACGTTATTCCCTACCTGATGGGTTCGCTGCCCGGGCCGGGCATGAAGGTGTCCGTGCTCTCGCTGGGCCTGCTGCCGCTCACGTTCGGGTATGCGATCTTCCGCTACCGCTTGATGGACGTGGATCTGATTTTCAAACGCGGGGTGGTTTACACGCTGGCCGCAGCAACGGTAGCAGGGCTGTACTTCGCGCTGGTGGGCGGGGTCGCCGAGTTCGTACATACGCAAAAGCCGGCAAGCGGAGCGATGGGGCTGATCCTGGCGGTGGTGGTTACCGCTCTGCTGTTCGACCCGGTGCGCAAATGGATTCAGGATCGGGTAGATCAGTTCTTCTACCGCACACGTTACGACTACCGGCGGACGCTGATCGAATTTGGCCGTGAGCTGAGTTCGGAAACCGATTTGAATGCGCTGCTTACGTCGGTCATGGATCGTCTGGGGCGCACGTTGGCCGTCGACCGGATCGGAATCTTCCTGCGGACCGGCGAAGAGACCGAACAATTCGTGCTGGCGAAGTCGTCGGGGATGATTCCTGCCGGACATCTTGACTTGAGTTTTCTTAGCACGCCGCGCCCCGATCCCTCGGGTCACATGTTCCTGGAAAATACGCACCAGGTGCCGCGGGAGACGGTGGCATCGCAGGAAACGATTGCGCGGCTGGATTTGAATTACTACATCCCCTGCAGGGCACAGCAGAAAACGGTGGCTGTCCTCGGACTGGGCAAGACCAGCAAAGGCGACTTTCTTTCGAGCGAGGACGTCGAACTGCTGGAAACGCTCGGCGGATATCTGGGTATCGCGATACAGAATGGCCGTTTGTACACGTCGCTGCAGGAAAAGGTGGCGGAGTACGAGCGCTTGAAGGACTTCAACGAAAACATCGTGGAGTCGATCAACGTGGGAATTATGGCGCTCGACATGGAAGATCGTATCGAGAGCTGGAATGCGCAAATGGAAGTGATGTACGCGATGCCGCGATGGCAGACTCTCACGCAGCCCCTGCGAAGCATCTTCCCGGCGGAGTTTGTGGAGGAGTTCTACCGGGTACGGCAAAACGCCGGGATCAACAATCTGTACAAATTCCGACTGAAAACACCAGCGCGCGAAACTCGAACGGTCAACGTCGCGATTGCGCCGCTGGTGACGAGGAAATTCCAGGTCATCGGACGACTGATCATCATCGATGACATAACCGACCGCGTGGAACTCGAGGGCCAGCTTTCGCAGGCCGACAAGCTGTCGTCGATCGGGCTGCTGGCGGCGGGTGTGGCACACGAGGTGAACACTCCTCTGGCGGTGATTTCTTCTTACACGCAGATGCTGGCCAAGCAGCTGCAGGGAGATCCGCAGAAATCGGGCCTCCTGGAGAAGATCACGCGGCAGACCTTCCGCGCGTCGGAGATCGTCAATAACCTGCTCAACTTCTCCCGCACCGGCGGCACCGAGTTTGCCGACGTGGATATCAACAAGATCATCACCGACACACTGGCGCTGCTGGAGCACCAGTTCAAAACGGCGAAGATTCACGTGCATCCCGAGTTAACACCCGGGATTTCGACGATCCAGGGGAACTCGGGAAAACTGCAGCAGGTATTCTTGAATCTATTTCTCAACGCGAAAGATGCCATGCCTGGTGGCGGCGAGCTGAATGTGGCGACGACCAACGGCGAAATGGTAAGCGTGCGGGTCAGCGACACGGGATCGGGGATCGCGCCGGAACATATTCAGAGAATTTACGATCCGTTTTTCACAACCAAGACGGCACCAAAGGAAGGCCAGAGCCGCGGGACGGGGCTGGGGCTCTCGGTCACTTATGGGATTATCCAGGAGCACGCGGGCAAGATTCGAGTGGAAAGCAATCCTGGATCGGGAACCACCTTTGCGCTCGATTTTCCGCTGAGCAGGAAGGCAGTCAATGTCTGAAGCAGCTGTGATATCGCGAGGAATTGTGAACGGCAACCCGTCGCCGGCAGGTGCGGTGCTCATCATTGACGACGAAGCCGAAATTCGCGAGTCCCTGCAGACGTTGCTCGAGATGGAAGGTTTCGCAGTCGAAACCGCGGGAACGGGCGAAGACGGCTTGTCGCAGATGGCAGACCGGCCCTTTGATCTGGTGCTGCTCGATTTGACGTTGCCCGGCCGCAACGGGATGGAAATTCTTTCGGAGATTCGCTCCCACGACTCGCAACTGCCGGTGATCATGATTACTGCCTACGGCACAGTGGAGAATGCCGTACGCGCGATGCAGTCGGGGGCGGCCAACTTCGTTCAGAAGCCGTGGGATAACGAGAAACTGCTGGCCGACGTACGGGCGGCAGTGGGATGGCGCCGGGCGGAGGAAGAAAACGTCCAGCTCAAGCGCGCGCTGAAGCAGCGCTACAACTTCGAAAACATCGTGGGCAAAAGTGAGCCCATGCTGAAGATTTTCGACCTGGTCGCGCAGGTGGCGAATAGCCGGTCAACAGTGTTGCTGCAGGGAGAAAGCGGCACGGGAAAAGAAGTGATTGCGAAGGCGATTCACTTGAACTCGCCGCGCCGCGACAAGCCGTTCGTTCCCGTCAACACGGGCTCGATGCCGACGGACTTGCTGGAATCGACATTGTTCGGCCACGTCAAAGGGGCGTTCACCAGCGCCATCGCTTCGAAGAAGGGCCTGTTTGAAGTAGCGGACAAGGGCACGCTGTTCCTTGACGAAATCGCAACCATGGGCCTGGAGACGCAGGCGAAGATTCTACGTGTGCTGCAGGACCGCAGGTTCATGCATCTGGGCGGGATTCAAGAAATACAGGTCGATGTGCGCATCATCGCCGCAACCAACATAGATCTGCGCCAGATGGTGCGGGAAGGACGTTTCCGCGAAGATTTGTTTTACCGCCTGAACGTCATTACAGTGGAGCTGCCACCGTTGCGCCAGCGTAAAGAGGACATTCCGCTGCTGGTGGAATTTTTCCTGAAAAAATACGCTGAGGAAAACGAGCGGCCGGCGCCGCGGATCACTCCAGAGGCGTTGCGCCCGCTGATGGGCTACTCCTGGCCGGGAAACGTACGCGAACTGGAGAATGTGATTGAGCGGGCAGTCGTGCTCTCGTCGGGGCCGGAGATCAGCATGGACTTGCTGCCGGACTCGATGCTGGGTCTCGGATCCACGTTTGCCATGCATGACTCGCCATCGGATGCGACGCTGTTCGAGATTGTCGAGGACGTCGAGCGGCGAGTCATCACCGACATGCTGGAGCGCTGCAACTGGAATCAGACCGAAGCCGCCGAGCGGTTCCACGTGCCCCTTTCAACTCTGAACCAAAAGATCCGCCGCCTGAATATTGAGATCAAGAAGAAGGGGCGCGGGTAGGAGTAGCTGGCGGTCATCGCTCGGCAGTTCTCAGTTTTCGGTTTCTGAACCATCGTCCCGCCCTTGGTTCGTGCAAGGATCCCTGACGGGCTTCTCTGTTATATTTTCGAGAAGCCCTGTAGCACACATTCGGCGCACAGGCCTTCGGAATCGCATGGAACTCATTTCTCCGACGGAGTTCGCCAAGCAGAAGGTTCAGGCGGTTCAGGAATACACCCTGCTGGCCGCGCAGTCGGTCGGCAATCTTTTTCGCAAGCCCGTCTATTTCGCAGACATGGTGCAGCAGGCCGACCTGATCGGGGTGGGCTCGCTCCCAATCGTGGTGCTAACGGGTTTTTTTACCGGCGGCGTGCTGGCGCTGCAAACCGCGAATACTCTGCAGCGGTTCGGATCGATCACCCTGATCGGGCAACTGGTATCGACCTCGATGGTGCGCGAACTCGGTCCTGTGCTGACTGGACTGATGGTGGCCGGGCGAAATTCTTCGGGCATGGCCAGCGAACTGGGATCGATGGTAGTCACCGAGCAGATCGATGCCATGCGCGCGCTGGGCACCGACCCGATGAAGAAGCTAGTCACGCCGCGGGTGACGGCGACGGTGTTCATGCTGTTTTTCCTCAGCATTATTTCGGACTTGGTTGGTCTGGCCGGCGGCCTTATGGTGGCCAAGCTGTTCCTAAGTCTGGATGCGCGCCAATACTGGAGCAATGCGTGGCAGACGCTCGTGTTTCAAGACATTTTCATGGGACTGCTCAAGCCGGTGATGTTCGGCTTCATCATCTCAACCATCGGGTGCTTCTACGGGATGACCGCGCGCGGAGGCACGCAGGGAGTGGGCCGCGCGACCACGCAGGCCGTGGTCGCCGCGTCGGTATTGATCTTGGTGACTGATTTCTTTGTAACCAAGCTGCTGATCTCGGTCTTGTCTTATCACTGATAGTATGTCGGCGCCCACTTTACCAATCGATTCCGCCGCTGAGATGACGCAGCCGGCGTCCGGCTCCGCCATCGTGTTCGAAGACGTGCATCTCTCGTTTGAGGAAAATAATGTCTTGCGCGGCATTTCGTTCCAGCTTTCCCTGGGAGAGACAAAAGCGTTGTTTGGGGTTGCGGGATCGGGCAAGAGCACGATTCTGAAGCTCGCGCTGGGATTGCTCCGTCCGGACTCGGGAAGAATTACGGTGCTGGGCAACGAAGTCACGGAGATGCGGGAACAGGATCTCTTCCCGATGCGCGGTCATCTGGGCATGGTTTTTCAGGAGAGCGCGCTGTTTGATTCGCTGACGGTGCGGGAAAATGTGGCTTACCGGCTGATGGAAGAACACGGGATTTACGACGACGAGATCGACCGGCGAGTGCGCGAGGCCCTGCGATTCGTGGAACTGGAGCATACTCTAGAGCTGTTTCCGTCAGAGCTGTCGGGCGGCATGCGGCGGCGGGTTGCGATTGCGCGCGCAATCATCACGAAGCCGGAATTGTTGCTGTACGATTCTCCCACCGGCGGGCTCGATCCGGTGACTTCCAACACGATTGTCGACCTCATCATGAAGCAGCGGGATGTTTACAAGACCAGTTCCCTGCTGGTGTCGCATCGTCTGCAAGATGCTTTCACCATGGCGACGCATCAATTCGACAAGCAGAGCAACCAGGTGCGCGCTTTGCCGCGCGGGCAGTACTGCGACGTGCCCATGAGCTTCCTGATTCTGCGCGACGGGAAAGTGATTTTCGACGGGGACATACGCCAACTGGCACACACGAAAGACGAGTACATCCGAGAATACATTTCGTAGCAGAGTTGACGCCGCAAGCGAGGTTGCAGGTTCAGGATTCTTTGGCGCGCGCGGCGGGCACTCGCACGGGATGAGGTTCAAGCCTGTTCAACCCG